>Ga0187776_10002032_pt1 | contig 10265 bp, 6 predicted proteins | sample 0216_BV02_MP12_2_FD_132426 | JGI IMG/M metagenome (GOLD analysis project Ga0187776, IMG submission 132426) | Tropical peat soil microbial communities from peatlands in Department of Meta, Colombia - 0216_BV02_MP12_20_MG | ecosystem: Environmental > Terrestrial > Soil > Wetlands > Peat | place...
CGAGCGCCGCCGCGAGTCCCAGCGCGAGACACCCGATCAGCAAACGTGAGCGAAGAGTCGGTCGCATGCACTGGCTCCTTGGTCTAGAGGCGCGCACTACGGTGCGGTCGGCCCGGGGCGATCAATGGCCGCCAGATCGTCGGCCGCCGAGGCCGCGGTGTCGAGAGCGTGGACGGCGCGGTTGCGCTCGCGCACGAGCGCCGCCCGCGCGAACTTGAAGGCGTCGGTATCGGGGTCGAGTGCCGCCAGCTCGCGCACGCGCTGCAGGCCCGCCAGCGGCGGCAACGGCACGGCCAGGTCGTGGACGAACCGGTCCCCGCTCGTGTAGGCGAGCGGTACCAGCACGCGCGACAAGCGCATGAGCCCGCGGTTGACCGACTCGAGCTTCGACGGCGGCGCGGTCGCCTCGGTTCCGGCGACGACGGCGGCGACCCGGTCGAGCCGATCGACGAGCGCGCGCGCCGCGTCGATCGCCGGGACCAGATCGAAGCAGGCGCCCGCGGTCGCCTGGAGGGTCTCGAGCTCCGCGAGCAGGCTTCGCGCGGCGCGGCCGTGGTCGAGCGGCAGGATGGGCGCGTTGATCCACCGCAGGGCCGAGGCGAGGTAGACCTTCGTGTCGAGCACCAGGACGTCCGGGTCGATCTTGTCGACCGTGTCGTCCTTGGTGTGCCACCACCAGGGGAAGCCCGCGCTGCCGACGAGGCGCTCCATGGCGCGCGATAGATCGGTGTCCTGCTTGGGCAAGCCGGAGAGCGACATGAACGCCGACGGCACGCCCGCGCCCCAGAACGACTGATCGCCGGCGCGCGAGAAGCGGCGGCCGCGGCTTCGCTGGCCCGTGACGTCGGTGACCACGGTCTCGGCGAAGCGCTGCACGTCCTCGGTCGCGTGCAGCACCGAATAGTCGGTCGCGCCGCGCGCGCCGGTCGAGTCGACATTCAGGTGCAGGACGCAGCGCTGATGGAGCTCGCGCCAGGCGTGGTCCGCATACCAGGCCGAGCCGGCGTAGCGCCCGTGGGAGTGCCCGGACCAGAACGCGAACCGGATGCCGCGGCGCAGCGCCGCGCGGCGGCCGGCCAGCAGGCGCGCGACCTCCAGCATCGTGGCGTTCGCGGTGCCGTTGTCCATTGCGCCGTAGTGCCACGAGTCGACGTGTCCCGAGAACAGGACGAAGCGGTTCTCGTGGCGCCCGGCGAGCTCGCCGACCAGATGCGGAATCGGCGTCCAGCTCGTGCGCACGCGCGTGGTCAGCCGCACCCTGACGGGCCCGCGCGCCAGGAGATCGCGCAGCTGCCGGCCGTCGGCGCCGAGCACCGAGAGGCATGGGACGGCCGGCACGCGCCACGCCGTGTCCGGCGACGGCGTGCCCCAGACCGTCGTCACGATCATGTTGTGCAGGTGATCCATGAGCACGAAGATCTGCCCGAGCGTGCCCGCCTGCTGCGCGGCCCACGCGCGACCGGGCGCCGGGAGCCCGTTGATGAGCGCGATCTTCCCGGCGGCGTTGGCGCGGTCGAAGTCCGCGGGCCGGCCATCGCCGGCGTCCACGAGCTCGCCCTCGAGCCCCTCGACCGAGGTCGAGAACGAGTGGGTGAGCCCCTCGATGGCCGCGCCGTCCGGCAGGTCGACGCGGCCCTCGAGCGGCAGGCTGATGTACGCCTCGATCTCGCGCCGCTCCGCCTCGACGCCGTAGCTCTTCAGCACGCGCTCGATGTAGTCGAACGCCTGCGCCTCGCCGGGGCTGCCCGACTCGCGCTCGACGGCGCCGATCGTCCGCACGTGCTCCATCAGCGTCTTGTCCGACACCTGCGCCGACAGGGCGGGCTCCAGCGGATCGCGATAGTCCCACGCCGCGCTCATGCGCTCCTCCGGCTCGCCGCGACCAGCTCGTCGACGTTGCTCCAGCTCATGACGCGCCGGCCGAGCTCGAGATCCTCGATCATCGCGATGAGCCGCTCCGTCAGCGGCATGGCCACCCCGAGCGTCCGGGCCTTTGCCACCGTGCCGCCGAGCAGCGCGCCGACCTCGGTCTTGCGCCGCCGTACCGCGAGATCGCGCCAGATGCCGGTCTTGGTCTTGGTGTGCTGGCGGTAGTGATGCGCGATGGTGGTCATCGCGCGCTGCCGGGCCGCCGCATCGCCGAGGGCCGCCGCGCGGTAGTCGGCCGGCACGTACTCGTCGAAGGGCTCGAGCCGGATCCCGGCGGCCTCGGCGGTCCGCATGCTCTCGACGACCAGCGCGATCAGCATCTGCTGCACCTCGGGCGCCCGCTCGACCACATCGTAGACGTGAGCGTCGACGACGGCGGTGGCGATCAGGAGCGCGCCGTACACGTGCTTGGCCCACGTGTAGCCGAGGATGTTGCCCGTCACCTCGGTCGGCGCCACGACCGCGAGGAGCTTGGCGAGACCCTGGACTCGATCGCTTCGGCGGCCGTCGAGCTCGCCCAGCACCAGGGCGCCGTGGCCGCCGTGCAGGATCTTGCCGGGTGCGATCCAGTCGGCGGCCCAGTTGACGAGACAGCCGATGGTCCGCTCGGCGCCCACCGCCCGCGCGATCAGCTCCTCGTTGAGCCCGTTCTGGAGCGAGACGATAGCGCCGCTCGCCGCCAGCCGCGGCGCCAGGACCTCGAGCGATCCCGTCGTGTCCTGGGACTTGACCGCGAGCAGCACCAGACCGAGCTCGCGGCCCAGGGCCGTGGGGGAGATCGAACGCACCGGGATGGTGGCCGAGCCCTCGCGGCTCTCGATGATCAGACCGTGGGCATTCATCGCCGCGACGTGGTCCTCGGCGCGATCGACGAGCAGCACGTCATGGCCCGCCCGGGCGAGCGCCGCCCCCGTCACACCGCCGATCGCGCCGGCCCCGTACACCGTGATCGTCATCGAGCCTCTCCCGAGCGGTCGGCGTAGTCGTCCGCGCCGCGGGTCGTCGGAGCCCCCGCCGACCGGGGCGCGGCGGCAAATCGATGACGAATGATGCGGCGGTCCGGCCGAACTGTCAACGGGACAGCGGGATCGGCGCGGCGGATCAGGTGCGGGCGCGCAGCAGGAGCGAAACGCCGATGCCCAGGAAGATCACGTTGGCGGTCCACGCCGCGATCAGCGGTGGCAGCAGATCGGCGCGCGCAAAGGCCAGGGCCACGTAGTGGACCACGAGATATCCGGCCATGATGATGATCGCCAACCCGATCCCGAAGAGCCGGCCGCCGCGCGGCGACTGCAGCGCGAACGGGATCGCCACCAGCACCATCACGAGGTTCACGAGCGGAAACGACAGCTTCGAGTAGAGCTCGACGAGGTACTTGCGGACCTGAAACCCCGCGGCCTCGAGCTGCGAGATGTAGTCGCGCAGCTCCCAGAAGCTCATCGAGCTCACCGGCTTCTGGATCCTCAAGAAGTCGTCCAGGTCTTCCTTCAGATCGAGCGCCGTTCGGCTGAAGGGCACGGTTTGCACCTTGCCGTCGTCGGTGATCTCGCGGTACGCCCCCTCGCTCAGCTCCCAGCCGCCCGGCGTCCAGTGGGCGCGCCGCGCGTCGAGCCGGCCCGCCAGTCGGAAATCGCGGTCCAGCTCGAGGATCGTCACGCCGTACAGATCGTTGGTGGCCGGATTCAGGAGCTCCACCCGGTAGAACCGCGTGTCGGCACTCCGCACCCACAGGCGCTGTCGCGTCTGCAGGTGTCGCGGCGCCTGGCCGCGGATCTTCACGCGATCGACCTCGTCACCGCGCTCGTTGAGCACCGGCAGCGCCAGCTCCTGGAACAGCCCCGCACCGATCGCCACCAGGAAGCCGACCCCCAGCACCGGCGCGGCGACCCGATAGAGACTCACGCCGGCCGCCTTGAGCGCCGTCAGCTCGTGGTAGCGGCTCAGGGTCAGGAAAAGGAAGATCGTCGCCACCAGCATCACCACCGGCAGGCCGTCGTGGAGCGCCGCCGGCAGGCGATAGGCGAAGTGCTCGAGGATGTACAGCATCGGGGGCTTGACGCGCAGGTACTTGTCGAGGGTCTTGACCAGATCGACCACGATGAACAGCGCCGCCGCGACCGCGAGCCCGATGCTCATGAACGTGACGTATTCGCGCACCAGGTAGCGATCGATGATGTGCGTCGAATCGCGCGCGACGCCCCCGCCGTGGCCCCGACGCCGCCAGGCGGACCGGCGGGGCAGGGCGCGGCGCGCCGCCTCGATCACGCGCCACACGGCCGGCATCGCCGGCCACCGCCACTCCCGCGCCGTCGCGATCAGGAGCACGAGCCCGGTCACGCCGAAGATCACGTTCGGACCCCAGATCGCGGTGACCGCCGGCATCCGGGAGCGCAGTGCCGCGCCCTCCAGCGAGGTCATCAGCAGGTAGTAGGTGACGAGGATCGCGAGGCTCCCGACCAGCGCGATGCTGCGCCCGCCGCGGTGCGAGCGGACCGCGAGCGGGAACGCCACGAGCCCGAAGACCAGCGCGGCCATGGGCAGCGCGTAGCGTTTGTGGCGCTCGATCTCGAACGGCGCCCGGCTGTGCGGATCGTTCCGGAACTCGGCGATCTTCGCGTCGAGGTCGGTGAGCGAGAGATCCTTCTCGGGCTTCTCGACCCGCGGCGCGCCCTTGAGGGGCGAATCGACCGACAGGCTCATGTCGTAGATGTCGAAGCGCGTGTAGCGGTAGCGCGACGCGCCCGCCGCGCCCCCGGTGGGCGACGGGGTGTCGACGAGATTCTTCGGCACGTCGACCGGCAGGATATCAGCCTCGTTGACGGCGCCGTTCATCATGCGCAGGGTGATGCGCCGGTTGGCCTCGTCGGTGAGGAGCCGGCCCTCGCGCGAGGAGATGATGCGGGACAGCGTCGGATCGCGCTCGTCCGACACCAGGAGCCCGTGCAGCGCCACCTGCGAGGCGCTGACGTCCTCGACATAGATCGTCAAGTCGCCGAACGTCGAGTTGAAAATCCGCTCCTGCAAACCGCTCACCGCTCGCGCCTGGAGGATCCGGAAGAGCTGCCGGTTGAACTCGCCGTTGGCCGCCGGGTTCACGACCAGGGTCAGCGCCCCGGTCACCACGGTCACCAGGAGCGACGCCGCCATGACCGGCCGGAAGAGCCGGAGCACGCTCACGCCGGCCGCCTTGAAGGCCACGATCTCCAAATCGCTTGCCAGCCGGCCGCCCGCCAGCAGCACCGCGACCAGCAGGGCCATCGGGAATGTGTGCGCGAGGAACGACGGCATCATGTACGCGAGCAGCTGCATGACCAGGTAGAAGGGGACGCCCTTCGTGATCACCAGGTCGGTCAGGTGATAGATCCGATCGATGACCAGGAAAAACGTCAGGAGCGCACAGGCGAACGTGAACGGCGAGACGAGCTCGCGCGCGATGTACCGATCCAGGACCGGGAACCGCACGAGTCTGTTGTACCATAGGCGCGTGAGCCGGCTAACTGTTGGCAGGACGGGGAAATTGCTCGCCGGCCTCGTGATGCTCGGCACCGTCGCTCTCGTGACCGACCGGCCGGACGCGGCCGGCCCGATCGATCGTCTCGACCAGTTCCGCACGCTCGTGCGCGCACGATCGATGGGGAGCGGCGCCACGGACGGCTCGCCCGAGGCCTATCGCGAGATGTACGCGCTCCTCGACGAGGAGATCGTCGAGAGCCTCGGCACGGGCGGCCTCTACGCGTCGCCCGCGTTCCTGCAAGACAGGCTCGACGCGTTCGGCGAAGCGTGGGGCGCCGCCGCGGTCGACGTCGTCCGCGTTGGCCGTCTCATGGTCGGCGCGTTCCAGATGAGCGATGCGCCCGGAGCCAACTCGGTGCGTGTCTACGGGCGCCTCGGCGGGGAAGCCGCGCTCCTGACGACGCTCTCGCGCGAGGGCCGCCCCACCGTCTATCCGTGGGCGGCGGCGCCCGGCGGGGCCGCGCAGTTCGTCACGGCCTGGGAAGGGCCGGCCACGGGCCGAGGCATCCGGACGCTGCGCCTCGACCTCGTCCGTCAGTACGGCGACGACCTCCGGGTCGTCTGGTCCTCGAACGCTCTGTTCCCGGACGGGCTGCCGGCGCGCACGTACTCGGTGCGCGGCAACGAGATCCGCGTCCGCTACGAGCCGGAGTATCGCGGTCACATGCCGGGCTGCGAGGGACAGACCGAGGCCGAGGACGTGTTCCGTGCCGTCGCCGAGAGCGGCACGCTCGTCCGCCGCGCCGGCCGCGAGGTCAACGCCTGGCACCGCGAGCTCCGCGCGACGGTCGCGCGGCTCTTCGACGCGCTGGCGGCCGGCGACGAGGCGAGCCTGGCCAGGCTCGTGCCCGACGCGCGGCTCCGCCGGCGGCTGCCGGCCACGCTCCGCGCCGACGCCGCCTGCGACGCCGCCGACAACCCGACGAACCCGCATTCGGTGTCGGTCGCCGCGACGGCCGAGCACACGCCCTGGGCGCTGACATTCCAGCGCGCCGCCACGGGCTGGCGGCTGGTGGCCGCGAATCCAGTGTTCTCGTGAGCGCGACGCCGCCCGACGCATCGCCACACGACAATATCTCCGACCGCTACGACCCCGCGGCGGTCGAGCAGCGCTGGTATCCCCTCTGGGAGGAGCGTGGCTACTTCCGCGCGGATCCCGGGGCGAAGGGCAAGCCGTACTCGATCGCGATGCCGCCGCCCAACGTCACCGGGTCGCTGCACTGGGGTCACGCGCTGACGATGACCCTGCAGGACGCGATGACGCGCCTGAAGCGCATGGATGGCTTCAACACGCTCTGGCTGCCGGGAACCGATCACGCGTCGATCGCGGTGCACGTGATCCTCGAGCGCATGCTCGCCGCCGAGGGCCAGACCAAGGAGGACCTCGGCCGGGACGGATTCCTCGCCCGCGCCTGGCAGTGGAAGGAGGAATCGGGCGGTCAGATCGTCCGGCAGCTCCGGCGCCTGGGCGCCTCGTGCGACTGGTCGCGCGAGCGCTTCACGATGGACGCCGGCCTCTCCCGCGCGGTGCGCGAGTCGTTCGTGCGGCTCTGGGAAGAGGGGCTGATCTACCGCGACGACCGCATCGTGAACTGGTGCCCGAAGTGCCAGACCGTGCTCTCGGACATCGAGGTCGAGCGCGAGGAGCGTGACGACGAGTTCGTCTACATCAAGTACGGGCCGGTCACCCTCGGCACCGTGCGGCCCGAGACGAAGCTCGGCGATACGGGCCTGGCCGTGCACCCCAAGGACAAGCGCTACAAGCACCTCGTGGGCAAGACGCTCGAGGTGCCGTCGGTGGACGGTTCGGTCACCGTGAAGGTGGTCGCGGACGAGGCCGTCGATCCCAGCTTCGGCACCGGCGTCATCAAGGTGACCCCGGGTCACGACCCGGTGGACTTCGAGATCGGGCGCCGCCACCATCTGCCGATCAAGACCGTCATCGGCTTCGACGGCAAGATGACGGAGGACGCCGGGCGCTACGCCGGGCTGGACCGCTTCGAGTGCCGCCGCCGGATCGTCGAGGACATGAAGGCGCTCGGGCTCATCGAGAAGATCGAGCCCTACCGGCACGCGGTCGGCATCTGCTATCGCAGCAAGACCATCGTCGAGCCGCTGGTGTCCAAGCAGTGGTGGGTGAACGTGAAGCCGCTGGCCGAGGCGGCGATCAAGGCCGTCCGCGAGCGGAAGATCACGATCTACCCGCGCAGCTGGACCAAGACCTACTACCACTGGATGGAGAACATTCATCCCTGGTGCATCTCGCGCCAGCTCTGGTGGGGTCATCGCATTCCGGCCTGGCACTGCGACGCCGATGGCTCCGTGCACGTGTCCCGGGACGACCTGCGCGCGTGCCCCCAGTGCAAGGGGCCGCTGCGCCAGGATCCCGACACGCTCGACACGTGGTTCTCATCGGGCCTCTGGCCGTTCTCGACGCTCGGCTGGCCCGACGACACCGTCGACCTCCGGACCTACTATCCGACCTCCGTGCTCGTCACGGGACCGGACATCCTGTTCTTCTGGGTCGCGCGGATGGCCATGCTCGGGATCCACTTCATGCAGAACGTGCCGTTCCGCGACGTCTACCTGCACGCGATCGTGCGCGACGCCGAAGGCCAGAAGATGTCGAAGTCGAAGGGCAACGTCGCCGACCCGCTCGTGGTCATGGAGAAGTACGGCACCGACGCCTTTCGCTTCACCCTGGCGGCGCTCGCGCAGGGACGCGACATCCGGATCTCCGAGGAGCGCATCGAGGGCTACCGAAACTTCGCGAACAAGATCTGGAACGCCTCGCGGCTCGTCCTGTCGAACCTGGACGGCTTCGACCCGGCGCTGGCCCAGAAGACGGCACCGGCGCTGGCCGACCTGTGGATCCAGAGCCGGCTCGCGGCGGCCGTGTCCGAGGCGCGCGCCGCGCTGAAGAAGTACCGCTTCAGCGACGCCGCGTCGGCACTCTATCAGTTCCTGTGGCACGAGTTCTGCGACTGGTACCTGGAGATCGCCAAGCTGAGCCTCTACCACGCCGACAGCCCCGGGCGCCGCGCGCGCACGCAGGCGACGCTCGTCGACGTGCTCGAGCGGACCTTGCGGCTGCTCCATCCGTTCATGCCGTTCATCACCGAGGAGATCTGGCAACGGCTGCCGCACAAGGGCCACTCGATCATGCTGGCGCCGTACCCACGCGTAACGAAAAAGGATCGCAGCCCGGGTGCCGAGGAGCAGATGACCGCCGTCATGGACCTGATCACCGCCGTGCGGAACATCCGGGGCGAGATGCGGATCGCGCCGGGTGCGGCGCTGACCGCGACGCTCCGGGCTGGCGCCCGCGCGGCCGAGCTCTTCACCGCGAACGGCCCGCTCGTCGACGCGCTGGCGCGCGTACGGCTCACCGTCGATCCGGCCGCGACGCGGCCGCGGAGCTCGGCGATGGCCGTCGTCGGCGGCGCCGAGCTCTACGTCGACCTGACGGGCGTCGTCGACCTCGCGGCCGAGCGCCAGCGCATCGAGAAGGAGATCGCCAAGGTCGTCGAGCGCATCGACTTCCTGAAGGCCAAGCTCGCGAAGCCCGACTTCGCCGAGCGCGCGCCGGCCGAGATCGTGGCGCGCGAGCGGGAGCGTCTGGTCGAGCAGGAAGCCATCCACGCCAAGCTCGGCGCGAGCCTCGGCTGGTTCGATGGCGCCGGGCGGTAGCACGCCGGGCGTCATCGTCCGCCTCGATACCGTCGACTCGACGCAGTCTGTCGCCTTCGCGCTCGCCGAGCGCGGCGCCGCCGATCGCACCGTGGTGGTCGCCGACCGGCAGCTGGCGGGACGCGGCCGGCGAGGGCGGGCGTGGAGCGCCCCGGCCGGGACGAGCCTGCTCGTCTCGATCGTCGTGCGGCCGCGCCTGCCGCTGGCGCTCGTGCCGACCCTGTCGCTGGCGACCGCCGTCGCGGCCGCCGAGGCGCTGCGCCGGGCCGCGTCCGTCGAGGCGCGGCTCAAGTGGCCGAACGATCTCCTGGTGTCGTCGAGGAAGATCGCGGGCATCCTGCTCGAGTCCCGGATGGTGGGCCGGGCCGCCGCCGCGGGCTCGGCGCAGCCCGGATCGGACACGGTGACGATCATCGGCGTCGGCATCAACCTGGGTCAGCGCGAGTTTCCACCCGATTTTGCGGACAGCGCCACGTCGGTCGCCCTGGAAACGGGGCAGGCGCCGAGCCGCGAGGTCGTCTTGACCGCGCTCCTCGAGGAATTCGACGCGTGGCGCGGCCGCCTGGAGACCGAGGGTTTCAAGCCGATCCAGGAGCGCTGGCGACGGTTCAGTGACACCTTGGGCCGCCGGGTCACCATCGACGGCGTCACCGGGATCGCGACCGATCTCGACACGGACGGCGCGCTCCTGATCGACGTGGGTGGCTCGGTCACGCGGGTGGTCGCGGGCACCGTGAGCTCGAGTGACGGGGCCGGCACGCCGCTCCCACGCTGAGGTAGCCGGCACGCCCGGGATGCGCGCCGCGAGTCGCCCGCCGGGCGCGCTCGCGAGACAGGAGGAGCACCGATGCTGCTCGTCGCCGACGTCGGCAACACCAACACCAAGATCGGTGTGTTCGACGGCGAGCGCCTGCTCGCGTCCTGGCGGCTGACGAGCCGGCGCGAGCAGACGGCGGATGAGTACGGCCTCTTCATCGAGGCGATGCTCCAGTCTCGCGGCGTCCGCGCCGCCGACATCGACGGGGTGTCGATCTCCAACGTGGTCCCGCCGGTGCATCAGACGCTCGAGTGGATGTGCGAGAAGTACTTCAAGCAGCCGCCGTTCTTTGTCGAGCCGGGCGTGAACACGCGCA
>Ga0187776_10002033_pt1 | contig 10265 bp, 6 predicted proteins | sample 0216_BV02_MP12_2_FD_132426 | JGI IMG/M metagenome (GOLD analysis project Ga0187776, IMG submission 132426) | Tropical peat soil microbial communities from peatlands in Department of Meta, Colombia - 0216_BV02_MP12_20_MG | ecosystem: Environmental > Terrestrial > Soil > Wetlands > Peat | place...
GAGCTGGTCGTCAAGGCGTCGCTCGCCGGCTGGCGCATCGCGGAAGTTCCGACGACCCTGCAGCCTGACGGGCGCGGGGAGCGGGCGCCTCACCTGCGCACTTGGCGTGACGGCTGGCGCCACCTGCGCTTTCTGCTGCTATTCAGCCCGCGCTGGCTGTTCCTCTACCCCGGTCTCGCGTTGCTCGCGCTCGGCATTGCGCTCACCGTCACGTTGTACTTTTCGCCGCTGCATATCGGCTCTGCGGGACTGGACATCCACAGCATGCTGTACGCTTCGGCTGCCGCCATCCTCGGGCTGCAACTTTGTCTGTTCGCCCTGTTTGCGCGCGTTTCGGCGCAGAATGCAGGACTGTTGCCGCGACAGCGAGCGCTCGAAGCGCTGCTACGCGTCGTGACCCTCGAGCGGGGATTACTCCTTGGACTCGCCACCGCCGCGACCGGCTTCGTCTGGAGTGCCGTCGCGTTCTGGCACTGGCGCGAAACAGGCTTCGGCGCGCTCGACCCGCGCATCGTGATGCGCGACACCATTCCGGCAACGGTGCTTATGATCGGCGGCATGGAAATCGTGCTCGCTTCCTTCCTGCTCAGCGTATTGCGCCTCGGAGAGCCGGGTTGACGGCGCGCACGGCCGCGCTGGTGGGGCTCGCCCTGCTGATCCTCGCGGCGCTGGGCGATAGCCTCTACGCTCCCGGCACGAAAGTCCTCGGTATCGCCGGTGGCGATATGGGCCAGCAGTTCCTTCCCTGGAGAGAGTTCGGATTCGGCGAGCTCGCCAAGGGCAATCTCGCGCTCTGGAATCCGCATATCTTCGCCGGTGCGCCGTACTTCGGCGGCATGCAATCGGCGCTGCTCTATCCCGTCAACTGGCTATTCATGGTCCTGCCGCTTCCATTGGCGGTGAACTGGAGCATCGCCATCAACCTCTGGCTGCTCGGTGCGTTCACCTTCCTCTGGGCCTCGCGGCGCGGCCTGCATCCCTTCGCGGCCTTCGTCTCCGGCGCACTCGTGGTGTTCTGCGCGCCGACGTTTCTGCGTGTGTTCGCCGGGCACCTCACCAACTTGTCGACGATGGCTTGGGTGCCGCTGGAATTCGTCGCGGTCGACGAGTGGCTTGCGCGCCGCAGCCGGACGTGGTGCCTTCTCGGCATGCTCGCCGTCGCGATGCAGATCTTCGGCGGTCACCCGCAGTACGTCTATTTCGCCGCAATCGCGGTCGGCATCTACGCGTCGACGCGACTGGTAGAGAGCTCGCGCGGGCGCCTCGCCGCGCTCACGGGTGTCGTCGGAATCCTGGCCGGCGGTGCGCTGCTTGCGTCGGTTCAGCTGCTCGCCGGCATGCAGGCGACCGAGGAAACGGTGCGAGGGCTGCCGCTGTCGGCCGCGTTCGCCGCGTCGTTCAGCTTTCCGCCTGAGAACCTGCTCACGCTGCTGGCCCCGGATTTCTTCGGGGACCTAATGGGACATACGTACTGGGGCAGATGGTACCCGTGGGAGGCAAGCGCCTTCGTGGGGGTCGTGGGGCTCGCGCTCGCGGCCTACGGAATGTCCGTAGCGCATGTGGCGGGCAAGCGCGCGCTGCTCGTCACGCTAGCTGCGGCGCTCATTCTGGCGCTCGGCGACTATACGCCGCTTTTCGCGTTGCTTTACCGCTGGGTGCCGCTTTTCGATAGGTTCCGCGGCACCGGCAAATTCATGTTTCCGGCGGCACTCATCCTCGTCCTATTCGCCGGCTATGGACTGGACCGTATCCTGCGCGAAAGGGTTGTGGCACGCCGCGCGCTGCTGGCTGGCGGCGCGGCCGTCGCCGCGCTGCTCATCGGCGCGACCGCGGTCTTGCTGGCGGACTGGACCCCTGTCATGAGAGCGATACAGGCGACCGGCCAGACTGCTCTCGCGGCGGCGGGCTACGAGCGCCCCGCGCTCGTAGCCGCCAGCCAATCCTTCGCCGCGCTCGGATTGTTCATTGCCAGCCTCACGCTCGCCGCTGGCGTCCTGCTCGCATTCTGGGTTCGCCGCGAGGCACGCGCTGCGCTCGTCCTCGGCGCACTCGCCGTCGCCGAGGTGTTCGTGTTTGCGCGGCTGCATCGCCCCACATTCGATTCTGCTCAAGTCGCCGTCCCCGAGCTGCGCGGCTATCTCGCCGCGCATCCGGGCGACTATCGGATCCTGAACCTCGAGGCGCCGAACGACGCCATGTCCCTGCGTGCGTTCGACGCTTGGGGCTATGACCCGGGCGTAACTCGGCGCTATGCCGAGCTGATCGCGTGGACGGAAGGCGAGGATCCAAAGGCGGCGACCCAATACGTGACATTTCACCGCTTCAGTCCGCTCCTGACCATGGTCCGCGTGAAGTACGTCGTGGTGCGCGAGGGCGGAATGACACAGATTGTTCCCGGAGCCGCGCTGCCGCTGGGACGCCTGGAGCTCGTCAGTACGTACCAGGTCCGCGTGCACCGCAAGGGAATTCTGAGCGCCATGGGGGAGGAGTCCTTCGATCCGCAAAAAGAGGTCATCCTCGAGCAGCAACCCGATCCGGCACCGGTGGCAGGCCAGACGCAGGGCCGGGCGAGGATCGTGCGCGAAGGAACCGATTTCATGGATATCGAGGCAGACCTGGCGAATCCAGCGATCCTGCTCATAACCGACGCGTGGGCCGACGGCTGGCGCGCCGTGCCGCTCGAGGGCAGCGGCCAGTTGCACTACAAGCTCGTTCCCGCGGACTACGCGCTGCGCGGAGTGGCTTTGGGGCGCGGACATCACCATCTGCGGATCGAATACGCGCCGCCGCTCTTCTACTTTGGCGCCCTTCTGTCGGCGCTGGCCTGGCCCGCATGGATCGGCGCTCTGCTGCTCGCACGCCGCAAAGAGGGGGACGCGCGTGGCTGAGTTTCAGAGGTGGTTCGCATCGAAGAATGAACGCAAGCCAGCCGCAAGGACGTTCGCGGAGCATTTCGCCTCGGTCCTGTACCATCCGGCGATGGCGCGCTATTTGTCTGAAGTTGAGATTTCCACTTCGATCGCCCGGCGCAGCCCGGCCGCGAGGCCGCGCTGATGCAGTCGCCGCCGCAGTCCTTCCGCGCAAAGCGTGCAGACTGGCTGCAGGCGGGCCTGGTCGCCGTCGTGCTGTTCGCTCTTTATGCGGCCACGTCACCGCGCACGGTTTCTCTCGAGGACGACGGACTGTTCATCCTGTCGAGTTATTTTCTCGGCATCGAGCATCCGCCTGGATACCCGCTCTTTACGCTGATCGGCCACCTGTTCTCGAAGCTGCCGTTCGGCTCGGTCGCGTACCGCGTGCATCTCGCGAGTGCGCTCTTCGGCGCGCTCAGCGGCTCCGCCGCCTGGCTGGTCGCGCGGCGCCTGATCCCGGGGCGGTTGCCTGCCTACCTCGCCGCATTCGCGCTCGGCTTCTCCCCGGTGTTCTGGTCGCAAGCCATCATCGCCAAGGGCACTTACACACTAAATACTTTCTTCGTCCTCGTGCTGGCATATCTCGGTCTGCGCGCCTGCCCGCCGGCCGCGCCGCCCGATCCCGGCGATCGCTTCATTCTGCCGACGATGGCCTTCCTGTTCGGACTCGGCATGAGCAACCACTGGCCGCTGATGCTTCTCGTCGCGCCGGCATTCGCCGTCCTCCTCTGGCCGAGGAGGGTCGAGTTTCTGAAGCAACTTCCGCTGCTTCTCTGGATGGCAGTGCTCGGCCTGCTGCCGTACGGGTGGATGGTGTACAGGTCGCTGATGCCGCTGCCGATCAGCTTCGATGGACCCTTGGACACCATCCCAAAGTTCTGGTTTTTCGTCACCCGTGCCGGCTACCGCGGGGTGGACCATTCCCTATCAGCGAACTGGCTCGACCACGTCAAGTTCATCCGGTTCCTCGGCGAGCAGCTGCTCGTCCAGTTCGCAGTGCTCGGCACGGTGGTCGCGGGCGTGGGCGTCGCGAAACTGCGCGGTAGTTTCGGTGACCGGATCGCTGCGTTCCTCGTCGTGGCCTTCCTGGGTCCCTCCGTGGTTCTGTTGCTGCTGCTCAATTTCGACTACGACTCGGTGTCGGCGCATGTCTATCACGTTTACCCACTGCCGGCCTACGCGATCATGGCGCTGTGGCTGGGGCTGGGCTTCGCCTGGTTGCGAGACAGGTTTTCACTCCGTGCCGCGCCCTCGGTCGGCATCGTCGGCACGCTGCTCGCGCTCATTCTGTTCGTCGGCAGCAGGACCAATCTGCTTGAGCACTACGACTGGGCCAAGCGCTACGCGCACGCCGTACTGCGCACGCTTCCGCAGAATGCGACCGTCTTCGTCGGTACCGAGTTCGATATGGCGACGATCGCCTACTTTCACCTGATCGATCACGAGCGGCCTGATATCACGCTGTACCAGTGGAAAGGCCTGGTCCTCGGAAACCGCCTGTTCTCGCCCTTTACTGCAACCGAAAAGGAAATGCAGGCCAAGCTGCACGAGTTCATCGACCAGCAAGATGGACCGATTGCCTTGACGACGATGCGCTCCGGGGCCTATGGGCGACGCGACCGCTGGCTGTACAACCTCATCGACAAGTCGACCACCGATCCGAAGTACGTCGTCGTCGACATTCCGCCGGAGCTAAGGCGCTTCTTCGAAGATTCGATTCTCCACACGCACGACAAGAATGCCTGGATCGCGGCTCAGCAGGACGATTTGCGGCGACTCTACGCGGCCCTGCTCGCGCGCGACATGCAAAAACCGGAGCTGCTGGACGCGCGCACGAAGCGCGACGTTGCGGCTCTGGCGGACGACTTCTACGGCGCGCTCGGGCTGGCGGAAGGCCTGATCGTAAACAAGAACGGCTATACGGCGGGCGACGTCTATGCGCTCCTGAATCGCGCCCGCAGCCTCATACCGGCCGATGTCCGAAAGTCCTACCTGTCAAGAATCTTTGGCATCCGCGCGGTGCTGCGCCTCAATGCCGGCGACAAGACGGGTGCGATCGAGGACTTCAAGAACGCCGTCTCCGTCTGGTCGTCGCCGGATAACGATGCGGTCGAGGCTCTCGAGGATCTCTACCATCAAGCCGGCGATGAGAGCGCGCTGAACGCGCTGCGCCAGAACATGGAGCTCCGCGAGCGGCGGCTCAGGGAGCAATAGTGGGTGCCTCGCGGCGCGCTTGGGTGTTCGGCGTGCCCGCCGTTCTTTGCGCGGCATGGACGATCTACGCGGGGAAGGACCTCAATTGGGACCTCCTCAACTACCACTACTACCTTCCGTACGAATGGCTCGACCAGCGCCTTCACCGGGACTTTTTCGCAGCGAGCGCGCAGAGCTACCTCAACCCGGTCGGCTACCTTCCTTTCTACCTCATGGCTTCCGCCGGTTGGCACAGTGCGATCGTGTCGGTCGTGCTTGCCGTGTTGCACAGCCTGTCATTGCCGTTGCTCTACCTGCTCGCCTGGAGGCTGTTTGCGCATCGGGAGCATACCGACCGGACGGTTCTCTCGCTGCTGGCTGCGGCTCTGGGTGCGGGCACTGCGGTGCTCTGGGAGATGATCGGCACCTCGTTCCTGGACCCTCTGATCATTCCCCCCATGCTCGCGGGACTGCTGCTGCTGGTCGACGAAGCGCCGGGCAACGCCGTGCGCCGCGCGGCAGTCGCAGGCGCGCTATTCGGCGTCGCGGCCGCCCTCAAGTACTCGGCCGCGATCTTTGGCATCGCTGCGCTTCCCCTCGCCGCGGCGATGCCGGGGTCGCACGGGATGGCGAGATGGCGCGCCTGCCTCGGTTACGTCGCCGGAGGCATTCTGGCGGTCGGCGTTCTGGCCGGCCCGTGGCTCGCACTGATGCAGCGCGAATTCGGCAATCCCGTGTTCCCGCTCATGAACGCCTGGTTCCGGTCGCCGTACTGGCCGCCCGTCAACCAGGCAAGCGATCGCTTCGGCATCGACGGCCTGGCGAGCCTGTTCGACTTCCCGTTCCGGATAATCTTTCTCGACCGCAGCCTCTACTCGGAGAACTTCGCGCCGGATCTGCGCTTCGCGGCGCTGCTTGCCGCAACTATCGCCCTACCCGTGGTGGCTGCGATGCGCCGAGGGGGCCTGGAAAGCGCGCTGCGCGGCCCGGACCGCCGCGTGTTTGCTTTCTTCGGCATCGCGTTCGCGCTTTGGCTCGCAAGCTCGACGAACGCCCGTTATGGCCTGCTCGTGCTTCTGCTCGTAGGCGTGTGTCTTGCCCGCCTCGTCGAGCGCGTGCTGCCGCCCATCGCGGGCCGCATTGTCCTCATAGTGCTTCTAGGGCTTCAGGTCGGCATGACGGTGATCGCGTCGCCGGCCCGGTGGTTCATTGCAGAGCCGTGGTCGAAGCGCTGGCTCGCGTATGATGTGCCGCAGCGCGCGCTGCGCGAACCCGCACTCTACCTCACGGTCGAGGTGCTTCCGTTGGCCGTGATCGCGCCGTTTGTGAACCCCGAGTCGTCGTTCGTGAACTTCCGAGGCCAACACAGTCTTTCTCCTGATTCGCCGAGGCTGGCCGAATTGCTCGAGCGCTATCGCGGGAGAGTGCGAGTACTTGGCCGCGACATCGTGCCGGTTGCCGGACGACCTCCCGTCGCAGCCCTGCAGGCCTATGACCGGACGCTCAGCCGCATCGGCTTGCGCGTGGATGCGGAGGACTGTTTTACGATCGCGTGGCGGCCCGAAGTCGGCGACCCGCTTTCCCGAATGGCGAACCGGTTCGTGCGTCTTCTGCCGCCGCACGAGGCGCTATCGGCGGCGAGCTGCGGGCTCCGCCCGGCTGCTCGCGACCCGGCCGAGGCGAAGGAGGAACGGCGGGTCTCTGCGCTTTTCGACCGGATCGAGAGGTCTTGTCCGAGGCTATTCCGGGGCCAGACAGCGGTGACCGAACCGCTGCTGAACGGATGGTCGCGCTATTACACGGAGTTCGACGCGCGGCTGGAAGCGTTCGGCGATCACGTAGTTCTGAATTTTCTGCGGTCCGCCCGGCATGTCGATCTCGGCGAGCTATCGGCGTGGGGCAGCGACCTGGCGCCCCGTCCCGCCGATTGTCTTTCGAGTACCGGCAAAGTCTCCGGGGGGGGTTAGAGCCGTGCACGCTGACCGACGCGCCGCGCCGAGAATCTGGCAGGCAGACTGGCTAGTACTTAGGGAAATGGCGCGCATTCTGCGCGGCGTGCTCGCCGATCCTGCTCTCGGCTTGCAGGGCGCGCGGGCGCTCGATTTCGGATGCGGTGCGCGTCCGTATGAGGCGTGGTTCGCGGCCGCAGGCGCGCACTACCGCGGCGCGGACATAGACGCGGCGCACGAAGTGCGGGTCCGCGCCGACGGTACGCTCGACTGCGGAGATGCAGAATACGACGTGGTCGCCTCCTTCCAGGTGCTCGAGCATGTATGGGACCTCGCCACGTACCTGGGCGAGGCGCGCCGCGTGCTGCGCAAGGGGGGCAGGCTCCTCCTGTCGACGCACGGCACTTGGCTCTACCACCCCCATCCGCACGATTTCCGCCGCTGGACCGCCGAGGGACTGCGGCGCGAGATCGAGTCGCGCGGCTTCGAGCTCGAGGCGATGTTCCCCGTCGTCGGCCCGTTGGCGTGGACGACGGTGTTTCGGGCTCTCGGCATGGGGCATTTTCTGCACAAGATTCCCCTGCTGGGGCGCGCAATCTGCGCGCTCGTCACGGTGCCGATGAACATCCGCGCATGGATCGAAGAGCGGGTAACGCCCGAAGCAGTTACTGCAAATAACGCCTGCGTTTACGTCGGACTGTTCCGTCGAGGCGACTGAGGTCGAATGCACCTGGTTCTTAGCCGTTTCCTGCTCGTTGGCCTCGCCTGCGCGCTGCTGCACAACGTAATCATGATCGCCGGCGACTGGGTGGGCCTGCACTACGCGATATCGGCAGTGCTGTCGTTCTGCATTGTCGTGACGCTCGGTTATCGACTACACGTCGGCTGGACCTTTGAACAGGCAGAGCGGAGCAGATCTTCCTTCGCCCGCTACGCTTTCACGGCGAGCGCAAATCTTCCGCTCTCGATTGCGGGCATGTTTGTGTTCGTCGATCTCGGCGGGATGTCGGTGCCTTTGGCATCGCCGCTAGTTACCGTCCTGCTGTTCGGATTCAATTTTGCGGCCAGCAGGTGGGCGTTGCGTGTTCGTTCTCGGCGAAGGCGCCAAGCGGGATGAAATCTCTCGAACCTTTGCCTGGCAGACCCTGGGGGGATACGCTTCCGAGCGAGGCAGCGGTCCTCGAGTACTTCGTGCGGCGCGACCCGTGGAGTCGCTACCGCAAGCCGCGCTACCAGACTGAGATGATGCTGGACCTGGCGGCGCTGCTCCCCATCGGGTCCTGCACAATCATCGACATCGGCTCCGGTAGCGGCCTGATCGGGGAGGCCATCGCCTCGCTTCTGCCCGGAAAATCGGTGACGGGAGTGGATGTTGCGGCCAGGACCAAGGCGGACCTGAGCATTCCGTTCGCACGTTTCGACGGTTCCCGGCTCCCCTTTCGCGATCGTTCATTCGATTGCGCCCTTTTTTGCAACGTGCTTCACCATGTCAAGCCGGAGGGGAGAATCGGACTGCTGCGCGAGGCGATGCGCGTCACAGGCGGAGGTCCCGTCGTCGTCAAGGACCATCTGGCCAGTCGGCCGCTCGACGGATTCCGGCTTTGGCTGCTCGATTTTGTCGGCAACGCGCCGCACGGGGCGATGGTGGCCGCGGACTACTTGGGAGCGCGCGAATGGGAGGATCTTCTTCGCGAGCTCGATTGCGCCGGCGTGATCCTTCCGGTCGCGAAATACCGCAGATCCCTCTGGACGTGGTGTCTTCCTAACCGCCTCGAGATTTGCTTTCGAGCGCGGGCACGCGGGTTACTCTAGCCTCCAAGTCTGGCCGTTCGGTCCGTCGTACGTCAGCCTGGCGCGCGGGTAACGCCGCTTTATCACCTCTTGATAGTCCCGTATCCGGCCGTGAGACATCATGAAGATCACCGGGTTCCTCAATAAGGGATCGTTCTGTACGAAGTCCTGCGCGTAGAAGTCGAGATTGGGGGCAATGAAGACGATCTCGCGCGCGCCGCGGTCGAACGGCGGCCGCAACGCCAGTTGATCCGCCATGAAGAGGCGGATTTGCAGCAAGCGCAGCGCAGTGGCGAACACCAGGCTGTACAGCGCGAGTCGCGCGACGTAGTTTTTGACTTGGCGAGCGTCGTCGCCTTGCCAGATGGATACCATGGCTGCCGAAGCCAGGATCGGCAGCGCACTCCATGCGGGATGAACGTAGCGTGCGCCCCAGCCGTATCCCTGGTCGAAGCTTACGAAGAGATATCCGACAAGCGTGGCGACGAGCGAAAGGGCGAACAGGTTCAGCTCGACGACGCGCCGTCCTAGGGCCCACCAGCCTGCGAGTGCGAGCAACGGCAGCCCTGGCAGGGCCCAGCTCCAAAGGCGGACCTGCTCGCCGATCCGATTGGCGAGCGTATCGGTTCCGGGAATGCCGAATACAACTCTGATCTCAACAAGCAGGTACCAGAGCAAGTTTGCCAAGCGATGCAGAGGGTCGCCGTCAGCTACATAGGGAAGCATGCCCGTGTTTCCCTGCAGATGGCGCATATAGAGCCACCACCCGAGACCAAGAACCAGGACGAGAGGGGCATACCCGGCGCCGAGCGCGATCAACTGCCGGCGACCACCGGTCTGCCCGCCGATCCATACGATCCACGGCAGCGCGAACAGCAGGTGAGGCACGGGATTGCTCAGCGTCAGCGCGAGCGAGCCGACGGCACCAGCGGCAACAAGCCGCGCACGCGTTCGATCGAGCAGCAGCCAGGCGAACAATAGATTCAGAAACAGGTGCGCCGTCATCGAGAAATACGACAGCGCCATGCCCAGGAACCCGGGGGATGCCAGCGCGAACAGCATGGCCCAGCCTCCGGCACGCTGATTCGAGGTCAGCCGCGACGCCACTTTCGACATGAGAACGAGCGAGAGGGACGCGAGCAGCGGGTTGCAGGCCCAAGAAGCCCCGATGAGCGTGAACGGCGCAAGAATCAGCGAGAAGCCGGGCCAGTATATGGAGGCTACGCGTCCGTCGTCTGCCACGATCAGCCAGCGGTCCTGGAAAGTCTCCGGGATCAGGTAGGACACGAGATTGCGTGGGAAATGTCCCGTCAGATGGCCGGCAGCGAATGCCCGGGCCTGAAACAGGGCGAGATGCTCGTCTCCGGCCAGCGCGTGGTTATAGGCGACCAGGCGCATTGCCGCGCAAAGGCCGATGAAC
>Ga0187776_10002034_pt1 | contig 10263 bp, 2 predicted proteins | sample 0216_BV02_MP12_2_FD_132426 | JGI IMG/M metagenome (GOLD analysis project Ga0187776, IMG submission 132426) | Tropical peat soil microbial communities from peatlands in Department of Meta, Colombia - 0216_BV02_MP12_20_MG | ecosystem: Environmental > Terrestrial > Soil > Wetlands > Peat | place...
CGTGCCCAGGGTGTTCACCAGCTTGGCGCGCCAGAGCTTTCCCTCGAACACGCCCATCATAATATGGCGCACTTTGAACACGGCAAAAGAGTCCTGGGGATGCCAGGGCTCCGGCCTTGCATTGAGCAGCGTATATTCAATGGGCAGCGCGTCCATGCTTTCGATGAACGCGTTGACCCCGGCCGCGTAATCATCCAGCATGGCCCGGGTCGGAGCGTCGACGGACTGGTAATCGTTTTCAACCGTTGCTCCGATCTGAAAGCGGCGCATTGCTTTGTCCCCTTCAACCGCCGACTTACCCAGCCACTCGGCGAGGCGACCCCAGGCGTTGTGCCGGTCGAAATCCATATGCCAGAGGCGGTCCTGGGCGGCCACGAAGCCCTGCCCGAAGAAGGCATCATGAACCGTGTGCCCAAGCACATGGGGAACGCTGAAGCGGTCCCGGTAAACCTCGATGGGGGCATCGAGCCCTTTCAGCTTAAAGGTTTTGGACATATCCGGAAGGGCGGATTTCAGGTCTTTTTCAGTGATCGTTTTTTCAAGCATCGATAATTCCTCTTGAAGTTATCCAGGTTTCGCTGGAAATAAATAAAAGGATTCGTAAATCCGAAATCCGAATATCGAAATCCGACACAAATTCAAAATATCGAAAATTCAAATGTATTGGTTTGGAATATTCGAATTTTGAAAATTCACGATGGTTTCGAATTTCGTGCTTCGGATTTCAAATTTTCCCGGTCTATCCGGTCTTTACTTCCAGTGGGCTTCGTTAAACCTGGGCACCTCGTCTTTGCCCACGACGATCTCGAGATTTTTATTCCGACCGTAGATCTGGTGGACGACGAAGAAAGGCATCCAGTAAGCCTCTTGCATGATCTTCCTCTGGGCCTTGGAGTAAAGCGCTTTTCGCTTGGCCGGATCGACGCTATCCCGGGCCTCCTGGAGCCAGTCGTTTAACTCCGGGTCGAGGTTGTAGCACATCCCCTCTTTGGTCTGAAACCAGGCCGGCAGAGCCGCGTCGGCGTCAAAAATGTTGAAGGACCCCCAGGTAAAATTGCCGATACCGGTCACTTTGCGGGCGTTGCGGAATTTGATCAACTGCCCTATATTTCCCGCGTAGTCTTTTAGGTTCACCTTAATTCCCAACGGGTCCAGATACCCCATGGCTGCCTGATTGGGTTGCCTCTGAATCCCCTCATAAAACCAAAGGTCAATGGGGAAGCCCTTTTCATAACCTGCTTCCTTCAGCAGAGCCTTGGCCTTCTCCGGGTTGTAGGGGTAGTCATATTGCTTTACCGCCGGATCATATCCCCATTGGAGTGGGTTGCAGGGGCCATGCAGTTCCCCGGCGTGGCCCCCCGTGACCTTTTGAATGATAGCCTTGCGGTCGATGGCGTGGATGATCGCCTGCCGGACCCGCTTATCCGTCCAGGGTCCTTTGGAAGCCACCCCCGAGCCGTCAAACTGCCAGAAGTTGATCCGCAGGATGGGGACCTCGAGGGGAGCCACGTTGGGATTATTCTGCAGAAGGTCCCACACATCGGGCGTAAAGTTCAGGCCGAAATCCACGTTGCCGGAGATCAGTTCGGCCACTCGGGTGGAGATTTCGGGGATGGTCCGGAGAATGACGTTGTCGATCTTGGGGATACCCTTCACCCAGTAGTTGGGGTTTTTCTTCAGCACGATCTGCGACCCGCGTTCCCATTTGACAAACGCATAAGGTCCGCTGCCCATGGGAGCTTCGGCCACTTTCTGGTCGCCCTCCTGCCGGCAATAGACCGGGTCGTATACGAATAGGGTGTTGAGACGTTCCAGGACGATGGGATAGGGTTGATAGGTAATAATCCGAAAAGTCGCATCATCCACCACTTCGACCCTCTTAATCCATTTGAAATTGACAGCCTGGGGCGATTTTTGCCTCTCGTCCAGGACCCGTTCTTCGATGGTGTAGCGGACGGCCTGGGCATTGCAGGGGTTGCCGTTGTGGAATTTGACCCCGGGCTGCAGCTTGAACTCCCAGGTAAGGGGATCGATCATCTTCCAGGAACGGGCCAGCCCGGGGACGATTTCTCCGGTGTCGGGATTCCGGGTGACCAGGGAGTCCCAGACCATGTAACCCAGCTGAATAGTGGTCCTCATGGTGGATTGGTAATGGTCCAGGGTGGCAACCACGTCATTGAAAGCCACGACCAAGGTGTCTTTTTTAGCGGCCGGAGAGGGAACCGCAATCAATAGGATCGCCATAATAAAGACGGTCATGAAAACGATCCTGCCCTTTCGCATAGCGACCTCCTTTTCGAAAAAATCTTTCCCGTTACCCAGGGGATTCGCCATCTTCACTGTACCCTTCCATGTTGGACCCTCTGACTTCAAAGCGAACCGAATCGATGATCCGGCCCTCCTCATCCCTCAGGTCCAGATGGAACTTGCCCGCCTCCGGACTCCAGGGGGTTGCCTTTCCGAGGGAGGGCAGAGGTTGGCCATTGAGCACCCAGGTGACTTTTTGCTGAGGGGCCTGGAGAGTGAAGAGGATCTTCTGCAGTTCGCGGGGTATATCGGGGTCCAGGGCAAAGATGCTCCCGGGCGGGGGATAGAGGATCCGTTGATGAAGAAAGGGGCTTTTTGCCTCCAGAAGGGCAGGTTCAGTTCCTCGAATGAACCATTCTTCGCACGGGGGGTGGAGTCCTTGGGGGAATTCGATATGTGCCTTTACCAGTCGAGGGGGCGGCTCTTTCCCGGGATTCCCCTTATCGCGGTGAAGCCGGTTCATCACCTCCACCCACACCGGAGCTGCTCCGCTGATCCCGCTCACGTTCCACATGGGCTCCCCGGTGAAATTTCCCACCCACACGCCCACCGTGTATTTATCCGAATATCCGATGCACCAGTTGTCGCGCATGTCTTTGCTGGTCCCGGTTTTCACCGCCGACCAGTACCGGGTCGACAGGGGATTTTCCAGGCCGAAGGTTGAGGAACGGGCCTCCCGGTCGGAGAGGATGTCGGAAATCAGAAAGGCTGCCTCGGAGGAAAAGACCCGCTTTCTCGGAGGGTTCAATCCCCCATCGAACGCGGAGCGGAGTTCACTCCACTCACCTCCGTTGGCCAGAGTCCGGTAGGCGTTGACCAGTTCCAGGAGGCTCACGTCGGCGGAACCCAGGGCCAGCGCCGGCCCGTAGAAATCCCCCGCTTCGTTGAGGTCCCGGAATCCCAGGGCTCGCAGTCTGTTCAGAAAATCTTCCAGCCCTACCAGGGATATGACCCGCACCGCGGGGATATTCAATGAAGAAGCCAGGGCGATGCGGACCGGGACCAGACCCTGGAACTGGCTCTCGTAATTCCGGGGATGATAGATCCCGCTGAAAACCGGAACATCCAGGGGAGAGTCATCCAGAAGGGAAGCCGGAGTCAGGAGGCGCTGGTCCATAGCGAGGCCGTAGAGGAAAGGTTTCAAAGTGGACCCCGCCTGTCTCTTGGCCTTGACCCCATCGACAAAACCGGAGAGGGCCGGGTCGCTGCTGTAACTCACGTAGGCCAGGATTTCCCCAGTCCTGTTCTCCACCACGAGAACAGCGCCATTGGCGACATTCTGCGACCGTAAAGGGAGAAGCTGGTGAGCCAGCCGGTCCAGGGCGAAACGCTGAACCTCACCCTCCAGGGTACAGCCCAAAGAAGTCCCCGGAGGTTGGTCCTTCAGCAACTGCCTGGCCAAATGAGGGGCCAGGGCGGTTTGGGGGCGAAGCAGGTTGGGGCCGAGGAAAACCTGGCTTCCCCGGGAAGAAGTCTCCTTGGGGTCCACCGGCCACCTTAAAGACTCGGCAAGATGATTCGCCCTTTTGGTCAAGTCCGCATAGGAGGCCCCCGGAGCGCGTATCAGGGAGGCTAGAAGGAGGGCCTCCGACCGGTCCAGGCCGTGGGGGTCTTTGCCGAACAGCCCGCGGGAGGCTGCGGAAATCCCCTGAAGTTCTCCACGGAAGGTGATCAGGTTCAAGTAGGCTTCGAGGATTTCATCCTTCGACCATACGCGCTCCAATTCCCATGCGGCCAGGACCTGTTTTCCCTTCTGCCAGATCGATTTCCTTCCCTTTCCTGGCTGCAAGTCCCTTTCCAGCAGGGCGACCAGTTGCATCGAGATCGTACTCGCCCCCCGCATGCCGGAAGAAGTCAGGCCCTGGAATAGAGCGGCGCCGAGAGCCTGGAGGTCGATTCCGGAATGGGCGTAAAAACGGCGGTCTTCAGCGGCAATTACGGCCTCCTTCAAAGCTGGGGAAATATCCCTTAGGGGCGTCCAGTCCAGGCGGCGCTGTTTAAAATCCATTCGCAGTTCGTGGATGATTTCTCCATGCCGGTCGAGCAAAAGGGAGTCGGATTTCATGTAAACCTTGCGCACTTCGGGGTAGGAAGGCATAGCATGGACCGAAGGAATCGACAAAATTGAAGAGCAGAGCCGTGTAAAATCCCCCCACCCCCCCTTTGCCAAAGGGGGGCAGGCGGGATTTCTGCGCCCATCCGGCAGAGCAACGATGAATTCCCCGCCGATAAGGAGCGATGCAAGAACGATAAGGAAAAGGAGCCTCCTGCAAAAGTTGCTTCCTCTGTCATTCCGGCGAAAGCCGGAATCCAGAATCCTTTGAAAATCCTGGATTCCGAGTCGCGCTTCGCTTGCCCGGAATGACAACTTCCCCAGTTTCCGAGAATTTTGCAGGAACCTCAGAAGGATAGAAAATCTTTTCACTATGGTTGAACCTCAAAATTCCGGTTGGGAATTTCTCCGAACATTTCGGGGAAGTAGAGCGATTCCGTCCGGGTGGTGGAGAGCTGGAAAAGCCCGCTCTGGTTCAGCCGGATCGTGTATTCAACGGTCCAACTTCCTTTCGGCACATACCGGTAGTAAGCCCTAAAGGCCTCGAAAGACCTCTCTTCGTAGGCCGGCCATACCCAGCCTTCCTTTTTCTCTTCCTGGGTCAGAAGCTGGGAATCCCTTCCCAGGCCGCTCCCCAGGATCGAAGACCCTGCGGGGATGGGATCGCTTACCACGACCCAGGTCTGATCCGCCTGGGCTTCCATCTCCAAGCGGACCCGCAGGATGTCGCCACGGCTCCAGCCGTTCGACGCTTTCCGCTGGACGGGACTGACGGATTTTTGAATCTTATAGCCGCTGGAGAGAGGCTCTTTCAGGGGAATGGCGGCCATACTCTGGACGGTTACCCATGGTTTTCCGGACCCCTGATGGGCGATCATCAGGTTTCCCTTTTCTTCTGGCCAGGGAAAGGCGGAAACCTTTCCCTTGGGCGAAGCCTTCCAGTCGATGGACTGAGTCTGGTTCGATAGCTCAGCCCTGGTGATCCCGGAGACGGCAACCGCCTCGAAGGCCCGGGAGAATTTCTCCATTGCCAGGACTCCCCAGGCATTGGCCAGGGTGAGGTCCCATTTTCCCTGTCTCTGCCTGGCCAGGGCTCCCTGGACCAGCCGGGGCATGTCCTCTTTCCAATTCTCGGATCGGAGCAAAGCCAGAACCGTCCGCACCGCGTTCACATCCCCGGAAACCATGAGCCACCAAAGGCAGTCGGACCTTTCGGTGGAGAAGCTCATCACCGTTCCCTGGAAATTCAGCCGGGAAGAGAGGATATTCTCCCCTTCCCTCAGCCGCTCTGCCCGATTGGGAATATCCCGCGAATTCCGAAGGAGGTTCAGCCAGTCGATAACCGCTGAGGTGGGCCAGAGATTGGGTTCGACGGAAATGGAGCCCAGGAGTTTTCCATCGAATTTTCCGCTCCTGGAGAGAGCCTCCATGGCTGTCAGTTTTCGCAGGGCGAGGTCGACCGTGGGCAGGGGGGAGCCGCGGACGATCCTGCCCTCGATAAATTTCCGCAGACCCGCTTCCATCCTCTCTTTGGGTTCTTCCGGGATGGACCATCCGGCCTCATTCCCGATGGCCAGAATATAAGAGGTGAGCGTTTCATCGCCAAGCCTCATTCCGGGGAAATATTTCACCAGACCGTCCCCGTCCTGGTGTGAAGGAAGCTGGGCCATGAGTTCCTTCCACCTCTTTGCTTCCCGGAGAGAGACGGCGATGGAAATCCTCTGCTCCATGCACCCGTAAGGATATCGCCTCATGTATTCGTTCACTCCGTTCATACTCTCGGCCAGGCGGGGCCGGAAATTCACGTTCACCCCGCCGCGGCCGGGGAATGCATCGGCCGGCCGCTCCACGGGAAGCTGGAAATCCTTTTCCAACTGGGTGATGGTGGCCTGAAAAATTCTGACTGGAACGGCCGGGGCGATCTTCTGGCTGATTCTCAGCCGGTCCTTTTCCGGGGATCCCCGCTCCTGCGCCTCTACTTCACACCGGAGTGTTTCCAGTCCCCGGGGAACGGTGGCCTCCCAGCCCACTTCTTTTGCCTCTCCGGGTTTGAGGGAGGCGGATATGGGTTTGAATGGGCCGGCAATCCCCCCAACCTTAGCGGAAAGGTCTACTGCCATGTTCCGGTTGGTGGCGTTTCGCAGGGTAAACTCGGCCTGGAACCGGTCTCCTTCCCTGACCAGGGGAGGAAGGCCGGAAAAGACCATCAGGTCCTGGGTGGATTGGATGATGGTGGACCCATTGCCGAAGAGGCCCATTCCTCCAGTGGCCACGGCCACGATCTGGAAGCTGGTGAGGGAGTCGTTGAGGGGGACTTCCAGGGAGCCTTCGCCGTTTGCATCCAGCGGTATGCGACCCTTCCATAAAAGAAGGGTATCGAAAAGCTCGCGGGTAGTCTGTTTTCCTCCCCCTCCACCCTGCGGCAGAGCTTTCAGTCCAAAGTGACGTCGCCCGATGACCTGGCCCTGAGCCGTTGCCGTGTGCACCCCGTACCCTCTTCGTCCCATCATAGCCGGCAGTATTTCCCAGCTCTTGTTGGGCATGAGCTCCAACAGGCCCTGGTCCACGGCGGCCACCGCTACTTCGCTCCCGGCGGGGGGGGCTTTTCCGTCCCAGGTTTTGACCGCCACTTTTACCCTGGCCTTCTGCCGCACGCGGTACACTTTCCGGTCCGCGGATACATCCACCTTCAGCTCGTGTTCCCTCCAGCCTACGTTGATTTCGGCAATGCCCAGCTTGTAGGCCGGCCTCCCCAGGTCCACCAGGGAGGTGGGCTTTACGTCCACCACACGTCCCCGGATGGGAAAAACGGAGACAAAAACATTGGGAGCGTAGTTCCCTTTGACCGGCACCTCGATCACCGGCTTTTTCCCGGAGATTTTTCGGACCCACGTTTCCATGACTCCTTCCCGCTCCACCGTAACCAGAGCGGTGGCCTCGCGAAAAGGCATGCGGACCTGAAAAACCGCTGTCTCCCCCGGCTCGTAACGTTTCTTCTCGGGGAGAAGGTCGATCCGGTCGTGGTCCCCCGCGGCAAACCACCAGTCCTCCTTTTCCGCGACCCAGATTTCCTGCTGGGCCGCGGCGCGACGGGCCGAGGGATCGGAGGTCTGGGCCTGAACGATCAGGTTCCCGGATACGGGCGATCGGGTTTCACAGATCATGAGGCCCTTGGAATCCGTCTTTCCGGAACAAAGGGAGGCGACCTTCTTGGTCTCCTCGGTGTGGTCGTAGGAGTAAAACCCCCCGGCAATGCGCTTCCGATGGGTGAGAATTTTCCGCTGAAAGATTTCGGTTTTCACCTGGGCTCCGGCCACCGGCTTTCCCTTAAGGTCCAGCACAGCTACATGGAATTTAAAGGAGTCTTTGGAGACAGCCCAGGAGTCGGGCTTGATTCCGATCAAATAGTGGGAGGGCCACAGGGGCATCCTGGTGGAGACTGTCTGGATTTCCCCGTTGGGGTCCTTGAACTCCATTTCCGTAAGGATCTCCATGGGAGTTTCGAAGGAGGGAACCTTTTCCAGGGCCGTCCGGGCCGACCCCGCCCGGTCCAGGACAAGGTCCTGGGAAGGGATCTTGAATCCTTTCCGTGCAACGACTGTTTCTTCCTCCTCCCCCTCTTCTTCTTCTTCGAAATCGGCGCCTCTGCGGACCAGTCCCTCCTTGACCGGGCCATTGCTGAAGACAAAGCGGTCAAATCCCTCGAAGGGGGGGATCGAACGGGGTCGAACCTCGCTGCGCAGTCTTACCGGGAGCATGTCGGCCCCTCCTCCGGCCAGGTACTGGACGCTCAGGTCCAGGGGAACCTCCTTCGGTTTGACCAAGGGCTCTCCCGGGGGCTTGATCATCCCCCGCAGGAGGGGAACCCGGAACTCCTCCACCCGGAAATCCCCGGAGACTCTCCGCCATTCCCCGCGCCCTTCGCCGCTCCCCTTCTTCATCAGGATCACATTGTAGTTGCCCAGCTTGGCATCTCGGGGAATGACCCAAGCGCTTTCGGCGATTCCCTGGGCATCCCACTTCAAGGGGAATTCGTACTTCTCCCCGCTTCCCCCGTGCTGGATGGAGACCAGGTCCGGGCGCCTCGCCTCGGCCACGGGGGAGAAGCCCTGCATGGTTCTTTGGCGCAGGATGTGCTTCATGGAGACGGTCTGTCCGGCGCGGAAAAGGGTGCGGTCGAAGACCGTGTGGCCCATGACCGGCCCTCGATAATCATCATAGGGAAGCTGAAACCTCCAGGGTTCGATCCCTTGATTCCAGCTGGAGTGGACGAAGGCCATATCGTCCTGGGTCTGGGCCATGACCAGGAAGCCCCCTTGAAGATGGAGGGCCTGGGCTTGGGAGTAATCATGGGAATCGATGGAGTGATCGCAGCGGGGGAGGTCCTGTCCCGAAGGCAACGGCCCCGGGATACGGAACAGCCCTTCGGCATCGGTCTTCCCTTCAGAGAGAATTTTTTCCTGGCAGTCCCGCACCGTCACCTGGGCGTCTTTTACCGGTTCCCCTTTATCCAGGGTGGTCACCCACACCAGGGAGGATTCCCGGCCCCATTTGAAATGGACGGAGAGATTCGTCACCAGGGCTGCCGTGGACACATACATCGGCCGGGGGGGGTCGAGCAGGGCCTCTCCCAGGATAGTACTTTCCAGTTCCACAATGTAGAGCCCCGGCTTTTTGAAGGGAATGCCCACCACTTCGAAGGCCTGGCACCCCCCGGGTTTGGGAACCTGGAATGAATTGGCCGCGTTTTCATCGCCGAGAAGGGATTTTTCCCGGGAGGCCGCGGCCACTTTTCTGAGCCAAGCCTGAACCTCGACCTTTTTGTCAGGGGGGAGGCTGAGGATCTTGCCGATCAAACTGCCGAAGATTCCCGGTTCCCCATCGGCCTTCACCATTCGTCCCTTGACCTGGGGCTCCAGATTTCTTAGGGTGACGGGGAGAGCGGGGTCGGCGTTCAGCTCAAGGATGCCGAAGCGAGAGGAGAATTTCGCCAGGGGAGGGTAGCGATCGGTTCGCACCGCGAGGGGAAATTTATCGGCGTTGACCAGGGGCCGGCCAGCCTCATCCTTCAGACCGGCGGGGAGCTCGACGCGGAAAGCGGCGTTTTCCGGGAAAGGCCCCTTGAAGGTGATTTCGTTGAAATAATTCGTTTCTGCCTCCGGCAACTGGGGTTTCCAGACCTTTTCTCCGGGGCCCTTCACGACAATTTGCTGAGCCCATTTTGCCGGAACGGACGCAGAAAAGTCGAGGGACATGGGAGTGATGGGGAGGCAAGCGGCCCGGGGGTTCTCCCGCTGGCAGCGGAAAACTACGGAAAAAGCATCCCTTGTTTTGAAGGGCAGTACCTGCTCGGTCTCCGTGGCCACCCCAGTCCTGGTCTGAACCCCTTTCCCCCAGACCAGGTTCACTTTCGCCTTATTGGGGAATCGCTGCTTGCTTTGAATGAGGAGGAGGAAATGCCTGGACTCTTTCAAATTCCGTGAAATCCAGCGGGCCCTTCCGGAATCCAGGATCTTTTTTCTCTCTTTTCCCTCGACCAGCGTGATCCCCACCCGCTCCGGCAGCCCTTCGACGGAGAAAGTGACGTTCTTCAGGATCGATTCCGGTTCCGGTTCGGCATCGAGGCGGAGGATAAAGACCTGCTCTTCATCGATGCTTTCGTTGCCCTGATTGGGGATGGATTCCCTCACCGAGGGTCCGCCGGTGGAAAAGGCGAAAGTCCCTGCTCCCGCGATCTCCTTCCCGGCTAAAGTTTTCAAGCCGGGCTTCAGAGTGAATTCGCAGCGGACCCCCGCCGGCAGGTCCTTTTCAAAATCGTAGACCCAGTTCTTGGGATCGGCCCAACGGGGGGTCCCCTTCTCGGGGCAGGACACGGCGAAAGGTTCGGCAAGGTCCCGGGGCTC
>Ga0187776_10002035_pt1 | contig 10261 bp, 8 predicted proteins | sample 0216_BV02_MP12_2_FD_132426 | JGI IMG/M metagenome (GOLD analysis project Ga0187776, IMG submission 132426) | Tropical peat soil microbial communities from peatlands in Department of Meta, Colombia - 0216_BV02_MP12_20_MG | ecosystem: Environmental > Terrestrial > Soil > Wetlands > Peat | place...
ATTGTTGAAGACGAGCAGGAATTGGTACGTATTGGTGAGAGCGTTACAGCTACAGGCGAAATTTCTCCAGAGAAAATGAAGGCAGCTATTGCTGTTCTCAAACGTTACAAAGCACTGGCAAGGAAACATAAGGCAAGCCCTATCCTTGTGGTAGCGACCGAGGCGATTCGCCAGGCAAGAAATAGCGCTGATTTTCTGGAGCAGGTGTCGAGCAAGACGAAACTCACGGTGAATCTGATCAGTGGGACGGCTGAGGCTGCGCTCACTTTTTTTGGCTCAACGTACGAGGTTTATAATGAGCCTCATCCTCCAGCAGAAATAGGGGTGATGGATCTTGGCGGGGGAAGCATGGAAATCGTGACTGCTAGAAATATGCGAATCACCTGGAAGACTTCGCTACCAATTGGATCTGGCTGGCTTCATGACCGCTATCTTGCCGCGAATCCTCCTACTTATGATGACGTAAAAGTGGCGGAAACTTTTTTGCAGACGTACTTTCGAGGCTTGCAATTGAAGCAACACCCGCCGGTACTGATTGTGACCGGGGGAAGCGCGAATTCAGTCTTGTTTCTCGCGCGTAATGCGTTCAAGCTGGATGCGAATTTGACCCGAATTACGCAGCAAGACTTGATACGGTGCCAGGGCTTGCTGATTTCGCTGCCAGCAGAAGAGGTCGCTGAGCGTTTCGAGCAGCCGCTAGCTCGAGCGCGTATTTTATTAGCAGGGGCATTGATTATCCAGACGGTGATGACACGGCTGCGTATAAACGAAATTCATGTAAGTTCGCATGGCATTCGAGAAGGTGTGTTGCTTGCCTATGAGCGCTATCAAGAGCAATGGTTAGAGGTCGTAAGCCAGAGCGCCGAATCGCTTAATCATAAGTTGCCGGCTCATGGAATGTTCAATGGATCTGTTGCTTATACTCCAGAGGAGGAGCCTTTCGCTCTATCGGGACGGCGGTTGCTCCAGGAACGCATGCAAAAGATGCTCGAGTGGCCTGAAGAGGTGTTAAAGCACGAGGATGTCGAAGCGGTGCATAAAATGCGCGTGGCCACACGTCGTCTAAGGGCAACGCTCGATGCCTACCAGTCGATTAGTGATCCTAAAAGCTTTAAAAAGGTCTATCGCCAGGTGACACAGATTGCTGATGCATTGGGCGCGGCGCGTGATACTGACGTCATGTTGATATATTTACATGCGCAACTTGAAGAGGTAAAAAGCGAAGATAAAGCCGGTGTGGAATGGATCATCAAGCGCCTGGAAACATTTCGCGAGCAGAAGCAGCTAGAATTGGAATCATTTCTCCAAAAACTGGACGACGATGAACTCAGGAAACAGGTTGAGTTGTGTATTCGGGAAGGAGTGATGTCGTATGGCAAAAGCTAGACCGATTACGGGGCTGAACCCTCAGGATGCGACAGGTAAAAATGCGCGAGTGATTGCCAGGGTGAGGCTTGAGGACTTGTATAGTTGGGAAGGCTATGTGGGTAACCCTTATAATATAGTAGAGTTACACAATATGCGAATTGCAGCCAAGCGGTTGCGTTATACGTTTGAAGTATTTGAAGATATGTTACCGGTAGCGTCCAAAACTATTCTCAAGGAGTTGGTACAGCTGCAAGAAGAACTCGGTGATTTACACGATAGTGATGTGATGATCGCCTTGTTACGGCTTTGCCTGAGCAGTCATGATACTGCAACACTGCCTGAGGCGATGCATCTCGATGGCAATAATCACCATGAACATCAGAAATCACTGGTATCGGCGGAATTGATCGCCGATCTTCTTGATCCAGCAGCGGCACCATCGGTAGAAGAACGATACGGGATGGAGCATTTTTTGTTAAGGCAGGAGCAGTTGCGCGAAAAGCGATATGAAGCATTTCGACAGCATTGGTATGCATTGCAGGCGCAAGATTTCAGGCGTCAGGTTCAAGAAATTTTGGATTCATAAATGTGCAGGAAGCATCAAGAGCAAAGGTGGGCAGATAGATGAAATCAGTTCCTGTTGAAGAATTGGATTGGTGGCAGTCACCCCAGCCTACCCTTGAAGAATTGCGTTTGAGTGGGGGATTACTGGTAGAAGATTGGCCACATGCCCGCCAGGTTGAACGACTTTCGGTACAACTCTTTGGGGCAACACAGCCATTACATGAGCTTGATGAACAAGCTTTACGTTTGCTCAAGCGAGCTGCTTTTTTACACAACACGGGTATGATGATTGAGGCGCGTCGTCATCACAAACATTCGTATCGGTTGATCAGAGAAACCGAGTTGCCGGATTTTACTGAAGAGGAGCGTCATGAGATTGCCTGTATTGCTCGTTATCACAGGCGGGCTTTACCTAGCATGTCGCACGAGGAATTCGCAACGTTGAGCCGTTCGGCTCGCAAACGAGTTTCGGAGCTAGCCGCTCTGGTGCGTATCGCTGATGCGCTTGATTGGAATCACGATGGGCGCGTACAACGATTGGCTGCACATGAAGCCTTGTGTGATGATCGCACCTGGACGATTGCTATCTGGGTGAGGCCGCTTGCTGATCTCGATGACGAATTAGAGCACGCAAATGAGAAGGCTGATCTCTTTGAGAAAGTGTTTAAACGAAAGCTGCAATTTTTGGTTCAAGATCAGGAGTAAGTGAAAACGCTCTGATCAAAAATGAGCGAGCCATCGATGCGAATACGCCGATGGCTCGCTCATTTTGCAGTGGTATTTATGAATTACTGCATGCTGTAGTGGGATTTGTGGTAAAATACCATCCCTTTACCAACCACTTTTACGGGCTGGAGTTCTTTAAGCATAATCGCTTCGCCGCACTTTGCGCAGATGCGGCTGGTCATATGGTTAACATCTTCGCGGTTTGCCAGTGAGGCACGCGCTGTCTTTGAGAGTTCACCCTTCTTTGGCATTGATTCTAGACCCCTTTCGCCAATCTTCTATCAGTTTGATCATCTTGCTGGTTAGCTTACAATCCCATAGTTATGCCGTAGCAGGCATGTGTTTGTTGTGTTGGAATGAAGTATACCATACAGAATTTTTGCTGTCCAATGTAATAAACACTTAGGAGGGAAAAATCATTCCAGCTTGTTGCAAATGAAATATGTGTTTCGTAACGGTATGGGTAACGTTATTGGAACGCTCGAAACATACACTTTAATTGAAAGGTGCAAGGGAAGTGAGATTGGTGGAAAAACCGAGGAATTCTGGAACTGAAACATACGTCTATGCTTTGAAAAAGTAAACTAATCTGGCTATTGGTACTGACAAAGAAACCTATCGGTCAGCATTACGTTTGTAAAATTTGTGGGTTTGAGCGTTTACCCAATGAACAATGGGGCATGTGACACTGTTGAAAAAGTTTGTAGCGCTTCATACTGCTTCTATGCTCTTAAAAAATTTATAAAAAGCATCTGGTTAAAGGGTTTAAAGATATGTATAACAAGCCTAAGCTTGCTCTGCCATTTTCTGAGAATACACGCATGATTGTGCGGTTCGCAACTGGTCTTCTCACGGGGATGGTGGGCATTGCAGATATGCTATCTGCGGTTGTTCCCAAACTCAACTGGGATATCCTTTTAGGTATGTGGCCTATTGTTGCATATCATAGCGCGCAAAAACTCACCGTCGTAGTTGGATTTTTCCTTGTGATGCTTTCCTATGGATTGATGCGAGGAAAATATCAGGCCTGGACTATTACGCTGGGGCTACTCATTCTCTCGTTCTTTCTACACATATTGCGCGGAGGATCTGTGCTTGCTACGCTCGCGGCCCTTTCACTCACAATCGTCCTTGCCTTGTTGTTTCGCTACTTCCAGGCACGAAGCGACCCTCCGTCGGTCAAACGAGGGTATGTCGTTCTTGTGCTAGGGCTTAGTATTGTTGTGCTCTACACGATTGGCGGATTCATTGCGCTCTCTTCAGAATTTGATGAGCAGATAGATCGTTTTGGGGTTGAGGGTGTAATTGTGAGATTACTGACGCACGCCCACTTGCATCTATCACCTGGCACGCAAGCATTGCTGTTTGAACATGCCCTTCAAGCCTTAAGTATCAGCGCTATCCTGTATGGAATGATCTCAATTTTGCGCCCTGTTACTAAGATGATACTGCCAAATGAGGAGGAGCGGCGAGCGGTTGCTTCAAATACACGCATGTTTGGCAAAAACTCCATCTCATACTTCGCTTTGAGCGAGGAAAAATCCTACTTCTTTTCAACATCGAGGAAAGTAGTGATCGCTTACGTCTTGGTGGGAAGGGTAGCTGTGGTTGCGGGAGATCCCATTGGGCCAGAGAGCGAACTTACTGGTGCGCTCCAGGAGTTTAAAGCATTCTGTTCCCAGCAGGATTGGACTGCAGTGTTCTGGCAGGTGCGTAACGATCTGGTGGAGCTTTACCGCGAATCTGGCATGCACTTGTTGAAGATTGGCGAGGATGCTGTAATCAATACCCAGACCTTCACGCTTAAGGGGGGCGCGATGGCAAACGTGCGATCAAGCGCTAAACGTGCTGAAAAGGAAGGATTGCAGGTAGTTTTTTATCGCGGGCCAGTGCATAATGGCGATCAGTTGGCACAGATGGAGAGAATTTCTCAAAGGTGGGTAGCCCAGAAAGGCGAATGCGAGATGGGCTTCAGTATGGGACAGTTCAATTCGATTGGCGATCACGAACATATCACTGCGGTGGCAGTTGATCGGCAAAACCTGGTGCATGCATTTGTGGCCTTCATACCCATCTATGGACGTAACGGGTGGGGGCTTGACCTTATGCGCCGGGCTGAACGTTGCACACCTGGCACAATGGAATTGGTGCTCTCGCGCTCTATTGAGTTTGTAAAGAGTTCCGGTGCGGAAATGGTCAGTCTTGGCCTGGCTCCCTTGAGCAATGCAAATCACGAAGATACCTCGCTTTTGGAGAATGGTATCGATGCATTAACGCACCGTTTTGGTAATCTGAAAGAGAGCCAGTCGTTGTTCAACTTTAAAAAGAAGTTTCAGCCTACATGGGAGAGCCGTTACCTGGTCTTCTCGCATACACTGACGCTGCCTCAGGTCGGTTGGGCGCTCTATAAAGCTCACCAGCAAGATGCTACGTTATTGAGGACGATACGTGGCTCTATCAAAGGATGGGTTAAGGGCTATGAGTCAATCAAAGGGAAGGTTACGACCGGTACATTAGAGGTGCTGGCGCCAAGGTCAATCGATCGAAGTTATTAACAAGTCTTTTTTTCAATCGGAAGTGCATGCTCCAACGAAACCGGAGTAGTGGATTGCGAGTGCTCAAGGAAGGTTGTTCATGTGCCTGGAGCATTCACAGATCCCCAGTGCAGCCAGAGTAAAGCTTTATACATCAAGATCTGCCAGGTTGTCCAGGAATGATATCCTTTCTGCACAATCAGACGGTATGAGACATGGAGTTTGTCAAGTTCCTTGGCGAACATTTGGGTGCCAGCGTAATATGGCTGGTCCAGGCTTCCAGCTCCTAAAAAGAAGAGCAATTTCCATGCCTGTTTATTCACAAGAATCACATCGGCAGGACTATTCTGCTGCATATAGGCAGCGTTATTATCCCAGATGGACCCCTCCGCGTAATAATATCCACCAAGTGATATGACATAACCAAAGACATCTGGATGATGAACAGCAATATTTGTGGCGCCAAATCCTCCCATTGAGAGTCCACCTATAGCTCGATGTTCAGCATCGGGTATAGTACGATATTTCGAATCAATATACTTTACGACGTCGTTAACCACGTAGGATTCTATCAGTTGGCGATGATCATAACTGTCAGCCCATTCGCTCGTAGCACCCGGTCGTCCATTCCCATCTGGAAGCACCATGATTAGCTCAGGAATCTTGCCCAGAGCAATGAGCGTATCCGCTGATTGATTCGCTTTGCCCGCGGTAAACCAATCGTGGGCCTGTCCAGGCGAACCATGTAGCAAGTAGAGTACAGGATAACGCTTATTCTGTCCAAAGGGTGTGTTATAGCTAGGAGGTAGATAGACGAGAATCGTACGCCTCTGACCGCCTAGCTCAGGGCTGATCAGGCTGTCTGTTACAATGGTGCCGTTTGCCGGTATTGTTCCTGTCGTGGTTACTGTACCTGTTGAAGTAATTGCAGGTTTACTGATATGTGGTATAGTATGCAGGCCAATGTCCGGAGAATAGATAAATAATTCGGTTGCATCGCTAGCAAGCACAATCAGTACAATCATGACCAGGGAGACGAGCCAGGAGCCAATGGTTGCGAAAGTCGTTGCTTGAGAATATGGAGTGGTTGCTTGCTGCTTTCTTTCTTCTTTGCGTGCATAACGATACCATTGAGATTGTACTAATTTATAAAGGGGGTCAAGTAGCACTTCACTGAACGCAATGCCTATTGCCGCGCCACAAAACGCGCTTAGCAGAGCGAGAGATGTCATAGTGAGTGTGGTGTGGATAAGCGCTCCCATATCTAACGGCTCAAGTAAACCTCCCGGGTCGTACGCAGGCTGCATTTCAAGCTGTATGAAGCCATCGAGGTAGCTAAAAGAGAAAACAACCCAAGCTCCCAGAATCGCGCCAAGTTTTCGACGTCCGACTATTGCTCCTAACAAAGCGGTTGCCAGTGTGAGTAGAAGTGCAGAGACCAGTTGAGCGCGTAATGGATCAAGACCAATATTAATAATAATGGAGCTTACATTGCCTATTACAGCAGGTTGGAAAAGCAATATGCCACTTATCAGTGCGACAATGAGAGAAAGCAAGAATAAAAGTATTGAGTTTCTCTGCTGATTTGTAAAATGTTTTTGGAAGTATATCGATGAGAATTTCATCCGGGTTCTCCGTAAAATGTCGAGAGACAATGCAAGAAAATCTTCTAAATATTATACGTAAGATTGTACCTATTTTTGTTATGGAGAATTGGTGGATGATGCAAACAATGGAGGTTGAAAAAAGGAGCCAAGAAACTTGACTCCCATCAAATAGTACAGCCTATACAAGGCCAACCTACAGATGACACACCACAAAAAACGCACTACGTGTCGCTTTACGAGTAACATATACATCTATGAGCCTCTGAGTGAGGGGTTTTTATTTGCCTCTCATTCTGTAAAACGGAGGAGGAAGACTAAGGTAACAGTCAACTAAGTCATCTGTTCTAAATACAGTATTTACAAGAGGTGTGAAGCTTGCTCAATCAGTAGAACTATGTTAAACTTTGACTGGTTGGAGAACTCTGAGATGAGAATTTTATACTAGTCTCTAGTAAGGATGTATTTTTCAGTGAATCATCACACTGATGAGCACTTAGAAGCGCTTGATGCATTGCTTAGCCAGCGGCCATTCAAGTATAGGGGTAGTAGTCAGCAGAAATTACAGAATTCCGAGACGGGTGATACCTCAGCAGTTGCTGAAATTCGTCCTGATCCTTATCGCGAGCAGCGTAAAGGGGTGCCTGAGATCATCTATGGTGAGACAAAAGACATTGATCAGATCGTTTCGATGACTCGTACTTTGCTCGATGAGACGGGAAGAACGATTATCAGTCGAGTGCCGGACGGATGCGTAGAGATACTGCGGAATGAGTTTAGTCCGTACAGCGTTCGTTTTTATGAGGCCGCCCAGGCGGTTGTAATCTCCAAACCAGACTATGTTCTTCGGAAGACGGGAGGACAGGTAGGGGTTATAAGTGCGGGAACTTCCGATATTCCAGTTGCGCAAGAGGCCGCACTTATCGCAGAAGAAATGGGATGTGAAGTGACATGCATCTATGATGTTGGTGTCGCAGGACTGCACCGTTTATTAGAACCTTTGCGAGATCTCCTTTCCAAAGATGTAGATGCAATCATTGTAGCAGCGGGCATGGATGGTGCGTTACCATCGGTAGTTGCAGGACTAGTTCCTGTTCCGGTAATTGGCTTACCCACATCGATTGGCTATGGAATGGGTGGTAAAGGCCTTGCAGCGTTACTTTCGATGTTACAAACATGCGCACCGGGTCTTTCCGTTGTAAACATCGATAATGGTGTTGGCGCGGGTATTACGGCGGCTATGATTGCTAATAAGGTGGCGCGAGCACGAAATGATCAGTCCCTGTAGGTAAACAGGGAGATATTCAGTTCTTGAATGTTTACCTGTTTTGTACGTTGAGCAAACGTGGAAGTAAGAGTTTCAGAAGGGTGGGATACTCAATGGCGACGAACAAACGTGGACCACAACCGGGATCACAGAAGGCCAAGCATGGCGGTCAAGCTGTGCGAGAGAAGTACGGGCCTGAATTTTATTCCAAGATCGGCAAAAAAGGTGGTGAATCCGTGAAAGAGAAGCGGGGACCCAAGTTTTACGCTGAAATTGGTAAGAAGGGCGGAGAGTCTACCAAACGCCACCAGGGATCAGAATTTTATTCCAAGATCGGCAAAAAGGGTGGAGAGCGCGGGCGTGCCGCAGCTTATCCGAAAGAGTAACTTCAGGGGTATAAGCAATCCATATATTTCTAAGCACTGTTGGAGTGCTTGTATTCCTGTATTCTCTCAGGTTTGTTTTTTCAAGAACGGCGGCACATCAATTTCTTCATTGTCTCCCGCATTTTCGCCAGCAAGACCTTGTTGAGCGGCGGGAGGTGTTTCATGGCGATGCCCCATACTGCGCAGGCCGCGCAAGTCATCAAGACTACGTTGGGGACGCGCCAATATTGTTGATGAGCGTGCTGGTGGTAATGACTCTTCTTCGATTTTTTCTCCTGGCGTAGATTGCGCAGGCAATGGTGTTGACATCGCGAGAGGCTGTTCGAAATTTACAGGATTGCGTGGATACGAAGGTGGGGCTTCGTAGGGTTCAGGTGATAAGGAGGTTGAGGATGCAATACCTGTTTGCTCACGCTGAATGACTGGAATACGCCCGGTTGGTGAATCCTGCATTCCAGCAGCGATCAACGTTACACGTATGGTGTCATCGAGTGCAGGATCAATGACTGCACCGAACGTAATATCAGCGGAAGTGTCAATCGCGCTGCCAATGAACTCTGCTACCTCATTGACTTCGTACAGTGTCATATCCTCCCCTCCGCTAATATTGAAGAGGACACGTTGCGCGCCACGAATGGGCATGTTGAGAAACCCACCTGCGATAGCTTCTTCAGCCGCGCGTTGTGCGCGATTACGACCCTGCCCCTGCCCAATGCTCATTAAAGCTGTGCCTGCATCGCGTAGGACACTACGGACATCAGCGAAGTCTACATTGATGAGACCGGGAACGTTGATTACCTCTGCTATACCTTGCACGACCTGTCTCAGCACGTCATCAGCAAGTTTAAAGGCATCAGTCAGGCTACGATCTCGTCCCGTAAGGGAGAGAAGGCGATCGTTGGGTACGATAATAAGCGCATCGATTTCACTACCCATGGCCTTGAGACCTTCTTCCGCTATACGCCTGCGCCTGGATCCCTCAAACGTGAAAGGAAGTGTGACGATGCCAATGGTGAGCATGCCAAGCTTTTTCGCGATCGAGGCGACCACGGGCGCGCCACCGGTACCTGTACCACCTCCCATCCCTGCTGCAATAAAAACCAGGTCAGCATCACCAAGAATTTCTCGTATTTCATCTGTGCTTTCGAGCGCGGCCTTTGCTCCGGCAGCTGCGTTTCCGCCAGCCCCTAACCCTTTTGTATGTTGTTGCCCAAGGCAAATACGATCTGGAGCTTCGGAGCGGGAGAGCACCTGAATATCGGTATTCAGGGCAACAAATCTGACACCACGTACGCGGGTGTCAATCATGCGATTAACAGCGTTCATGCCCGCGCCACCGATTCCAGCAACGACAATATCAACATGATTGGGTGTTTGTTCTTCAACAAACTGAGATTGATAAGGCGTCTGCGAAACAGGTGCCATGTTATCATCCTCGGTGTCTCGCTGAGTCCTACCTGGCTGTACAGGCTCTTTCAAACGATTGAGATGTTCTTCTTCTGCTTCTTGCGGTAGAACAGCCCACTGGTCCATGTGACCTTCATCCATTTCAAAACCGGAGTGATGTGACATACCTGAAACAGATGGCGGGGTTTGCTCGCGTTTGTTCGCATCTTCCTGAGAATTCAACCTCACACGATCCCCTTTCTTCTCTCGTCTGGGTTTACGTCGAGTAACACCAATGATTACATTACTGTTAGCCTATAATTAGGAGGAATGTAAGACGGCATCCTACGGGCATTGTACCAATTGTGTCAAGAGCAAAAAATACTGTGGCAGAGATTATTTCTCTGCCACAGTAGTGCTTTCAAG
>Ga0187776_10002036_pt1 | contig 10260 bp, 7 predicted proteins | sample 0216_BV02_MP12_2_FD_132426 | JGI IMG/M metagenome (GOLD analysis project Ga0187776, IMG submission 132426) | Tropical peat soil microbial communities from peatlands in Department of Meta, Colombia - 0216_BV02_MP12_20_MG | ecosystem: Environmental > Terrestrial > Soil > Wetlands > Peat | place...
CACGGGTAAAGGATATATGTCAAAAATAAGAATCTATGAGCTCGCAAAAAAATTAGGGGTACCCAACAAGATCATTCTGAGCGAACTGCCGAAACTCGGCATAGAAGGGAAAACCCATTCCTCGAATATCGAACCTGAACTCGCCCAAAAAATAGAAAAGGTGCTTCTCCAAAAGTCTAAAAAAGCATCCATAGGAAAAGCCCATGCAAAGAAATCGCCTGTAGAAACCGTTCAGTCTCCGGTTGAGAAATTATCCGCGGAGCTTAAGGATTCTTTAAAGGAATCTTTAACTGCACCTAAGGGGATTAAAGAGGAGATTAGAACTCAAAGAGAAGAAATTGAAACAGTAGCGCCCGAAGAGAAAGAGGCTGAAAAAGCATTAACCGGACCTGAGGAGGAAACAGAACTAAAAATTCCCGACAGATTCAAAAAGGAAATGGAGACGGAGAAGATAGAGAAATTTAAGACGAAACCGGGAATGCAGAGAGCCTTCCAGACTATCAGGAAGATAGAACCGAAAAGATTACATGACCAGAGGGCATTCAAAAGGGGTGGAAGGGGTAAGCCCTTCCAGACAGATGACCGGAGATCTCAGGCTCAGCTCGTTGCACCAAGGAAAAAGACATTGAAACTTCAGGAAGGTACGACGGTAAAAGAATTTGCCGAACTCATCAGCGTAAAGCTCCCGGATGTTATCAAAAAATTTATGGAATTGGGATACATGCCGACGATAAATCAGCCTGTTGATGCTGACGCTGCATTATTGATTGCAGAGAATTTCGGGATAAAGGTTGAACTCGCAGCTATCGAAGAAGATACGGTCGATGTGGAAGCTCCCGAAGATATCAGTACGTTGGCACCGCGACCACCGGTTATCACCATAATGGGGCATGTCGATCACGGCAAGACCTCCCTTCTCGATGCGATTCGGGAGACAAAGGTAACGGAGACAGAGGCAGGCGGTATTACCCAGCATATAGGCGCATATAAAGTCAACCTTGCCGGAAGGGATATCGTTTTTCTCGATACACCCGGCCATGAAGCGTTTACCGCCATGCGGGCAAGAGGGGCAAAAGTTACCGATATCGTTGTTCTTGTTGTTGCTGCCGATGACGGAGTCATGCCCCAGACCGTTGAGGCAATCAACCATGCAAAAGCGGCAAATGTGCCTATAGTAGTAGCCATAAACAAAATCGACAAGCCCGAGGCCAATCCTTCAAGGGTAAGGAATGAGCTTGCCGAGTACGGCATAATCTCTGAAGAATGGAGCGGCCAGAACATTTTCGTCGAAGTCTCGGCAAAAAAACGTATCGGCATAGAACATCTTCTCGAGATGATACTCCTTCAGGCGGAAATGATGGAACTTAAAGCCAACCCTGATAAACCCGCGAGGGGCACGATCATTGAGGCAAAGCTCGATAAAGGAAGAGGACCCGTAGCGACGGTCCTCGTTCAATCCGGCACCCTGAAAGTCGTAGACGCCTTCATCGCCGGTGTCCATGCAGGAAAAGTGAGAGCGTTGATTGATGACAGCGGGAAAAGAATCGGAGAGGCCGGCCCTTCGACCCCTGTCGAGGTGATCGGCTTCTCGGATGTGCCCTCGTCGGGGGATATCTTTACAGTTGTGGAAGACGAAAAGAGGGCGAGACAAATCGCTCTCGCCAGGCAGCAGAAACAGCGGCTTGCCGAGATAGCAAAAGCGAGAAAACTTACCCTCGACGAAATCTATGCAAAAATAAGGGAAGGCGAGATAAGGGAATTGAACATCATCATCAAAGGTGATGTTCAGGGTTCGGTCGAGGCCATGAAGGACGCCCTCGAAAATATTAGTCATCCCCAGGTAAAGGTGAAGGTCATCCATTCATCCGTGGGCGGTATCAACGAGACCGATGTTATGCTTGCGGCCACATCGAGCGCGATCATCATCGGATTCAGTGTAAGGCCTGAGTTGAAGGCCTCTCAGGTTGCTGAAAAAGAAGGCGTCGATATCAGGTTATACAATGTGATATACGAAGCCATTGAGGATGTAAGAAAGGCGCTCGAAGGTCTCCTCGAGCCCACGCTGAAAGAAAAAGCACTCGGAAGGGCGGAAGTCCGCCAGGTGTTCCCGATATCGAGGGTCGGAACGGTCGCAGGATGTTATGTCCTTGACGGAACTATGAGCCGTACAAGTGATGGTATAAGGATTATAAGGGACAATATCGTTGTATATACGGGCAAGATTAGTTCACTGAAGAGATTCAAAGAAGATGCAAGAGATGTCCAGGCAGGATATGAGTGCGGCATCATGATAGAGAATTTCAACGACCTAAAGGTCGGAGACATACTCGAAAATTTCATAATCGAAAAAATAGCCGCAAAGCTTTAAGAAAGGATTCAAGGGTTCCAGGATTCAAGGATTCGAGTAAAATACCAAAAAAATATTTGCATCATACACTTGTCCCCTTGACCCCTCGAATCCTATAATCCTTCTTTACGACAACTTGTAACTTTAGACTTTTCACTTTTCACTTTACACTTTATTCATAATTTATATGCTTCCCTATAAACGTTCACAGAGAGTCAGTGATCTCCTGAGAGAAGAGGTCGCCGACATAATTTATTACAAACTGAAAGACCCGAGGCTTGGATTCATTACGGTCACAGGGGTTGACGTAACGGATGACCTCAAGATTTCCGTCGTTTATATCAGCGTTCTGAAAGATGAAGAAAAAAAATCTACGATCGAGATTTTGAACTCGGCAAAAAGTTTTATCCGTTCCGAATTGACGAAGAGACTGCGGATGAAATTTATCCCGAGCGTGGAATTCAGACTGGATCCCTCGATCGAGTACGGGAGCAAGATCGACAAACTCTTAGACGAGATCAAGAGAAAAGATGAAAGTGCCTCCTGAACTTCTCTCTTTTTTAAGAGAAAGAGAGGACTTCTTTATTGCGACCCATATCAATCCTGAGGGGGACGCCCTTGGATCTTCTTTAGCACTCTCGATGGCACTGGAAACCCTGGGGAAAAAGACGGTGGTTTATGACCGCGACGGGGTTCCCGAGATTTACAAGTATCTGCCCGGACAGGAGAGATTCGTTCATTCTATCCAAAACGTTCAATCTTCTGCCTTCAACTTGCTTCTGCTCGACTGCAATACTCCGGAAAGGGCCGGCATCGAAGGTTTGAGCTTCAAAGCTTCGGCTGTCATAGACCATCATGAGACAGTTACAAATTTCGGCGATGCTAGATGGGTAGAGCCGGGGGCGGCAGCAACGGGTTTGATGATCTTTTCACTCATTAAGGAATTGGGAGCTGAGTTGACGAAAGAGATCGCTCTGAACCTCTATTCTGCTATCGCTATAGATACGGGAACATTCAGGTTTGGAAACACCTCTTCTGAGGTTTTAAGGGTTGCCGCTGAACTTGTCGAAGCAGGTGCGAGACCCGGGTTCGTTGCCAATAACCTTTATGAAACATGGTCAGAGAGAAGGTTTCGTTTACTCATAATGTGCTTGAACACCCTCGAAATAAGGGACGGCGTTGCCTTTACCGTTGTTAATCGGGAAATGTTCAGAGATACTGGAGCAAGTCCTGAAGACACGGAGAATTTTTCCGGCTTCCCTCGGATGATGAAGGATATCGCTATCTCAGCGTTCTTTCGAGAAATAGACCCTGATGAGTGGAAGGTGAGCCTGCGCTCGAAAGGGGAAATAAATGTCGCAGATGTCGCGGCATCTTTCGAAGGCGGCGGGCACAAGAATGCTGCCGGCTATACGATAAAGGCAGCCATTAAAGATGCAAAGCAGGCTCTGCTGGACAAGATATCCGCATTAAGATAAATTCAGACTGACCCCCGCCTGAAAACAGAAACAAACATCGGAAAACTGTCTTATCAGGAACAGGGTAATCCCTGATCAAGAAAATGCTTTAGTCGAATCGTCCTTTTATGACGGCTTCCTTTTTGAAGCAGGCTTTTTCTTAGCGGCTTTCTTTCCAACTATTTTCTTTGCCACTTTTTTTGCCGGTTTCTTTTTGGCTGTCCCCTGTTTCTTCGCAACAGAACTCACCTCTGTTACGGTTACACCACAACAGTAAATGGGACTTAATAGGGTTTCTCCAGTCGCCGTAACAACGATCTCAGAGCCACACTGTTCGCACTCATAGGTGATTATCTTCGTCATAATAATTCCTCCTTGTTTTTTAAAACTTGTATTCATTATATAAGATTTGTCGAATGGATGAAGCGCGCGAAATAAAAAATATTTTTGTGGCAATAGACGTATAATTTTAAGTTTATGAATAGCAAGTTACAATGAGCAAGTTTGGTGGCTGTAACGCCGGAACAGTCTCTTTAAAAAATCCCTCTTTAAATATAGGGTGAAATCTTTCCCTTTAAACTGTGGCAAGGTCCGCGGGCTACTTTATCAAACAAACGCCCGCCAGAGTCTGCCATGAACGCGGACTTCAACCGCCACTAAACTATTGCAGGAGTTCGAGAAGTCTTCACCATTACTTCATCAACTTAACGCCATCGATGCTTTTCGATAGGTGAGACGTGCTACCTTCGGGACGAAAGACGCTATAACCCGACAAAAGTAACAATCCTTTCTGAAGCACATAAAAAAGTTGATATAATATGATGAGAATTTTGGCAGTAATCTACAGTGGGGACTGCCCATGCATAATTAACTACCTCAGCTTTGGGAGGAGCAGATAATGAAATATGCAAACCTAGTATTATGAGTGATTACCGTTACTTGCTTGGCTGTCGTATCAGCTGTCTCTTTTCATTCAGTTTCGGAAATCAATTATATTATCTTCAGAATTCATTACAACGAGAAATGAACAGAATATATGGGAGATTTCTCTTGAAGGTAATCATTGCAATTATGGCATTGTCGGGAATTTTTTCATGCACTACAACAACAAGAATGTATTCGGGGCCTCAATTGCCAAGGAGCGAGATTTGTATCTTAGTGTGTAAGGAGGGATTGGCAGTGGATCGTATAGATGGCAAATATATAGATATTCAACCATTAGAAAAACGTTTTGAACTCCTTCCTGGGGAGCATACTATTACAGTTGGATTGTACGGGAAAAAACCTGGAGTGCTGGCATCGTATATCGGTAAGGAAAATTTAACTTTTAATTGTCGCGCTGGTGAAGCTTATTTTATTTCTTTCGATGTCGATTATAAAAACCAACAGTGGAAGCCTTTTATGTTTTTGACTTATCCATAAATGATAATTTCATAGTGGCATGGTATGAAGTCAATCCGTCAACAGAAAAACCGAAGGCCCTCATATTTGCGGAGCATGTCGAAGGCAACAATTGGGATCTTGATAACTCTGACATTCTTAATGGTTACCTCTAAAGAAGTGTTCTCCGCAGGAATTCGCACTTATATTTCCGAGCCGGGGGGCGGGCTAAGGTCAATTGTTATCGAGGGCGAAATAATGAAGGGAGACTATGAGCGATTCATCAAAGAAATAAAGCAGCATAACGGAAAAATAAGCAAAGTCTATATATTTTCTCCTGGAGGCAATTTTTCTGAGGCAATTAAAATTGGCAGGGCGATAAGAAAATTAGAGTTGACAACAGTTGTTCCATCTCAAAGCGAGGATGGTCAACCGCTGTGCGATCCTTTGAAAACTTTTCCAAAGGATTACAATTGTATTTGCGCAGGCTCATGTTTTTTCATTTTTATAGGCGGTGTGAACAGGTCAGGAGGATATATAGTAGTTCACCGTCCTTATTTTGATGAGAATGAATTTGGGCAATTATCCGAAGAAGACGCACGAAACAAATTTATCACCCTCCAAAAATCAGCAAGGGAATATATGCAGGAGATGGCTGTCCCTAAGCACATACAGGATAAAATTCTTGGTACGCGACCAGAAAGAGCAATGAAATTAGGTTACAAAACAGTGAGAACGTATTTTCATGGGGATATACCCTATCGGCATGAATGGCGTCAGACTAAATGTGCTGAACTAAAAGACGCTAATAACATTTATGATTGTTATGTGGCAGTTGATAAAGAAAGAAGGCTCGCCGCCTACGAAAGGTTTTTTGGAAAATAACCTATTGGACGAGTTCAGATATTATCTGAACGTTGCGAGTTTAGACGATGGGTCATATCTTCGATGTGACAAATAATCAACCCAACTGGCACTGAGCTCAGCACTATTTTCATTCTGAACTGCCGCGCCAGCGGGTTATTTACCTCGCTATGCGTAATTCCCTCGAAAATCTTCACCGTTGTAACTCATTGAAACCCCTTTGCCATCTGGCAGGTCGAATTCTGCCTTTACAAAATCTCATGCCTCCACCTCAGCGGTTATTTCCCTGACAAATGTAATGCCACTGCCGTCATAATCTACCACAACTGTGTCGCCTTCCTTGAACGTCCTCTCGAGGATCTTCATCGCCAGTGGGTTCAATATCTCTCTTTGGAGCGCCCTCTTTAAAGGTCTCGCCCCATATATCGGGTCAAACCCGATATCGGCAAAATATTCCTTAGCGCTCTCCGTCAGTTTTATGTCGACATTCTTTTCTTTTATATATCTCTTCATTCTATTGACCTGTATCTCAACGATCTGTTTGAGCAGTTCCTTGGTCAGCGGGTTAAAAACGACGATCTCATCAACCCTGTTCAGGAACTCGGGCCTGAAAAACGTCTTAAGATCATTCATAATCTTTTCCTTCAGCTCTTCATTGTTGATGACCCAGTAGGCGGAAGGTCTCTTCGCCCGTTCTTCAAGCATCTCCTGGATGTGAGCGCTCCCGATATTAGATGTCATAATGACCACGGCATTTCTAAAATCCACCGTTCTCCCGTGGCTGTCGGTAAGCCTTCCGTCGTCTAGTAACTGGAGAAGAAGGTTGAAGACCTCGGGGTGCGCTTTTTCGATCTCATCGAACAGGACTACCGAATAGGGTTTTCTCCTCACCGCTTCTGTAAGTTGGCCGCCTTCTTCATATCCCACATATCCGGGAGGCGCACCGATAAGCCTCGAAACGGTATGCCTCTCCTGATACTCGGACATATCAATCCTGATCATTGCATTCTCGTCATCAAAAAGGAATTCCGCAAGCGCTCTTGCAAGCTCGGTCTTGCCAACGCCTGTCGGCCCCAGGAAGATAAAAGAGCCGATAGGCCTGTTGGGGTCTTGAATCCCCGCACGCGCCCTTCTCACCGCGTTTGATACCGCTTCTATGGCCTCGTCCTGTCCGACAACCCTTTGCCTGAGACGCTCATCCATATGGATGAGTTTCTGAACCTCGCCTTCGAGCATCCTGCTCACCGGTATCCCCGTCCACTTGGAGACGACCTCGGCGATATCCTCTTCGTCCACCTCTTCTTTCAGCATCTTCCTCCTCCTCTGGGCCTCGGAGAGCTTTCTGTTCTCCCCCTCGAGCGCCCTCTGGAGCTCAATGAGCTTTCCGTACCTGAGTTCTGCCGCCTTGGCAAGGTCTCCTTCGCGTTCAGCCCTTTCGGAATCGATCTTCGTCTTTTCGATCTGCTCTTTAAAATCCCTTATCTTTGCGATGATCTCTTTCTCACTGATCCACTGCGCCCTCAGCTCATCACGCTTCACCTGGAGTTCTGCCATCTCCTTGATTATCTTTTCCAGCCTCTCCTCTGCTTCTTTTGATTCGTCTTTTATCAGCGCCTGTTTTTCTATCTCGTGCTGCCGGAGCTTCCTTTCGATCTCATCGAGCTCTATCGGCATACTGTCTATCTCCATCCTGAGTTTTGACGCAGACTCATCGATGAGATCAATCGCCTTATCGGGGAGGAATCGGTCTGTGATATACCTGTTAGACAATACTGCCGCCGCTATCAGCGCCGAGTCTTTAATTTTGACACCATGATGAACCTCGTATCTCTCTTTAAGACCGCGCAGGATCGAGATCGTATCTTCGCCGCTCGGTTCTTTGATGAGGATCGGCTGAAACCTTCTTTCCAGAGCGGGGTCTTTCTCTATGTGCTTCCTGTATTCATCGATAGTCGTCGCACCTATGCATCTGAGGTCCCCCCGGGCAAGGGCGGGTTTTAGCATATTCGACGCATCGATGGCTCCCTCGGCTGCACCGGCTCCGACGAGGGTGTGCAACTCATCAATAAACACAATGACTTTGCCTTCCGCCTGCTCCACCTCCTTAAGAACGGCTTTTAATCTCTCCTCGAACTCTCCCCTGAACTTTGCACCCGCCACAATCGCGCCCATGTCGAGAGCGACCACCTTTTTGTCCTTTAATGTCTCGGGCACATCTCCCGCAACGATCCGCTGTGCGAGCCCTTCGGCAATGGCGGTCTTGCCGACGCCCGGTTCTCCGATAAGCACGGGGTTATTCTTTGTCCTTCTCGACAAGACCTGTATAATCCTTCTTATCTCATCATCTCTTCCGATGACAGGGTCAAGTTTTCCCTTTTTAGCTAGCTCCGTCAGGTCACGGCTGTACCTCTTCAGAGCCTGATACTTGTCTTCAGGATTTGGATCAGCCACGCGCTGACCGCCTCTTATTTCTCTCATCGCGGCAAGAACTTTGTCGGATGCCGCGCCGTATTTTTTCAAGAGCTCGGAACAGGGGCCTCCTATAGAAACAAGTGCGACGAGGAGATGTTCCACGCTCACATATTCGTCTTTCAGATGTTCCGCACTTTTGTGTGCCTCTTCAAAGACCTCTTTTAATCTCGGGGATATGTAAATCTGTCCCAAAGGTGTCGCACCTACGACCTTGGGGAATTTGTCGACCGCCTCTTCAACATCCTTTTGCAATGCGTTTGTATTTATGCCGATCCTCACGAGTATCTGTGAGGCGACTCCTTCCTCATCCTCAAGGAGTGCCCAGAGCAGATGTTCGGCATCGATCTGCTGGTTGCCTTTCTTTTCAGCGAATCTCTGAGCCTCTTGTATAGCCTCCTGGCTCTTCATCGTGAACTTATCCATAAAACCTCCTTAAACAATCGCAATAAATAATACAGACTTTGTGAAAAAAGTTTATTTTTTGATGCATTAAGGCACCCTAAACTGATGGCGCCAAGAACATTTCGGCGAACAGACAAAAAGAGAATCTCAATAGCGAGATCAAGTTAGATAAATTTTCGAACAATGTTTGCATCATCCTTAATCCTCGGAAAAGATCCTCCTGAATCTACTGATGAAATCTTTTCTGATATCCTCTTCGAGAAAATTCATCATGTCTTCCATTTCTCTCTGAAAGGCCTCCAGTCTGTGTCTCATCCTCAGGATTATCTCGACTCCGGATCGATTGACCCCGAGTTCCCTCGTCAACCGTAGGATCATAGCCAGCCTCTCGACATCCTCCAGCGAATAGATTCTTGTCCTCTTCGTCCGGTGAGGATTGACAAGCCCTTCCCGTTCATAGAGCCGGAGGGTCTGAGGATGCACGTTGAGCATCCTTGCTACAACGCTTATCATGAATAAAGGCTGTTTTTTGTCCTGCGATTCATTCATCTATGTGACAACCTCCTTCGCGGATCTTCCTTATATAAACTCTCCATTCCTCTTATCATGTCCTTTGCTTTGTTGTCGAGGTCCTTGGGTACGACAATTTTTATATCGACATATTGATTGCCTCTGACCCCTGTCTTCGGCGAAGGGAAGCCCTTTCCTGAAAGCTTCATTCTCTGGCCCCCCTGTGTCCCCGGTGGCAATGTCATCGCCGCGATGCCGTCTATCGTAGGAACCTCGATCCTTGCCCCGAGGGCGGCCTCCGCAAAAGTTACCGGCAGATCGAGATAAATATCATCACCCTTCCGCTTGAATACCGGATGGTGCCTGACCGTAATTTCTATATGGAGATCCCCGGCCGGCCCCCCGCCGACTCCAGCTCCTCCCATTCCTTTTAACTTGACCATTGAGCCGGTGTCCACTCCCGCCGGTATCTTGACCTTGACTGTCTCCGTTTGTAATATCTTGCCCCTTCCCCCGCAGGATTTGCAGAATTTTGTCACCTTTCTTCCGGTTCCCCCACAGGCAGCGCAGGGCTGTTCCATCTTGAAGAAACCTCTGGATGTTTGTATCCTTCCCGCTCCTTTGCATACGTCGCATGTTTCAGCTGACTCGGCCCCTGACCCGTTGCACGACCTGCAACTGTCTTCCCTATTGAAGGTGATGGGCTTCGTTACCCCCGAAAACGCCTCTTCGAGGGAGAGTTCAAGACCCATGACCATATCGGCCCCCCTTGCCTTCGCCGCTTCCGGTCTTGTCCTCGTTCCGAAGAGATTGGAAAATATATCGCCG
>Ga0187776_10002037_pt1 | contig 10257 bp, 12 predicted proteins | sample 0216_BV02_MP12_2_FD_132426 | JGI IMG/M metagenome (GOLD analysis project Ga0187776, IMG submission 132426) | Tropical peat soil microbial communities from peatlands in Department of Meta, Colombia - 0216_BV02_MP12_20_MG | ecosystem: Environmental > Terrestrial > Soil > Wetlands > Peat | place...
GATGCGCGCGGCCATTCGAGCCGGGTCACCGGGCGCCAGACCCTTTTTCGGATCAAGCATCCCCAGGAAGCCGTGTGCCGGGGTTCCGTCGTAGATGGCCATGGTCTTTGCCACCTGGGCGCTGCCGTAGCGGAACTCGGTACGCGCGCCTCCGGGCTCGACGATGGTCATGCCGATCCCGAAGGGTGCGACCTCCTGGGCGACCGACTCCACAAAGCCTTCGATGCCCCACTTGGTGGCGTGATATATCGAGTTTCCAGGGAAGGCGACCTGCCCCCCGTAGGAAGAGATCTGAATGATCCGTCCGCCGCCCTGGGCCCTAAGGTGCGGGAGAACGACGCGGATGAGCTGTATCGATCCAACCAGGTTGGTCGCGATGATGTGATCGATTTGCTCGTCGCTGAGTTCCTCCGCCGCGCCAAACAGGCCGTAACCGGCGTTGCTGATGATCACGTCGATGCGTCCGAGCTGAGCGAACGAGCGTTCGATGACCTTGCGGATTGCCGCTGTGTCGGTCACGTCGAGCATCTCGACGCGAAACGTTTTGGGATAACGCTCGCGCAGATCGGTGACCTTTCCGCTGTCGCGCACAGTACCGACGACGCGGTCGCCGCGCGCGAGGAGCTGCTGGGTAAGCTGGCGGCCGAAGCCGCTGCTGACGCCGGTGACCAGCCATGTGCGTTGTGACATCGTGAGTCCCCCCGCGACTGCCGTAATCGTCAGTGCGCGCCGACGAAAGCGTGCCCCACCCCGTTTCGCCCGATACCGGCGATCGTCGTGCTCGCGGTGCGATGAGTTCATCCAGCACCCGCAGCGCGTTGAGCGTGCGGGGATACCCGACGAACTAGGGATTTCGCATCGCAGGTGGCTCGGTCACCGCCTTGTCCTACAGGCAATCGTGACTCAGCGACCGGTCATTCGCTCCAGGTGCTCGGGGTACCGCGCCCCGTGCACCGTGATCTTGGCGGCGGCGCTCTCGATCTCCCGGAGATCGTCGGGCGTCAAGGTGACTGCCGTTGCTCCGATGTTCTCGTCCAGACGATGCAGCTTCGTGGTGCCGGGAATCGGAACAATCCACGGCTTTTGAGCGAGCAGCCAGGCAAGCGCGATCTGAGCAGGTGTCGTCTTCTTCCGTTCTGCGATGCTGCCGAGCAGTTTAATCAGGGCCTGATTCGCCTTGAGAGCCTCCGGCGTGAATCGAGGAAGGGTGCTGCGAAAGTCGGAGCTGTCGAAGGCCGTTTTCTCGTTGATCTTCCCCGTTAGGAACCCCTTCCCCAGCGGGCTATATGGAACGAAGCCGATGCCGAGTTCCTGGAGGGTCGGCATCACTGCCGCTTCCGGGCCTCTTGTCCACAGCGAGTATTCGCTCTGGACGGCCATGACGGGCTGGACGGCGTGTGCGCGCCGGATGGTCTGCACGCCTGCTTCGGACAGGCCGAAGTGCTTAACCTTGCCTTGCTGAATCAGACCCTTCACCGCCCCCGCGACGTCTTCGATGGGCACGTTCGGGTCAACCCGATGCTGATAGAGCAGATCGATTGTCTCGACCTTGAGTCGCTTGAGCGAGCCTTCGACGGCCTGCTTGATGTGCTCTGGCCGACTGTTCAGTCCCGGCAAGCCCTTCATTCCGCGGGGATCGAAATTAGGACTGAGGTCGAACCCGAACTTGGTGGCAATCACCACTTGCCCACGGAAAGGCGCGAGGGCTTCGCCGACGAGTTCTTCGTTGTTGAACGGGCCGTAGACTTCCGCCGTGTCGAAGAAGGTGACGCCGCGCTCCACGGCGGCGCGAAGAAGAGAGGTCATCTCCTTCTTGTCCTTGGGCGGGCCGTACGAAAAGGTCATGCCCATGCAGCCGAGCCCGAGAGCCGAGACCTCCAAGTTGCTCTTTCCAAGTTTGCGCTTCTGCATTGTCTTCTCCTTCCAGGCACTTTCGCAGTTGCCGTTGTGGTCGATCTGGAGCAGCGCCACGCCGTTTCATGACGAGGGGTGGGCATCGGAGAGGCGCCCGGGGAGTGTCCCAGAGCTTCCATTTCAACTGCCAACAATTCCTCAAGGGTTTCCCAGTCACGCGGCTAGCCTCAGAGATGACACAAGTATAGTTCGCTTACCCTTCGGGCGTTTGTCTATTTCGCCAAAGTTCTTGCCAGATTCTCCGAGACTCTGCCGAAACTTCAGAGGCCGAAGGCGAGTGTGGTGAATCAGAAGTCCTTGGACACATTTCCGGCCCGAGGGACGCCCCTCGGGCCCTGAATATGTTGGCAAATCCCTGACTCAGGACACGAGTGGCCGATGATCGATTCAACCGTCATTCGCGGCAGTCAACACGCAGCGGGCGCGCGAACGGCGACCTTTGCCCTTCGGCCAAGTCCTTGAGCAGCATCCTGCGTCGTTCCGCCGCCCACGGTTCAGGTCGTTGGACTGTGCGTTTGTTGGGCCGGTTGTGGTTTCTTCTGTATGTCCCGCCACTGGCCCGGTGATTTACCCTCCCAGTGGTGGAACGCGCGGAAGAACGAATTCGCGTCTTCGTAGCCCAACAAGTGGGCAACTTCGTTGGTTGTTCGGTGCCCTCCGGGGGAACGAACTCGGGAACATCGGATGTCCCATTCCCGTCAGAAGACCGGGAAAGCCATTGTGTTTTCTGCAACGGTCTGCTAAGGACACAAGCTAGTGGCTGCTGGTGAAGTGACCTGCACAGCTTCGCTTCAGTCGACCGAAAGGAAAAACGATGATTCTCGATGGGCTCTTCGGGATGTTCTCCAACGATCTCGCCATTGACCTGGGCACGGCCAACACCCTGATCTACGTCAAGGGCAAGGGGATCATCCTCAGCGAGCCGTCGGTCGTCGCCATCAAGCGGGGCACCAACCAGGTGCTGAAGGTGGGGAGAGAGGCCAAGGAGATGCTGGGCCGCACCCCCGGCAGCATCGTCGCCATCCGGCCCCTGAAGGATGGGGTCATCGCGGACTTCGACGTGACCGAGCAGATGATCCGGGCCTTCATCGTGAAGATCCACAACCGCAAGACCCTGGTCCGGCCCCGCATCATCGTCGGCGTGCCCTCGGGGATCACCCAGGTGGAGAAGCGCGCCATCCGCGACTCCGCGGAGCAGGCGGGCGCCCGGGAGGTGTACCTCATCGAGGAGCCCATGGCGGCCGCCATCGGCGCGGGGCTGCCCGTGCAGGAGCCCAGCGGCAGCATGATCGTGGACATCGGGGGGGGCACCACCGAGGTGGCGGTCATCTCGCTCTCCGGCATCGTCTACAGCCAGTCGGTGCGGATCGCCGGCGATGAGATGGACGAGGCCATCACCCAGTACCTGAAGCGCAAGTACAACCTCCTGGTCGGCGAGCGCACCTCCGAGAACATCAAGATCCAGATCGGCTCCGCCTACCCCTTCGACGAGCCTCGGAAAATGGAGATCAAGGGGCGCGATCTGGTGGACGGCATCCCCAAGACCCTCACCATCAATGACAGTGACATTCGCGAGGCCCTGCACGATCCGATTTACGCCATCGTGGATGCAGTGAAGACAGCCCTGGAGCGAACCCCGCCCGAACTGGCCGCCGACATCGCAGAGAAGGGTATCATCCTGGCGGGTGGGGGCTCGCTGTTGCACGGGCTGGACACGCTGATCGCCCTGGAGACGCACCTCAAGGTCCGGGTGGCCGACGATCCACTGTCCTGCGTCGTCTTGGGGATTGGCAAGGCCCTAAACGAGCTCATGCTTCTCAAGACTGTGTGCCTGCAATCCTAAGGTGGGAGAGGAAACCCCCCGCTACCACCCACATCTCCAATGTCGGGCAAACTCCCCTGGCTCGCACCGTCAACAATTCTTCCGCCTCGATAGCCGAAACCCCAAAATGGCTAATTCCCAATTCCCGTTGACGCAGGCGAGTAACGCCGCCCATTAGCGCTCGCCGGCTTCGTGAAACTCCTGTTGTCCTCGGACCATAGCTGGCGTGATGAGGTAGGTCCCGGTGCAGCCCACCCGCAACAGGTACTCCGCCGTGGCCCTGTCCCCACCTGTCACTGCCAAGCTGGCCCCCGATGCCAGGGCCATCCCCGGACACATGAGTCCCACCTTGAACGGGATATAGAAAAAAGTCCCGATGGCGCCGGCCACGGCGGCCATGACCGTGAGAGCTGTGTCATGCGCGGGAGGCGGCTCTGCCACGGCGGGTAGAGCCGGCGGAGTCTCTGGTTGTGCCCACGCGGCTCCCGCTGCGGCCATGCCGATCACGAGCGCCAGCAGGCCAGCCATCCCAATTCGGAGCGTATCTTTGTATGCCATGTCCACCTCCTTCTCCCTCCGCCTGAAAATCGGTGACCGGGCAAGCTGCCCGAAGATGGATTATCCGTGCTTTCCTCCGTCTCCGGCCCGGTTGCGATGTCCGTGATCCCCTGAGGCATCGGCGCGGTTGACATGACCCCATTGCCGGGCAGCCGCTTTCGCCTTGGCAACGATGACTTCCACCGCGTGCCAGGCATTTTCAATGACCCTGGCAAGGTCTACCGCCCTGGCGCGACGCAGATGTACCCCGGCCACGACCACTGTCGTGCGATCCAATGTCCGCGCCAGCTCGGCCGCGATCGGGCGGGCGAGTTCATCCTCCTTATGACCCAAAATGGTGAAGACCGATGTCGTGGCGCTCCGCTGCCGGCTGTTCGCCAGGCTCGGGCGGGGGATGCTTACCGCGACTGCTCCGATGTGAGGCACCTCCCCGCCGACGAGGTTCACGGCCAATCCTTCATGGGAAAGGAAAGCCGTGCCCCAGACCCTATGGCGCCCTGTACCGGCCTCGAACTCGAAGGACACGGGTGCCTGCCGGGAACTCCGGGCTCCGCCGCCCGCCCGCGGCCGAGCGATCTCGGGTCTCATGCGTCCCGGCTTCGCGGCAGATGCGTCCCCGTCCATTCGGTGGTCAAGTCATGCGGAATTCCAAAGCGATCTAGGACGCGGCCCACGGTGTGGTTCACAATGTCCTCCACTGTCTTGGGGCGGTTATAGAAGGCCGGTATCGGAGGAAGAATCACGGCCCCCAATTCGGCTAGGTGCAGCAGCTGCCGGAGGTGTCCGGCGTGCAACGGCGTCTCGCGGACAAGGACGACCAGGGGGCGCCCCTCTTTCAAGGTGACATCGCCCGCGCGACAGATCAGCGTGTCCGCATAGCAGTTGGCCAGAGCCGAAGCCGTCTTGATGCTGCAGGGGGCAATAACCATTCCCCCGGTCCGAAACGATCCGCTGGCCAGCGCCGCGCCGATGTCCCGGTTATCATACACATGGGTTGCGAGCGCCTCCACGTCTTTAATGGCGTAATCAGTCTCTTCCAGGAGGGTTCGCTTGGCTGCCGTGCTGATGATAAGATGCGTCTCCAGATCGGACACGCCGCGCAGCACCTCCAGCAGTCGGATCCCGTAGATGGATCCGCTGGAACCAGAAATTCCAACGACCAGTCTCATGTCTCGCTCCGCAGACCATCCATCACACCCCGCCATTTCCGTAGCGCCTCCGCTATCGGTCGTCCTGGATCAAACCGAATCCCTCCGGTGATGCAGGCGCCGGGCTCGAGATCCTCCCGCGTCCGGTCCGCCAGCACCGACTCGACCTGTGCCTCGAAACGGGCGAGATGTGCGAATCCCTCCATGGGATCCTGCCATGCTGCCACTGCCGCCTTGATGTAATAAGCCATGTTCGGCCCGATGAGACAGACCGTCAGCTTCCCGCTGCGGCGAAGGTTACCGGAGGTCCGGCTCGTCCGATAAAGGGCCAGACGCAGACGGCTCGAATCCACCGCCACCAATTCTGCATACGACAGCAGGGCGGGATGGGGCCATCCCTGGGCATCTGTCGTCGTGAGCAGAATAGCCTCGCCCATTCGCGCCGACAAATCCCGACCGCTGAGATGTTCGCAGAGAGAGTCTGGCAGGGTGTTTCCCACCTCCTGGGCCATCCTCTACTCACTTCCGCCGGGCCATCAGGAGAAGGCCCAGCCACGAGCCAACGACCAAGAGGACGCCCACCAACTGGGCCACGCGGAAACTGCCCAGCAACAGGCTATCGATCCGCAGCCCTTCAATGAAGAAGCGACCGATGGAGTATAGGCCCAGGTAGCAAAGCATCAGGGCGCCCGGCCTCTCCAGCAGCCGCCTTCGTAGCCCGAACCATAGGATGACGAAGACCAGGAAGTTCCACAGCGACTCGTACAGAAACGTCGGATGGAAATATTCGTACCCGGCAAGGTGAGGGGGTCGGTGGGCCGGATCGATGTAAAGCTTCCATGGCAGATTCGTCGGGATCCCAAAGGCTTCCTGGTTGAAGAAATTTCCCCAGCGGCCAATCGCCTGGCCGATTGCGACACTGGGCGCCATGATATCCAGTGTGACCGGTAGAGATAGCCTTGCGTGCCAGCAGTACAGGAGGGTCGCCAGGACCCCGGCGAGCAGCCCGCCGTGGATAGCGAGGCCTCCCTCCCACACCGCCATAATCTTGCGCGGATTGGCCTCGTAGTAATCCCAGTTGAACACCACGTAATACAGGCGCGCGCCCACCAGCGCGACCAGGACCGTGACGACGATGGTGTTCAACAGCTTGTCGGGATCCAATCCCCGTCGGATAGCCTCGCGGTGGGCCAGGGTCGTTCCCAGCAGGACGCCGGTTGCGATCATCAGGCCGTACCATCGAATGGCCAGGGGCCCGATCTGCAGCGCAATGGCCCCGGGTGAGGCAAACATCGGTCCTCCCTGGGATGAATCTTTCGACCGGTCGTCTCCTCGGTAATTCAAGTGTCCGACAAGAGGCGATTTCGTCGTAGTGAAGACCGCGCATTGCAAGGCAACATATCGCAAGAATCAAAATAAAACGCGCAGTTCTGAGGCTGCCCGTTCAGCGCCTCGGACAGCCCACAATAGTCGCGGATTCCATGTCAAGTCAAGCGCGAACCGCGCGCAGGACCTACAACTGGCGTCAGAATCGGGGAGACCCCGAAAGCAGGTGGGGGGAGTAAAGCGGCGGCTACCTTTGGTCGCGGGTTCGCGTTCCACGGACGACCCCGGACGGCGGCCCTTGGGACCCGATCTCCCTCTGTGGAAGGATGTGATAAGCCACCCCCTCGATCAGGGGCATAGGCTGGAATCCGAAGCTCCGGCGGACTGAATCGAGTGCTGTGATGGTTCCCACCTCGAGAAGCTCCAGGTGTCGGTACCCCAGGAACGGATTGAGCCGCAGGCCCTCTAGGATCCGGCTGATCCAGCCCACGGCCCGCCGGGACAAGTGCACCTTCATCCGGGGTATGTTTAGCATCTTCGCCACCTGGTCTGCGATCTCTTCGTACGTGAGATGCTGCGAACCGCCGATCGGTATCGTGCGGTCCAGCGCATCCTCATTCTGGAGCGCACGCAACAGACACGACACCACGTCGCCCACCCAAATCGGCTGCAGCATGGTCTTGCCGGTCCCAGGAATCAACAGGAGGCCGGTCCGTTGCAAGAGGCGGATCATGCCGCTGACCAGTCGGTCGCCGGGACCGAACATCAGGGAAGACTGAAGGATGACAGACGGGATGCCGCTCTCGCGTAACTGGTCCTCGGCCCACCCCCGACTCCGCAGGAACGGCAGGCTGGATGACGATCCAGTCCCGAGCGGGCTCACCATCAGGAACCGTTCGACCCGGGCTGCCCGTGCGCCCTCCAGCAGGAGCGCCATCCCTTCGCGATGGACTCGTTCTACCACGGCCTCCCGGCTGTCGGGGATCGGCGCAGCGAGATGGATGACCCGGTGCGCTCCTTTGCACGCCGCAGCCACGGCGTCCGCCTCCAGCAGGTGTCCCGTCACAATCTCGACCGGGTGCGACTCCAGCCAGGAGAGCCCCGGAGAGCCAGCCCGCACGAGACACCGCACCGTTTCCCCTGCGGCGCAGAGTCGCCGCACCAAATGCCTCCCTACAAAACCGGTGCCTCCCGTTACCAGTATCATGAGATGCCCACCTGCGGGCCCCCCACCGCCTGTGAAGTAGCTCAGCCAGGATGTGGCCCGCGATCACTGTGCACGAATTCGCGCTTGCAATGGAGGTGGGAAAAAGGCCTCGCCATCCCCCTCGACGACCACTATGCTAAGATTCTGCTCGCCACGGCTGACGGGAGTGACCGCCACGACCCTGGTCATGAGATCGACCGGTATGGGAAAGACACTTTGCCCGCGGTGCCATCCCGGCCCACGCCCATCCCATCTGTCCAGCCGCCCTCTACGTTGACGCCGAGCAGCGTGCTAGCTCTTCCGTGATGTCTTTGCAAAAAAAGGCGAAATGACCTGCTCCTTTTTGCTGGACCCGCACTTCGGACACTTGATGCGCTTCCGGTCGCGCTCGGACATCGACATGGTCAGTGTGTACTTCTTCCGGCACCCGCCACAGCGAAAATCATAGGTCGGCATTGGCACCTCCGGGAAGAATTGCGGATTCTGGATTGAAGAGTCTGGTAATGAGATGCACATCTGAGATTTGACATTGGCGATCGGCAATGTCTCAGGACGCCTCACGCAACCGCCTGAGCCGCCGTTTCATCCGCTTGATCTGCACGCGGGCCGCAGACAGTCCTGCACGATCCTTCCCTTGCAGGGCGGTGTCACGGGCCTTCTTGAGAGTGCGGATGCTGGCCTTCAACTGAACTACACCCATGTCGGCCGTGGCCTGCCGTTTCTCCTCCTTGGGGCGCAGGCCAAGCCGCACTTCCTCCGCTATGATCGCCTCCACCAACTCTTCCTTCTTCATCCCCGAGACGCCAGTGACGTTCGGGTACTTCTCCAGCGCAAATTCGCGAAGCTTCGGCGTTGTTAGCCTTTCCAGCTCGGCACGGCTCGTGGCCATCCGCTCTCCTCCGGCTGCATGTGACGGAAGTGAAGCAATACCTTGTTAATACCTTGCGGGCCTCAACACCCGCTGAGAGACGCCAACCCAAAGGAATTATATCCCGGCCTGCAAAGAAAGATCAAGGGGCTTCAGTGGATGCATTCTCGTCGATCAGGAGAAAGCTGCCTCACATCAACTCAGAGCCAGGGGGAGCGAAGCAGAGATCCCGCCAACCATCCTGCCGAAATGCTGGCTGTTCGCTGATCGGCCGAAGGGGGGATGGGGAATCAAACGAAGCAGAGTCTTGGCCTCCCCCGCATGCCGCCCTGGCTATTCCGCAATCGCCTAGACCGCCTGCTCGACGGGTAGTACGAAGGCCTTGACTCCACCATGCCGTTTGGACCGGTCAGCGAGACCCCGCTTGAATTTCGCGAGCTCTTCCAGGAGACACGGCACCTGCTTCTCCGGAACAACCGCCAGAAGCATCGTGTCGTGGCCAGGGAAGGCGTGGGTCCCGAACCGCTTCCCGGACTCCCCGGTGCCGAACACCTTGGGCACCTCCGTGAACCCAGGGATCCGGAGCCGTTCAATCATGGTCCGAATTGGTTCGTCGTAGATGAAATTAAAGATGATCAAGATGAGCTTCATGGCGGGCCCTCCAAACCAACCTTTCCACAGCGGGAAAGGGCAAAAGGCAAGGACCAATCAGGCGTTGGCTCAGCTCTCTGCCATAAAGGCACAGCGAGTCATCAATTTCAACCGCCGTTTCAGCCGCCAGGGGCGGAGAGATCGCTTTTTCCTGCGGCGACTGGGAGTCCCCTGCCAATGATGAAGATCGTCGCCATCAGAATCGGGGGGACAACCGCCCGGAGTGTGTTGGAATGCTCTACAGACGCGATGAGTCCAGCGCCGAGACGTGATCTTTCGGCTTGGAGGATGGCAGCCAGCGCCGTTGCCGCAACCAACGACTGAAGGAGTCCAGGTAAATATAGGTGACTGGCGTGATGTACAGCGTCAGGAGCTGAGAGACTAGCAGACCGCCCACCACGGCCAGACCTAAGGGTCGGCGAGATTCGGCCCCTTGTCCTGCGCCCAGGGCGATGGGCAGAGTGCCCATCAGGGCCGCCATGGTTGTCATCATAATGGGGCGAAACCGAAGTAGACACCCCTCGTAGATTGCTTCCGCCGGGGACTTCCCCCTCCCCTCCGCCTGCAGGGCGAAGTCAATCATCATAATGGCGTTCTTCTTCACAATGCCCACCAACATGATGATCCCGACAAAGGCGTAGATATTCAGGTCATGGCCGAACAGCGATAAGGTAAGGAGGGCACCCACACCAGCCGAGGGAAGGCCCGACAAAATGGTCAGGGGGTGGATAAAACTCTCGTAGAGAATCCCCAGAACGATGTA
>Ga0187776_10002038_pt1 | contig 10256 bp, 10 predicted proteins | sample 0216_BV02_MP12_2_FD_132426 | JGI IMG/M metagenome (GOLD analysis project Ga0187776, IMG submission 132426) | Tropical peat soil microbial communities from peatlands in Department of Meta, Colombia - 0216_BV02_MP12_20_MG | ecosystem: Environmental > Terrestrial > Soil > Wetlands > Peat | place...
CCGAACAGTTCGCTCTCCAGCAGCGTGCCGGGAATCGCCGGACAGTTCACTTTGACAAAGCGACCCGCACGCCAGGGCGACCGCTCGTGGATGAACCGGGCCAGAACTTCCTTTCCTGTGCCGCTTTCGCCCAAAATCAAGATGGGGACATTCAGCGCCGCGGCTCGTTCCACGCGCTGCCGTACCAATTGCATCGTCTCCGAGGGCCCGAAATAGACTTCTTCGGGAGGCAGTTCCACGGGATGGATTGTGGGTGCGAGTTTGGCTTCGGCGGCTGATGCCATATTATTTTTGGGAACAAGAACAACTACAATTGGCCTGTGTAAGAGAAAGCACTCGAGACACCAAACGGCGCAGGGCTAGAATCCCTTGTGCGCCGCATTCGCCAATCGAAGAAATCAGATACGTTTCTTGTTTTCAGAGAGTTAGGCCTCTGTGCGCTGAGGAATGGCTCACGCCAAATACGACATAGACAGTACCAGCCCGCGGAATGTTACAGAAAATTCTTGGAACTTTCGGGAAGGGCATTTCCTGCCGCGGCCGTTGAAAACCGTCTTGGATGTCGCGGCTTTCATAACGGCACGGTCACTGCATGAGGGAGGCAAAAGCTGAAGACTGCATGCAAGTGTAAATGGAACCTTGCTTGGTTTGGGAGACAAGCGACCGCAGTTCGACCCTTTTACAAAGGAAGATGGTTGATGCGTCTGCAATAAAGGGAAGAGGGTTGGAGGAAGCGTCTCAGCGCTGTGGAAAAATCAGTGCCTCCAACATATCTGCCCGCGCTTTCTGATCGGAGGCAAAGAGCTTTAAGAGATCGGATACAGATATCATCCCCCGGAAACCCTTGGCGCTGTCGAGGATGAGCAGATGATAGATTCCGTGCTGTTCCATGAGCCGCAGGCAATCCTCGATGTGCGTGTCAGGTGTGGCGGTGACAAGCTGCCGGGTCATGATTTCAGACACGCGCATCCAGGCCGGGCATTTGTTTTCGGCGGCCACCTTGTCGGAAACATCGCTTTGCGAGACAACCCCAACCAGCACGCCCTGTGCGTCGCACACCCCGACGGCGCGCACTTGCTGTTCGCGCATGTAACGCGCAGCGTCGTGGACGGTCGTGTCCTCAGAGATGGAATAAACTTCGCGGCGTGACGCGATCAGCTCCGCAACTTTCATTCGAGGCTCCTAAAACTTAGAGTTAAGCTGATGCTAGGCCCAGTCTGCGACAGAACGCAACTGGATTTTGTGGCAGAGCAGTTTGAGGGCCAGATGTCATCAAAACAATTCCGAAAGGGCAATGGCCCTGCAGAAAATGCCTGGCTTTTTGCTGAAGGAGGACCCGGTGGAAATAGAGTGCCTGATGCCCGGCCTTGATTCGGCCGGGCGCGATACTAAATGTGGCTGCCTTCGCCTCGAATAATATCGTAGCGTTCGATCACGGCAGCGACGCCGATGCTCTCATGCTCTTCGTCGCGGCGTTTGTCCACGCGCACCACTCTCCCGTGGGCGCGAACGAACACTTCGGTGCCGCGCGTGATTTCCGCCGGCAGAGTGAGCGTAAAATCCACTTCGGTTCCGGGCGCTAAATCCTTCTGCATGGTGAAGTACACGCCACGGGTGGAGATATCTCTTGTCTGGCCGTTATGCGAACCGGGTTCGCGATTAATTGGCAGGCGCACATTAACCGGTAATGACAGGTCATACCGGCGGGCCATGCGACGCTCAGTCATCCCCGCTGCTCCTCCAGAGCAAGATTGAAGTACACAACTTCCCCCTTTCAGGAAACTGCAATCGCTATTCCAAAACACATGAACAAGTTAGCGCACCTGGCGTCTCTGTGGATTTTCCAAGTGCCGGCCCAAGGTGATCCGCCAAATTTTGGCGCAATGGACAACTCCTTTGATACCAGAGACAAAGGAAGCTCCGAATCCTCGGCTGGGGGGTGGAGGACTCGAGCCCAAAGGCGAAAACCGTCGCCCGTAGCGTGTTCCGGTCCCGAATACTAGACTAGGATTCAATGGGATAGGAAGAAATATTTCTGAGGACGTGCTCTAGATATGCAACACTTTGCAAGGGTTATAGGACTACGAACCCGTATACAACTGACCAACTTTCTCGCGAAATTGGAGCTGATTTTCGAGGAGATTCTGTCGGGCCTGTACAGAGCGCAAATGAAATCAAGATCTTCTTTACCAGTCGTAAGAAGAGCGATCTGATTCTAAGGTTCTCGAGCGCCCTGGCCGGCCGGCGCCACTTCCTTCGCCGCCGCCTTGGCCTCCGCCGCTTTCATCGCTGCTTCTTTCGCGGCGGCGGAACGCGAACTCCGCCCAGAATCGAGATTGAACTGGCGCATTTTATAGAGCAACGCCTTATAGCTGATGCCCAGCATGCGCGCCGCGTCTTTGCGGCACCAATTGGTTTTGTCCAGCGCGTCGGCAATTGCTTCCATCTCCGCTTCATCCTTCAGACTCCGTACCAGCGCTTTCAGGCCCTGTTCTTTGGGTGGCGCCGCTTCCTCCCGAACGACGGCGCGCTGCTGCCCGGTCATCTCCAGAAGTTCGCGGAAACTGCCTTCGTCGTCTTCCAAAATCACGTACCGCTTCACAAAATTTTCCAGCTCGCGCAAATTCCCGGGCCAGGGATAGCGCAGCGCCGCCTCCATCAAGTGCTTCGAGGGATCGGCAGCGGGCTTCTGGTATTTCTCGCTGTACTTCACCAGGAAGTGCCGGAACAGCAGTGGGATTTCGGCGGTGCGTTCGCGGAGCGGCGGAATGTGAATCGAAAGCACGTTTAGCCGGTAGTACAAATCCTCGCGAAAACGCCCGGAGCGCATCGCTTCCTTGACGTCCATGTTCGTTGCCGCCACCACGCGGACATCCACGTTCACCGTGGCGCGCGCGCCCAGGCGCGAATATTGCCCGTCCTGAAGAACGTGCAACAGCTTTGCTTGGAGGTGCGGGCTCATCTCGGCAATTTCGTCCAGAAAAATCGTGCCTTTGTTGGCCAGCTCGAATTTCCCGGGCTTGGCGCGCACGGCGCCGGTGAACGCGCCTTGTTCGTAACCAAACAGCTCCGATTCCAGCAATTCTCCCGGCAACGCCGCGCAGTTCACTTTCACAAACGTCTGCTGCCGCCGCGTGGAACGCAGATGAATCATCCGCGCCACCACTTCTTTTCCCACTCCACTTTCGCCGCTGATAAAGACCGGGACGTCCACCGGAGCAATCTGCAAAATCTGCTGACGGATTTTCAGCATCTGGGGGCTGGCGGCCAGGAAAGAAAGGTCCTCCGTCAACTGCTCGCAGTACTCCCGCAGCGCCTTATTCTCCGACCGCAGCTCTTGTTTTTGCCGGCACTTGAGAATGGCCGCGTCAAGCTCCGGTTTCTCGAAGGGCTTGGTCAAATAGTCGAGCGCGCCCAGCCGGATTGCTTCGACAACCGTCGTCACTTCGTTCGAGCAGGAAAGCATGATGACGTTCAGGGAGCGATCGATTTGCATCAGCTGGCGAAGCGTTTCGATGCCGTCCATTTCCGGCATCAAGACATCGAGAATGATAAAGTCCGGGCGCTCGCCGCTGCCGATCCGCTCCAGCGCTTCCTTGCCGCTCGGCAGCGTCGCCACCTGGAACCCATCCACTTCCAGAAGCGTTTGCAGGTATTTTCGAATGCTGGGCTCGTCATCCACGACGAGAATTTTTTCTTTTTCGGCCATCTCTTTTCCTGAATCGCTTGATTTCAATTGCTCATTCTCTTTTCGCCGGGCTCATTCAATTTGGAGGGGCAACAAGAATGAAAAGGAACTGCCCCGCCCCATTTCACTGTCTACCCAAACCTTGCCGCGATGCGCCTGGATCAAGCGCTTCGTAATCGCCAATCCCAGCCCCATTCCCGAGGAGGAAGGATCCACCCGCACGAATTCCTCGAAGATTTCCTGGTGGTATTCCGCAGCAATCCCTGTTCCCGTGTCTCTCACGGATATCAGGATGCTGTTCGCACGGTCGCCGCGCCCCTGCCGCCGTTCCGTTGAAGGCACCGCTTCGGAGACGCGTCGTTCCCAGAAGTAAGGCTCGATCAACATCGTCACCGTTCCTCTGCCGGGAGTATGCTTCAACGCATTATCCAGCAAGTTCGCGATACATTGCTGGACTTTTTGAAAATCGAATTTAAACGTCGGCAATTCGCCACGGAGTTTCACCTCCAGCCTCACATTGGCCCGCTGGAACGGATCCTGCCACCGGCAAACCAGATCGTTCACGCAATCTCGCAAGTCGTTGTCGCGCAACTGGAGAACGAGTTTCCCGCTCTCCAGCGCCGAGTAATTCAAAAACATGGAAACCAAGCGAACCAGGCGGTCGCAACTGTCCTTTGACTCCTGTAAAATCTCTCGCTGGCGCTCCCCGATCTTCCCCAGCGATCCGGAGAGCAGCAGATCGTAGTAGCCCTTCATCACCGCCAGCGGCGTCTTCAATTCGTGGGCGGCCGACGCCAAGAAAACCGTCTTTTGACGGTTCACCTCTTGCAACCTCAGGTATGCAGCCAAAAGATTCCGGTAGGTGATCTCGCGCTCCTGCATAAGGTCCTGGACGGTCTGGCGCATTTCTGCCTCGGCCTCGCGACCTTCCACGGGCCTATTTTCCAAGTAGGCGACCAGCCAATCCGGCTCCGGGAGCCAGCGAATCCGGGCGCGGAAACCTTCCTGTCCCTCCCCGTCGGTAGAGATCACTACTTCCTGTTCGCCGCTCTGAAGCCGCCGGACTACACCACCACGTTCCGCGTGCAAATAGTCTGAGAACAAATTCAGGCTAGATCGGGGCTCACCGCTCGGCGAATTTAGGTGAGCTTGCGCCTGAAGGTTCGCAAAAAGGACATTTCCGCCCCTGTCGGCTACTACCAGCGGCCGATCGAAGCCGTCCAGCAGGCTTCCCATAAGCTGGAAGACGGTTTGTGCAACGGGTTGCTGGTCTACTGCCATGCTCTTCCGTAACTCCTAACCCCGGCGAGAGCCCTCCGAAGCGCGGGAGAGGTATTTCCTTCCCCCGCATGGGAATAGCCGGGACTTTAGTCGAGGAAGCGTATGCTCGCAGACGGTCCGTCGGGAGTCAATGGTAAATGCGTCCTAGTTTGCACAATAGTTGAAAACTAAAGGAGTAAATTGTCATGCCTGACCTGTGGTCAGGGGGATCCGCTCAAATGTCGTGCAGTTATGTGATTGAAAATACAGAGGCTTACAAGAGCGGTGAATCATTCCCCAGACTTGCATCTAAATTGCGATTCATTGTGGTACTAAAACTGGGGTTCCAATGGGGTTAAAGGAAAGCGTTTCTCTACAAAGACTGGGGATGGCATCCGCATACGAAGACCGCAGGCGATTTCAGCGAATTCGCTTGCAAGTCCCTCTTTTCATTCGAGGGAAAGATGCGTATGGGGGACAATTCCTTGAGCTCGCAAAGACCTTAGATATCAGTGCGATAGGGGCATTTGTGACCTGCCCAAGACCCCTGGCAATCAATGACTTTGTCACGTTGACGATCCCTGCCCCTTCGATCACATCTTCCGCGCTAGTCCCCGCAGGCATGCCCCCAATTCAGGGTCGCGTCAAACGAAAGCAGGAGGCTGGGGATGTCCACCTCATCGGGGTGGAATTCGTCAAGCCTATCGGTTGATTTTCCCTCCCCGCTTCGGAAGCCTCCTGCTGCTTGATTGACAGAAAAGTGGAATCCTTTTCTCCCAAATCTGCGTGCTTGGGGCGATTTCCGGCTTACTTTCGCCATCCATCTGTTAACTCATTCAAAGTTAGTCTCTTGCGCAGCGTGAGCTACTACTTTCTCTTCGGCGATTGGACTAATCCTTGCTACAGTATTGCCGCCCCCGCAGTGTCCCTGTCTGTATTGAACCCAGGGACCCACTCGGAACCCATTGATGGCTCAGTCCGGCGAAGCTCCACAGCCGCAGCCTTCGGCAGAAGACTCCTTCCTGGATCTGCTGGTGGAGACCCTGGAAGGACTCGACGAACCCGTCCGCGGACAATTTCTCCGCCAGTTTTTCCGCAATATCGCCCAGATTGATCTCAACGATTCGCAGAGCAACGAATATTGGGAACGCATTCTCCTACGGCGCCGCGAACTCGCGGATAGCCTCGGCAAGCGGGTCTCCTTCAAGACCGCCATGGTGGATGTTCTCGCGTCCACCAATTTTTTGCGCGTCCCCATCATGATGGAATACGAGGATTTCAAAAAACTTCAAATCAACGCGGCCACCGATGCTCTTACGGGGCTCTACAATCGCCGCCTCTTTGATGAGTACACCGACAAGGAATTGAATCGCGCCAAGCGCTATGGCCACCAGCTCGCCGTCGTCATCCTTGATCTCCATCAGCTCAAGGAAGTGAACGACCGCTATGGCCATTTGCAGGGCGATTCGGTGCTCCAACTCGCTGCCGCTACGCTTCGCCGCACCCTGCGCGCATCAGATTTTGCATTTCGTATCGGCGGCGATGAATTTGCAGTTCTCCTACCACAAACCGATCCCGAACAAGCCACCACGCTGTGCCGCCGCGTTCGGTCGCAGTACGAAACCGAAATCGGCCCGCTGAAACTCGATGTCGCTGTTACGCTCGATTTCGGCATTGCTGTTTTCCCTCAGGATGGTGAACAAAAAGCCGCGCTCTTGCGCCTGGCGGATCAGCGCCTCTATCAATTGAAGCACGCCGGCCGCGCGCCTTCCCGTGTGATCCCGCTCGAGCCTCCCGCTCAGCGCGAAGCTCCTTCCCATCCCCCGCAACCGGCTCGGCCGTCTATGGCTCCTCCGGTCGTCGCACCTCGGCAGCCCGAGCGAACAACTACGGTGCCGCCGATTGGCGAGCCTCCGCCCCCGGCTATTCCCCGCCGCGAGCAGCGTAAATGGGAGCGCGTTTCTTTGTCCGGAACGAAAGCCTACGCGGTGCTGTCCGACGCTGGGCAGAAAACCGCCGGCGTGATTGATCTCAGCTATGGTGGCGTCGCGCTGTTATTCGACCAGCCGGACGACTTTCCGGAACAATTTAGCGCCGTCCTGCACGTCCCGATCCTCCCGCCCGTCCGCGTCGTTCTCCGCAAGGCCTACACGCAGCGCTTGGAAAGTGGCCGCTCGCGCGTCGGCTGCGCCTTCGTATCCTGACGCATATTTCCGCGTCCTTCGCCTCGCCTTGCTCATTTGGATTTTCTGCGGCGAGTGCGTATAATCGGGGCATCTCCGCTGGCCCAGCGACGTGACTGTTCTTCCTCGCTTGAAGTCACGCAGACCGGCCGGCAGACTGGGGTTTTTCCATGAAAGAAGGCATTCATCCGGACTACCATCCCGTCACGGTGCACTGCGCCTGCGGCAACACGTTTCAAACCCGCTCGACCATCAAGGGCGAGTTGATCCGCGTGGAAATCTGCTCGAATTGCCACCCGTTCTTCACTGGCAAACAGAAGCTCATTGACACCGCGGGTCGCGTCGAGCGTTTCCAGAAGAAATACGCCGACAAAGCCGCGCAAAAGAAGTAGCTGGTTACTTGCAATCAACCCGCAGGCCTTCCGGCGCAGCGCTTTGCACTCGGTGTACAATGCTCGGCGAAAATGGCCACGCAAGTGTCTCGCACTCCTGACGCGCCGGGCGGATTCCCCGTTGAAACCGCCGCGCCTCACGTCACCCTGCGCAATTTTTTTTCGCACCCGTACGATTCCGCCATCGCCGCGGCGCGCACCTGCTATTCCCCGCGGCTGATCGGCCCGGAAGAAATCACCGATAAGCAGCGCCTGACGATCGGCTCGGCCACTTTTTACGGCGGCCATCATACCGTTTACCAGCATGCTCACTTCGAATTCGGCCTCGAAAATGTCAGCCGCCAGTTCGTCTGGTCTTTCCTGCACGCGCACCCTTTCTACAATTCCGAGCAGCAGAGCCAGCGGTACGTTCGCCTCGACCGCGCCCAGGCGTACGTCCCGCCCGAGGGCCCGCGCTTCGGACCCGCGGAGCGCGCCATCTACGAAAACTCCATCGCGCGCGCCTGGGAGTATTACCGCGAGCTGACACAACTGCTCGAGCCTGGCGCCCGCGCCATCCTCACCGATATCTGGCATGTCAGCGAAATGTCGCATCCGAATCGCGTGCAAAAAGTTGCGCGCCAATCGGAAAAGCGCGCCATCGAAGTCGCTCGCTACGTTCTCCCTGTCGCCGCCTTCACCACCATGGTGCACACGCTCTCGGGCATCGTGCTTCATCGGCTGTGGCGCATGCAGGCGGCAAACGACACGCCCACCGAAGCGCGGCAAATCATCGGCGAAATGGTCGCGCGTGTCCGCGAAATGGACCCGCAATTCTTCGATCGCTTCGACAACGCCCCTCTCGAAGATCCGCCCGAATGGCAATTCGCTTCGCACTCGGGCGAAGCCTTTGCCCGCGAATTCGACGCAGAGTTGGCCGGCCTCACCTCGCATCTTGTGGATTATTCTTCCGGCGCGCCGCGAGCTATTGCCGACGCCTATCGCGCCGTCCTGGGCATCACTCGCGAAGGGTTCCCCGACGCCGCAGCTCTCGACGCGCTTCTCAATCCTGCGAAAAATTCCTACCGCCGTGAGACGCTCGACATCGGCGTCCACGCTCCGGTAATGCGCGCTCTCCAGCATGCCCACTTCACCTTTGCAAAAAAAATCAGCCACACGGCCGACAGTCAGGACCAGCGGCACCGCATGGTTCCCGGCTCGCGCCCGCTGCTCACCTTGGCGGACACACGCGCCCCCGACTACATCGCGCCCATGCTGATCCGCGAAAATTCTCGCGCCGCCGAACTTTACGCCCGTGCCATGCATGATGCCTGGTCTGCCAAAAACGAACTCCTCGATCGCGGCGTCCCTCTCGAATTCGCTCTTTACGTTCTCCCGAACGCGAAAGCCATCCGCCTCGTCGAATCCGGCTCGCTGCTCCATCTTCTCCACAAATGGACGATGCGCACCTGCTTCAACGCACAGGAGGAAATCTACCAAGCGTCCATTGAAGAAGTGGAACAGGTCCTCTCCGCCTTCCCCGAGATCGGCCGCCACATCGGCCCGCCCTGCTATCTTCGCGCGGGAATCTCCACGCCCATCTGCACCGAAGGCTCGCACTTCTGCGGCGTCAAAGTCTGGACGAGCTTCCCCAACCTCCAACGCCGCATATGACGCGCCGCGGCAGTTTAATCTACTACCTCACCGCCTGGATTTGCGGCTGCTTCTTCATGAGCCTCGCGATTTGGGTTCACGACATGTGGGGAGCAGCGATGCACGGCGCGCAAATGCGCCAGGCCTTCGGTCTCATGTTTTTCTATTTTTACGGACTGATTTTCGGCGCGTTCGCCGCCCTGCTTGGCGCATTTTTCCTGCGCCGCATCGCGGCCGGCCTGAAATGCAAGACGCCTTGGCACTGGGCGATCTTTGGCGCGATCATTTCGCCCGCACTGATAGCCTTGCTCGGCAAATGGGGACAGCATCTCGCCACCGGGGACCAACCCGGGTTGCGCCTCGACGCATTTTTTCTTTTTGGCCCGAAGACGGCTTTGGAAGCCGGATGGTGGCTCGCGGTTCCCGCTGGGGCCGCCACTGGCTACTTGCTGGCACGCGTGCAGCGCGCCTTTGCGCAGCCTGCCGCTCTTGCGCCGCCAGTTAGTGGGTGAGAATGCGCGTGACGCTCGGTGAGACCAATTCGTAGCGAATCCCGCGCCAGCGAATCCGCTTCGTTGTGAGCGACATCAAAAAGTTCCACGAATAGAGAAACGGCACGACCGGCGCGAGCACCGGCCACACCCATCCCCATTCCCGCAACTTCCCTTTCCATTCCGGCAGGAGCTCGTTTACCGCGATCGTTCGCAGCACGCCCTTCATCGCCGAAAGCAGAGGAATCACGAGCGCAATAAGCGCCAATTGCCCCCAGGGATCGCCTTCGAACATTACGCCGAAGATCACGACGATAGCATATAGCAGCGTAACGCAGTAGCTCAGGTGCGCGATTGCGCCCATCGTCCATCGCTTCGGCGAATAGACCCGGGTGATCAGGATCTGTCGGTTCGTGAATTCGATCAGCTGTTCGCCGGTCCAAGGATGCACCGTCGGCGCCAGGCATTCCGGGCAGTAGACAATCGTCTTGCCGGCTTGCTCCAGTGCAGATGTCAGAGCGAAATCGTCGCTCACCGCGCCGCGCCAGGCATCGAGCACCTGCGCGTCATCGAATGTTTTCTTGCGGATGGCCGTCCCGCCTCCCCAGCA
>Ga0187776_10002041_pt1 | contig 10247 bp, 11 predicted proteins | sample 0216_BV02_MP12_2_FD_132426 | JGI IMG/M metagenome (GOLD analysis project Ga0187776, IMG submission 132426) | Tropical peat soil microbial communities from peatlands in Department of Meta, Colombia - 0216_BV02_MP12_20_MG | ecosystem: Environmental > Terrestrial > Soil > Wetlands > Peat | place...
AGAACCTCACGCGCGCGCCCTTCGAGCTCGGCTGCAGGCCCTCGCCGGCGAGCATGACGCCCGCCTTCACCAGCTCCTCGTTGAAGCGGCCCATATCCGCGAGCAGCTTCTCGTCGGGCATCACGCCCGCCTCCGAATCCTTCGTCGCCTTCACCATCACCATGAATCGCATGCTCGTCTCCTTCGGGATTGCCTCGATCGGTCCGTCAGCGGGGCTTACGCGAGGCCTTGTGGGCGACCCCGTCCACCTCGAGGTCGCGGCACGGACGCACCTCCACGGTCCCGAGGGGCGCGCTCGGGATGCGGGAGGCCACCTGGATCGCCTCGTTGAGGTCCCGCGCCTCGATGAGGTAGAAGCCCGCCACCATCTCCTTCGTTTCGGCGTAGGGACCGTCGGTGAGCGCGACCTTGCCGTTGCGAACGCGCACGCAGGTCGAGGCGGCGGCCGGCTGCAGCGCCTCGGCCTCGACGAAATGGCCGCTGTCGAGGAGCCCCTCGTTGAACTCGAGGTGGCGGGCGTTGAGCGCGCTCGTCTCCCTCTCGGGAATCGCGGCCAGCGCCTTCTCGTCCAGGTAGATGAGGCAGAGGTATCGCATGCCCGCTCCCTTCTTGGCGGTTCCCGGGAAGGAGTCGAACGGCGGGCGGCCTTTTCGACACCCCCCCCCGGCAAATCTATCCCAGCTCGGCCAGCCTCCGCTCGAGGAAGCGGCGCTCCGGTCCCTGGCGGGCGAGGGCCAGCGCCGCGCGGTAGGACTCGCGCGCCCCTTCCGTCTGGCCGAGGCGCCGGCGCAAGTCGGCGCGCGCCGAATGGGCGAGGTGATAGTCGGCGAGCTCGCCGCGCTCGAGGAGAGCGTCGACGAGCGCAAGCCCCGCCGCCGGCCCGTCGCGCATCGCCACCGCCACCGCGCGGTTGAGCTCCACGACCGGCGAGGGCTCGAGCTCGAGCAGCGCGTCGTAGAGCGCCACGATCTGCGGCCAGTCGGTGGTCTCGGCCGAGGGCGCCTCGGCGTGGACCGCCGCGATCGCCGCCTGGATCGTGTACGGCCCGAAGCGGCGCGAGGCGAGCGCCCCTTCCGCGAGCCGGACCGCGTCGGCGATCCGCGCCCGGTCCCAGAGCGAGCGGTCCTGGTCGGCGAGCAGCACGAGGTCGCCCGCCGGCGTCGTGCGCGCCCCGCGCCGCGACTCGTGCAGCAGCATGAGCGCGAGCAGCCCCACCGCCTCGGGCTCGGGGAGCAGCTCGACGAGGAGGCGCCCGAGGCGGATCGCCTCCGCGCTCAGGTCGTGGCGCGTGAGGCTCTCGCCGGAGGACGCGAGGTATCCCTCGTTGAAGACGAGGTAGATCACGCGCAGCACGCTCGCGAGGCGCTGCGGCAGCTCGCCGCGCCCCGGCACCTCGTAGGGAATGCGCGCGTCGCGGATCTTCGCCTTCGCGCGCACGATGCGCTGCGCCACCGTGGGCGGCGGCACGAGGTAGGCGCGGGCGATCTCCTCCGTGGTGAGCCCGCAGACCTCGCGCAGCGTGAGCGCCACCTGCGCGTCGGCCGCGAGCGCCGGGTGGCAGCACGTGAAGACGAGCCGCAGCCGGTCGTCCTCCACGCCCTCGTCCGCCCCGGGAGCCGCGCCCGCGATCGCCTCGACCTGCTCGACGACGTCGTCGAGCGGCACGTCGTGCCTCGAGCGGCGGCGCAGGCGGTCGATCGCCTTGAAGCGTCCCACGGTGATGAGCCATGCGCGGGGATTGTCCGGCACGCCCTCCGCCGGCCAGCGTTCCACCGCCGCGACGAAGGCCTCGTGCACCGCCTCCTCGGCGACGTCGAAGTCGCCGAGCTGCCGGATGAGCGTGGCGAGCACGCGCCGCGACTCGGCGCGGTAGACCGCGTCGACGACGCTGCGGACGTCAGGGGAGTCCGCGGCCATGCTCAGCGCCTCGGCTTCGCGATCGCCGCCAGGGCCACGCTCGCCGCGAGCGCGATCGCCGCCGCGCCGATCGACAGCCAGAGCGCCCCCTGCGGGCCGAAGCGCTGGGAGGCTTCCGCGTAGGCGAGGGGTGCCGCCGCCGAGAGCAGGAAGCTCGGCACCAGCAGCCGCCCGACGATCGCCCCGTAGGTGCGCACGTCGAAGAGCACCAGCGGGAGCGTGCCCCGCGTGATCGTCGCCACGCCGTTGCCCGCGCCGTAGGAGAAGGTGAAGGCGAGCGCGACGGCGACGAAGCTCCCGCTCCAGAACGCGAGCGCGAACGACGCCGGCAGCACGAGGGTCGCGAGCAGGTTCAGCCGCAGCGGGCTCACGCCGTGGCCGAAGACGATCTCGGCGAGCCGCGAGGCGCTCTGCCCGATGCCGCGCGCCGCCGACACCCACACCGCGGTCGAGGCGGCGAGCCCCAGCCCCGAGAGGATGCCGATCATGTGCGAGGACATGCCCGAGTTGAGGAACGTGACGAGCGCCACGATGAGCGAATAGAGGACCTGCGCCAGTCGGTCGGGATGCGCGGCCGCGGGCGCGGGGCCCGCCGGCGCACCCTTTTCCGGCGGCGGGTGCGCGTACCGGCTGCGCGGCAGGCTCGCGTGCAGCGGGATCATCGCCAGGGCGAAGGCGCCGTACACGAGCACCGCGGCGCGCCAGCCGTAGCGCTCGCCGATGAAGCCGCCCACGGGCCAGAACACCGTGGAGGCGAGGCCGCCGAGGAGCGTGATCTGCGCGATGGGGCGCTTGGCGAGCGGCCCGCCCATGCGCGCGAGCGCGGCGAACGCGGCGTCGTAGAGGGTGAGGCGCATCGCGAAGCCCATCGCGATCCACGCCGCGTAGTAGAGCGCTACGCCGTGCGCCACGGCGAGCGCGAGGCATGCGAGCGCGGTGACCACCGAGCCGAGCGTCATCACCCACGCGCCGCCCAGCCGGTCGAGCCAGCGCCCCGCGAGCGGCGAGCTCGCCGCCGACGCGAGCAGCGCCGCGGAGAAGCCTCCGTAGACCATCGCGCGCGACCAGTGCAGGTCCGACACCATGAGCGGCCCCAGCACGCCGATGAGGTAATAGGAGATGCCCCACGAGACGAGCTGGGAGACGCCGAGCGCGACGACGGTGCGGGGAGCGATCAAGGGCGGGCCACGACGCGGGAAAGCCGCACAGTGTAGCGCCGCCGGCGGGTTCCCCTCGCCACGCGCGAAAGTTTCTCCCGCGACGCCGCAAAACAATTCGCTTGCTGCACCGCAGCATCGCTTCCTATAGTCGAGCGATGCGCTTCGGCGGCCCGGGCCGCCGCGGCGCGCACGCAAGGACTTGAGCCATGACGGAAGACAAGGCGAAGCGATTCGGCGAGCGCACGCGCGGCGCGATCGCGCGTGCCCGCGCGGCGATCGGACGCTGGGCCGCGCGCGTTTGACTCGAACCGCACGGCCTCGCCGAAGCGCCTCGCGTCGAGGCGCCTGAAGCGCCGGGCGCCAGGCGGCCAATCCGCCCGCGCCACATCCGCTTCCACGGGCTCGGGCCCGCGGGCTTCCACGAGCTGCACGCGCTCGAATGGGGCCGGCGCGGGAACCGGCGCGTCGTCGTCTGCGCGCACGGCTACAGCGGCAACGCGCGCGACTTCGACTTCCTCGCCCGGGAGCTCTCGTCGTTCGCGCGCGTGGTCTGCCCCGACGTCGCGGGCCGCGGCGAGAGCGAGTGGCTCGCCGCGTCGCTCGCGTACCACTTCCCGCAGTTCCTCGCCGACTTCCGCTCGCTGCTCGTGCGCATCGGCGCGCGGGAAGTGGACTGGATCGGCACCTCGATGGGAGGGTTGCTCGGGATGCTGCTCGCCTCCCAGCCCTCGAGCCCGGTGCGCAGCCTCGTCATGAACGACGTGGGCGCCTTCGTGCCGCTCGACGCGCTGCGGCGCATCGCCGCCAACCTGCGCGCGCCCGCCCGCTTCGCCACGCTCGCCGAGATCGAGGCGCACATCCGCCACACCCACCGCGACTGGGGCGACATCGACGAGGCGCAATGGGCGCACCTCGTGCGCCACGGCGCGCGGCGTGTCGACGGGGGCTGGCGCCTGCACTACGATCCCCGCATCGCCCTCCTCGCGCAGCCGGTGCCGTTCGCCCCGGGCCTCTACTTCTGGGATGCGTGGTACCGCGTGCGCTGCCCGGTGCTCCTCGTCCGCGGCGAGCGCTCCGGCGTGCTTCCGGCGGCCGTCGCCGAGGCGATGATCGAGGCGAAGCCGCGGACGCGGCTCGTCGAGATCGCGGGAGCGGGGCACGCGCCGGCGCTCATGTCGGCCGCCGAGATCGAGGCCGTGCGCGATTTCGTGCAGGACCCGGCGGCGCGTGAAGAGCGGCGGTCGTTCCATGCGATGATGGCCGCGCATGAAGACCGCCTCGGAGAACGCACCCGCGGGTGAGGGCCGCAGGCCTCGCGTGCCGGGAGGCGGCCTGGCCGAAGTCGTCGTCGCCGCCCTCGCCCTCGCCGGCCCGGTCGTCGCGGGCGCGGCGACCGGCCACCTCGAGGCGGGCATGGCCGCGGCGGTCGGCGGCATGGCGATGGGAGACCGCGCGGGCGCCGACGAGATCGCCGAGCCCTGGATCTTTCTCGCGCAGTCGTTCGTCGCGGTGCTCGCGGCGCTGCTCGCCGGGTCGCTCGCCGCGGCCGCGGGCGCCGCCGGCGCCGCGGGCATCGTGGCGCTCGCCGTGCTCGCCTCGCTGCTGGGAGGAGCGAGCCGCCCGCTCGCCGTGGCGACCACGCGCTTCGTGCTCTTCATGGTGATCTCGTCGTACGTGGCGGCGCGCTACGCTCGGCCCGTCGCGATCTACCCGCTCTTCGCCGCCGGTGCGGCGTGGGGCGCGCTGCTCGGCGCGGCGCTCGTCGCGTGGCGCGCCCCGGCTCGCCGCCGCGCGCCCGCTCCCGGGGCCGATGCCGAGGCTTCCCGGCCCACCGCTCGCGAGCGATGGGCGCGCTGGGCTCGGTCGCTGCGCCGGCGCGAGGGCTGGCTGCACACGCTGCAGCTCGGCACGAGCCTCGGCGTGGCCGAGGCGATCCAGGTCGCGTGGCCAGGGCACCATACCCACTGGGTCGCGCTCACCGTGGCGATCGTCGTGCGCCGCCCGCTCGACGAGCTGCGCCGGCGCGCCATCCAGCGCGGCGCGGGCACGGCGGCGGGCGTGGTCCTGGGCAGCTTCCTCCTGTGGCCCGGCATCTCCACGGGCGCGAGCGTGGCCATCGTCGTCCTGCTCGCGGCGGCGCGGGCCATGCTGCGCACGCGCAATCCCGCCGCCTATGCCGCCGTCATGACGCCGCTCATGCTCACGCTGATGGAATTCGGCCAGCCCTTCGCCTTCGCCGTGCTGGTCGACCGGCTGCTCGCGACCCTGGTGGGGTGCGCGCTCGCGCTCGCCGCCGGCGCGCTCTTCGGCCGGCAGTTCCTCGCCGCGGCATCGGGACATCGCATCGCGGAGGACGGGCGATGAAGCGGCCGCCGCATGGGCTCGCGGGGCTCGCGCTTTCGGCGATCGCCATCGCCATGCTCGCGCACGGCCCGATTCCGCAGCTCGCGCACTACCACGAGTTCGCCGACACGCGCAGCCTTCTCGGGCTCCCGAACGCAGGCGACGTCCTCTCGAACGCGGGATTCGCCCTCGTAGCTGCGTGGGGCTTCGCCGTCCTCGCTCCGCGATCGCGCGATCCGCGGCTCGCGCGATCGTGGCCGGGCTACGCGCTCTTCCTCGCGGCGCTCGCGCTCACCGCCGCGGGCTCCGCCTGGTACCACCTCGCGCCCGACGACGCGCGGCTCGTCTGGGATCGCCTGCCCATCGCGCTCGCCTGCGCGGGGCTCCTCGCCGGCGTCTACGCCGACACGCACGAGCCGCCGCGCTCCCGCGCCCTTCCGCTCGCCCTCGCGATCGCCGGTGCGGCGAGCGTGCTCTGGTGGTCGATCACCGACGCGCGCGGCGCGGGCGACCTGCGGCCGTACCTCTTCCTCCAGGCCGCGCCGCTCGTCGCGATCCCGCTGTGGCAGGCAGGCGCCGGCGCGCGCCGCGCCGAGCGTCTCGCGTTCGCCGCCGCCATCGCGCTCTACGCCGCGGCGAAGGCGTTCGAGCTCGCCGATCGAGCGGTCTTCGACGCCCTCGGATTCGCGAGCGGCCACACGCTCAAGCATCTCCTCGCGACCGCGGCGAGCGCGGCGATCGTCGCGAGCCTCGCCGCGCGGGTGCGCCCGCGCCCGGGCAAGGCGGCGCCGCGCGGGGGCGTTCAGGCCTCCGGGTAGGTTCCCGGCAGCAGGATGCCGCGGTCGACGGCGCCGATCCCGGTGCGCCCGCAGAAGGCCATCGTGAGGTCGAGCTCGCGGGCGATGAGCTCCAGCGCCTTCGCCACTCCCGCCTCGCCCAGCGCGCCCAGGCCGTAGATGTAGGCGCGCCCGATCATCGTGCCCTTCGCGCCCAGGGCCACGGCCTTGAGCACGTCCTGCCCCGAGCGGATGCCGCCGTCCACCCACACCTCGATCCCGCCCCCGACCGCGTCGACGATCGCGGGAAGCGCGGCGATCGACGAGGGCGCGCCGTCGAGCTGCCGGCCGCCGTGGTTGGAGACGATCAGCGCGTCGGCGCCGCTGTCGCGCGCGATCTTCGCGTCCTCGGCGTCCATGATGCCCTTCAGCACGAGCCTGCCGCCCCAGCGCTTCTTCACCCATTCGACGTCGCTCCAGTCGAGGCCGGGGTCGAACTGCTCCGCGGTCCACGAGAAGAGCGACGACATGTCGTTCACGCCCCGCGCGTGGCCCACGATGTTGCCGAAGAAGCGCCGCTTCGTGCCGAGCATGCCGAGGCACCAGCGCGGCTTGGTCGTGAGGTCGAGGAGGTTCGGGATCGTGAACCTGGGCGGGGCCGTGAGGCCGTTCTTCAGGTCGCGGTGCCGCTGGCCGAGGATCTGCAGGTCGAGGGTCAGCACGAGCGCCGAGCAGCGCGCCGCCTTCGCGCGGTCGATGAGCCGCTCGACGAACTCGCGGTCGCGCATCACGTAGAGCTGGAACCAGAAGGGCTTGTCGCCGTGCGCGGCGATGTCCTCGATCGAGCAGATGCTCATCGTGGACAGCGTGAACGGCACGCCGAACCGCGCCGCCGCTCGCGCGGCGAGGATCTCGCCGTCGGCGTGCATCATCCCGCACAGGCCCACGGGCGCGAGCGCGACGGGCATCGCCACGTCCTCGCCGATCATCCGCGAGCGCACGCTGCGGTTCTCGAGGTTCACGGCGACGCGCTGGCGCAGGAGGATGCGGTCGAAGTCGGCCTCGTTCGCGCGCAGCGTCCCTTCGGTCCACGAGCCCGACTCCAGGTAGTCCAGGAACATGCGCGGCACGCGCTTGCCCGCCAGCTCGCGCAGGTCCTCGATGCAGGTGATGACGCCCATTCGATCCCTCGGCGACGAACGATGGCGCCGACATTGTGACAGCTTCGCCGGGGCGCGTGCGCCAGGGTCCGGGCCTCTTCCGTGGCGAGATGCGAGGGCCCGCCGGCAAGATCGCGCTCACGATCGTCGGCATGCGTTCGTGATCGTGATCGAGATGACGCGGGACTCCTAACATGGGGCTACCGATCATGGCCGCCTCCCTCACCGCGCGCGGGTTCTCGCGGCTCGTCTGCCCGCGGCCGCTCTACAAGGCGCTCGCGAAGTCGTTCCGGCCGCTTCAGCCGCCCAGCTCGGGATAGCGGCGGAAGATGTCGTCGTTGTTGAAAGCGAGCCGGCGGGGCGACTCGAGGTAGCGGCGCACCCGTGGCCTCGAGAAGGCCGCCTCGTGCAGGCGCTCGAGCCGCGGGCGCTTGCGCAGCGCCTCGCGCGTGGCGTTCGGGAAGGCGTACTGCAGCCCCGCGATCACCTGCGCCGTCGACAGATCCACGTAAGTAAGGCGCGATCCGACCATCCACGGCCCGCGCCCGGCATTGCGCTCGATCACCTTCTCGAAATAGCCGAAGAACTTGGGCAGCCGATGGGCGAGGAATTCCCGCGCCCGCCGCTTCGCCTCCGGCTTCTGATCCTCGTAGTACAAGCTTCCGCCCAGCGGATGGTGCGTGTCGTGGATCTCGACCACGAAGTCGGCGATCGTGAGCTGCAGCTGGTGGGTCCAGAGACGGCCGGCGGCCTCGCGCGGGGCGAGCCCGAGGCGCGGCCCGAGGAAGAGCAGGATGTTGGCCGTCTGCCCTATGACCTGCCGGGCCGCGCGCAGGAAGGGCGGCGCGAAGGGCGGGCGCTGCGTCGCCTCGCCCTCGAGGAACGGCATCATCGCCGCCGCCCCGCCGCCTTCGTCCTCCGGCCGCAAGGCGAAGTCCACGTAGTCGGCGCCGCCCTCCTCGAGCGCCAGGCGCACGAACTCGCCGCGGCCCTGGATGCCCGGCCAGTAATAGAGCTCGTATCTCATCGCGTTCTCCTCGCCACCGTAAGGTTCACCGGATCCACATCCGGTCGATGCGCGTGAACGGCAGGATCGTGAAGCGACAGGCCGGGACCGGCTTCACGCCCCGCATCCGGTACGTGGTCCCCCCCGACTTCGAATAATAGGCATCCACGTAGCTCGTCCCTTCGAGGCGCAGCACCGAAATTTTTTCAGCCTGCAGGTCGCCCAGGGCCCGGTCGAGAGGCCCGTCGACCGTGGCAGCCCGCTTCGCATCCAGCACGCGCAGCCACTCCCGGTGCGACCCGCAGCCCGCGCCGGAATCGACGTGCAGGCGCGCGAGCACTTCCGGGCGGCCATCGCCGTCGAGGTCCCAATCGGTGGCGTCGATGCCGTCGTAGTCGGGGTCCCCCTCGCGCGGCCTCACCTCCACTTGGGCGGGGTCCAGCGCTTCCCAGTCCGGCCCCTGCTCGATCGCGCCTTCCACGCTGCCGCAATGCGCGTCGGGGCTGTGGGCCGCGTCGAGCACGCGGTAGGTGTCGTAGGAGGTGCCGCACAGCGGCTGCACGCGCCCGTCGGGCCGGATCCACGACACGAGGTTCACGAGCTCCGGGTTGGCGCCGTCCACGGTGACGACGAGCGGCCGGCCGCCCACGAAGGCCGCGCGATCGTTCGCGCCCCACCAGCTCCAGCGCAGCTCGTCCTTCGGGTCTTCGGGCGCCGCGAAAGTGGACGGGTGCTTCTCTCCGCGTGCGAATGCAGCCTGGAGGTACTCGAGGTTCCACACCTCCGCGCTCGCGCAAGATCCGCCCGTGAATACGCTGCCGAACGCGACGGGCGGACGCCCTGCGGAGACGCGGACAGAAATTACGACAGTGTCGGGCTGGCCGAAGGTCTTGGCCTGTATCTCGGCCGCGAGCTGCGCGAACGGCGTTCCCCCGATGGCCGCCTGCGCGGGCCGTTCGGCCTGAAGGATCCCCACGGGCAGCGCCGGAAGAAAGCGATCGTGCAGCTTCCCTTCGCCGGCGAGCGCGGCCACCGACCGGCAGGTTTCCTCGGCGCTCTTCGCGTCCATCGGGGCCGCGACGGGCGTCGTGGACGCCAGGATGTCCTCCTGCAGCTCGAGGATGCGGCGCCGGTACGCGTCGGCGACGCATTCCTTCGCGCCGCACCGGTCGCGGACCTCGGCGAGCCAGCGGCGCTCGCCGGCGCGAAGCGCGGCGGCCTCCTTCGACTGCGCGAGGGCTGCGCGATAGAACACCTCGAGCGTGTCGTCCAGCGCCTGCAGCTCGACGTCGGCGCAGATGATCGCCTCCGCGCCGCGCGCGCGGGGCTTCGCGCAGGCCGACTGCCAGCGCGAGACGTCTTGCGCCCGGACCCCGCCGGCAAGCAGCACGCACACGACGACCAGCAACGGAAACGATTTCACGGGGCGGCCCTCCCGGCGACCCACGGTCCGCCCGAATCATGGCACTTTCGGGGCGTCGCGGTGTCGAGAAGGAGTCGGACTGGGGCGCGCGCAGGGCCCCGCGGGCCCGCTGCGATACACTGCGCGTCCATGAACGCACCCGACACCCCTTTCCCCCTCGACGAGGCCTTACGCGAGCACGCGCGGCGGGTCGAAGCCAAGGTCGTGGCCTGGCGCCGCGACATCCACCAGAACCCCGAGCTCGGCAACCGCGAGTTCCGCACCGGCGCCCTGGTCGCGCGGCACCTGCGATCGCTCGGCATCGAGGTGCGCGAGAAGGTCGCGCACACGGGCGTGGTCGGCGTGCTGCGCGGCGCCCGGCCCGGGCCCGTGGTGGCGTTGCGCGCCGACATGGACGCGCTGCCCGTCGTCGAGGAGACCGACGTGCCCTTCCGCAGCACGGTCCGCGCGGAGTGGAACGGC
>Ga0187776_10002042_pt1 | contig 10244 bp, 11 predicted proteins | sample 0216_BV02_MP12_2_FD_132426 | JGI IMG/M metagenome (GOLD analysis project Ga0187776, IMG submission 132426) | Tropical peat soil microbial communities from peatlands in Department of Meta, Colombia - 0216_BV02_MP12_20_MG | ecosystem: Environmental > Terrestrial > Soil > Wetlands > Peat | place...
CGACATCGCGCCGACCGACATCGCGCCGACCGACATCGCGGCGACCGACATCGCGGCGACCGACATCGCGGCGACCGGTGCCGCCGCGACGGGCGCCGCGGCAGCAGGTGCCGCCGCGGCGCACGAGCCTACGTCAATGTCCCAGCCGCACGCGCCCGAGGCGACAGCGCCCGCCCGCGCCGGCGACGCCACCGAGATCGCGGCACCAGACGATGCGACCGCGCCTGCCGCGCCCGACGACGCGACCTCGCTCTCGGAGCCCTCGGCTCACGAGGCGAGCACGCCGCCCGCAGTGCCCGATGACGCGACTTCGCTCGCCGCGCCAGGCGACGCGACCTCGCCCGCACCGGCTGAACGGCCTCTCGAGACCGTCCCGCCGAGCTTCGAGCCGGCGCCGTCTACTCCGGCGAACGTCCAGCAGCCACCGTCGTCGGATCCGCCGAGCGTCCAGCAGCCACCGCCCGGCCCTCCGCCGGGCTTCCAGCAGCCACCACCCGGCCCGCCGCCGGGCTTCCAGCAGCCACCGCCCGGCCCGCCGCCGAGCTCGGGCTCGGGCGGTCCCCCGCTCCCTGCCGAGCCGCCGAAGAAGCGCTCGCGCCTGCCGATTTTCGCGGGCCTCGCGCTCATCATTGCGGCCGTGATCGTCGTGATCGTTGTGACGTCGGGCGGCGGGTCTTCGAAGCCCCCCGGGCAACCGTTCTCAGCGTCGGCGCGGCCCGTGCCGACGAACCACGTCACCGGCAACGGCTCCGCGACCGTCCACCTGAACGGCGACGTCGTATCCGTCTCGCTCGATACGAACGGGCTGCTCAACGGTCAACCGCATGCGCTCCACATCCATGCCGGCGGCAAGGGGATTTGCCCGCCGGCATCGGCCGCCCGCCTGCACAACGGGCACCTGGCGATCAGTACCACGAACGGGATCGCTTACTACGGGCCGCCCCAGGTGTCGCTGACGACAAGGGGCGACACGAGCGCCTCGTTGCACAGTATCGTCGACTTCGCCCGGTACCCGGACGTCGGAGACATCCGCTACACGCGGCCAAATATCACCGTTCCACCTGGCGTTGCCCAGGCGATCCGTGCGGGCGACGCGGTGATCGTCGTGCACGGAATCGACTACGACCACAACGGCATCTATGACAACGTGCTCGACCGAAGCGACCTGGACAACAGGCTGCCGGGCGAGGCGACCGCGCCGGCGCTGTGCGGCACGCTGAAGCCGACGACGGGCGCGTCGATCGGAGGCCCCACGTCGTACAGAGTCATCCTGCGCCGGACGAGGATCCTGGCGGCGGTCGGCGGGCCCGCGAGCAAGTTCTCGCTCCTGTGCCACCTCGTCGGCGTCGACACGACGGCGCTCGCCGACCGTAGGGTGGCCGCGGGCACCGCTACCTGATCACGGCGAGACGACGATCGCCGCCTTCATCCACGGATGCAGGGTGCAGACGTAGTGGATCGTTCCCGCCGAGGTCAGCTTGAGCGAGAACCGGGCGCCTGGGTCGAGTCGTCCGGAAGACGTGAACCGGGGGCCGCTGACATAGGTCACGTTGTGGGGCGAGCTGTCGGCGTTTGTCCATACGACCGTCTGCCCGACCTTCGCGCGGACGGCGGCAGGAGTGAACTCGAGGACCTTCATCGCGACGTGCACCGTCTTGCCGAGGGGAGGTGGGGTGACGGCGCCGACCGTCGCGTCGGACTGCGAATCGGGGCTCGAGCCACAGCCGGCGGCCATCAGCCCGAGCACGAGGACGGCGGACCGGGAGGCGCGTACGAGCCTTCGCATGAACACGACGGACGTTTGGTGTCCTCGGGTGCTCAGCTCGCCACGTCCACGATCGGGATGCCCGCGGCCTCGGACAGCAAGCGCGCATAGTCGACGCTCGATCGCGGTCGCTCGGTGGGCTCCTTGCGCAGGGCGGACTTCAGCGCCTGCGCGAACTCGGGCGAGATGTCCGTCCGATCGGCCGCCGGGTCGGGAGGCTCGTCCTGCAGATGAGCCCAGAGGACGCGCAGTCCTTCGCGGTCGGCGAACGGCGGCCTGCCGCTGACGCACTCGAACACCACGCAGCCGAGCGAGTAGATGTCGGCGGCGCCCGTCACGGGCTCCCCGCGGATCTGCTCGGGCGGCATGTAGTCCATCGAGCCGAGCGGCTGCCCCGGCCGCGTCAGCACCGTTCCCGCTCTGTCCTTGGCGAGACCGAAGTCGGTGATGTACGCGTTGCCGTCCAGGTCGAGGAGGATGTTCGCGGGCTTGACGTCGCGGTGGACCATGCCCGCCTTCCACAGCGCCTGCAGACCGTCGGCGACCTGCGCGCAGATCTGCACGGTCCTCTGGAGATCGAGCCGGCCGTCCGCCGCGAGCTTCTGGTCTAGCGTCGTGCCCTCGATGAACTGCGCCGCAAGGTAGGGAAGGTCGTCCCGCTCGCCCGTGTCTCGGACGGCCACCACGTGCGGGTTGCGCACCGTCTGGGCGATCCGCGCCTCACGTTTGAAGCGGCGCCTGAACGTCTCGTCGCGCGCGAGGTCCCGCTTGACGATCTTCAGCGCCACCGCCGTGCCATCGGCCGCTGTCGCTCGGTAGACCCTGCCCATCCCGCCCACGCCGATCAGCGACTCGATCGAGTAATCCCCGAACCGAGTCCCGACGCGATCGTCGGATGCGCGGGGTGCAGGACCGCTCACTGCCCCAGGAGCTCCTGGGCCTGCTCGAGGATCTGCTGGAGGTGCTCTTCACCCCTGAAGCTCTCGCCGTAGAGCTTGAGGACGTCCTCAGTCCCGGAAGGACGCGCGGCAAACCAGCCGCTGCGGGCCACGACCTTCACGCCGCCCAGCGGCGCGCCCGACGGCGCCGCCGTCAGCACCTGGTCGATCCTCTCGCCCGCAAGCTCGGTCGCCGTGACATCCTCTGGTGAGAGGCTGCCGAGCCTGGACTTCTGCTCGGGAGTCGCGGGCGTGTCGATCCGGCGATAGACGGGCGCGCCGTACCGCTCGGTCAGCTCCTCGTAGAGCTGAGCCGGGTCCTTGCCGCTCCGTGCCGTGATCTCGGCCGCGAGCAGGCACATGATCAGGCCGTCCTTGTCGGTGCTCCACGCACCCCCGTCGAGACGGAGGAAGCTGGCGCCCGCGCTCTCCTCGCCGCCGAACGCAAGGCTGCCGTCGAGCAGGCCCGACACGAACCACTTGAATCCGACCGGAACCTCCTCGAGCCGGCGTCCCGCCCCGTCCACGACCTTGTCGATGACGCTGCTCGAGACCATCGTCTTGCCGACGCCGGAGTCGCCGCTCCATTGCCCGCGCGCGCCGCCGAGCAGGTAGGCAATCGCGGCAGCGAGGTAGTGGTTCGGGTTCATCAGGCCTGCGCTGCGGGTGACGATCCCGTGCCGGTCGGCGTCGGGGTCGTTGGCGAACGCGATGTCGAAGCGATCCTTCAGCGAGATCAAGCCGGCCATGGCGTATGGAGAGGAGCAGTCCATGCGGATCTTGCCGTCATGGTCGAGCGGCATGAACGAGAACGTCGGGTCCACACGGTCGTTGACAACGTCGAGGTCGAGCCCGTAGCGCTCCCGGATGGCACCCCAGTACGCAACACTCGCGCCGCCGAGGGGGTCGGCGCCCAGCTTGAGCCCCGCGCGCGCGATCTCCTCGATCGCGACGACGGCCCCCAGGTCGTCGACGAACGCCGAGCGATAGTCGTGCCGGCGGGCGCGCAAGATCGCCTCCTCGTAGCCGAGGCGCTGGACGCCGCCGAGGCCTTCGCGCAGGAGCTCGTTGGCGGTGTCCTGGATCTGCTTCGTGACCCCGGTGTCGGCCGGACCGCCGTGCGGCGGGTTGTACTTGAAGCCGCCGTCCTCGGGCGGGTTGTGCGACGGCGTGATGACGATGCCGTCGGCCTTCCTCCTTCCGCGGGCGTTGTGCGTCAGGATCGCGTGCGAAATCGCAGGAGTGGGCGTGAAGCCGTCCTGGGAGTCGACCGCGACGTCGACCCCGTGGGCGACGAGGACCTCGACCGCGGTCCGGAACGCCGGCTCCGACAGTGCGTGGGTGTCGCGCCCGATGAAGAGAGGACCGTCGATCCCTTCACCCTTGCGGTACCGGGCGATGGCCTCGCTGACGGTGAGGATGTGATCCTCGGTGAACGTTCCCGTCAGCGAGCTGCCGCGATGCCCCGAAGTCCCGAACGAGACCGCCTGTAGGGGATCCGCCGGATCGGGATGCTCGTCGTAGTAGGCCGTGATGAGCTGGTCGACGTCGATCAGCATGTCGGTATTGGGCCGCTGGCCGGCCGTGGTCATCGACTCCCCTTTGCTCTAGTCATCCGCTTCCCCGTCCTCGCTCTCGCTCCAATCCAGGGAATAGACCCGCTCGACGCCTGCGAACCCCTTCGGCCTCAGATCCATCGCTTCACGGTAGCGCCAGCGCCCGACGCTCATCGTGTACTCCCTGCACGCAGCGGACACCAGTATCTCGCCGCCGCGCGCGTGCCCGGTGATCCGCGCCGCGAGCACGACCGATTTGCCGAGGAAATCGTCGTCGAGATGGAAGATGTTGCCGGTGTGCAGCCCGACTCGGACGCGCAGTGGTCCGGCGGGTCCGGGCACGTTGTATCGCGAGAGCGAGCGCTGAAGCTCGACCGCACAGTCGAGCGCTGCGCTGGCGCTTGCGAACGTGATCATGAACCCATCGCCGCGCGACTTGATCACCTCGCCCCCGTACTCGTCAACACAGTCGCGAGTGATCCGATTGTGGTGGAGCATCACGTCCACCCAGCGGCCCTCGCCCATCCGCTCCATCATCTCGGTCGATCCCTCGATGTCGGTGAACGTCACCGTGAGCATCCCGTCGGGGGAGGTCTTCTCCCGGCACACCGGGAGGTCTGGGCCCATCTCCTCGACGATCGCGGCAAGCGACGGCGACGTCTCGCTTCTGGATACGGAAAGCCGAGTCACCGCTGCTGATTCTCCCGGATCGGCACCCGGAGCGCTCAACGCAACACGAAGCCGCTGATCGTGGCCGCTTCGCACCGCGTTCAGCCAATATCCGCGCGCTCAGGCGCGGGCGGCTTAACCCGAACGGGATGAGGCTCCCGAGAGCGGGCGTTGGCACGATCGCACTCGTCCCTGTCCCGCGCTCACGCAAGGAGCGCTCACGAGAGGAGGAGGAACGAGATGTGTCGCTGGCTCGCCTACGCAGGAGCGCCCGTGCTGATTCGGGACGCGCTGTACACGCCCGCGCATTCGCTCATCGATCAGAGCCTCCATTCGCGCCTCGGCGCGGAGACCACGAACGGAGACGGGTTCGGCGTCGGCTGGTACGACGCCGAGCCGGAGCCCGGGGTCTTTCGGAGCGTCGAGCCGGCGTGGAACGATCAGAACCTCCGCGAGCTCGCCGGTCACGTGCGCTCGCCGCTCTTCTTCGCGCACATACGCGCCGCGATCGGGTCGTCCGTCCAGCAGACGAATTGCCATCCGTTCCGGCACAAGCGGTGGTTGTGGATGCACAACGGGTTCATCGCCGGCTTCCCGACGATCAAGCGCGAGCTCGTGCTGGCGATCGACCCATCGCTGTACCCGGAAATCAGGGGCCAGAGCGACACGGAGGTCTTGTTCTACCTCGCGTTGACGTTCGGCCTCGAGGACGATCCGCCGGGCGCGGTCGGCCGAGCGATTGGGATGTTGGAGGCGTGTGGCGAGAGGGCGAGTATCCCGAACCCGTTCCAGGGTACGATCGCGACGAGTGACGGTGAGGGCCTTTGGACGTTTCGCTACTCGAGCGAAGGCAAGTCACGGTCGCTGTTCCACTCGCGCGACATCCACACCCTGCGACAGCTGTATCCCGACCGGAAGATCCTGCAAGATCTATCCGACGACGCCCTGCTGGTCGTCTCCGAGCCGATCGGCGATCTCCCTGGCGCATGGAAAGAGGTGCCGGAGGCGACCTACGGCGTGCACGGCAAGGGCGAGGATCAGCTGCTCCCGTTCAGGGTCACGCGGCCGCCGACAGGAATCGCAGCCCCGGCATAAGGCGCACGTCGACGCGCCGCGTGATCGCTGCGTGTCCGCACGATCGGGCCGCCGAGCGCTCGTCGTGGTTGTGGTGTGTGCCCACCTCTCGTTGACCGGTCGGCACGATTGCTGTGCATCGGCAGGGTGGAGATCCTCTCCCTGAAGCGGGGACAGCGACAAGCGAGAGGCGCCGCGCCGAACGACCCCGAGCTTTCGTGGCACTCCATGTTCTGCGACGATGCGCGCTCGACGATGCGTGCTGCCGCATGCTCGCACGCGTGTTCGGCGCTCCAGGAGACGTAGCCACCCCCGAGACAGGAGAAGCCCATGTCAGCCCAACCCGACGACACTCCACTGCTCAACCTTCTCGCCGGAATGACCGCCAGCTCGATGGAGACATCGAACCTCGACGAACAGACGTTGATGCTCGTACGCATCGCGGCACTCATCGCGGTCGACGCCCCGCCGGCCTCGTATCTGATGAACCTCGGCGCGGCGGGCGAGGTCGGCGTCACCTCTGAGCAGGTCGAGGGAGTCCTCGCGGCCGTGGCGCCGATCGTCGGCACCACCCGCGTGGTCGCGGCCACCGGGAATCTGGTCCGGGCGCTGGGGCTCGGTGCCGCAATCGGCGAGGCCGCAGAGTAGTCTCTCATCTGCGGCCACGCTCCCGCGAGGCCGTTCCAGACAACCAGACGGACAAGTGGCGGGCGGTCGAGAACACGAGCGGCCCGAGGCCGCTCCGGTGCCGAGCGAACTCGGCGATCCGAACGCTCTCTCCTTGCTGCACGGAAGGGTCAGGCGATTCGTCCTGGGCGAGCGCGGCACGATCGCGGGGACGGTCTATGGGACGATCATCGTCCTGTCGGTTCTGTCGGTCCTTGCGGTCACGCTCGGCGCGGTCGGGCTGATCGACGACCAGGCTGCCGTCTGGACCGCCTTCGGGCTCGGGATCATCACCCTCGCCGCGCAGGGTGTGCGCTACGCCCGCCTCGAACGACTGAGCCGCATCGGCACGATCGTCACCACCGTCTCAGTGAACCTGGCGCTTGGGCTGACGATCGTGGCGATGGAGGTGTTCGTCGCGCATTAGCGGCGAGTCGCGTCATAGACGAGGCGTCGGGCGGCCTCGCGAGAGACCGCCCGACGGGTGCCTCTTGACGGACGGCCCGGGCTGTGCCCCAGCGCACAGCCCGACGTCATGCGGGAGGTCGCGGCCCCTGCGACCTCATCGTCGGGCCGGTCGACGGCACCACGTCGACCTCCTCGGGCTGGCCGTAGATGATCAGTCCGTAGATGATCCACAGGCTGAGGGCGAACACGGCAATCGACCAGAGTGGGTACGCCGGGATCGACAGCAGCGCCCCGATCGCTGCGAGTGAACCGACGACGATCGCGAACCAGCGCCCGTACTCTCCACCGGCGAACAGCGAGAGTGACGCCGCGAATTCCAGGATCCCCAGGATCAGCGTGATCCAGCCCCAGGTCTTGAGGTTGGAGAACACGTAGTGCGTGTTGTGCACGAAGAACTTGGAATTCGAGATCGCTGCGATCCCGTAGATGATGTTCAGCACGCCGCCGACCATCAGCAGCACTGCGGCGAATATGGCTCTGCCGAGCCCTCTTACCTCATCCATTGTCAACTCCTCGTTGGATTGGCTTCTCTCCTTTACGAAGCAGCGCCGGCCGGCGCCTCGGGCGTGAGAGCCTCCTGGAGCTTGCGTGTGTCCTCCTCGGACAGTGACGTCTTGATGACCGTGCCGCCGTACTGCTCGAGGGCCGCGATCGCCTTGTCGGGCGTGGCCTGCTCGATGACCATGAACAGGGCAGAAGTGCCCGGCTTCAGGTAGTCGCGCACCTGCTGCTGGAACGCCTTGTCGATCCCCTTCTCTCCCAGGTGGCCGAACAGCGCCCCGAAGCCCGCGCCGAGGGCCAGCCCCGCGAACGGGACGAAGAACAGCAATCCGAAGAGCAGCCCCCAGAAGCTGCCCCAGATCGCACCGCCGCCGGCCGACGCGCCGCCATGGGTCGTGTTGACGTGGTACTTGCCCTCCAGGTCGCGTGAGATCGCGGCAACCTGGTCGGCCTGGATGATCAGCTCGGCTTCGAGCTGATGAACGGTCTGCCTCGCCTGTTCGGCGGTGCCCTGGTCCGGATAGCCGATCGCAACAAGCGTCGCCATATGGACATCTCCTTTCCGGTGGGATTGCTGACTGTGCCCGGCGAGTTTCAGCGGATCCGCCGAGTCGGGCGTGAATCTCTCACGTTGACGATGAGCTTGGGCGAGAGCCCAGGCTGGGTCATCACCCGAATCGGATGAGCGAGATCGTGTGCCTCACCCGGTTCGGAGGATGTAAACGGCCTCGAGCGCACCAGGCTACGCGCGCCGGCCTCGCGAACGATGGCTGATCACCCCCCATCCGAATCACGGTCCGCATGGGCACCGTCGTCCTGTTCGCTCTGACCTCGACGTTGAACCCGACCCTACTGGCGGCTTCGACGCTGATGATGCTGCTGCCGAATCCGGTGAGGCTGATGCTCGGCTACCTCTGTGGCGCGCTGCTGACAAGCATCACGCTCGGCATCGTGATCGTGTTCTCGCTGAACAGCTCGAGCACGGTCAGCACAACCAAGAAGAGCGTCAGCCCGGCCGTCGACATCGCCCTCGGTGCAATCGCGTTGCTCCTCGCATTCGTGCTCGCGAGCGGTCGCGCGTCGCGCGCGAGGGAGCGCCGACGCGAACGGAAGGAGAGCAAGGGCGACAAGCAACCGCCGCGCTGGCAGCGGGCGCTCAGCAAGGGCACCGCGCGAACCACCTTCGTCATCGGCGCGCTGCTGACACTGCCGGGAGCCTCGTATCTCGCGGGACTCGACCAGATTCACAAGCTGCACTACGGCACCGCGGAGACGGTCCTGCTCATCATCGGCTTCAACATCGTGATGCTCGCATTCCTCGAGATCCCGCTCGTCTGCTTCCTCGTGGCGCCCGAGTGGACACCAGGAGCGATCGATCGTGCGAAGGCCTGGATCGGGCGAAGGGGACCCGAGCTCGCAGCGCGAGGTCTCGCCGTGATCGGCGTGCTGCTGGTCGTCAAGGGCGTGATCGGATTGATCGCTGCTCACTGAGTCTCGAGCCGTGGGCTCTCCCCGCCTCGACGAACTACGACGACCCGCGCCGATCCAGCATCCCGGTCGTGAGATCGGCGATGATCGACCCGAGCAGGGCACCGGCGACAACGTCGCCCGGGTAGTGGACACCCGTGTGGACGCGGGAGTACCCGACGAGAGCGGCGAGCGCATGCAGCGGGAGCCCGGCCGCCGGGAGCACGCTGCCGACGCCCGACGCGAACGCGGTGGCCGCCGCCGTGTGACCGGATGGAAACGAGCGCGACGACGGCATGCGGACATGCCGGTCGGGTGGGACATGCCCCGCAGCGCGATCCGGCCGCCGGCGCTGTCCGAGGGGCTTGACGACGACGTTGACGACCGTCGCCGTGGCCGCGAGCGACGCGAGCCCCGACTTGGCCGCGCGCCTCCCCTGTCTACCGCCGGTCATGGCGAGAATCGCGGCGGCGGCAATCGAGAGCCGGGAGTAGTTGGCCGCATCCGAGAGGCGTCGCATGGCCGTGTCGAGCCTGGGCGTCGGCGTCCCGGCCACCGCCCTGTACAGAGCGAGGTCGACCTGTTGTGCCTCCTCGAGCAAGGAATCCCGCCCGCCCGTGCGGTCGTTCGACTCGCCGTCGGTCATCACGGGCTAGATGATGCCCGGGATCGGCGGAGGGCGCTCACCCCGATCGGGTGATGTGCTCCGCCCCGGCCGGTAGCATCCTGCGGCGTGTCCACCTCGGCCAAGGGGATCGGGGCCCGCGGCCGCGTGACCTCGCCGGCGTTCTGCTGATGGTTGCCGTGTTCGGGCTGACTCTGTGGATCCTCCACAGGCTGGCGATCTACCGCGAACCCGAGCGCCCGCGCTCAGCTTCTACGTGAGTACGGCCGACGCCACGGGCGACGCTGCGCTCGAGCCATCCGTCGGCTCCGCCCGAGGCGTGCTCGCTCCGCTCGCGCTGGCGCAGTTCGTGGCGAGCTTCGCCGGCTCGAACATGAACGTCGCGATCAACAGCATCGCCAAGGACCTCGACACGACCGTCCACGGCGTGCAGACGGCGATCACGCTGTTCCTGCTCTGCATGGCTGCGCTGATGATCCCCGGGAGCAAGCTCACGGATATCCTCGGCCGCAAGA
>Ga0187776_10002043_pt1 | contig 10243 bp, 7 predicted proteins | sample 0216_BV02_MP12_2_FD_132426 | JGI IMG/M metagenome (GOLD analysis project Ga0187776, IMG submission 132426) | Tropical peat soil microbial communities from peatlands in Department of Meta, Colombia - 0216_BV02_MP12_20_MG | ecosystem: Environmental > Terrestrial > Soil > Wetlands > Peat | place...
GAAATTGTACCGGACAAGGCTGTTTTGGGGTTGGTTCAGAAAAGAGGAATACTGAAGTCGATAAGCGACACCGGATCTATTGACGATATCTTTCAGAAAGTCTGCGCCGCTTTGGAAGTGAAATAAGGCGTTAGCATTGAGTAATTCACGGGAATACTCGATTACTCACGAGAAATAAATTTCAGAGACAGGAGGAATTAGTATGGCACTCGTAAATCCGCATGGCAAGCAGAAGAAATTAATGCCTCTGCTACTCACTGGAGAAGAACTGAAGGAAGAAAAGAAAAAAGCAAAGACCCTTACCGAGGTGAGGGTGGCATCGAGGGAAGCAGGAGATTTGATAATGATGGGGATAGGCGGATTTACTCCGCTCAAAGGCTTTATGGGATACGATGACTGGAAAGGGGTCTGCGACGAATACAAGATGACCGACGGCATATTCTGGCCGATCCCGGTAACAGTCTCCACTTCGGAAGGGCAGGCTAACAGCATCAAGAAGAACCAGGAGATCGCCCTGATAGATGAAGAGACAGGTGAGCTTATGGCGACGATGAAGGTCAAAGACAAATATAAGATAGACAAGGCCCATGAGTGCAAGCAGGTCTTCAAAACGACCGATATGGAACACCCCGGCGTTGCGAAGGTCATGTCGCAGGAAGAGGTAAACCTTACCGGGCCTGTCAAAGTCTTGAGCGAAGGGATGTTCCCCAAGCAGTTTGCCGGAATTTATATGAGGCCGGCCGAAACCAGAAAGATTTTCGAAGATAAGGGCTGGTCCACTGTTGCATGCCTTCAGCTGAGAAATCCCATGCACAGGTCACATGAGTACTTGGCCAAGATCGCCATAGAGACCTGCGACGGCGTTCTCATCCATCAGCTTCTCGGTAAACTGAAGCCGGGCGATATACCGGCCGAAGTCAGGGTCAAGGCGATAAACAAGCTGACCGAACTGTACTTTGTTAAAGATACGAGCATTCAGGCGGGGTATCCTCTTGATATGAGGTATGCCGGTCCGCGTGAGGCCTTGCTGCATGCCCTTTTCAGACAGAACTACGGGTGCAGCCACCAGATCATAGGACGCGACCACGCGGGAGTCGGAGAATATTACGGGCCTTTTGATGCGCAGAAGATATTCGATGAGATACCGGCGGGCGCCCTCGAGACAAAGCCTCTGAAGATCGACTGGACGTTCTATTGTATGAAATGCGACGGCATGGCCTCGATGAGGACGTGTCCGCACGGCAAGGAAGACAGGCTTCTCCTGAGCGGCACCAAGTTAAGGAAGATGCTTTCCGAGAACGAGGAAGTGCCTGACCACTTCAGCCGCGCTGAGGTCCTCGAGATCTTGAGAGAATACTATGCAGGCCTAACGGAAAAGGTAGAGATAAAAACACATAAATATTCAGAAGGCGCGTAAAAAGTGTCAGTGAAGGTGGTAAGTGTTGAAAGGAAGAATCGATTTTGAAGGATTCCGACACCAGAAACTGACGCTTAGACGTATGAGAGGGGGTGAAGTAAGGCAGTAAAGATTTTGTAGTTGGTTTAGATGTGGCTAATGGACAATATAATTAAACAGGAGGTTTAGATATGCCAAGTTTTGTTGATCCATCGAAATGTGATGGGTGTAAAGGCGGAGAGAAGACCGCATGCATGTACATCTGCCCGAGCGACCTGATGGTTTTGAATGTTGAAACCATGAAGGCTTACAACCAGGAGCCGGACCAGTGCTGGGAGTGCTATTCCTGCGTAAAGATCTGCCCTCAGGGCGCAATATCGGTAAGGGCTTATTCTGATATCGTACCCCTCGGCGGTATGGTTTCACCGATGATGAGTTCCGACTCGATCATGTGGACGATCCAGTTCAGAAACGGCAACCTGCAGAGGTTCAAATTCCCGATCAGGACAACCCCTGAAGGTTCGATCGACCCGAAGAACGCAACACACAAGGGGAAGAACCTTGATGACGAGAGGCTTACGGACGAAGAGGCCGACAATGTGACACTCAAGAGGCCGATCGCGATACACGGCAAATAATTTCATATTGAAATCTAAAACAGGAGGAAAATGATATGGCATTACCTAACAAGCCAACAGGCGAATTACCGGCAACGTTAGATCCTGCAATAGTCGAGATGGATACGGATATCCTTATCGTCGGCGGCGGTATGGCGGCATGCGGGACAGCATACGAAATAAAGAAGTGGGCAGCTGAGGGCACAAAAATCCTTCTCTGTGACAAAGCAGCTCTCGAAAGAAGCGGCGCTGTCGCGCAGGGCCTTTCGGCTATCAATACCTACCTCGGAGAGAATACACCGGATGATTATGTGAGGATGATAAGAAACGACCTCATGGGTATCGTAAGAGAAGACCTGATCTTCGATTGCGGAAGACACGTCGACAGATCTGTTTATCTCTTCGAAGAGTGGGGACTTCCGATATGGAAAACCCTTGAAGACGGAAAGACCGTTGACGGCGCGCAAGGCGCTCCGGCTCTTAAGACAGGAATCAAGCCGGTCCGTTCAGGCCGCTGGCAGATCATGATCAACGGCGAGTCCTACAAGAGGATCGTCGCCGAAGCTGCCAAGGCAGCTCTTGGATCAGAGAATATCATCGAAAGATGCTTTATTGTGAAGCTCGTCCTTGACGCCAATGAGCCGAATAGAATCGCAGGTGCGGTCGGATTCAGCGTAAGAGAAAACAAAGTATACGTTATCAAGACAAATGCGATGCTTGTTGCCTGCGGCGGCGCGGTCAACGTATTCAGACCGAGGTCGACCGGTGAAGGCATGGGCAGGTGCTGGTACCCTGTTTGGAACGCAGGATCAACCTACACCCTTTGCCAGGAAGTCGGCGCAGAGATGACCATGATGGAAAACAGGTTCGTACCTGCTCGGTTTAAGGACGGTTACGGCCCTGTCGGCGCATGGTTCCTTCTCTTCAAGGCAAAGGCAACAAACACCCTCGGCGAGAACTACATGGTAACGAACGCCGAGATGCTCAAACAGTATCCTCCGTACGGTCTTGCAAAAGTGCCTGCTTCCTGCTTGAGAAATCACCTCATGCTAAAAGAGATGAGGGAAGGAAGAGGCCCGATCTACATGGATACACCTACAGCACTGAAGACCCTTTCTGCAAACATGACCCCCAAGGAAGTTAAACACCTTCTGGCAGAGGCATGGGAAGACTTCCTCGATATGTCTGTCGGCCAGGCAGGCCTCTGGGCTGGCACGAACACCGAACCGGAGAAAGTCGGTTCCGAGATCATGCCCACAGAGCCTTATCTCCTCGGCTCACACTCAGGCTGCTGCGGTATATGGGCTGCAGGTCCGAATGAAGACTGGGTCCCCGATGCATACAAGATCCTATACAAGGGCAAGAATTACAACAAAATGACTACGGTTAACGGTCTCTTTACCGCAGGCGACGGCACAGGCGCATCCGGCCACAAGTTCTCTTCAGGTTCACATGCGGAGGGCAGACAGGTAGCAAAATCGATGTCAAGGTTCGTTAAGGACAACAAAGATTTCAAACCTGCTCTTAAACAGTCTGCGAAAGAGCTTGCAGACATCGTGTACAAACCTGTGAAGACCTTTATGGAGCACTACCAGAAGTCGACGGCTGTTGATGTCAATCCGAATTACATCAAGCCGGCCGGATTCCAGAGAAGGCTCATGAAGATCACGGACGAATACGGAGCAGGTATCGCCACATCGTATGTTACAAGCAAGGCGATGCTCGAAAGGGCATTCCACCTCCTCGGCATGCTGAGGGAAGATTCCGAGAAGATGGCTGCAGGCGACCTCCACGAACTGCTCAGGGCCTGGGAGAACTACCACAGGCTCGGCACAGTCGAGTCCCATCTCAGGCACATCCTCTTCAGGGAAGAATCGAGATACCCTGGCTTCTACTACAGGTCTGACTTCGACCTCGTAGATGAAAAGAACTGGAAGTGCTTTGTGAACTCCAAGTTCGATCCCAACAAGAATGAATGGTCGGTGTTCAAGAAGGACTATATCCAGATAATACCTGACTGATAGTTCAGTACTGGATTTGCCGAAGAAGAAGTGCCCGGTAGGGGCGGGTGAACCCGCCCCTACTTTTGGGCATCAGAGGAAATAAGGCTGTGGATTCAGCAGAAGATTTTTTATGAGATCTGAAAAGTCTTCTGCTGAGTCGACAGTGGATGCGCAGAATATTGTAAGGCCTTAAGATTTCTGTTATGTTCGTTAACCCGAAGTAACAATGGAGGATACCATGGCGGATGAAACAACCGTAGCCCCTGTATCAGGAACGATCCTGGTTGTCGGGGGAGGAATAAGCGGTATCACCACTGCCCTTGAAGCGGCTGAAGTGGGATACGAGGTCTTTATCGTCGAAAAAACCCCGTCCCTGGGTGGAAGGGTGGCGCAGCTCAACAAGTATTTCCCTAAGTTATGCCCGCCGACCTGCGGTCTCGAGATCAATTTTCAGCGGATAAAGAAAAACAATAAAATAAAATGGTTCACATTAACAGAGGTCGAAAAGATATCCGGGGGACTGGGCAATTACGATGTAGCACTGAAACAGAACCCCAGGTATGTAAATAATAACTGCACGTGTTGCGGAAAATGTGCCGAGGCCTGCGATGTCGAGATACCGAACGTGTTCAATTTCGGCATGGACAAGAGAAAGGCCGCATACCTTCCGCATGAGATGTCCTTTCCCCAGAGATATGTCCTCGACCCTTCGATAATCGGTACGAAGACCGCACAGAAGTGCAGGGAAGCATGCCCTTATGATGCGATCGACCTCGACGACAAGGCAAAAACCTTCACGATAAAGGTGGCCTCTATTGTCTGGGCAACAGGCTGGAACCCTTACGACGCAACGAAGATGGACAACCTGTCATTCGGCAAAGTTCAGAACGTGATAACCAATATGATGATGGAAAGACTGGCTGCGCCGAACGGCCCGACACATGGTAAAATCGTAAGGCCTTCTGACGGGAAAGTGGTGAATTCAATAGCATTTGTGCAGTGCGCAGGATCGAGAGATGAAAACCATCTGACCTTCTGCTCCTATATATGCTGCATGGCTTCCCTGAAACAGACGACATATATAAGAGAAGCCAATCCCGAATCCAGGGCTACGATTTACTATATAGACCTGAGGACTCCTGGTAGATACGAAAAATTCTATAACAAGGTGAAAGCTGACGGTAACGTCTCTTTTGTCAAGGGCAAGGTGGCGAAGATTGAAGAAGACCCTGCGACAAAAGATGTGATCGTTACCGCTGAGGATACACTCTCCGGAAAGAAGATACATGGGCGGTTCGACATGGTCGTCCTTGCCACCGGCATGGAGCCCTCAACAGCTAGAGAAAAGGTCCCGGGAAATGCGAAATATGATGAAAACAACTTTGTTGTGCCTGGTGAGATATTGGCAACAGGGTGCGTGAAAAAACCCTCTGACGTGATGTTATCGGGTGAGACCGCGACAGCCGCCGCACTGAAGGCCATTCAAATGTTGGTGAGGAGGTAATATTACATGGAGAAAAAACTGGGAGTATATATATGCGGGGGCTGCTCTATAAAAGAAGGCCTTGACACCGAAAAGCTCATGCAGGTTGCCACAAAAGAGTATAAGGCACCGATATGCAGGACGCACCAAGCGATGTGCGGTAAAGAGGGTGTCGGCATGATAAAAAAGGACATCGAAGCAGAGGGCGTCAATACGATAGTAATCGCCGCCTGTTCGAACAGGGTCAAGTATGACGTCTTTGATTTCGGACCCGGCTGTATCCTCGAAAGGGCCAACATCAGGGAACAGGTCGTCTGGAGTCATGACTGGACAAAGAAGGTCCAGGTTAAAACAAAAGATGCAGACGGCAAAGAAGTGGTCAAGGAAGAGACAAAGCATAGCGAAGATACCCAGATGCTTGCGGAAGACTACCTCAGGATGAGCATCGTAAAGGCACAGAAGTCAAACCTCCCCGAGCCCTATCTCGTAGAAAGCACCGCAAAGAACATTCTCGTAATCGGCGGGGGAATCACGGGACTGACAGCAGCGATAGAGGCCGCAAATACCGGATACGATGTGACGGTAGTGGAAAGAAACCAGCAACTCGGAGGCTATGCGACGAAACTGCGGAAGCAGATACCGACCTCGGCTCCCTGGACGGACCTTGAGCCGACCGTCATTCAGAACAAGATAAAAGAGGCCACAAACCATCCGAGGATAACGATAAGGACAGGCCAGGAGGTCGCCAGAATAGCGGGTGCGCCCGGACTCTTTGATGTCTCGTTCAAAGCTGCAGGTACAAAGTCGATATGGGATGTCCCGCCTAAGAAGAAGGAGGAAGAAAAGGGGGCTGAGGAGACCGAGGCTGCAGCAGACCAGATACAGTGCTGTGATATTCTGTCTCCTGACCCGGAATGCAACCGCTTTGGGGCGATCATTGTGGCCGCCGGATGGAGACCCGACGACCCCTCCCAGTTCGAGCATCTTGGCTATGGAAAGTACGCGAACGTCATTACAAACGTCATGATGGAGGAGACAGCGGCAAAGGGCAAGATAACGCGCCCATCCGACGGCAAACAGGTGAAAACGGTTGCGTTCGTGCAGAGCCCTGGGCTCGACGGAGACGACAGCGACTTCCCCTATTGCTCTTCGGTGACGAGCATGATATCCCTGAAGCAGGCAAAATATGTGAGGGAGGACGCGGCCGATGCGCAGGCGTTCATCGTCTATAAACATATGCGCACGCCCGGGCATTACGAAAACTTCTACAAGTCCGTCCAGAACGACGAGGGTATCTTCCTCACCAGGGGTGAAGTTCGGAGCATCACCGAAGATGCGAACAAGAACCTTACCATAGAAGTGGACGACACAATTCTCGGTGAAAAGATGGCCCTTAATGTGGACATGGTCGTTCTTGCTACGGGAATGATACCGGCAACAAAGGTCGAACCCGTAATAAATCTCGCTTACAGACAGGGCCCTGATTTCAGGGACCTTGAACTCTTCGACGGCTATGCGGACTCCAATTATATCTGTTTCCCCTATGAAACGAGGAGGACGGGTGTATATGCGGCGGGCTGTGTACGGCAGACGATGACGATAGGGGAATGCATCGAAGACGCGACAGGGGCGGCGCTCAAGGCTATACAGTGCATCGAATCGACAAATAGGGGAATGGCGGTTCATCCGAGGTCTGGCGACCTCTCGTATCCGGAGTTTTTTTTCCAGAGGTGCACGCAATGCAAGAGATGCACTGAGGAGTGTCCTTTCGGAGCGCTCGATGACGATGCGAAGGGGACACCGAAACCGAATCCGTCGCGTTGCAGGAGGTGTGGTACCTGCATGGGGGCGTGTCCGGAGAGGATCATATCCTTCAAGAACTACCACATTGACATGATAGGATCGATGGTAAAGGCTATCGAGGTTCCTGAAGAGGACGAGGAGAAATACAGGGTCGTTGCCTTTGTCTGTGAAAACGACGCATACCCTGCGCTCGACATGGCGGGCTTGAATAAACTCAAATATTCCGCAGATATCAGGTTCATCCAGGTGAGGTGTCTCGGTTCCGTGAATACGATCTGGATAGCGGATGCTATGTCAAAGGGCATAGACGGCGTTCTTCTCATCGGGTGTAAATACGGTGATGATTACCAGTGCCACTTTGTGAAAGGGAGCGAGCTTGCTAACAAGAGGATGGACAACGTCGCCGAGACACTCGGGAAACTGAGACTCGAACCAGTGAGAGTACAGCAGATCCAGTTCTCGATAGACGAGTACTATAAGATCCCTGCAGTGATCAACAAATTCATGGAAACAATAGAGAGCGTAGGCTTCAACCCGATGAAGGGTTTTTAGGAGGACACTCATGGCAGAGGGAAAATTGATTAAACCTGATTTGGAATTTGTCAAAAGCATTATAGACTCCGGCGGCGAGTCCCTGAAAAAGTGTTACCAGTGCGCGACCTGCTCGGTCGTATGCAACGTGACACCCGATGACAAGCCGTTCCCGAGAAAAGAAATGATACACGCACAGTGGGGGCTGAAAGACAAGCTGTTCGGCAACCCAGACATTTGGCTCTGCCATCAGTGCAGCGATTGCACAGCCTACTGCCCGAGGGGCGCAAAGCCCGGCGAGGTGCTCAATGCCGTTAGAAAGTTGAGCATTGAGAGATATGCTATGGTTGGATTCCTCGGTAAAGCCCTTGGCGATCCGAAGTACCTTCCGCTGCTTCTTGCGATTCCGGTTGCCATTTTCCTCGCGGCCCTGGGGATCCAGGGACATCTGGGAATACCCGAAGGGAAGATCGTCTATGCCGAACAGTTCATGAAAGTTCCTTACATCGACATCATATTCGGCGCGGCCGCTTTGTTTGCCGTTGTCGGATTTTTCTCCGGCATGACGAGATACTGGAAGGACCTTGCTGCCAATTGTGGTCAGCCCACGAAGATGCCTCTCGGCCGGGCCATTACCGCTGCAATAACCGAATTCTTGGCACACAAGAAATTTAAGAAGTGCGAGGTGACGGTAGACCGCTCTAAGTCGCATCTTTTTGTTTTCTACGGCTTTGTGGGGCTCGCAATCACCACTACCTGGGCAATAGCTTATCTCTACGGCAATGAATTGTTAGGCATTCAGAAATTCGCCATTTTTAACTTCGGTGAATCGCCGTATCCTCTCTATGATCCCATGAAGATAGTCGGCAATGTAAGCGCCCTGACCCTTCTCGTCGGCATAATGTGGGTGATCAATAACAGGAACAAGAACGCTGCCAAGGCAGGCGGCGGCAGTTATTATGACTGGCTCTTCATAAGCGTTGTGGCTACCATTGTCTCGACCGGCATACTTTCGGAGGTCTTGAGACTTGCAGACGTGGCAATGCTTGCGTATCCCATATACTTCATCCACTTGGTGTCTGTTTTCTTCCTATTCGCATATGCCCCGTATTCAAAAATGGCCCACATGGTTTACAGGGCGACAGCCTTGGTTTATGCAAAGGCATCCGGCAGGGACATCGAGAATTTGTAAGGCTGCGGGAAAATTCTTTTTTTAAATAGCGAAAGGAGAGGGTGTAGGAAAATGGCAACAGTAAAAGAAGTCATAGGTGAGGGGCGGAAAGACATCATCTCCATTGGCAAGGACATGACGGTTGCTGATGCGGTGGGCCGGATGGTCGAGGATGAGATCGGAGCTCTGGTCGTCGTTGACGGCGGAAGGCCTGTCGGCATGTTCACGGAAAGAGACGTGCTTAAATGCTGGACGAGAAAGGGTGAGAGACATTTCAAGGATATAAAGATCTCTGAAGTGATGTCGACCAATCTGATTATCGCCGAGACCGATGACGACCTCTGCTATGTTACGACCATCATGATAAAAAATAGAATAAGGCATCTGCCCGTGCTTGAAAAGAACCAGCTGATAGCCATGTTATCGATCAGGGATGTGGTCAAAGCCCAGGTGACCGACTTGAGGGCCGAGAACCACTATCTCAAAGATTATATCTCGGACAAGTATCCAGGTTGATTATTACTTACAGCTGCCTAAGAAGAAATGCAAGTCGATAAAGGAGGTGACGGCCAGCGCATCTGTTAAAGTGTTGTAGTCTGTTGGATACGCAAATCTTAATATAAAGGAGGAATTAATGAGTAATACTATACTCTTTGCCTTAGGCTGCGGAGCATTGGGCGTTATATATGCCGTGATGACCGCAATGTGGGTATCAAAGCAGGACGCAGGGAGTGCCAAGATGCAAGAGATTTCGAATGCGGTCAAAGAGGGTGCATATGCGTTTCTCGCACGCGAATATAAAACCGTTGCAATCGTAGCTGTTGCCCTGGTTATTTTGATTGCTGTTATGGGACTTGGCATCTGGACACCTGTTGGTTTTCTTATCGGAACAGTAGGTTCTGCACTTGCAGGTTTTGTAGGTATGTGGGTTACCGTCAGGGCAAATGTACGTACCACACAGGCCGCAAGCAAGGGGCTTCAGGCAGCGCTCGGACTTGCATTCAAGGGCGGCTCGGTGACCGGGGTTATGGTCGTCGGTCTGGGAATCATAGGGCTTGCGGGTTTTTATACAATAGCAAAGCAGGCGGCTCCTGAGATGGCATTCCATGCACTCGTAGGACTCGGTTTCGGATGCTCGCTTATGAGCGTGTTTGCCCGTATCGCAGGCGGTATCTACACAAAGGCTGCTGACGTAGGCGCTGACCTTGTTGTGAAAGTTGAAGCAGGCATTCCTGAAGA
>Ga0187776_10002044_pt1 | contig 10237 bp, 9 predicted proteins | sample 0216_BV02_MP12_2_FD_132426 | JGI IMG/M metagenome (GOLD analysis project Ga0187776, IMG submission 132426) | Tropical peat soil microbial communities from peatlands in Department of Meta, Colombia - 0216_BV02_MP12_20_MG | ecosystem: Environmental > Terrestrial > Soil > Wetlands > Peat | place...
CGTCGTCGTCACCACCGGCGGCCACCGCAACCTCAGCGGCCTGCCGAAGGCGCTGCAGGTCGTCGAATAGACGTGCCGGGCCTGCGGTGCCTAAAAGGGCACCGCAGGCCCGGCACGTCGGGGCCGGGTCTCAAGTCGTCTGCGGCCCGAGCCGATGGCCCCACGTGGTTACCGCTGTAGACAGGGAAGGGGCCGGCGCCCAGTCGATTCCAGGGACGACGCCGCACAGGTCACCGGACTCGCTCGCGGAAATGCGCGACGGCGCTCGGCGCGAGCGCCTGCTCGACATGCAGGTCCGCCTGCGTCCCTACAGGACTGCCTGCTTCGCGATCCTCGCCCTCGCCCTCGCCTCGGCCTCCTCGGAAGTGGGCTGGTGGTGGGTCGTGCCGCTGGCCGCCGGCTTCGCCGGCTTCGCCGTGGCGGACCGGTTCATGAGCAGGAGCAGTCACCCCGGCCTCTGGGCGGCGACCGCCTGGGGGATCCTGCCCCTGTTGCTCGCCGACGCGGTGCTGACGACGGGAGGGGCGGACAGCCCGGTCCTGATGTGGTTCGCGCTGCCCGCGGTGACACTCGGCGCGCGCTTCTCGCCGCGCGGGATGGTGCTCGGCACGGCCTACATCGTCGCGCTCCTCCTGGGCAGCACCTACGGCGTCGACTGGGCCGCCGCCGCGGCGCATCACCAGGACGTGATCGCCACGCTGGCGCTCGTGCTCAGCACCGTGATCCTCTCCGGCGCCCTGGTCGAGTCCGACCGCGCGCACCGGCGCCGGTCGACGCTCGATCCGCTCACCGGCCTCTTCAACCGCAACGCGCTCGAGCAGCGACTGGCGGAGCTCGACGGCCAGCCCTCAAACCCCGACGAGGGCCTCTCGCATGCCCTGCTGCTCTGCGACCTCGACCACTTCAAGCGAATCAACGACCTGCTCGGGCACGCGGCCGGCGACGCGGTCCTGCAGGACATCGCCTACACGATGCGCGCCACGTTGCGCGCGGGGGACTCGATATACCGGGTCGGCGGCGAGGAGATCCTCGTCATCCTGCCGGGCGCCGACAGGGCGGCGGCCGCCGAGATAGCCGAGCGCCTGCGCCGGGCCGTGCGCCGGCGGCGCCCGGTCGGCGTCGCGGTGACCGTCAGCGTCGGCGTCGCCGTCTCCGGAGCGGACAGGGTCGATACCGACGACCTCGTCAACCGCGCCGACGCGGCGCTCTACCTGGCGAAGGCCAGCGGGCGCGACGCCGTAGTCGTCGGCACTCCACAATAGGGTCGCAACGCATATCCCATTTCCCATGCATCGCAGCGGAAACGCGTTGCGATCGCTAGCGGCTGAGGTCGATCGTGCCGTCGAGGCGGGCGGCGAAGGCGGCGATCAGCTCGACCGCGGCCTCGACGTCGGCGAGGTCGACCATCTCGACCGGCGAGTGCATGTAGCGCAGGGGGATGGCGACGAGCCCGGTCGGGATGCCCGAGCGGGCGAACTGGATCCCGTCGGCGTCGGTGCCGGTGTGGTTGCCTGTGGCCCCGAGCGTGTGCTCGACGCCGGCCTCCTCCGCCGCCTCGACCAGCAGCTCGAAGACCTTGGGCGAGAGGGTCGCGCCGCGGAAGATCACCGGGCCCGAGCCGAGCTTGTGAGCGCCAAGCTCCTTTTCGTCGATCCCGGGCGCGTCGGTGGCATGGGTGACGTCGACGACGACGGCGAGGTCGGGTTCGACCGCGAAGGCCGAGGTGCGGGCGCCGAAAAGGCCGATCTCCTCCTGCACGGCGGCGATCGCCGCGAAGCTGCCGCTGAGCGAACCGCGCTCGTGGCAGCGGCGCAGGGCCTCGAGCGCGACGTAGGCGCCCAGCCGGTTGTCCATCGAGCGCGAGACGGCGCGCTCGCCGGCGAGCCGCAGCGGCTCGCTCGCGATCACGACCGGGTCGCCGACGCGGACCAGCGCCGCCGCCTCGTCGCGGTCGGCGGCGCCGACGTCGATGTGGAGACCCTTCATCTCGACGACCTTCTTGCGGGCGTCGGCGTCGAGCAGGTGGAAGGGCTTGCGGCCGACGACGCCGAGGAGCGGGCCGTCCTTGGCCTGCACCTCGACCCGCTGGCCGACCAGGATCTGCGGGTCCCAGCCGCCGATCGGCGCGAACCAGAGGAAGCCCTGGTCGTCGATGTGGCGGACGACGAGGCCGATCTCGTCGATATGGCCGACCACGGTGAGCAGGGGGGAGGCCTCGCCGACGCGAGCGACCGAGGAGCCGATCCCGTCGCTCGAGAGCGAGGCGAAGGAGGCCGCCTCGCGCCAGACCGCGGCGGCGGGCGCCTCGTAGCCGGATGGGGCCGGCGCGCGCAGGAGCCTGTCGAGCAGTTCAGGGGTCGGCGTCATGCCGGCGGCAGTATGTCGATTCGAACAGACGTCCGCATTAAGGGATTTTGAATAGCGTTGTCTCCATGAGCGAGAAGGGGTTCCGGGCCCTGGTCACCGGGGCGTCCAGCGGGATCGGCGAGGCGACGGCGCGGCGCCTGGCGCGAGAGCCGGGCGCCGAGCTGATCCTCGTCGCCCGCCGTGAGGAGCGCCTGCGGGCGCTGGCCGAGTCGCTGCCATGCAAGGCGACCTATGTGGCGGTCGACCTGACCGACGCCGGCGCGCCCGACCGGGTGCGCGCCCACGTCGAGGAGCACGGCGGGCGCCTGGGCCTGCTCGTCAACAACGCCGGCGCGGCCTGGCGCGGCGGCTTCGCCGAGGAGGGCTACGCCAACGTCCGGCGCCACATGGCGCTCAACTTCGACGCGGTCCTGCGCCTCACCGAGGCGCTGCTGCCGGCGCTCCGCGCCTCGGCGCCGAGCGCGGTCGTCAACGTCGCCAGCACGGCGGGACGGGTGGCGCGGGCGCGCACCGGGGCCTACTCGGCGAGCAAGTTCGCCCTGATCGGCTGGACCGACTCGCTCTACGCCGAGGAGCGCCCGCACGGCGTCCACGTCGGCCTCGTCCTGCCCGGCTTCGTCGCCACCGAGGGCTTCCCGGCCACCGAGCTGCGCGAGAGGGCGCTGACGCGCTGGATCGTCTCCAGGCCCGAGCGGGTCGCCGAGGCGATCGTCGACACGGGCCTGCGGGGAAAGGCGGAGCGCTACGTTCCGCGCCCCTATGCGCTGGCGGCAGTCCTGCGCATCGTGGCCCCGGGCCTCGTCCGCCGCGTGCTCTCCGGTGGCTCCGCGGCGAGCCTGACGACGAGCACCGGCGCCGCAGCCGATCGCTAGGTGAAGCGCGACCGGGTCAGGTGGCAGTAGTGGAATTCGAAGACGTAGCTGACGTTGTTGGCTGCGTTGGCGCTGCGTTCGACCCGGATCGTTTCGTGCGCCGCCAGGATCTTGTCGCCCGCCTTCAGCGCCGTGCCGACTTTGCGCAGGTCGCCCTCCACGATCCGCAGGAATTTGAACCACTTGAGCAGTCGCTGTTCGTCTTCGGGGGGGCGGGGGACCGCGACGATCTGGTCGACCGCCGAGCCGAAGGCCGCGGAGGCGTGGATGAACTGCCTGCCGGCCTGCTTCAGCTTCCCGTTCTTCACCTTCTGCTTGACGTTGCGGAGGATCGCCTTGCTGGCTTCTGTGTTCGCCTGGCAGATCGGCTCGACCTGGGAGATGTATTCCGCGCGGGTCGGCGGCGACGGCGCGGGCTCTTCGGCATGCGCGGGCGCGGCGACGGCGAGCGTCGTCGCGGCGAGCGTGACGGCTATGCGAAGCGTCCTCGTCATTCCCTGGCTCTCTAACCCTAAAGCCTGGGGCTCGGATCGCCGGGCTTCGGATAAGCCGCAGGCCGGGCGGGTGATTTCGGCGGATGGCGGCCGGACGCGACGCGATTAGGTTGCGAGCATGGCCGGCGATTCCCGTCCAAGAGGCGAGCGCTTCCGTTGGCGTCGCCGGCGCTGGCTGGCGGTCGCGAGCGGGACGGCTCTCGCGGTCCTGGCGGTGATGGTGATTGCCGAGCCGTTCGCCAAGAAGTCCTCTGTCGCCGCCGTCTCCGATCTCACCCCACAGGACTGCGTCCAGGACACGGCGAGCGCGGCCGGTTGCGGGCAGAGCGCGGCCGGCCTCGAGGGCGCGAAGTCGGTCGCCGTCAGCCCCGACGGCAAGTCGGTCTACGTGGCGGCGGCCTGGGCGCCCGCCCTCGTTCGCTTCGAACGCGACACCTCGACCGGGGCGCTGACCCCGAAGGGATGCATTACCGACACGATCCTCGAAGACACCGAATGCGCGCAGCAGACCTATGGCCTGGCCGGCGCCGAATCCGTCGCCGTCAGCCCCGACGGCAAGTCGGTCTACGTCGCCGGCACTATCGAGAACACCGTGGTCGCCTTCGAACGCGACACCTCGACCGGGGCGCTGACGCCGATCGGCTGCGTGCAGGACAACGACGAGTTTCTCGTCAAATGCGTCAAATCCGCCGACGGCCTCAGCCAGGTGCGTTCGGTCGCCGTCAGCCCCGACGGCAAGTCCGTGTACGCGGCCTCCAACGAGGACGACGCAGTGGTCGAGCTTTCGCGCAGCACGAGCGGGGACGTCGGCGTCCTCACGCCGCAGGGCTGTATCGACGACGAAGCGCCGGAGGGTCGCGACAGCTGCGCGCAGAGCACCCACGGGCTCGACGGCGCCGCCGGGGTCGCCGTCAGCCCCGACGGCAAGTCGGTCTACGTGGCCTCCGAAGACGACAACGCCGTGGTCCGCTTCGACCGCGACACCTCGACCGGAGAATTGACGCCGCAGGGTTGCATCGACGACAGCGCCGAGACCCCCGACACGTGCGCGGCGAGCGCCGCCGGCCTGCAGGCGGCGGTTGCGCTCACGCTCAGCCCCGACGGGTCCTCGCTGTACGTCGCGGGGCGCGACAGCGACGCGATCGCGCGCTTCGGCCGCAACACCTCGACCGGAGCGCTGAGCGCCCAGGGTTGCGTCGAGTCCTATGGGGGAGCCTGCGGCCAGAAAGCCTCCGGGCTCTTCGGCCCCGAGTCGCTGGCGGTGAGCTCCGACGGCAGCGGCCTCTACGCGGCCGCGATCGTCAGCACGGTCGTCGGCTTCGATCGCGACGTCTCGACCGGAGCGCTGGCCTTCGCCGGCTGCGTGCAGCAGTCGGGCGAATCGGTCGGCGGCTGTGAAACGTCGGCGAGCGGGCTCGACGGGGCGTTCGGGGTCGCCGTCAGCCCGGAAGGCAACTCGGTGTACGCCGTCTCCGAGTTCGACGACGCGATCGTCCGCTTCGGCAGGACCGTCGCCGGCAGGCTGAGCGGGCGCGTCAAGGACGCCGAAGGCGAACCGGTCGCCGGCGCCCCGGTCGAAATCTGCCGGGACGGCGGCGCCTGCTTCACCCGCTTCAGCGACGGCGGCGGCGAATACCGGGCCAGCGGCCTCGCCGACGGCAGCTACACGCTGCTCGCCAGACCCCCCGTCGGGTTGGAAGCTCTGCCGGGCAGCGCCGGCCCCGTGACGATCAGCGGCGGCAGCGTCGTCGTCCAGGACGTCTCGCTGGGGGAAACGCTCAAGCCGCTGCCGCCCGAAGCGACGATCACGAACCGGGAAATCAACCCGGAAGGCATCCCGACCGTCCACTGGACCGAAGACCTCGACCTGGCGGTCAAAGCCTGCCCGGGCGCGAGCAAAGCGGCCTACCTGGTCAGCCTCGAAGGCGCCACGATCCGCAGCGGCGCGATGAAAGAGGGGCCGAGCGGCACCTATACCGCGCTCGTCCCGCAGCTCTACCCCGAACACGGGGCCGCCGTCGTCAGGATCGAAGTCACCTGCCCGACGGGACCGCCGGCCAAAGTCTCCTTCGGCATCTACATCGACCCCAGCGGCGCCGTTCACGACGCCGGGACCGGCGCCCCGATCGGCGGCGCGGCGGTGACGCTGCTGCGCTCGGAAAGCCCCGGCGGCCCCTTCGCCGCGGTGCCCGACGGCAGCGCGATCATGTCTGCCGGCAACCGCTCCAACCCTGACACCACTGCCGCCGACGGCTCCTTCGGCTGGGACGTGGTCGCCGGCTACTACCAGGTGCAGGCCGCGGCGAGCGGCTGCGACGGCGCGACGACGAGCGTGCTGACGATCCCGCCGCCGGTCACCGACCTCGACCTGCGCCTCACCTGCGCCGGCGAACCGCCGGCCGAACCGACGACGCCGGTCAAGCCCTCGAACGCCTTCAGCTTCGGCAAGCTGCAGCTGAACAAGGCCAAGGGCACGGCGAAGCTGACCGTCAGCGTGCCCGGCCCGGGCAAGCTGACCCTCGCGGGGAGCCAGGTGAAGAAGGCGAGCAAGTCGGTCGCGGCGGCGGGCAAGCCGCAACTGCCGATCGCGGCGAAGGGCTCGGCCAAGAGCAAGCTCAGCAGGACCGGGTCGGCGAAGGTCAAGGTCAAGGTCACCTACGTCCCGACCGGCGGCGAAGCGGCGAGCCGGACGAAGACGGTGAAGCTGGTGAAGAAGCGCTAGATTCGCCGCCGTGATCAGCACCAACCAGTTCAAGAACGGCTCCCACATCGAAATCGACGGGACCGTCTTCAAGATCATCGAGTTCCAGCACGTCAAGCCCGGCAAGGGCGGCGCCTTCGTGCGCACGAAGCTGCGCAAGATCGAGGACGGCACGGTCCAGGACAAGACCTTCCGGGCGGGGGAGAAGTTCAGGCCCGTCCACACCGAGTCGCGCAAGATGCAGTACCTCTACGACTCGGGCGAGGCGGCCGTCTTCATGGACTCGCGCGACTACGAGCAGATCGAGATTCCGCGCGAGGTGGTCGGCGAGGCGATGCGGTGGGTGCTGCCCAACGCCGAGGTCGACGTGCTCTTCGTCGACGACCGACCCAGCGACGTCCAGGTGCCGAGCGCGATCGACATGAAGGTCACCCAGACCGAGCCCGGCGTCAAGGGCGACACCGCCTCGGGCGGCGGCAACAAGCCGGCGACGCTCGAGTCCGGCGTGATCATCCAGGTCCCGCTCTTCATCGAGGAGGGCGAGACGGTCCGCGTCGACACCCGCAGCGGCGAGTACGTCTCGCGGGCTTGACGCCTGCCCGACCGGCCTGAGCGCGAGAATGGAAGGCGATGCGTAGGTCCGACCAGCGCCGCGACGCCGTCTTCGCCTGCTACCAGCGCGACGTCACCGGCCGCCCGCTCGCCGAGCTGGTGGCCGAGTCTCGCCCCTTCACCAAGGAGCTGGCCGAGGGGGTCGAGGCCCACCGCGACGAGCTCGACGCCGCGATCGCGCGGCACTCGAAGGGCTGGGAGCTGGACAGGATCGCGCCGCTGGAGCGCAACGTGATGCGGGTCGCCCTCTACGAGATCGAGCACAGCGAGGACGTCCCGGTCGAGGTTGCTATCGACGAGGCGATCGAGCTGGCCAAGGAATACTGCGGCGCCGACGCCCCGGGCTTCGTCAACGGCGTGCTCGGCGCGATCGTCCGCGAGCGCGAAGGGGTGTCGTGAGCCGCTTGCGCGAGATCTCCGAGCGCCTCAGCGCGATCGCCCGCGAGCTCGAGGGCGGCGAGCTCGGCGACGCGCGCGCCGCCGAGCTCGCCCATGAGGCGGCTGAGCTTTCGACCGAGGCGGTCGAGGAGGCGAACCGGCGGATCCGTGAGGGCGAGGCCTCCGCGTGACCCTCCCGTTCCGGTGCGCCTTGTGTCGGCGTGGATGGCATAAAGCGCACCGGAAGCCGTGAGCTACCCGGAAGACCTGCGTTCGCTGGTCGACGAGGCGCTCGAGCGGCTGGAGTTCCCCGCGCCCTCGCCGGCTGACGGCCTCGCCGAGGCGATGCGCTACTCGCTGCTGGCCGGCGGCAAGCGGGTGCGCCCGGTGCTGACGCTCGCCACGGCGAGGGCGCTCGGCGCCGAGCCCGGTGGCTTCCTGCGGGTCGCCTGTGCGATCGAGCTGATCCACACCTACTCGCTGATCCACGACGACCTGCCGGCGATGGACGACGACGACCTGCGTCGCGGGCAGCCGACCTCGCACGTCAGGTACGGCGAGGACGTCGCGATCCTCGCCGGCGACGCGCTCTTCGCCGAGGCGGTGCGCCTCTTCTGCGAGCAGCCGGGGGAGCCGGCCCGGGTCCTGGCCGCGCTGCGCGAGCTGAGCGCGGCGACGGGGGTGGACGGCATGGTCGGCGGGCAGTACGTCGACGTGACCGTCGGGGAGCGCGACGCCGGGTTGCTGCGCACGCTGCACGCGCTGAAGACGGGGCGCCTGATCGGGGCAAGCGTCACCGTCGTGCCGATTCTCGAAGGTCTCTCCGAACCTGAGACAATGACCTATCGCCGTTTCGCCAGTGAGCTGGGCGTCCTCTTCCAGATCGTCGACGACATCCTCGACGTGACCGGGAGCGCGGAGAAGCTCGGCAAGCCGCGCGGGACGGACGAGCGACATGGCAAACTCACATACGTCAGCCTCTTCGGCCTCGAGCAGGCTCGTCAGCTCGCCGCGGAGTCGCATGCCAAGGCGATCGAAGCGCTCGGCGAGGCCGGCGGCGACACCGGCGACCTGCGACGCATAGCCGACTACATCTTCACCAGAGACGCATGAGCGAGAACCAGGACGGCGCAGCGAATCGGCCCGCGGAGGAGCGGCTCCTCGAGCGGATCGACGAGCCGGCCGACCTGCGCGGGCTCGACGACGAGCAGCTGCAGCAGGTGGCGCAGGAGATGCGCACCTACATCATCGACACGATCGGCGAGATCGGCGGCCACTTCGGCGCCAACCTCGGCACCTGCGAGCTGGCGGTGGCGCTGCACAGCCTGCTCGACTCGCCCCGCGACAAGGTGCTCTGGGACGTTGGCCACCAGGCCTATCCCCACAAGATCCTCACCGGGCGCCGCGAGGGACTGCCGACGATCCGCCAGTACGGCGGCCTGGCGCCGTTCTGCTCGGTCTCCGAGTCCGAGCACGACATCATGGGCGCCGGCCACGCCTCGACCTCGATCGGCTACGCGGTCGGGCTGAAGGAGGCGATGCGCAAGGGCATCGGCGATGACGGCAAGGTGGCCGCCGTCATCGGCGACGGGGCCCTCACCGGCGGCGTCGCCTATGAGGCCCTGCACGCGGCGGGCGGCCTGCAGACGCCGGTCGTGATCGTGCTCAACGACAACGGCATGTCGATCTCGCCCAACGTCGGCGCGCTCTCCCGCTACTTCAACCGAGTGCGGCTCAACCCGCGCCTCTACCACGCCCGCGAGGGCGTCGAGGACCGGCTGACGAAGCTGCCGCTCGGCCTCGGCAAGCGGATCGAGCGGCTCGGGCCGGAGATCAAGTCGGCGATCAAGGCTTACTGGGCGCCGGGGCTCTTCTTCGAGGAGCTCGACCTCGCCTACATGGGCGTGATCGACGGCCACGACGTGCACGCCCTGCGCGAGGCCCTGCGCGAGGCCTTCGAGGCCGATCGGCCGGTGATCGTCCACATCCACACGGTCAAGGGCAAGGGCTTCTCTCCGGCCGAGGAGGGCGGCCTCGAGGGGATGGAGAAATGGCACGCCGCCAAGCCGAACTCCATCGTCGACGGGAAGCCGGCGAGCAAGCCGGTCGCGGTCCAGGAATCCGACTCGCCGGCGGCGATCGCGCCGGAGCGCCTCGAGAAGCCGCCCGCGGCGGGTTCGCCCCCCCAGTACACCCAGGTCTTCGCCGACGCGATCGTCGCCGAGGCCGAGCGCGACGAGCGCGTGATCGGGATCACGGCCGCGATGGCGGGGGGGACCGGCCTGCAGAAGCTCGCCGACGAGCGCCCCGGGCAGTACTACGACGTCGGCATCGCCGAGCAGAACGCGGTGCTGCTCGCCTCCGGCCTGGCGCTGCAGGGCGCGAAGCCGGTCTGCGCGATCTACTCGACCTTCCTGCAGCGGGCCTACGATCAGATCATCCACGACGTCTGCCTGCAGAACCTCGACGTCACCTTCGCGATGGACCGGGCGGGCCTGGTCGGCGACGACGGCCCGACGCACCACGGCGCCTTCGACGTCTCCTACTTCCGGCCGATCCCCAATGTCGTCGTGATGGCGCCGCGCGACGAGGCGATGCTCGTCCACATGCTGCGCACGGCGATCGCCCACGACGGCCCGGCGGCGCTGCGCTATCCGCGGGGCGCCGCGGAGGGGGTCGAGCTTCCGGCCGAGCCGCGTGAGATCCCGATCGGCTCCGGCGAGACCCTGCAGAGCGGTGAGCGGGTGGCACTGCTCGGCTTCGGCTACGGGGTCTCGGTGGCGCAGGACGCCGCGCGGCAGCTCGCCGAGCAC
>Ga0187776_10002045_pt1 | contig 10237 bp, 11 predicted proteins | sample 0216_BV02_MP12_2_FD_132426 | JGI IMG/M metagenome (GOLD analysis project Ga0187776, IMG submission 132426) | Tropical peat soil microbial communities from peatlands in Department of Meta, Colombia - 0216_BV02_MP12_20_MG | ecosystem: Environmental > Terrestrial > Soil > Wetlands > Peat | place...
AGCAGGAGGACGACGGTGAGGAGCCCCGCCTCCCGTCGCGAGTCGAGCGGGCGCGCGTGGCGATGGACTTCTCCGAAGCTCCGGTGGATGAAGCGCGCTCCGCCGGCGCGGATGGGTAGCCGCCGTACGACGCGGGGCCCGACCGCGAGAAGCGCGACGTAGGGCACCGCGACGGCGGCCACGAGCCAGGCGCCCGCCGTCGCGTCGAGACCGCCTGCCGCGACGGCGAGCATCACCGCGACGAGCCAGAGCCCGACGAGGGCCTCGAGCTCGAGCGCCTCGTGGCGTGCCCGGACACGACCCGCGACGATCGCGCTCAGTCCGAGCATCGCCGCGAGGTTGAACGCGTTCGATCCCACGACGACCCCCACCGCGATCGTGTGCTGACCCTGGACGAGCGCGGCGATCGCCGATGAGATCTCGGGCGCGTCGGCAGCGAGTGCGGTGAGGAGGCCGAGTAGCGTCTCCGGCAGGCCGAGCCTCAGGCCGATGTGGTCGAGCCGCTGCGCGAACAGCGCCGATGCGGCAAGCATCACGGCGATCGAGACGGCGAAGACGGGGACGGCGGTCGAAGGCGTCATGAGGAGACGCCGACCAGCCTTCCCGGCACACCGTGCGGAACGCTAACGCCTAGGTTTCCGGCTCGAGCGGGTCTTCGCCCTCTTCGGGCTCTACGTCCTCCTCGAGCCCCACCTCGATCTCCGACGCGTCGGCCTGGCCGGAGCCTGAGAACGGGGCGGCGGCGACGGGGGCCGCGGCCAGGTCTTCCGCGAGCTCGTCCTTCTTGATCTCGGATTCGGCCGGGTGGTGCTCCGAGTAGTCCTCCTGCAAGGCCGCGGCGACCTCGCCGGGGTCGTCTCCCGCTCCTCCGGCAACGTGAGGCGGCCCTTGCAGCTTCTTGAAGAAGTCGCGGATGCCCATCGCGTGGAGCATACGCGATCATTTCTTTGGTGATCGTGTCGCTTCATGTGGCGACCGGAAGCGCGGCCGGCGCTCTGCTTCGCTCGCGAGGGCTTGCGCTCGCGCTCGGTCCGGCGCTCCACCTGGCCGGCGACCGCGTGCCCCACGAGGACATCCCCGACCGGAGCTTCGAGATCGGCAGCGGGGTCGTCGCGCTCGGCCTGCTGGCCGCCCGCAGAGGGCTCTTCGATCCCGCCGTGCTAGGAGGTGCGGCGGCGGCCGCGCCCGATCTCGAGCACGTCGTCCCGTGGCTCCGGCTACACGGAGAGAAGCTCTTCCACAACGGCGGCGGGCGCCACGGAGCCGGCATCTCCGCCGAAGCGCAGCTCCTGCTCGCGGGAACGGTCGTCGGGCTGCTCCTCGGCCGGCGGCGCTAGCCTCGCGCCGTGAAGGTCGGAATCGTGGTGCCGTACTCGTGGTCTTTCGGCGGCGGCGTCGTCGATCACGCCGAGGCGCAGGCGCGATCGCTCGAGGCGCTCGGGATCGAGACGCGCCTGCTGATCGGCAACGACCCGCCCGGCTCCTTCAGCCGCATCCTCCACCCGCGGACGGGCCGGCACGGAGACCCTCCGCCGGGGGTGATCCCGCTCGGCCGGTCGGTGATCGTGCCCGGCAACGGCGCGCTATCGAACCTCGTCCTCAGCCCCTCGACGGTGCCGCGCCTCCGGCGCACGCTCGCGCGCGAGGGATTCGACCTCGTCCACGTGCACGAGCCGCTTGCCCCGATGCTCAGCCCGGGCGCTCTCGCTCTCTGGGACGGGCCGGCGGTGGCCACGTTCCACGCCGCCGGCGACACGGCGTGGCGACCGATTGCGGGAGCCCTCTGGGGCTTTCTCCTCGACAGGCTCGACCTGCGCGTTGCCGTCTCGGAGCAGGCGCGCAGCACCGCCGCCGCATTCGCGCCCGGCGACTACGAGGTGATCCCGAACGGGGTCGAGCTGCCGCCCGAGGCGGATCCCGACGGCCGGCTGGGTCAGATCGTCTTTCTCGGCCGCCACGACCCGCGCAAGGGGCTGCCGGTGCTGCTGCGGGCCTGGCCGCGGCTGCGCGAAAGCGGCGTGCGGCTCCGCGTCGTCGGCGCGGACCCGCTCGCGGTGCGACTGCTGCTCGCCCGGCTGCGCCTGCCGGACGACGGGATCGACGTGCTCGGCTTCCTCGACGACGAAACGCTCACGGCGGAGCTCGCGGCGGCGAAGCTCCTCGTGGCCCCGTCGCTCGGCAACGAGAGCTTCGGGATGGTGATCACGCGCGCGTTCGCGTGCGCGACGCCCGTCGTCGCCTCCGACATCCCGGGCTACCGGGAGCTCGTCACGCCCGAGACCGGCGCGCTGGTCCCGCCCGGCGATCCCGCCGCCCTGGCCGAGACGATCGCCGTGGTGCTCGCCGACGAGACCGCGCGCGCCGACCGCGGCCGTTCTGCACGCGAGCTCGCTGCAAGCCGGTATGCATGGCCGCTGCTTGCACGGCAGCTCGCCGACTGCTACGAGCGCGTGCTCGTCGCGGCCTAGCCGGCCAGGCGCGACGCGCCGGCGAGCCGCAGCACGCGCGGTCCGACGAGCCGCAGGATCCTGCTTGGCGTCTCGACGATCGGCTCGCCGTCGTCGCCGCTCAGCTCTGTGATAGTGGCGCCGACCCGGCGCTTCACCTCGAGGACGCCCGCCCGCAGCCCGAGCTCGTCGAGCCGCACGGCAAGGCGCTTCATGTTCATCACGTAGTAGTAGAGCGAGTCGACGTCCGGCCCGTACGACTCGGCGAGGTGCGCGTCGATGAGACCGCGGGATGCCTTCGCCCGGCGCACCATCCGGTCGGCGAGATCCATGTAGAAGGTCGATCTTCCGAGCAAGCGCTCGGGTGCGACTTCGTACTCCTCGAGGAAGCGGTGCGTGGCGAGAACGGCGATGCGGACGTGCCGCCCCTCGTCGCGGCGGACGTTCGTCTGGCCCTCCTTCATGCCCGGCAGGTCGTACGCGTCGTAGAGCGCGTTGCCCTTGGCCCGGCGGATCACGACGTCGCTGTTCGCGACGACGTCCTCGCTGATGACGCCGTAGATGAAGATCGCCTCGTAGACGTCCTCGAGCGGGCGGTTCGGACGGAGCAGGTGCCGCATCTGGTCCTCGAACTGGTCGAAGAGGATCTCGGCGACGAAGTTGTTGTACTTCCGCGCGACGCGGTCGGCGTCGGCAGGGTCGATGCCGAGCACCTCGGTCGCGATCCGGAGGAGGCTGCCCCGGTGCATGCGCTCGTCGTGCTCCTGGGTCATGAGCGCGGCCCGCATCGTGTCGTAGCCGGGGTCACGCGGGAGCGCGGCGACGATCTTGCCCATCCAGTCGTCGACGACCGACTCCGCCCGGTAGATCGTCCCGAAGACGCGCTTCAGCGCCTCCTGTTGCCGGCGCGACAGTCCGCGGAAGCTCCCGGCGTCGGTGGAAAGGTCGACGCTGTAGGCGTCCCACGTGTGGGCGTGCGCGGCGGTGAGGATGTCCTCGAACGTCCGCCACCCGCCGGTGATCTGCCGGTCGGCGGCCTCGTCGTCGGCGATCAGTGAGTCGATCTCGTGCAGGAGCCGCGCGATCTTCTCGCTGCGTGGGCGCTCTACGTGAGCGGTGGTGTAGTTCGCACTCACATCCACGTGCAGAACTTTACGCCGCTCCGCCACGAGAGGGCCGGGGCTTGGGATCCGGCTGACTGAGGTAGTAGCCTCCGCTCGTTGCGGCAACCGAGAAAGGGAGTCACTGATGGCTGCTGTCCGTCGCGGGGCCTGGGTGTTGCTCAAGTACGTGACCTCGCTCTTCTTCCTGGGCGTGATTCTCCAGTTCTTCTTCGTCGGGTACGGCCTGTTCGGGATGAAATCCGGTGACACGATCGACAACGCGAACTCGTTGAACGCGCACCGGGACTTCGGCTTCATCCTGTCGGACGTTGGCGGCATCCTCATTCTCGTTCTGGCGCTGATCGCGTGGCCGACCCCGCGCCGGATGCTCGTGCGCTGGATCGTCCTCGGCGTGCTCGCTCTGGTACAGCCCGAGCTGGCCGACTACGGCCACAAGTGGGTTGGCCTGTTCCACCCGGTGAACGCGATTCTCCTGCTGGGCCTTTCCGGCTTCCTCGCCCACTACGCGTGGCGGCGGAAGGAACCGGAGATCCCGCCGGTCGCTGCTCCAAGCGGCTAGTCCCGAAGGACGCGGCGGCCGAGGCGGAGGAACTCGACCGCGGGCCTCCGTCCGGTCGCGGCGATCGTCAGCAGCGAGCCGAATCCGACGACGGCGTCGATCGACTCCCGTCCCTCGCTGGTCCAGTAATCGTCCTGCAGGTTCAGCCAGAGCGCGAACTCGTCGAGGGTGAGCGCCGCCCCGGCGCCGTAGACGGCCGCGGTCGTCCGGGACGCGGCCGGTCCGCCGGTCCCGATCCCGAACTCGTTCAGCCAGGCCCAGCCGACCGCGATCAGCCCGCAGATCCCGAACGTCATGTGATGGATGTGGCGGCCGCCGGGAGCGATGTTGCGGAACGGGCCCTTGCCGTCTCGGATGGAGTGCGTCACGAAACGCGTCGCCGCGAACGTCGCAGCGAATGCGACCGCCCCGATCAGCCGCCGCTCCTCAGCGCCGCTCTTGAATGATCCGGCGTAAGCGGCATGAATCTCGTCACGCCGTGGTGCGCGAGCCATCGTGCGGATCTTACGAGTCTGGGTTTGGCGCGGGCCATGCACGACATCGAGATCGAGTGAGACGTCCTGACCCGCGTAAGCACGTCCGGGCCGTTCCCCCGGGCGAGGGATTGCGTCCGGCTGAGCTGACCAGCATGCTCCCAGTGCGGCTGCGCGAACTCCTCAGCGGGAGAATCGCGACAGCGGCACTGCGGCGAATTGACCTCTTCCCTCACATCCCACGGGGCTGCCCGCGACCCCTTTTCGGCCGCGTCCGACGAGCAGGTGCATGCGGTCGTGCTCGCCGGCGGCCAGTTGCTTGTCCGGGCGGCACGCCACAGCGTGCTATCCCGTTCCGGCCTCGAGGTAGTCGCCGACGTGGCAGACGTAGCAACTGCGGCCGAGGCTGCGCAGCTGTATCGGCCCGGCGTCGTCCTCGTCGACGCCGACATCGAGGGAGGATGCATCCGGGCCGTCCGTCGCATCGTCGAGCGGGCGCCCTCCGTCGCGGTGTTGGTCGTGGCGGCCGAGCTCGACCAGGAGAGCCTTCTGGCGGCGGTTCGGGCCGGAGCGAAGGGATTCGTCCCCGAGACACTCGGCGCTGCGGGCCTCATCCGTGCCGTCGAGGTGGCCCTTGCCGGGGAGGCGGTCATTCCGCGGGCCGGCGTCTCCACGCTCATCGACCAGGTGCGCGGCGCCCAGCAGGAACAGATGTCGGTCAACGGTCTCCGGCTTCACCTCACACGGCGCGAGTCCGACGTGATCGCGCGGCTGCGCGAGGGGATGACGCCGAAGCAGATCGCCTTCGAGCTCGGGCTCTCCGCGGTTACCGTGCGCCGGCACCTCGCCTCGATCGCGAGGAAGGGACGACAGGCACGCCCCCGGTCTCTCGCGCTCGAATCGACGTCCTGACCCGTAAGGGGGCCCAAGGAGATCTGATTGTCTGCGGCGGGCGTGCCTGTCGGACCCATCAAGACGCAGCGGGCCGCCGGCTCCGACAATCGGATGTCCAGGTTCCGTGAGCCGCAGGTCCCGTTCAGGTTCTGACCGCTCAGCGGCGAGCGTGGGCCTGCAGCGTTCCGACGGCCTCTTCGCGGCTCTGGGCTCCGAGCTTGTGGAGTAGGAGACCGACGTGGCGACGCACGGTCACGGGAGAGATGCCGAGGCTGTCGGCGATCTCCGCGGTGGAGTGACCCTCCCGGAGGAGCTCTCCAACCTCCCATTCGCGCGGGGTCAGCGTCACCGGACCGGTGCGCAGCATCAGGCGGCGAGCGGAGCCGCGGCGAATCGCGTCGACGAGATGAGGTACGAGTGACCGCGACAGTGCCGGCTCGCCCCGGTGCGCAGCCTGCAGGGTCGAGGCGAGGCGCTCGCCGCTCAGGGGCTTGAGCAGGTAGCCCGAGGCGCCGCGGGTGAACGCCGCGATGACGTTCTCTGCCTGATCCGACCGGCTGAGGACGATGATCAGCGTCTTCGGCGACCCTCTCGCGATCCTCCCGATCGCGTTCAACGTATCGCCCGGCAGCTCGAGCTCGATGAGGCAGATGTCCGGCCGGAGACGGGAGGCTGCGGCGATCGCGGACGTGGCGTCGCCAATCTCGGCCACGATGGCGAACCGGTGTGTCTCGAGCCCTTCACGGACCGTTCGGCGTTCCCGAACGTCGCTGTCCGCGACGAGGACCGACAGGCGCTCGAGCGCGGCATCCCCCCTGGACCTACCACCTTCCATCCCCGCCTCCGATGGGGGTTACCGTCCGGAGAAATGTATCCAGTGCTGAGCGTTCATGAAGATGATCGACGATTAGTCCTTTGGCCCTATTGTTCAACGCGTTCATTGAACGCAAAATGTGCCTGTGGAAACTGTGGATGCTGCCTCCGGCCGCGTCGCGCCGGTGAGCGTGACATTGGCCTCGGAGCTGATTGCCCGTGCGGCGGCGATCGGCGCCGGCAAGCCACGGGCCGCGGGCGCAGCGCTACTTCCACACGACCTGCGCGCCGCGCTTCGCGCCTTCGAGACGCGGGCGCGGCGCCTGGCCGACGGCTGGGGCCAGGGCGCAGCGCTCGACTTCCTCGGCGAGGCAGTTGCCGCCGCGGCGATCGACCACCATCTCGAATCGGGCGAGGCACGGGCTGTGGTGACAGCGGCCGCGGAAGAGCTCGGCCTCCCGCCCGAGACCGCGGCGTTCACCGTCTTCCGGCGTGCACTGGCCGGCAAGGAATTCGGCCAGCTTCCGCCCGCCGGAGGGGCTGAGCTCATCCTTGCCCTCCTCGACGAGCTCGCGCCGGCCGCCGCGAGCTCGCTGTGGATCCTCGACGCCGCCGGCTCGACCACGTGTCTCGGTGCCCACGGCAAGGCACCGCGTAGCCGCCGCCTGTGCGAGGCGGCGCGGTCCGCCCTCGACGGCGTGCTCGCGAGCTCGGCCCAGGTGCATGCTGTGGTTGTCGAGCGCTGGGACCGGCCGTACGCGGCGCTCGTCGCCCGCGGACGCGGCGCGGAGTCGGGGCACCTCGACGACTACCTTGCGGAGGCCGCGACCGCGCTGGCTCCGCTCCTCGAGCGCGCCTCGCTCTTCGATCGGAGGGTTCAGCGCGAGCACGACCTAGTGGCGGCCGGCGAGCGACGTCTCATGCGCCTCGGCTTCGACCTTCACGACGGCCCGCTGCAGGAGGTCGTCGCCTTGGCCGAGGAGCTGCGGGTCGCGTCGACAAAGATCTCTGCGATCGTCCCCACCGACTACAGCGCGCTCGTGCATGGCCGCTTCGAAGACGTGCGGGCCCGGCTGGCCGCCCTCGACGAGAGCCTGCGTGGGATCGCGCACTCGATCCGCTCGACCACCGCAATCGCGCGACCGGTCGTGGACGCCGTCGAGTCGGAGCTCCGGGCATTCACGCAGGCGAGCGGGATCGAGATCGAGCTCGACGTCGAGGGCGATCTCAGCGGCCTCAGCGACTCGCAGAGGATCGTGCTCTTCCGCGTCGTCCAGGAGGCGCTGTCGAACGTGCGCAGGCACAGCGGCGCGGCACGGGTCTCCGTTTCCGTTCGCAGCACGCGTACGTTCGTCGGTGTGACCGTGACCGACGACGGGTGCGGGTTCGACCCCCGACAGCTCGGCAGCGATCGCCTCGGCCTTGCCGGTATCTCCGAGCGCGTTCGGCTGCTCGGCGGCGCCGTGGAGGTCGAGACGAGCCCCGGCACAGGCACGACGGTTCGCGCGACGCTTCCCCAGTGGCGTCCCTCGACGGCGGCGGTGGCGGCCGTCTACGCTGCAAATACGTGAGTCGCCGGGCACTTGCTGCCGTCGCCCTCGTCGCCTCTGCCGGATTCGCGTCGGCTGTGGCCGTCCCGACGCGGGCCGAGGCTGGATCGACCAGCAGTGGAACGGTCGAGTCCGTCTTCCCGGCGGCCGGGCAGTTGCTCGTGCACTCGGTGGCAGCACGCAAGTCGCCGTCCCCTCATGCCTCGGTGATCAAGGTGATGCACGACTTCCGCCCCGATTTCCGCCCGCAGGAGATCCTCGCGGTCGAGAAGCGGGTCGGCGCGGACGGCGACGTCTGGTACCGGATCAGCCTCCCGATGCGGCCGAACGGCACATACGGTTGGATCCCGGCCACGAGCGTCTCGCTCTCCCCCACGAGCAGCCGAATCGTGGTCGACCTCTCGGCGCGCACCATCGACGTCTACCGGCATGAGAAGCACGCCTGGCGCGGGATCGTCGCCGTGGGGGCGCCGGGACGGGAGACGCCGCTCGGCCACTACTACGTCGCGGCACGGTTCGTTCCGTACCACGACCCGTTCCTCGGTGTCTTCGCAGTGGAGACGAGCGCCTACTCGAAGCTCACGGAGTGGCCCGGAGGAGGCGTCGTCGGAATCCACGGGACCGATGAGCCGCAACTGCTCGGCGAGGCCGTCTCACACGGCTGCGTGCGCGTGTCGAATCAGACGGCGGACGCGCTAAAGCGTCTCGCGCCGCTCGGTACGCCGATCTGGATCAAGGCGTAAGCGAGAGGAACTGGAAGGCCGGCTGGCCCTCCGCCGCGAGGAACGCGGCCGCGCCGGGTGAGCGCTGCACGCGGGTCTCGGAGCTGCTGATCGGATAGCCGCCGATGAGCGGGTGCCAGCCGCCCCCGGCTACGTGCGCGACCGACACCTGGCGGAAGCGGTAGAGGAACGTGTTGCACGCCCCGCCGGTTCCCCCGTCCCAGCTCTCTGCGGTCGCGATCGGGGTCCAGCGGTCGTGGCTCTGCGGCAGGCGGATCGGCTTCGAGACCGCCTTGTGGTTGAGCCACACGCGCCACCAGTTGGCGCGGTTGTGCATCTCGAGCACGGTCACCTTGACGGGCTTTCCGGCCGGCAGGTCCGTCGTGACCCGGTGGTAGACCGGATAGCGGTGCGGCTGGGTCACCTCGTAGTACAGATCGCTTCCCGTCACGCCGGGGTAGCCGCTCAGCCCGACCTGGAGCCATTCGTCGGCGCCGCCCGGCCCCTCGTGCGGACCCCCGACGCCGACCCAGCCGGCAACATGGCCGTTCAGAACGTCGAAGGTGCTGAGCGGCGTGATCAGCGCCGAGATCCCGAAGGCCCGGCTGGTCGCGCCGAGACCGGCGTAGGAATAACCGCCCGAGCCGCAGGCGAAGGCGTGCGCCGCGCCGGCCAGCGATACCGCGCCGACTGCGGCGGTGACGAGGAGGAGGCGAAGGGTCCTGAGCATCTGACGCATGGGCGGCCGGTGCTGCTGCAGCCAGAAATCGGCTGCTCCGACGGGGACCGCACTCCCTCGTTCGAGTGACCGCTCCGAGGGGCAGCGGCTCGTGCACGGGCGCCCCGCATCTCGCAGCAGCTGCCCCTGAACGACCCCGCGAAGCAACTCCCGGCGGCGGCCGTTCAGACGACCTGAACGGGTCTAGCCGAAGGAGAGGCGCCTTCTAGCCCATCGAAGGGGTCCCCGCAGCCGGTCCGGCTCTACCACTTGTCTAGGAAGTCGTCGGGCTGGACGCCGAGCATGCGCCGAGCCTGCGAGGAGACGAGGAGAGGACAGAAAAGGATGCCTTGGTTCACTCTGCGGCGCAGGCTGGTGACAGCGGCGCTCACCACGATCGCAGTTCTCGGGACGGTCGGGGCGACGACCGCCCTGGCCTGCTTCAATCCGCCGACGCCCAAGCTCGTCGTGATCAAGACGGCCGATCACAAGTCGCCCGTGAACGCGGGCGACCAGATCGGCTTCACGGTCGAGGTCGAGAACAACGGCGATGCCGCCGCCACGGGGGTGAGCCTGAACGACACGCTTCCGACCGGCTCCGGCTCGGGCGTGACCTGGACGATCGCCTCGGATCCCCACAACGCCTTCAAGCTCGGTACGAGCGGCGGCCATCAGACCCTGCAGCTCAAGTCCACCTCACTCTCGGGGGGCGCCGACTACACGGTTCACATCACCGCCATGACCTCCGCGACCGAGTGCTCGACCTACGACAACAGCGCGACACTGACCGCGAACAACGCTGCGACGGCAGGGCCTTCCTCCGCCAAGGAGACGTGCCAGAAGCCGTCGCTGTCGGTGACGAAGACTGCGGACTCCTCGCCGGTCGAGGCGGGTGATCCGATCGGGTTCACGATCAAGGTCTCGAATGCGGGGCCGG
>Ga0187776_10002046_pt1 | contig 10232 bp, 11 predicted proteins | sample 0216_BV02_MP12_2_FD_132426 | JGI IMG/M metagenome (GOLD analysis project Ga0187776, IMG submission 132426) | Tropical peat soil microbial communities from peatlands in Department of Meta, Colombia - 0216_BV02_MP12_20_MG | ecosystem: Environmental > Terrestrial > Soil > Wetlands > Peat | place...
TAGTTGAATTCGTACGCTCTCCTTGCTGTGAGGGCTACTCTGAAATCTGACTTGTGAGGAAACAGTGCATACGACATCTCGTGCTCTCCCTGATCCGCTATCATCCCCGCGGTCCCTTCCTCGTAGCTGAGTCAGAAAATGGTACGCAATTCTTCGGGATATCTTGCGCTTCTGAGAAGGGTCATTCCAATAACATCGTCGGCCACATCAAAGCCGTACTTGCAGTCATTCAGCAAGCTAACACCGTACTCTCCGTTAGCATCCGTATGGTCAATCCACTTCTGTCCAGGCGCCTCATACTTCGCTTTCTCTTCCGCTGTCGCCTTGGGGGATGTGCGGTCTCTGCGGGTGATGTAACCGTACGGAATCTCGAAACTCGTAGCATCACTGTGCACGGTCAGGGGAAACAGGACCTTAGCGAGTCTATGGCTTGCATGCCAAGTTACGCGCAAGTTGAAATTCACAAGGGGAATGGTATCGCACAGAACGATCTCTTCATCAAAGATTGAATCAGGACGGCCTTCCTGAGTGTACTTGAATTTCACTCGGATCATAGCTCTGACGGGCCCGTTCTCTACAAGTCGCACTTCAAGGGGCTCTCTCAACTCAACGTATTTGGGACTGCCACTCGGCTGGTGAATGTAAACCTCCCAAGAATCGAACGTAGAGGCGTCCGTATGGGAATTGACACTTGTTCTTCCTTTGACTGGGGTGTCATCAAAGACCCGGATTACGTTTCCTTCAGCTCGGAGGATCTCAACCTTGTTCTTCTTGTCGAACACAGATGTCAATACTCCTGACTTTTTGCTGACTCTGACTGTAAGGAACTCGTTCTCGAGTCGGATTTCTTCCTCTGACTCAGTGCATGACAGAACTGTCGACGGCCTCTTGGTTGCATGCTCACTCAGTTTGGCTGTGTACACTCCATATCCGATTGAGGGTACATTTCGGGCTACGAAGATCGTGTCTCCCTCTTTATCCAATATTTGGGAGGGCACAATCTGTCCCTGCTCGTCACATATCTCGAACGAGTCGCCGAGGCCGTTCAGAGCCACTTCGACCAAGCCGCTACGCGGCCAGGACAGGGGGTTGAATACAACAATCGACCTGCCTTCTCTGCTCGTGTTCACGTTCGCGGCGATTTTGCTGAGAGAATCATGGGCTACTGTCTGAGCAATGTTAAGGATTGAGTTGAAACAGGCCTCTGAATCTGTGTAGATCGGGGGTAATGAGTCTCCAGGGAGAACGTCGTGGAACTGATTCAGCATCAGACTCTGCCACGCCTCTTTCAACTGCTCATGCGGGTACGTGTAGCCGTAGCCAGTTGCGATAGCAGCGAACTTCTCAGCAGTTTCTAGGCGGCACTCCGCTCGCCTATTGTTCCTCTTGACCCTTGCCTGATTCGTGTACGTTCCCCGATGGAATTGCAAATACAATTCGTCATTGATCTCGGGAAAATCTCCATTCAGGTTCTTCCTGACTAGGGTATCGAAGTATCCTTGTGCAGTTGAGAATACGCCTTTGATCTTTCTCTTTCCTTGCACAAATTCCGATGCCCTCATAATCATGCTTTCAGTGACCCCGCCCCCATGGTCACCCGTGCCGACGAGTACCAAGAGGTCGCTCAAGTGATGCCGCGACTCGAGGCGAGTCATCTCTCTGTATATTTCTGATTCCTCGACACTTTCATCGTAGGATCCCACACACTGGTGCGCCAGTACTGACGATCCATCTGGGCCGGTCCACTTGAAGATGTGGTAGGGAAAGTCGGTTGTGTCATTCCAGCTCATCTTCTGTGTCAGGAAGAACTCGATGCCTGACTTCTTCATTATTTGGGGCAGGCTCCAAGCGAACCCGAATGAATCTGGCAGCCACGCTATTTTCACGTCAACGCCGAACTTTTTCTTGAAGTACTGTTGACCGTAGAGGAACTGTCGCACCAGAGACTCGCCTGAAGGCAGATTTCCGTCATGTTCAACCCATGTTCCCCCAACCACCTCCCAGCGCCCTTCCCGTATGCGCTCCCTCACCTTCTCGAATGTCTCAGGATACTTCTCTTCAAGCCACTTGTAGTATTGAGCGCTGCTTTGACAAAAGCGAAAGTCCGGATACTTGTTCATCAACTTCAGTACTGTTTCGCACGTGTCATGGAAGATCTCGATCGACTCGCTAAACGTCCAAAGCCACGCAGCATCCAGATGGCTATGCCCCAGAAAGTAGCAGGTCCTATGGCTTTCCTCGTCCACTACGGTCTAACCTCCTGTTTACTTGCCGTGCGGAGAATCTTCAAAAGGTTCGAACGCTAGTCCCTTCAGGCGCTTGTTCCACAGCTTTCTTGGCCAGCGCAATCGCGCCTAGCACGCCGGCGCGATCTCCCAGGCCGGGTGCAACAATGTACTCATCAATTCTCTCGGTGATCTCTGGAAACAGCAGATATCCTCGCAGTAGTTCCTGCACCTCCCGCCGTATTAGCGGGTACAGAACTGTCCGCTTCATCACGCCGCCTCCCAGAATGATGCGTTGAGGAGCAAGCGTGCAGATCGCGTTGACCAGGCCCAGCGCCAGGTAATGCGCCTCTAGCGTCCACGCTGGATGGTCTGGAGGCAGGTTTTCCGCGGGCTGTCCCCATCTACCTTTCAGGGCCGGTCCCGCTGCCAGCCCTTCAAGGCAGTCGCCGTGAAATGGGCATGCGCCAGGATATGGGTCCCGCTCTAAGCTGTGGGGTATTCGCAGATGGCCCATCTCTGGATGAGACAATCCATGCAACAATCGACCACCCGTGATGCATCCTCCCCCGATCCCAGTGCCAATGGTCAGGTAAACAATGGTATCTAACCCTCGGCCTGCGCCCCATGTTGCTTCACCGAGTGCAGCAGCATTCACATCAGTATCAATTACAACTGGTATGCCCACCGCACGTTCGATCCTACCCGAGAAATCGGTGTGTGCCCAATGTGGCTTGGGCGTTGTCGTTATGCAACCGAAGGTTTGCGAAGTTGGATTCAGATCCACGGGGCCAAAGGAACCAATCCCGACTGCGTGCAGTTTTTCGTGTACTCCTTGACTCTTGAAGAAATCTATCGATCGTGTAATAGTTTCGTCAGGAGTTGTAGTGGGAAAGGATGTCTCTGCGCGAAGGTCATCGACGCCAGATCCAACTAAACAAACGAACTTCGTTCCTCCCGCTTCGATCCCGCCAAAAACTGCCAAGCTAATTTCACTTCATGAGAATCAATTAGATCCGAGCTTCAATGTTGTGGTATTCGGAAAGCGCTTGTTTCAGGGAGGTTATGGGCGTTTAGGTAGACCGACAAAATAGGGGTGGAATCCTCTTCACTACTTCTGCGACCCGCTAAATCCAAGGGTCAGCGATTTACTTCTCTGGTCGTGACATCAGTTGGTTTCCAACCGCGCTGAGCGGAGTGATGTAATCGTGGCCTTTTCAATCACATTTGCTTCTGGAGCTTTTCCTGCCGGGTCGATCTTCGCCCTCTAAGTATAGCCAATGCTATGATGCCTACTAATGCTCCTAGAACGATGGATTCTATTGGGAAGCCAGGAATCAAGACCACTACCACGCTAGTCGTACTGCTCGTTATGGTTTGCTGGTCGCTAATCAAGGAGGTATGAGCCTGATGATAGATCGTTGCGGCAACACCTAGCGCTCCAGCTATCGCAATCACCCAACTACCTATCGCGGACCATTTCAAACCAGTTCTGCGCTCCCTGATGGGATCATTCTAAATCTTCGATTTGCAAGCGAGTCTTTTCTACTTACCTTGTTCTTATCTATAATTCCACATTTTCTACCATCGGACAGCTGCTTCGTCTGCTCTGACTCTAGGGAGGACTCATCCACAGCAGCTTTGTCCGGGGAATTCAGTATCACCAATTCCGACCTAGAGAAAGCGAGCCTCCATTTCATCTACTTATGGAGATGCAACGGGATTCCAGAAGAGAAGATTGCAGCCGATGCGAGTGGGTGGGCCAGGGGCATTTCGAAAGAGAATCTGAAGGCGTATGCGAAAAGGGATCCGAAGAACGTGGCCGACATTGCTTCGACGGTGGCAAAGTAAAGAATCGCATTTTGTAAAGCTTCAAGTGAACTGTTGTATAAGTACAACATATGATGAAAGGATACAACATCAACCAGACGACACTCAAGATACTTGGACTCTATAGAAGCGACTACAGAAGGTCCCTGCACCTCAGGCAGATAGCGAGGGAGACGAATGTAGACGTGAAAGCGGTCCAGCTGTAACTCAAACGATTGGAAAGCACAAATTAATCCGCTAGGTATGCGGCTGGCTAAGATCGATTTCAGTGGGTGCTGGATCTCGATGTTGCTTCAAGTCTACGAATCTGTCGCCGCGATATTGTTAGGTTTCGTTTTCGCGTACCTGTACGGGTTTATTGAGCACGGCTACATTCCGCCGGCCGAACATCTCCGCCTGCGCTTCTTCAATCACTTTGCAAACTATCACATCATCATGTTCGGCTTGTTCTCCGCGGTGCCTGTGAACGTGCTAATCTTCTCGCCTAGCCTTCGCGGCTTGACGCTGAGCTTAGGGTTGTGGTGCTTCCTACCACTTGGAGAAGACATCGCCTGGTATCATTTTGCGGGAACATGGCCCACCTCGGAGGACTGGACATCATGGGGTGGCGGCTACCATATTGGGAAGAGATGGCTCCCGAAATGGTACCTCACAAACTCGATTCTGGCATCACTACTTTACGCCTTAGCTCTGTTCTTCTCAATTATGTAGCAGTCTTCACGATCTCTGCGTACGCGTGGCGTGCAGCAATTCTAGCAATTCGGACCTTCATCTTCTCCCCGACAGAAGCGCCTTCAACGAATATTATCAGGCCTCTCACTCGCCCAACCCCGCTCCCGTCCCGCGCCTTCTCCTTGATCTCAATTTCCACTTCGTCGCCTTCCTTGAAACCATGCCAAGTCGCCAAATCACTCAATCTCCAAGAAGCTCGTTGTCAGACGGATCTATGAAGATAGCCCTCAGCATCATCACTTCTGTTGAATAATGTAACGTGAAGCTCTCGGTTGATGGTTTACTTTCAACCGAAAGCTTCACAGAACCCGACCAAACCTTGTTGCATTATTGCAGTACTATTTCTCTTCCCACTGAGGATTGCAATCTTGTCATTCCATCAGTAATAGTAGGCAGTTCCAGCGGGGCGCGTGGCTTCCAATGAGCCACTCACAGGGTTAACCTTCAGACCCAAGTCCTCTAGCGACCTCACGCCTAGCACTGCCTTGGCGCCTTCGAATGTGACGGCTAAGGTAGCTCCTTCACGATCCTCAATCGTTATGACAACCGCATAAACCTCGGCATTCACGCTACGGCCGTCTCCAAGCTCCAGCCTTGTCTTTGTTGGAACCTTTACTGCTCCAACCTTCTCAAGCAGCTCCCGTGGAAGAACAGTAAAAGTAGCGCCTGTGTCAACTAACAAGTTCTCCATCTCATGCTGAGCACTATGCCCGATCAGCCTCGCCTTCGTATACACATGGCCCAAGCAACGCCACTAGGGATAGAAAGGTTCGAGATCAAAATAAGGATTCCAAGGCCGTCTTGAGGTACATGGGATCAGCAAGTCTGTCGATTCATTGGCTCTTGGGTACTTAGAGTGCTTGCGGCCCGCTTTGACTGCCCACTCCCGTTGAGTAATCCTCAAATGTCATAACTCCAAGTCAGGCTGTGGCGAAACAGTAGGATGACTCTCAACCTGCCTTTGCGCGGTATCATACCCGCGCTCGTAACACCCTTCACAGCTGAAGGGAATCTGGATCAGGAGGCGCTCCGTCAAATATTGGATTTCCAGCTGAAGCAAGACATAAACGGGTTCTTTGTCTGCGGCTCGACGGGACTTGGGCCTGCTATGGCCACGGAAGAGCGGAAGAAGATCGCAGAGATGGCGATACAGGAGACAAGGGGAAGGGTGCCGGTCATTGTTCAGGTGGGTTCGGTTGACCCGCATGCTAGCATAGAACTGGCGAAGCATGCCCAAACATCCGGAGCCGACGCCGTTGCTAGCCTTACGCCGTTCTATTACAGGCCTGGGGAAGAGGCTATAGTAGAATACTATACTCGCCTCGCCCAGTCAACAACCCTTCCCCTATTCGTCTACAACATACCTAGGAATACGGGGAACAACGTGGACGCGAACCTGCTCGCTAGACTGAGCAAGATCCGGAATATCGTGGGAGTAAAGGACAGCAGCCAAGACTTCACTCAACTAATCGACTATCTAACAGCCCTACCACGAAGCTTCAACATCATAGTTGGAACCGACTCCTTCCTCTACTCGGCGCTCCATGCTGGAGCCCACGGCGGCGTCTCAGCTGTCGCGAACGCCTTCCCCGAAACAATGATCGAAATGTATCAAGCATATGTGCGCAAAGATACGGAGAGAGGCGCCGAGTTGCAGCGGCAAGTCCACGCGTTACGATCGGCGGTGAGCAGTCCACCGATCGCGCCCATCCTAGAAGTGCTGAGGCTTCGAGGGTTGAGAAGCGGGCATGTGAGGCCGCCGTTACGTTCTATGACACCGAACGAGATTGAAGGGCTTCGCTCAGCGGTCCAGCGAGTTCTCCCGCAGCTCAAGCTCGTCTCGTGAGCCATCAGCGCAGGTACTCAGATCTTCCGCTCTCGTAGTCCAGAAATGTCTGCAGACTGTTCATGTCAGGTATGCTCTCGAAATCGCCCCGGACGGTTACAACCAGAGCGGCCGTAGCGCTCGCAGCTCGAAGGCTATCTTTCAGCTTCCAACCTTTCAGCTGAGTTGCCAAGAAGGCTGCAGCAAACGAATCGCCTGCGCCGGTAGGATCCTCCACAGTCGTTGGTATCATAGGTACAGTGGCTGTCTCCTCCTTGGAGCTGGCGAACGCTCCCTTATCTCCAAGCTTGACAACAACGGTTCCCACTCCCTCCTGGTGAAGATGCCTCGCGATCGCTGCTGGCTCATCGTCCCCCAGAATTATCTTCGCATCAGGACCACTGGTGAACACTATGTCAGCCATTTCGCAGAGTGGGAGCAGGCTGCGTCGCGCATCTTGCTCGCTCCAGAGCTTCAACCGGATATTCGTGTCCAATGAAACTGCAACCTTACGTTCCTTCGCAACCCTAACAGCGAGTTTAGTCGCCTCTTCAGCAGTCGGGCTCAAGGCGGGTGTAATACCGGTGACGTGGAACATCTTCGCGGAGGCGATGTAGTTCGCATCGACATCTGCAATCGTCAGTTTGCTTCCCGCAGAGTTGCGACGGTAGTACACTGATGCGCTCTTGTCAGGGATCGGGTAACCGCGCTCTACGAAGAATAGGCCTGTAGGCGAGTCGCCGTCCACAACCACATGCGACGTGTCCACATTCTCCGCTTTGAGTGTTGCCAAGAGAAACTGACCGAACTCGTCCTTTCCGATCCTCGTTATGATACCTGAGGATTGCCCAAGCCTGGAAACTCCTATGGCAACGTTTCCTTCAGCGCCTCCCGCATGCTTCTCGAAAAGCGCAACATGCCTCAACGGTCCCCGCGTCGCTGCGTTGAGCTCCACAATTACTTCGCCCATGGTAATGATGTCAGGCAACCGTTGAACCTCACTAAGCGCCTATCCCGGTCAAGCCGATGCCTAAGGGGTTTTCCAAGTATTCTTCACAACCCACACAGGTTCGTCCGGGTTGAAGTACTCTTGGCCCTCAGCTCGATGCTCTTCGAGGACTTCCTCATCAACGTCAACCCCCATGCCAGGCCTTTCTGAGACGGACGCGAAACCGTTCTCGACCCGTGATTCGTCCTTGACGAGTTTTCTCTTCCAGTCCGGGAAGCAGTCATAGAATGATTCCTGAATGAGGAAGTTGGGTATCGCAGCGTCAACCTGTATGGTTACCGCGTTCTGTACCGGGCCGAATGCGTTGTGAAAAGCCATCTCAACGCCAAATGCCTCAGCGATCGCGGCAACCTTGCGCGCTTGAGTAACTCCTCCGATGTTTGTTATGTCAATCTGCAGAAAGTCGGCTAAGTTGTTGGAGAGCACGTAGAGGGCCTGTTCCTTGATCAGTATTCTTTCCCCGAGAGCGACGCGGACATCGGTTGCGGCTCTGTACTTCTTCAAGCCCTCCAAGTTCTCCGGGTGAATAGGTTCCTCCATGAAAAGCGGGTCAAACTCCCTTAGCTTCTTCGCTATCATCACAGCCGAGTTCGGGTTGAACCTGCCGTGATGTTCGATCATCAAATCCACTTTCCCTTCAATCGCATCCTTAACCGCCTTAACCCTCTCCCATGCGATCTTCAACCCGTTCGCATCGATCCAATCGTAATAGTCACCGAACGGGTCGAACTTCAACCCCGTGTACCCCATCTTGGCGAATGTTCTTGCACGAGTAGCGAAATCCTCGGGCGTAACGCAGCTGTCGTACCATCCGTTGGCGTAGACTCGGACCTTCTTCCTGAAGGAACCGCCGATCATCTGGTGGATTGGTGCCCCAAAATGCTTCCCGGCTATGTCCCAGCAGGCGATATCGAAGGCGCTCACAGCTGTGGTGGACTCGAATGAGACGGGCATGTAGAAGTCATGCTTATGCCACTCATGCATGTTCCGCTCGAGATCAAGCGGGTCCTTGCCCATATAGACTCGGGCCACTTCCTTCAGGGCCTGTATGACCGGCTGCACCCTAAGAGTCGGCACAGCCTCCCCATACCCAACCAAACCATCCGAAGTCGTAAGCCTAACAAGAATAGAGTTCGCTGCCCATGTCGCGCTCCCAGTTTCGTGTTCACCGAGCTGGAAAATCTCGATATTGCTTATCTTCAAAGCTTCCACCTTGAACCAGTTGACTTCAACGGGAATCTATGAGCCAGCGTCCTGCTTTTGGTTTTACCTTTCAGATCAAGGCTCATAAGGGGTAGGCGGGCCCGTATGCCCCACATAGGGCGTGTTCCACGCATTTCTCCGCCAAACCTGATTCTAACGCTCGGAAAGTGCGGCCACCTGGTTGCAATTTGTGCACACGATTTGATGGAACTGTGCGCACAAATCGCCTGATACGGCGCTGATTGAGGCTGGTTCCCCTTGAACCATGCGCTTTCTTCCTCCAATTCCGTCATGCACGGATTGAATTGGAAAAACCAGGGGTGACATGTCACCCTTCTTTTTTTGATTCCACCATAGAATCAAGTTAGCCGAGCTCAGTCCAGTGGGGTTACTGGCTTCCTTCTAGTTGCGTTTCTCCAGCTCGGAAACCGCGATCGAAAACGCTCCCAGCGCGGGTTCAACCGTCATGATCTTCACTCTAGCGCGCGGGCACTCCTCTCGGACCCTCGCCTTCAGGGGTTGAAGCAGATACTTCCCAGACTTGTATGTGCCTCCGACAAGGACGATTGGAAAAGTATCATGTGTCATCCCAAGCCTCTTCGCTACCGCGCACGCCAACTCTGCCAAGCATACTCCAGCTCTGTTCAGGATTTCTCTGCTGACCATGTCGGTCGCCGCTGAAGCCGAGACTAGCGGTGACAATGCAGCGATCCCATCTACGCCCACCTTGCCAGAGTAGATCGCGCTGAATACGTCTTCCAGCCTTTTGACGCGGAATCTTCGCATCAATATAACCGTGAGCTTCGTCTCCGGTGCGCGTCCATCTAACATTCTGATGGCGCTCCTCAGGGCTTTCATTCCGATATCATAGCTGCTACCCTCATCATCAACCAGGTACCCCCATCCTCCACTCCGCGCGTAATCTCCAGCCTTATTGGTGCCTGCTGCCACTGACCCGGTTCCAGAGTTGACAATGACTCCTGGCCTGCCGTGCGTTGCAGCTCTAAGGTAAGCCAAGCTGTCATGAATCATGAGGGTCCTGCGAGCGATCTTGGTGTTTCGAAGGAATCGAAGCGCGCTGGCTCTATCTCTGGAAGAGTCCACTCCCGCCAGAGCTACCGCGGCGATCTCAACCTTGCTCGCTCCAATTCCTGCTCGCCTCCGGGCTTCCGTGACAGCCTCTTTGATCGCCCTGCTCGCGGCCGCGCTCCCCACGTTATGGTAGTTTGAAGAGCCAGACCTCCCCCGTGCCAGGACCGTGCCATCCTCGGTCCCGATCAAGGCGACAGTCTTCGTGGCTCCTCCATCAACTCCCACGACGCACCTATCAGCTCTCAAGGCTGCTCGAACCATGCTGGTAACCTGCAGGTTGATATAACCCATCAGTCCCGAGGTTTCTCATGGCCAA
>Ga0187776_10002047_pt1 | contig 10231 bp, 10 predicted proteins | sample 0216_BV02_MP12_2_FD_132426 | JGI IMG/M metagenome (GOLD analysis project Ga0187776, IMG submission 132426) | Tropical peat soil microbial communities from peatlands in Department of Meta, Colombia - 0216_BV02_MP12_20_MG | ecosystem: Environmental > Terrestrial > Soil > Wetlands > Peat | place...
AGCAGTTCATCAAGTCCGAAGATCTCACGGAAGGCCCTCACCATGCCTTTGTTTGCGGCAACGCCGCCCTGGAATGACACGGGTGGAATTATGTGCCTCCCCCTTGAAATGGAGCCCTTGAAGTTTCTTGCAACCGCAAAACAAAGCCCTGCCACTATGTCTTCGACAGGTGTGGCTATCTGCTGGAGGTGGATCATGTCGGATTTGGCGAACACGCTGCATCTTCCAGCAATCCTCGGCGGATTTTTTGATTTAAGAGCGAGGTCGCTAAATTCCTCTATCGTGAGCCGCAGTCTTTCTGCCTGCTGGTCAAGAAATGAACCTGTGCCGGCAGCACAGACCGAATTCATCGAAAAATCCTTGATAGCCCGCCCGTTTTCACGGAGGATAATGAGTTTTGAATCTTCCCCTCCCATCTCGATTATCGTCTTGATCTGCGGGAATAACGCACGTGTCGAAAATGACTGCGCGATGATTTCATTAACGGGTTCGATATCGAGGATAGACCCGATTAATCTGCCTGAAGAGCCGGTGATCGAAAGGGAAGAGTCGCGGGGCTCAAAGCCGAGAGTGCGGATTGTTTCTTTAAGTAGGTCAAGGGCGACAGTGACAGGGTGCCCTTTATGCCTTCTGTAGAGACTGAAAGACTTGTCTCCCTTTTCATCAAGAACGACAAGCTTTGCGCTGACTGAACCCGCATCGAGACCGATGAAATTCATTTGAACTCCGATTCAGTAAGATTATACCACACACCGAAGCACTCGTAGTCCTGATTGTTCATGAACTGTCGGCGGTGTTTGGCGGAGATAGAGTATTCTCGCTCATTCTCGTCCGCCATAGGCGGACTGCGGGGCTTTTGCCTCTCAATTTTTTTGAATTTATATTATGTCTATCGGCAAAGGAATCCGCTCAAATACTCTATCTCCGCCTCACTTTTTCAACGCTTGAAAAGGGGATCAAAGCTTATCCGGTTGTTCTGTGGGTGAATGGGAAGAATTTTGAGGGTACTCTGTCTCTGTAATCCTTATATACACCGCCGAAGCGATCGAGAAGTTCCCTTTCTTCCAGAGGGATAATCACGGTGTTGACAACAACGAAATCAACGAGTGCGACGATGCCCACTGATGCGGTTCCTGTTATGAGAAATACTCCTGAAAATATAAGAGTATGAGCCAGATATGTCGGGTGTCTGACTATTGAAAACGGTCCGTTAGTCACAAGGTCTTTGTGGATCTGCCGGGATATCTCCGGCATCCCTATAATTCCACGTATGCCGAGCAGTCTGACCGTCCAGATATGAAGCAGCGTCCCAAGCATGAATAGCATCGTCCCGGTGATACGCAATACCGTCGGCAACGCAACCTGCGGATGTAAGAAGAAATCCCGTTTTCTGTAAACGAGATATGCCAGAGGCAGCCATGTTATGAAAGGCATTACGTATGTAAAGAGTCCGAGTTTTCTGAAAAAGTTCGTGGCAAAATGTACCGGAATCCAGAAAAGCGGTACCGCAGCCCAGAATAAGATTGCGAAGATTGATAGAAAATCGTTCACCATTTTTGCTGTCAACTATTTTCCGGCCTTCTGCGCCCGAGCTTATGTTTTTTCAAAATACCGAGAACCTCTTCTTCTGAAAGATCGTACCAGTTTCTGTACGCGTCGGCAACTGCAAATGGATAGCCCCGTCTCGTATTAAGACACAAGACTTTATCCGCTTCGTCAAGTACAAGATCAATTGTCGCCCGCGAGCCGGTGGGAACTGCAACAATGATTTCACCCGGGGCTTTCTGCTGTATAAATCTGACTGCTGCGAGCATAGTGTACCCGGATGCGAGCCCGTCGTCGGCAACAATAACAGTCTTGCCTGTCAGCGTAGGATACGGTTTCCCCGACCTAAACAATATGTTCCTTTTTTCGATATTGGCCAGTGTCTTTTCAATCTGTATTCCGACCTCATCCTTTGTGAGTCCCAGATAACCGAGAAGTCTCTCGTTAAAGATGACCTCGCCACCCGGTCCCACTGCTCCGAAGCCCGCCTCTGTGTTGCCGGGAATCTGTATCTTCCTTACGACGATGACGTCCATCGGCAGCCCTAATCCATCCGATATTTCGGACGCGACAGGTACACCCCCAGACGGAATCCCGAATACTATCCCGTCGGATCTTTCATATTCTCTGAGTCTGTCGGCAAGCAGACGTCCTGCTTCAGTCCTATCTTTAAAAACACGCATCCTGTCCCGGAAAGCGATTTCTTCAGTGAACTTATTCACAATCAAAGGCTATCACATCGGGTAGTAAAGTCAAAGACGCCTTCCGGATACAGGCGTTTAAAATTCACCCCGGCGGACAGATTTGCTAAGATTATCTAGTTATGATTGATCAGTGGAAGAATAATCCGGGGCTGCCGGCAAAAGCGGTTGTTCTTGATTTCGGAGGTGTGATTGCCGAAGAAGGCTTCAGAGGGGGGCTGATGGCGATCGGTGAAAAGAACGGTCTTGACCCGGACGACTTCTATACTGTCGCAAGTGAACTCGTGTACCAGACAGGTTATGTAACCGGGATGAGCGACGAATCTTCCTATTGGAGAGCGGTCAGGGAAAAGACCGGGATTATTGGGGATAACAGGGAACTCAGGGAGGAAATTCTGAGCAGGTTTATCGTGAGACCGGAGATGCTTGAGCATGCAAAGAAGATCAGATCTTCCGGCATTATTACCGCCATACTTAGCGATCAGACGAACTGGCTTGACGAGATCGACAAGAAAACGCCTTTCTTTCACTGTTTTGACTTTGTTTTCAATTCATTCAGAATGAAGAAAGGGAAAAGAGATTCGTCGATTTTCCCGGATATCTGCGCAGTGATGGGTTTGATGCCGGGTGAAGTACTTTTTGTGGATGATAATATCGGAAACATAGAGAGGGCTGCCGGCGAAGGACTGAGGGTCATTCATTTCAAAGGCGTCGGCAACTTTGAAAAGGAGATGGGAAGAGAACTGAATATAGGGGAGAATCAGGGGCAGGAGAGGAGGCTTCGATGAAGAAGATATCTATCGCTATTTTCGTTGCACTTTTTCTGACGGTGTTCGGTTTCACCGCAGCTTTTGCTGAAAAAGATGGGGAAGGTCATGGAAAGCTCTCGAGCAGTGGGGCAGACCAGACAGGGGTTGCAATCACCATTTACAATGTTAACCTCGGGCTCGTGAAGGACGAAAGAGAGATAAATATTCCGAAGGGTACCGAGGAGTTACGGTTTATGGATGTTGCTTCCGGGATCATTCCGACGAGTGTCTATATAAAATCTCTTACGGACCCCCGCGGTTTCCGCATCCTCGAGCAGAATTATGAATATGATCTGATGAACCCTCAGAAGCTGCTTGATAAATACGTCGGGAGGGATGTGAAGCTTTACTACAAGAATCCCTATACCGAGCGGGAAGAGACGGTGACGGCCACTCTCCTGTCGAACAGTGGCGGACCGATCTTTAAGATAGGCAATGATATTACCTTCGGACATCCGGGCAGGATAATCTTTCCCGGCGTTCCTGAGAACCTTATCTCGAAACCTACGCTGGTATGGCTTGTTGAAAATGATCTCGCTCAAAAACAGAGGATCGAAGCATCTTATCTCACAAATGACATCAACTGGCGGTCCGATTACGTTGTTACATTAAATAACAGTGACGACGGAGCGGATCTTTCAGGCTGGGTCACGATCGATAACAAGAGCGGGGCGTCATATAAAGATGCAAAACTGAAACTCATTGCAGGTGATATACACCGGGTGAAAGAAGAACGTGAATACAGGGAGAAAATGCTGAGGGTGGCCGAAGCTGCGGCAAGACCCGCGCCACAGTTCAAAGAGGAAGAATTTTTTGAATATCATATATATTCACTGCAGAGGTCTTCGACTATCAAGGACAACCAGACAAAACAGATAAACTTCATCACGGCGGGCTATATTCCTCTGAAGAAGGAACTCGTCTTCCAGGGCTCACAATATTATTACTACAGCCGGTATGATGAAGCCTCGCCGAACCAGAAGGTGGGCATATTTGTTGAAATGGAAAACAGAAAAGAGAACAACCTTGGTATCCCATTGCCAAGAGGGATTGTCAGGGTCTATAAGAAGGACAAAGAGGAGAGTCTGCAGTTCATTGGTGAAGACCTGATAGATCATACGCCGAAGGATGAAAGGATCAGGGTAAAGGTAGGGGATGCATTTGACGTGGTCGCAAGCAGGAAACAGACGGACTGGAAAAAGATAGCATATGATACATATGAAGCGGCATTCGAGATCTCACTGAGAAACCACAAGAAGGAAGATGCGGTGGTGAGGGTAATCGAACCTATACCAGGAGACTGGACGATGCTCAGCTCATCATATGAATATAAGAAGACCAAAGCCTTTGCAGCAGAGTTCAATATTCCCGTGCCAAAAGATAAAGAAGCTAAGTTGACATACAGGGTGAGGATGAGATTTTAATTTGTAGGGCAGAGGAAGGAACAGTATCTTCGCTCATTCTCGCCCCGATATTCATCGGGACTCCGAGGCTTTTGTCTCTTTATTTTTGAGATAAATTTCTTGGACTATCGACAAAAGAAACCGCTCAAATACTGTTCCTTCCTCCACATAATTTCTGCTCAAATGCATTCTTTTTGGATTAACGGTTCATTCATGAGATCGGTACAGCAACTGCGGATAGAATATTTTCGCGGATTCTTTTTCCGATAGTCGACAACAGAATGTGACTATAGAGAGGAAAAAGCCTCGCGGGGAGGAACGACCAAGAATGAGCGAGAATATTCTATCCGCAGGATCTATTAGAAAAACTAATGAATTATCATTAAAGATTTATGGAAAGAAGTGGGAAGTCCATTTCTTCCCTCTGTTTGTAATATGATCTTGCGCTGAGTCTCGCGAGATTCCTCACGCGGGCGATATACGCTGTCCTTTCTGTAACCGAAATAGCGCCCCTCGCATCCAGGAGATTGAAGGTGTGAGAGCACTTCAGACAGTATTCGTAAGACGGAAGGACGAGGCCGAGTTTGTTCAGCCTGACCGACTCCTTCTCGTATGACTCGAACTGCTTCATAAGGAGTTCAGTGTCTGCGTAATCGAAATTAAACTTTGAAAATTCCACTTCGTCGACATGGTGAATTTCGCCATACTTTATTCCCTTAGACCACTGGAGGTTGAAGACATTATCTGCTTCCTGTAGATACATGGCGATCCTTTCGAGGCCGTAAGTCAATTCAAGAGAGACAGGTTTGAGGTCTATACCTCCGACCTGCTGGAAGTACGTGAATTGAGTAATCTCCATTCCGTCAAGCCATATCTCCCAGCCAAGGCCCCATGCCCCGAGAGTAGGAGATTCCCAGTCATCCTCCACAAACCTGATATCGTGTTTGAGAGGGTCTATGCCGAGACGAGAAAGACTTTCCAGATAGACTTCCTGGCTGTCCGGAGGAGACGGCTTAAGGATGACCTGGAACTGGTAATAGTGCTGGAGCCTGTTTGGATTCTCTCCGTACCTTCCGTCGGTGGGCCTTCTTGACGGCTCGACATATGCGACCTTCCACGGCTCGGGTCCGAGAACCCTGAAGAAAGTTGCGGGATGAAATGTTCCGGCACCGACTTCGACGTCGTAAGGCTGCAGAAGGATGCAGCCTTTCTCCGACCAGAACTGATGGAGTTTCAAAATCAGATCCTGAAAATACACAACACCTCCGAGAGATAAAAATGATAAAAGATAGAAAAAAGGTTTGTCAAATAGCTCTGCCGCTCTATCATTATTAATTAAATCAGTTTTCTTGAAACATATTCATTGAAGGCTCTTATGCGTCATGCTTGAAGTGAGAGCTAAATTAGGGATGTGTGTGGTATAATTTTGAACAGTGAATGACAAAATAAGGAACAAAACCCTCATGAGAGGGAATGAAGTAATTGCCGAGGCCGCGATTCAGGCGTTTTGCCGTTTCTATGCGGGTTATCCTATTACTCCGCAGAATGAGATACCCGAATATATGTCCTGGAGAATGCCGGAGGTCGGAGGAACATTTATTCAGGCAGAAAGTGAACTTGCCGCAATAAATATGGTATTCGGTGCGTCCGCCGCCGGGGTGAGGGCGATGACTTCTTCAAGCAGTCCGGGAATCAGCCTCAAACAGGAAGCGATATCTTTCCTCGCTGGTGCGGAACTGCCTGCAGTGATCGTCAACATGCAGCGGGGCGGACCTGGACTGGGAAACATTTCAGCAAGTCAGTCCGATTACTTCCAGGCGGTAAAAGGCGGAGGACACGGTGATTACAGGATGCTCGTATATGCACCTTACAGTCTCCAGGAACTCTGGGATCTTACGATGCTCTCCTTCGATAAGGCTGATGAATACAGAAATCCGGTAATGATTCTCGGAGATGGTATCATCGGTCAGATGATGGAGCCGTTTTATCCGACACCCTATGCAAGTTCAGGTATCCCGGAAAAAGATTGGGTGCTCGACGGGTGTAAGGACAGAGAGCCCAGGACAATAAAATCCCTTTATATGGGAGAGGGCGAACTGGAAATGAGGAATGATGTGCTGCAGGAAAAATATCGGACGATGAAGCGAAGAGAAGTCAGATTCGAGAGTTACTACGCTGAGGATTCTGAAGTTGTGATTGTTTCGTTCGGGATTGTTGCCCGTATAGCTCTTTCACCGGTTATGCAACTCAGACGTAAAGGTTTTAAGGTAGGACTTTTCAGACCGATCACGCTCTTCCCGTTTCCGGAAGAAGAACTTCTAATGCTTTCCGGCGAGAACAGGAAGTTCATCACCATAGAGATGAACGCGGGCCAGATGGTGGAGGATGTGAAACTGTCCGTCAACGGCAGATCGGAAGTCCTGTTTTACGGCAGGTCCGGCGGTTCTGTTATAACTCCCGAAGAGGTGGAACAGCAGATAGTGCAGTTACTGGAACCGCAGCCGCAACTGGTCAGAAAGGATTCGGGAGGCGGGATGCGGGACGGACTGTCAGGGTTTCGATAGAAGCATTTTTTTTTGCGTGCCGGTTTTATCTTCGAAACGCTTGACAAAAAAATTCTGCTCTGGTATTATTTTCACTTGCTGTGTAACCCGGCTTCTGACTAAAAAATCGGAGGTAAAGTGCCTACTATAGCTCAACTGGTGAAGAACGGACGTGAACAGGTTAAACTGAAAACCAAAAGTCCGGCGTTGAGAGGATGCCCGCAAAAAAGAGGAGTGTGCGTCAGAGTCTATACGACGACACCCAAGAAGCCCAACTCGGCCCTCAGAAAAGTTGCGAGGGTAAGACTGATGAACGCGATGGAAGTCACCGCGTATATACCGGGAGTCGGGCACAATCTCCAGGAGCATTCTATTGTAATGATAAGAGGTGGAAGGGTCAAAGACCTTCCGGGAGTTAGATATCATATCATCAGAGGCACCCTGGATTCTATGGGTGTTGCTGACCGGAGAAGAGGTAGATCGAAATATGGGGCCAAGAAGCCTAAGTAAGAAAGAGTCTTAGATGCCGAGAAGAAGAGTTGTCGAAAAGAGAGACGTACTGCCTGATCCGAAATATAACAGCAAAATTGTCAGTAAATTTATGAGCGCAATAATGGAGAGCGGAAAGAAATCTACGGCAGAGAGAATCTGCTACGGGGCATTCGATATACTTAAGACGAAGACGGGGAGCGATCCTCTTAAGGTGTTCAAGACCGCGCTGGAAAATGTGAAGCCCGTTCTCGAGGTCAAACCGAGGAGAGTCGGCGGTGCGACCTATCAGGTGCCGGTTGAAATCAGACCGCACAGACGCACTGCCCTCGCTTTCAGATGGATCATTAACTATTCGAGGGCAAGAGCAGAAAAGACTATGCAGGAAAAACTGGCGGGGGAATTGATGGATGCGTTTAACAATACGGGGGATTCCATTAAAAAGAAGGAAGACACTCATAAAATGGCCGAGGCGAATAAGGCTTTTGCCCATTATAGATGGTAGGAAAAATAGAGGAGAAATATCTTGTCAAGGTTTCCGTTACAGAAGACACGCAATATTGGCATTATGGCACATATCGATGCCGGGAAGACTACTACCACCGAACGGGTCCTATATTACACAGGTGTTACCTACAAGATCGGAGAGGTCGATGAAGGTACCGCGGTCATGGACTGGATGGTTCAGGAGCAGGAAAGAGGCATCACCATCACCTCTGCCGCTACAACATGTTTCTGGAAAGACTTTCGGGTCAATATTATAGACACACCGGGTCATGTCGATTTCACAATCGAAGTAGAAAGGTCATTGAGAGTGCTTGACGGTGCGGTCGCTGTTTTTGATTCTGTAGCAGGCGTGGAGCCTCAGTCGGAAACGGTCTGGAGGCAGGCCAATAAATATGGAGTGCCGCGTATCGCGTTTATGAATAAGATGGATAGGGTGGGCGCTGATTTCTTCCCGAGTGTGGAGAGTATGATTGACCGCCTGGACGCAAATCCCGTGCCGGTTCAGATACCGATAGGAACGGAGGACAAATTCAGGGGGCCGGTGGACCTGGTCAGAATGAAGGCAATATTTTTTGATGATGAAACATTGGGGGCAAATTATACCGAAGGTGACATACCCGAGGAGCTGCTGCCGACGGCTAAGGAATACAGGGATAAGATGCTCGAGGCGCTTGCTGATATAGACGATACAATAATGGAGAAATACCTTGGTAAGGAGGAAATCAGCCCGGACGAGATAAAGGCGGTTTTGAGGAAGGGCACCCTGGAGTTGAGGCTCACGCCGGTTCTGTGCGGTTCCGCATTCAGAAATAAAGGCGTCCAGCTGCTGCTGGATGCCATAGTCGATTATCTGCCGTCCCCGCTTGATATCCCTCCTGTCGTGGGAAAGGTGCCGGGAAGCGATTCTGTGATCGTCAGGCATGCAAATGACAGCGAACCATTTTCTGCTATTGCTTTTAAGGTCATGACCGATCCGTTTGTGGGACAGCTTACATTTATAAGAGTTTATTCCGGTGTATTGAGTTCCGGTTCATATGTGTACAATTCGACGAAAGACAGAAAGGAAAGAGTCGGCAGGCTTCTGAAAATGCACGCCAATAAACGCGAGGAAGTAAAGGAAGTCTCGGCAGGGGATATAGCGGCTGTCGTAGGTCTTAAGAATACGCTTACCGGAGATACCCTTTGTGACGAGAAGAATCCGATTATCCTCGAATCTATTGAGTTCCCGGCGCCGGTCATGTCTGTTGCTATTGAGCCTAAGACAAAGGCGGATCAGGAGAAACTTTCCCAGTCGCTCGCCAAACTCGCGCAGGAAGATCCGTCATTCAAGGTCTCTTTCAATGAGGAGACCGGTCAGACGATTATTTCCGGAATGGGGGAACTTCACCTTGAGATCATTGTTGACAGACTCTTGCGGGAATTCAAGGTGGGCGCGAATGTCGGAAGGCCCCAGGTTGCGTATAAGGAGACAATCAAGGGAACGGCAAAAGCCGAGGGAAGGTTCGTGAGGCAGACAGGCGGGCGCGGACAATACGGCGATGTTTTTGTGGAGATTGAACCTCTGGAGGCGGGCAAGGGTTTTGAATTCGAGAACAAGATAGTAGGGGGTACCGTTCCCCGCGAATATATCCCTGCAGTCGAAAAAGGGATAAGAGAGGCGGCGGACAGGGGAATTCTCGCGGGATATCCCGTTGTGGACGTCAGGGCAAGGCTTTACGATGGATCTTACCATGAAGTAGATTCCTCGGAGATGGCTTTCAAAATCGCAGGTTCCATGGCATTCAAGGAGGCTGCAAAAAAGGCGAAGCCGGTTCTTCTTGAGCCGATCATGAGTATTGAGGTAGTGACCCCTGAAGAATACATGGGAGACGTAATCGGAGACCTTAATTCCCGTCGTGGGAGGGTCTTAAATATAGAGAGAAGGGGAAACGTTCAGGTTATTAAGTCACAAGCCCCGCTTGCCGAGATGTTCGGTTATGCTACCGATTTAAGATCAAAGACTCAGGGCAGGGCAACATATACAATGCAATTTTCACATTACGACGAAGTTCCCAAAGGGGTATCCGAAGGAATAATCGCAGTGGTAAGAGGCGAATAGCCTGCGAAGGAGGAGGAAAAATGGCAAAGGCTAAATTTGAGAGGGTAAAGCCTCATGCGAACATAGGGACGATAGGGCATGTAGACCACGGTAAGACTACGTTGACATCGGCGGTAACGAAGGTACTGGCGATGAA
>Ga0187776_10002048_pt1 | contig 10231 bp, 7 predicted proteins | sample 0216_BV02_MP12_2_FD_132426 | JGI IMG/M metagenome (GOLD analysis project Ga0187776, IMG submission 132426) | Tropical peat soil microbial communities from peatlands in Department of Meta, Colombia - 0216_BV02_MP12_20_MG | ecosystem: Environmental > Terrestrial > Soil > Wetlands > Peat | place...
CTTGACCGCTCTGCCCGCTGCGATCTTCCGATCGTGGAAGTTCCTCGGCGAATTCCAACCTGACGTGGTAATCGGGGTGGGCGGATACGCTTCCGGGCCCGCGATGCTGGCGGCGGCGCTCTCGGGCGTGCCCACACTGGCCTTCGAGCCGAACGTCGTGCCGGGGCTGGCCAACCGCATCATGGCGCCCATCGTGTCGTCCGCTGCCGTGCACTTCGAGGAAACATGCCGCTATTTTCAGCGCTGCCAGGTCACCGGCGTTCCTGTACGTCGCGCGTTCTTCAATCTGCCGCCGAAGCCGACGGGCAGTCCGCCGACGCTCCTGGTGTTCGGCGGCAGCCAGGGCGCGCATGCCATCAATGAAGCCGTGACAAACGGGCTTCCCGCGCTCAGCGGGCAGGTCCCGGGAATCCACCTGATCCATCAAACCGGAGAGCGCGACTATAATGACGCCCAGGCGGCCTACCTGCGCTCGGGCGCGCGTGCAGAAGTTTTCCCTTTTATCGAGGAGATGGCGGAGATGTTCGCGCGCGCCGACCTGCTGGTTTGCCGCTCGGGGGCCAGCACGGTAGCCGAGGTGACGGCGGCAGGGAAGCCGGCGATCTTCATCCCTTTCCCACACGCGGCCGACGATCACCAGTTGCGCAACGCTGAAGCTCTCGAGGGCGCCGGGGCGGCGGTGCTGATCCCGGAGAAGGACTTGACCAGCGAGCGGCTGGTGAGTGCTGTGAGCGAGTTGTTGCGCGATCCGGCGCGGCTGGCACGGATGTCGGCGTCATCGCGCAAGCTGTCGCATCCGGACGCCGCGCGGGAGATCGCGCTGATGGCGGGGCGGCTGGCCGGCGTGCCGACGTAGGAGAACGCCGCGGATTCGCGCAGATCAACGCGGGTTTCGTTGTTTTTGTTGTGATCCACGTCTACCCGCGTAAATCGGCGGCGAAGAAGTTTTTTCATGTTTGCCAAGATCCAACGCGTGCATTTCGTGGGCATCGGGGGCATCGGCATGAGCGGCATCGCCGAGGTGCTGCTCAATCTCGGCTACAGGATCTCGGGCTCCGACCTGAAGCCCTCGCTCGTTACCGACCGCCTGGCCACCTTGGGTGCCACTGTCTTTGAAGGCCACCGAGCGGAGAACATCGCGGGCGCCGAGGTCGTTGTCACCAGTTCCGCCGTAACGCGCGATAACCCCGAGGTTGTGGAAGCGAGTCGGCGGCACATTCCGGTGATCCAACGCGCCGAGATGCTGGCTGAGTTGATGCGGCTGAAGTACGGCATCGCCGTGGGCGGCATGCATGGCAAAACGACTACCACCTCGATGATCGCCGCCGTGCTCGCCGCCGGAGGTCTCGATCCCACGGTGGTGGTCGGCGGGCGAGTGGACGCCATGGGCTCGAACGCGCGCCTCGGCAAGTCGCACTACCTGGTGGCCGAGGCTGACGAAAGCGATCGCACGTTTCTCAAGCTTTCCCCCATCCTGGCAGTGGTCACCAACATTGATCGCGAGCACATGGACTGCTATCGTGACATGGCCGATGTCGAGCAAGCCTTCGTTGAGTTCATGGACCGCGTGCCCTTCTACGGCATGGTGGTGGTGTGTAACGATGATGACCGTCTGCGCGCGCTCCTGCCGCAATTGCGCCGCCGCGTGATGACCTACGGCTCGCGTCCGGACTCTGATTTCCGCGTGGCAGACTCGGAGACACCCCGGGTCGACGGACACGAACGGCCCATGAGCCGTTTCCGCGTGGACTATCGCGGGCAGTCGCTGGGCGATTTCCATCTCCACGTGCCTGGGCGGCACAACATCCTGAACGCCACTGCGGCCATTGCCGTGGGCGTGGGGTTGGACGTTGCTCCGTATGCCATCCGCCGCGCACTGGCCGAGTTCCGCGGCGTGGACCGCCGCTTCCAGTTGCGCGGACGCGTGGGCGAGATCAGCGTGATCGATGACTACGGCCACCATCCCACGGAAATCCGCGCCACACTCGCCGCCGCCCGCCAGTGCGGATATAAGCGCATCCACGTAGTCTTCCAGCCGCACCGCTACACGCGCACCAAGGACCTCGCCGATCGGTTCGCCACCGCTTTTGGCGGTGCCGACTCGCTGTTCGTGCTCGACATCTACGCCGCCAGCGAGCCACCCATCGAAGGCATCACTGGCGAGCGGCTGGCGCGGCGCATCGCCGATGTGGGCAAGCGCCAGGCGACCTACGTGGCTTCCTTCGGCGATGCCATTGAAAAAGTCACCGCCGTCGCTCAGTCCGGCGACATGATCCTTACGCTCGGCGCGGGCAGCGTATCGCAGCTCGGGCCGCAGATCGTCGAGCGTCTGAAGGCACGGCAGGCGGTCAGCGCTGAGGGCAGTTAGCAGTTGGCACTCGCTGTCATGCTGAGCGAGTGCGGGCCGGTTTTGCTCGCACGAGTCGAAGCATCCCTATTCCCTTACCAATTCTGACCTTCGCACCTAACCAAATCCATCCTGCTACGTCTGACTAAACGAGTGGGGATGCAATGACGTCACGCAGGACATGGCGGATCGGATTGGCGATCCTGGTGGCGGGGCTGCTGACGGTTTCCGAACTGAGGGGAGCGCCGCGGCTAACAGTGCAAAACCCCACCGCGCTCTACCTGATCGCCCAATACGAGCTGGCGGTGGGCGACGCGTCCTCCGGTGTGGAGTTGCTGGATCGCGCTCTGGCCGTCCGCCACCCGGCGGCTGCAGGTGCGAACACCCTCAGCGCCTGCAACATCTCGTCCGCCGTCGCCACTCCCTAGCTACCGGACTTTTTTCACAGAAAACTCGCGCGCGTACCCAAGTCTACATCTTCCAATCGTCGGGAAGGACGTTATAGTGACTGTTCGGCGATTTCTTCCAGCAAAACGGCCTGATGTCGCGCGCAAACCTCACGCGAGAGGGTGAGACCCTGTTCGAGCCACGCTCCGGCGCGGCTCGCGGGGCCATCGCCGAAGATGATTCGCCCCGCGTCCTCGACCTCGATCCCGAAGAAGAGTCCCCATTCCTTCGTGCCCAGAGGCGCGTACCGGTGCGGCGTGGCCCGCTGGCCAAGAAAACCGCGAATCGTCTGAAGGTCGTTCTCGCTGGCCTTGCTGCTCTAGGTGCGCTGGCGGTGTGCGCGTCGGTCCTTTACAGCTACGGCGAGCACTCCTGGCGTTTCCGCCTCCGTTCGGGAAATAACATTGACATCGTCGGTCTACAAACCGTCTCCCGCCGGCAGGTGATGGAGCCATTCGGGGCCGACCTGGGGCGGAACATCTTCTCCGTTCCGCTGGAGGAGCGCCGCCGGCAACTGGAAGCCATTCCCTGGGTGGAATCGGCAGCGGTGATCCGCCTGTTACCCGACGGCCTGCGGGTGGACCTTGTCGAACGCACGCCCATGGCCTTCGTCCGTCTGGGTTCGCGTATTGCACTCATCGACCGCAATGGCGTGATCATGGAGCTGCCGCGCTCCCGGAAGTACTCGTTTCCAGTGATCAAGGGCATGAGCGAAGGCGAACCGCTCTCCACGCGCGCTGCGCGCATGCAGATGTACAGCGCGCTCATGCGTGAGCTCGATTCCGAAGGCGCTCATTATTCGCAAGACCTGAGCGAAGTGGACCTTGCTGATCCGGAGGACGTGAAGGTGGTGGTGGCCGACCCTGGAGGCGCGGTGCTGGTCCATCTGGGAAGCTCCGATTTCTTGCGTCGCTACAAGACGTATCTTGCCCATCTTCAGGAGTGGCGGCAGCAGTTCCAGAAGGTCGAGTCCGTGGACTTGCGCTACGAGCGCCAGATCATAGTCAATCCGGATTCCGGGCAGCACGCCACCAATCCGCATCCGGCGCCTGCAGCCCCGCATAAGGCCGTGGCGAAGCCAATAGCGGCCAAGCCGACGGTCACGAGTAAGTCGGCAGCCCCTCGGTCAGTCAAGGCCAAACCGGTGCCGACGGCGCAGGCAACGACTGCCAGGCCAACGGCGTCGGCTCCACAACCGATAGCCAAGCCGCCGGAGACAGCCCAGCCGACGACCGCCAAGCCGGGCGAGACAACGCAGCCGACGACGGCCAAGGCGACGACTGCTAAGCCAGCGCCGTCAGCTCAGGCAAAGAAACCAGTTCGCGTCCGCAAGCCTTCACCGCGGATGCCGAAGAACACGATTACAGGGACCCAATAGGCCAATGGCAAGGTTCGAGCAGAATTTTCTGACCGCGATCGATGTAGGCAGCGCAAAAACCTGCGCGCTGGCGGCCGAGCTCACCGAGAACGGTCCTCGTTATTGTGGGCACGGCATCAGCGATGCCCGCGGCTCGCGCAAAGGCGTGATCGTCGATCTGGACAAGGCGGTTGCCAGCGTGCAGCGTGCGGTCGAGCAGGCGGAGCAGATGGTGGGCGCGCCGGTGGAGAGGGCGCTCGTGGGGGTAGCCGGTCCGCATGTGCGCGGGGTGAGCAGTCGCGGCGGCATCAGCCTGGGTTCGCGCGCCCGGGAGATCGGCCGCGAAGAGATCCGCCAGGCCGTGGACCGGGCCCGCGCCTTCAACATGCCCGAGGACCGCCAGACCCTTCACCTGCTGCCGCAGCAGTTCATCCTCGACGAGCAGGACGGCATCCGCGATCCCGGAGGTATGGTGGGCACACGCTTGGAAGCGCAGGTGCACGTGGTGACCGCATCGGCGACCGCGGCCCAGACGATCGTGACGGCACTGAACCGTGCCGGTATCCACGTGGACGATACCGTCTACGAGCCGCTGGCCTCGGCTGACGCCGTTTTGCGTGCGGATGAACGCGAGCTGGGCGTCTGTCTTGCCGATATTGGCGCCGGTTCTACGGACTTGATCGTGTACTACGAGGGCGCGGTCGTGCATACCGGCGTGGTGCCGATCGGCGGCGACCACTTCACCAACGACGTGGCGGTGGGACTGCGAACGCCGCTGTCGGATGCGGAGAAGATCAAGAGGTCCTTTGGCTGCGCCGTGGTTACGAAGATCCCGGAAACCAATGAGATCGAAGTCCCCTCCGTCGGCGAACGTCCCTCGCGGCTGATGCCGCAGCGCTTCCTGGGCGAGGTGCTGCAGGCGCGGACGCAGGAGCTATTCGAACACGTGCGCGAAAACCTTCGCCACGCCGGCGTGCTGGAGCTGTGTGGCGCCGGCATAGTGCTGACCGGCGGCGGTGCGCGGCTGAACGCCATCGCAGAAACCGCGGAGCAGGTGTTGCGCCGTCCGGTCCGGCTACCGTTGCCCGCTCCCGTGGACAAGATGCCCGCCGAGCTGGCCGCGCCCGAATTCGCGACGGTGATCGGCATGATTTTCTACGGCAACCGCATGCAGATGGCCCGCAGCGCACAAGAGCAGGGCTTCGCTGCCCGGCTGCGCGCGTTGTTCGCGCGCAAGGCAGGATGGCCGGGAACCAACGCGGTCACTAGCGACCATCGATAAAGCGCTGCACATTACCGAGAGAGCACACCATGAGTGAAAAGAGTGACAAGAGAGACATCCGTATCCAGTTTCACGATGACGCGCACAACCAGGCCAAGATCAAGGTGATTGGCGTAGGCGGCGGCGGCAGCAACGCCGTCAATCGCATGATCGACGCCAAGGTTGAAGGCGTGCAGTTCGTAGTTGCCAATACCGACTTGCAGGCGCTGCAAATGGCGCGCGCCCCGGTGAAGATCCAGCTCGGCGTGAAGCTGACCAACGGCCTGGGCGCGGGCGCCAATCCCGAAGTCGGGCGCAAGGGCGCTCTCGAAGACGCTGACAAGATCATCGAGGCCCTGGAAGGCGCGGACATGGTATTTGTCACCGCCGGCCTGGGCGGCGGTACCGGCACGGGGGCGGCGCCGATTATCGCCTCGCTCGCCAGCGAAATGGGCGCACTGACCGTCGCGGTCGTTACCAAACCGTTCGCCTTCGAGGGTAAGCGACGCATGCAGCAGGCTGAGCGCGGGCTGGCCGAGCTGATCGATTCCGTGGACACCACCATCGTCATTCCCAACGAAAAGCTGCTGGCCGTGGCGCAGAACGCCGGGTTTTTCGAATCGTTCCGCGTGGCCGACGACATCCTGCGCCAGGCGGTGCAGGGCATCTCCGACATCATCACCATTCCCGGCATCATCAACCGCGACTTTGCCGATGTGAAGGCGATCATGGCCGGGATGGGCTATGCCGTCATGGGCACGGCCACCGCGAAAGGCGAGCGCCGCGCTATGGAAGCGGCGCAGAAGGCCATCGCCTCGCCGCTGCTGGAAGCCGGCGCCATCGACGGCGCCCGCGGTATCCTCATCAACATCACCGGATCGAGCGCCCTGAAGCTGGCCGAGGTGAACGAGGCTTCCACTATCATCCAGAGCGCCGCCCATGAGGATGCCAACATCATCTTTGGCGCGGTGATGAACGAGCAGATGAAGGACGAGGTCAAGATCACGGTGATCGCTACCGGCTTCAAGACCGAAAATCCGCAGCGGCGAGAGCGCACGCTGAATGCCGCTACGGTGCCCAGTACCCACACCCCAGGCGCCTTTGTGCCGGCAACACCAACGCCCGTGCCCAGCGTGACGGTCTCCGCTGTGGCCAAGGACCGGGCAGCTTCGGTGGCAGCTGGGCAGCGCGATGCCATGAGCATGTTGCCGGAGATGCCGCCGCCGCTCCAAGACGAAGACCTCGACGTGCCGGCCTTCATTCGCAAGCGGGGGGAGATCCAGTAGGCCTACCGGCTTCTGAAAGTCCTGAGGTCATCGACGCGCGAGCGCGGTCCAGCGGCGGCGCCGCACGATTGGGACAAAAGGTTACAATCAGAGTCTCCCGGAGCAATAATCTGGCCAAGATCGGGGTGTGCGTAACGTTACGAAACCTCAGCGGCCTTCCTGCCCTTCGGTAAGTTTCCGAACCAGATTCCGCCAGCTACGATTTTCCAAGCAAGAATCTTGGAGCAATCGTGCAGACGGGAAGTAGACCGGGATCCGAAGCACTCACGGCTTCAATCGGACGAGCGGCGTCCTACCCAACGTGTTCTACCGCAACCACTTACAGCCATAGTGAATCTCGGGCAGCCCTCCACCCGCTGACGACTCGGAGAGGAGAACGGATGAAATCCAACAGCTTTATCACAGGTTTTCTTCGTAGCTTCGTGGTCTTCGCGGTTGCAATCGCCCCCGGCAGTCTCTGGGCGCAGGGTAACTTCGTCTATACAAACGATAACCCCGCAGGCCCCGCAGGCAGCAACACGGTTTCGGCCCTGTCGGTGGGTACCGATGGCACCCTGGCGCCGATCACGGGCTCGCCGTTTTCAACCGGTGGAACCGGAGACGGCGGCGGGCTCTATGCCACCAAACGCATAGTGGTCAGCGGTAAGCTGCTGTTCGCTTCCAATGCGGTGTCGGCCGATGTCAGCGTTTTCAGCATTGATCCCACCAGCGGCGCCCTGACCTCGGTAGCCGGGTCGCCGTTTAAGACCGGCGCCGCGTCCGGCGCGATCGCCCTGGGGGCAACGCCCGATGGCAAATTCCTGATGGCGGCCAACAGCGGTGCCAATACGATTTCTGTGTTCAGCGTTGCGTCGAATGGAGTGCTCACGCTGACGTCGCAGTTTCCGACCGCCAACACGCCAGACGCGGCCAAGGTGAGTCCGGATGGCAAATTCCTGGCCGTCGCCGAACCATTCAACAATAGCGTAGTCGAAATGTTCAGCATTGCTGCAGATGGATCGCTCACGTCCCTGGGAACATTTGCCGGCTCCGGGATTTCCTTCGCAGAGGTAGCAGATGTTGACATCAACTGCGCCACCAACATGCTTTACGCCAGTGAGTACAACGGAAACGGCACCGTCGTTGATGCGTACAGCATCGGCTCTGGCGGGACGCTGGCCGCCATTTCCGGTTCACCATTCAGCGCTGCCGGCCTCTTCTCCGCCGCGGTGCTGCTGAGTCCTGACAATAAGACCTTGTTCGTGAGCAACCCGATCCTAGGAACGTTGGCCGTGGCAAGCGTCGCGGCAGATGGGAGTCTGTCGTTCCTCGCTGGATCGCCCTTCGCCATGAACGACCCGTCGACTCCGTCTGGAATTGCCGCCAGCGCCGATGGACATTTCCTTTATGTATCTGACTTCAAGAACTTTGTGTCGGTGTTCAAGGTGGCCACCGATGGGACCCCGACCGAGGTAGCCGGGTCGCCGTTCCCCACCGGGGTATCCGGGTTCGGCGGGTTGCTTTCGCTGGCTGCGTATCCCCCGACGGTCTGCGCCCCGCCTCAACCGGTCGATCCGCCTCAACCGGCTGCCCTGACCGTACAGATGATGATCAAGCCGCCCGCAACTCCGCCTGTGCCAATTAATCCTTATGCACAGCACAACGTGCGGGTAGCAATCCTTTCCAGTAAGACCTTCAATGCCGTAAGAGAGGTGGATCGGAACTCGCTCACCTTTGGTCATACCGGTGACGAGAAGAGCCTGGCGTTCTGCAATGAGAGAGCCACGGACGTCAACGGAGACAGACGCGCCGATCTGGTGTGTCACTTCAGAATGCCGCTGACGAAATTCGCCCCTGGAGACACCACGGCATACCTGAAGGGCAAACTGGTTTCAGGAGGCGCGCTGCAAGCATCCGAGGCCATCACCGATCCGCATCATGGCAAGAAACGGCGCCACGAGCGCGACCATGATCGTGACAACGATGATGACAATGATCACCACCAACACCACTAAACCCTGACGCAAGACATTTCGGGACGAGGCGGGCGAGGCCAGTTCGACGAATGTCGGTCTCGCCCGTTTCAGTCTTGTACTCCATACATCCGCGTGGAGGAGAACGCCCAGCGCAACCATGATCTCTACGGGATCGAGAAGTTCACCTACGATGCGGCCGCCAACCGCTACATCTGCCAGGAGGGGAAAACTTTGACGTATGTGGGCGTGAATGAACTGAATCGCACGCATGTTTATGCGTCCACCCCGAAGCGCTGTCGCGATTGCTCAGAAGGCACAATGCACCCGGGGCCGCTGTCGTTTCGTCAATGTCCACATCCACGAACCAGCGCGGCAGCGGGCGCAAGAGTTGGCGAAGACGCCGGAGTTCATGCAAGCGCAACGGGCGCGGCGCAAAGTGGAGGCGTTGTTCGCGGAACTCAAGAACCAGATCGGACTGCGACGCTTGCGTCTGCGCCGGCTGCGGTTCGTACGCGAGCAGTTCCACCTGGCGGCAACCGTACAGAACCTTAAGCGATTGGTACGATTTCTAAGCTCTAGACCCACACCTGAAATGGCAACCGCGTGAGCCCGGAACAAGTAGACACGAAATCAAGAAACCTGATGGCAGAACCGCTTTGAAGAGCCAGTTTTTCAACAGGCACAGACCTTATCACAACTTATCTGGGCGGAAGACCCGGCGGCGCCCAAATCTCGTCAAACCCGCAACCTGCGCCTGCGAACCATCCCCGCCAATTGGCTGCGGCCGGGTTCGCACATAAGCTCAAGGCGATGAGTCTGCAAGCTTTGCTCGTCAGCCGCGATCCGGACGCAGTGTCCGTCCTGCAGGCGGTGATGCGCGACCTCGACCTCGAGAGCGAGGTGTGCGCCGACCTCGGGCCTGCGGTGGAGCGGCTGGCAGAGGGCGCGACCTCCGCCGTGGTGGTGGACTACGACGTCGAACACGCGACCGAACTGCTGAAGCTGATGCGGCAGAACTACGCCGGGAGTTGCGTGGCGCTGGCCATGGTCAAGAGTCTGGCCAGCATCCAGGCGGCCTATGACATGGGCGCGAATTTCGTCCTGATCAAGCCGGTCAGTGCCGACGCCGCTTCCCACAGCCTGGGCGAGGCCACGGCACTGGTAGAGCGCATGCTGCATCGCCAGGCGCGGCTGGTGGTGCCAACCCTGGCTTACGTTAGCTTCGACGGCGCGCTCGATCCGGCCATCATCCTGGACATCAGCGAAGGCGGCATGGCCATCCAGGCCCTGCAGGCGGTGCACGCGGACGGGCCCCTGCACTTGCAGTTCGACCTCCCGGGTTCGCTCGAGACCATAAGCGTTGCGGCGGAGATCGTCTGGGCCGATTCCTCCGGACGCGCAGGCTTACGCTTCCTTGATTTAGCGGAGGACAAGCGGCAACGGCTGCGCGACTGGGTACGAATCAATGGCGGGCGCCTGTTGACGGCGACCAAGCTCGCCGATCATCCGCCCGCCCCGATCCTGCCGTCGCTTGGCGATGCCGCTTGGGAAATGAAGGTGTGGCCTGAGCCCGCAACC
>Ga0187776_10002050_pt1 | contig 10225 bp, 10 predicted proteins | sample 0216_BV02_MP12_2_FD_132426 | JGI IMG/M metagenome (GOLD analysis project Ga0187776, IMG submission 132426) | Tropical peat soil microbial communities from peatlands in Department of Meta, Colombia - 0216_BV02_MP12_20_MG | ecosystem: Environmental > Terrestrial > Soil > Wetlands > Peat | place...
CAGGCGAAGTCATCGTGTCGCGCGTGGGCAAGTCCTACGGCGCCGCCCAGTTCATGCGCGAGGTGGTGAAAGACTGCTCGTTCAACCTGGAGCGGGGAAGGCTCACCGTGATGGTGGGACCGTCGGGCTGCGGCAAGAGCACTCTGATTCGTCTTCTGGCGGGTTTCGAGCGGCCAAGCGAGGGCACGATCACGATCGACGGCAAGCCGGTCAGCGGTCCCGGCCGGGATCGGCTCGTGCTATTCCAGGAGACGGCTCTGTTTCCGTGGATGACCACGTTCGAAAACATCCTGTACGGTCCGCGCGCGTGCGGCGAGGACCTGGCGAAGGCGCGCAAGCAGGCGGAGTTCCTCCTAGACAAGGTGGGGCTCACCGCCTTCCGGGAGAAGTATCCGAGCCAGCTGTCGGGCGGGATGCAGCGTCGAGCAGAGCTCGCCCGGGCGATGATCAACAATCCGGCAGTGATGATCCTGGACGAGCCTTTTCGCGGCCTGGACGCGATGACGAAGGGGCTGATGTGGGAATACTACGCGCGGCTCTTCGAGGAGGGGCGGCGCACGCATTTCTTCGTGACCACCGATATAGACGAGGCGATCTTTCTCGCCGACCGGATACTGATCATGACGAACATCCCGACGCGCGTGCGCATGGTTCTGGAGGTGGACCTGCCGCGGCCCAGGCAATTGAAGGACATCGTGGAGAACGACCGGGCCAACGAGATCAAGATGGAGGCGCTATCCCTGCTGCACGAGGAAGCGATGAAGTCCTTCGCAGGCGGAAGCAAGGCGGCGGCGGACTTTGTCGAAGCCTATTCGCGCCGCGTGGCGCGACGCTAGGGCGGCCCGGCCATGCATTGGCTGCTCAATCGGGATGCCGTGATTGTGCTGGCCGTGGCCGGCGCGCTCTTTTCTCTTGCCTCTGGCGCGCTCGGGAAGCGCTTGAGCAGGTCGCATGCAATCGCGCTCTCGCGGCTCTCGTATGCCTGCATGGGCATGAGCATAGTGCTGTTCGTCGTGCTCGGCTTCGTGGCACCACGTTAAGGCCGCCGGGCGATATGAACAGTCGTCATCACGCATGAGGATCAAGCAATGACGGCGTCAATCATCGACGGCAACGCGGTCGCGGCCAAGGTCAGGGAAAGCTACAGGGAACGGGCGAACAGACTGGCCCGGGCCGGCGTCATGCCGGGGCTGGCCGTAGTGATCGTAGGCAATAATCCGGCCTCCGAGGTTTACGTCGGCAATAAGGTCAAGGCATGCAGCAAGGTCGGGATGCACTCGGAGGTTTGCAGATTTCCCTCTGATGCGAGGCAGGAGGAAGTCCTGCAGCAGATTGCGCTGTTGAACGCCGATCCCTCGATCCACGGCATCATCGTCCAGTTGCCGCTCCCCGCGCGCTTCGATATGAGGCGCCTGCTCGAAGCAATCGACAGGGAAAAGGACGTCGATGGTTTCCACCTCTACAACGTCGGCGGCCTGGTCATTGGAGACACGGTGTTTCCGCCCTGCACTCCTTTTGGCGTGCAGGTACTCCTCGAGCATGCCGGGATCCCGATCGAGGGCCAGAACGTCGTCGTCGTGGGCGCCAGCAACCTGGTGGGCAAGCCGCTGGCCCTCATGCTGCTGCAAAAGGAAGCGACGGTTGCGATTTGCCACATCAAGACCCGCGACCTCGCGCAATTCACGATCCTGGCGGACATACTGGTGGTCGCCGCGGGCAAGCCAAAGCTGATCACGGCGCCGATGGTAAAGCGCGGCGCAGTGGTCATCGACGTGGGCATCAACCGGCTGGCCGACGGTCGGCTGGTGGGTGACGTGGACTTCGACGCGGTGAAGGAGAAAGCGGGCTGGATTACGCCCGTGCCCGGCGGCGTCGGACCGATGACGGTTACGATGCTGCTCGGTAACACGATCTCCGCGGCGGAGCGCGTGCTCGCGCGAGGGCAACTCGCCGCCGCCCACCAGGCCGGCGGCCTGCCTATGACTGCGGGGACCGCGCCCGCCGCTTGACCGGATCGTAGAAGGGCAGGCGCGTCACCGCGGCGCGCAGCCCGCCCTGCACCCGGACGCGAGTACCGGGATAGCGGTCGCACGGGTTGACGAATCCCAGCGCGATCTTCCGTTCGAACAGGGCCGAATAGGCCAGGCTGGTCACAATGCCGGCGCCTTTCTGCGGCGGCGCGGACGGTGGCGCCGGCACGTCGTCTCCCATATCCGGATTCCATTCGCTCGGAACGAGCCCCGCCAGAATGCGCGACTGCGTTCGGCGGCAACGCCCCGCGAGCGCGCGCGCGCCCAGGAACAGCCCCTGCGGCCCGACCAGCCGGCCGCAGCCGATCTCGTAAGGCGTGACCGGCAATGCGAGCTCGCGCGCAAAGAGAATGAATCCGGCTTCGATGCGCAGTGCGTCCACCGCCTCGAGGCCGCACTCTATGACCCCCAGCGCGCGTCCGGCCGCCACAAGACCTTCCCAAAGCTCGGCCGCATGCGCCGGGTCAATGAATACCTCATAGCCCAGCTCGCCCGTATATCCGACGCGCGCTACGGTGCAGTCGCGCCCCAGGAGCCGCGCGCGAGCAAAGCCGAAGCGCGGCGGCATGCGACCCGCACCGCAGCGCACCAGCAATTGCGCGCTGTTCGGACCCTGGACCGCGATCACGCCGCAACGTTCCGATGCGTCTTCGATCGCGACCCGAAAATCCGCAGCGACGGCGCGCAGGTGGTCGATATCCGAACGCCGTCCGGTCACGACGCGGAAGCGATTCGGCCCGAGGCGCCAGACCGTGGCGTCGATCATCACCGTCCCGTCGTCGCGCAAGAGTAGCGTGTAGGCGAGCCGGTCGGGCGCGAGCTGCGCGAGATCGCGGGTCTGCAGGCGAGCGAGGTACGCCGCGACTTCGGGTCCGGCCACCTCAAAGCATCCCATGAACGAGAAATCGAACACGCCTGCGGCGCATCGCGCCGCCCGCTGCTCGGCGCGCACGTCGCCGAAGGAAAGAGGAGTTTCCGCGGCGCGCTCCTCGATACGTCCGAGACGGATGCCGCGGGCGCGGAACTGCGCGGTAAGGGGCGGGATCGGCAACTCAGGAGGCGCGCAGAGCGTGGACCATCAGGCCCGTGCCGACGACGATGCACAGCACCGCGACGAACCGGCGCAGCACCTGCGCGTTGATCGAGTGAACGATGTGCACGCCGAGCATGACGCCCGCGATCTCGGACACGGTGATCGGGAGCGCTATCGCATAGTTGATGGCCCCGTATTTCAGGTTTCCGATTGTGCCCGATATCGCGGCCAGGATCTGAATCGGCTGGCTCACTCCGATCGCGGGCAGCGCGGGGAAGCCGAACAGCACCATGATAGGGACCGACAAGGCCGGGCCGCCGACGCCAGTCAGTCCCGATCCGAAGCCGGCGACAGCGCCGATTCCGGCGAGGAGCACCTGCTGCGGGCGCTTGCGCTTCTCAAAGGGCGGTCGCGCCGACCCGTGCCACGAGCGCAAGGTGTAAACACCGGCGAAGATGATGAGTCCCGCGAGGATCACCGCCAGTTGCGGCGCGTGCAGGCGCGAGTTCAGCCATGCTCCGAAGAAACCGGATACGGCGGCGCCGCCGCACACCGGCAAGGCCATCTCCCAGTCTACGCTGCCGCGCCGCTGGAACAGATGTGTGCCGAGCAGCCCGGTAAACAGGAAGGTGAACAGCGCGGTGGCCGCGGCCTCGTGGATAGTAAGGTGGGCCAACGCCGCCAGAGCGGGAATGAGCAGGATCCCGCCGATGCCTACGGCGCCGATCAAGGTGCCGACCACGAATGAAACCGCGAGCAGCAACGCGAGCGTCACCGCACGACCTCGCGACGAATGGAACTTAACCCGATGCGAATGCGGTGAGTTCCCCGGTGATGAGCAGCGTCAGCTGCTTCATGAGGTGGTATCCCATGCTGTGATCCCGGTCCATGGCTTTGAGGAGCTTGTTGCCTTCGACGGCGAGCACTCTGCATTGCGTCATGCAATCGGCGGCTGCGATGCGGCGCTCCGCGCCTTCCACGACGGCCGCCCAGCCGAATACGTCGCCGCTTCGGATGATCTCGCCTCCCGAGGCGTGGTGGTTGCCGTGGCCGATGGTGAAGCTGACCAGTCCGTCGACCAGCACGTACAAGTCCAGGGCCTGATCGCCCAGCCCGTAAATGCGACTGCCCTGCGAGAAGTCCACGACGCGGCAAATCGGGGCGAGCGACCCGAGCTGCTCGGAGGTGAGGTCCGCGAAGAAAGTGCTCGCCGACAGTATCGAGACGACCTCGGAAGCGAGCGTATCGGCGCCTCCTGGCGTCACTTCGGCTTCCACCCCACAAGGTCCTTGAAGCGCCCGAGCTCGTCGTCCTTCATGAAGACCGTGTGCTCGGCTCCGGGGTACGCCCGGTTCTTCACGTCGCTCATGTAGTCCTTATAGACCTTCTCGATCGTCGGGATCAAGTCGACATAGACCTTCGAATGGCGCGGCACGTGCTTCTCGTACAGCCGGAATAGATCCGAGCCGATGATATGCACGCCGTCGGCACGATTACCCGCGCCCAGACTGATGATCGGAATGTCCGGCAGGGCTTCGGCGAGATATTGGCAGACCTCGGACGTCGTGACCTCGCACAGGATGGAAAAGCACCCCGCGTCGACCATCGCCATGGCGTCGTCGATCAGCTCCTTGGCGCGCTGCGCCGTTTTTCCTTGCGCGGTGAATCCTCCGAGCTGCGGGATGCGCATCGGCGTGATCCCGATGTGCCCTTGTACCGGAATTCCCGCCTTGACGATCGCCTCGATGTACTTGGCGTGATGCTGGTTGCCTTCGCATTTCATCACCTCGGCGCCGGCATGCGCGACGAACTTTGCGGCATTGTCTACGGCCTGCTGCGTCGAAAGATGGAAGCTCATATAGGGCATGTCCACCATGCGCAGTCCGTACTGCGAGCCTCGCTGCACGGCCTGGGCCATGAACATCACTTCTTCGTACGATACCGACGTGGTGGACGGATGACCGAACAGGACCATGCCGCCTGTGTCCGATACGCACAGGATGTCGACGCCTACGCGGTCCGCGACGATGGCATTCGGATAGTCGTACACGGCGAGCTGAACGATCGGCTCCCCGCGCTTCTTTTTTTCCACGAGCATGGGGATCGTTACTTTCTTGCGTTTTTCCGCCGCTGCGGCTGCCACGATATAGCCTCCCAGGTCGCCCGAGTGTCGATCAGCCGTGCCTAAAGCAAGGCATATGCCAATCGGCAGGCACGCCAAGCTGCGGAGAATCAACGGAATACGCGCCGCCCGCCGGATTTCCAGGAGGGGGCGGTTTCCCAACGAAACAGACTGTGCTGGATGAAACGGCGCGCTCGGGCCGGAGGCCTGCCGCGTCGCCTTTCGCTCATCCGTCTATGTCGGGACCTTTGGCCTCCTGCTGCGTACCGCTGCTGCGGTACAGCCCCCATTGGCGGCGGCGCACCCAAAGCGCCTTGCGCCCGATGCCAAGCATCGCGGCGAGCTCCGTTTCGCCATGCCGGTCCTGATGCAGGCGCACCACTTCCCGCATGTATTCCTCGATCGTGAGGGGGCGGCCGGTCATGCCTGGGCTGTCCGACAGCGGGCCCGGCGACTGCCTGGCCGGCGGCTCCTCCATCGTCAGAATTTCACCCTCCGCGAGGATTACGCTGCGTTCGATGAGGTTCTCGAGCTCGCGGACGTTCCCTGGCCAGTGGTAGGAGTGGAGGAAATCGCGCATCTCCTGGGACATGCCCCGGATCCTCTTTCCTAGCCGCCGCGTGTGTTGTTCGATGAAGTGCCCGGCAAGAATTTCCACGTCCCGGCCGCGCTCGCGCAACGGCGGTACCCGAATGCCGATGACGTTCAGCCGGTAATACAGGTCCGCGCGGAAGGACGCGGCGCGCATGGCCTTCTCGAGGTCGCGGTTGCTGGCGGCTACGAAACGCACGTCGATCGAGTAAAGCTGGCCCGAGCCGAGCGGTCGCACTTGGCGATCCTGCAATACGCGCAGGAGCTTGACCTGCAGATTAGGCGCGAGCTCTGAGATTTCGTCCAGGAACAGGGTTCCGCCGCCGGCCTCGCGGATCAGGCCCTCGCTGGCGCTCACCGCGCCGGTATAGGCGCCCTTCGTATGCCCGAAGAGTTCCGATTCCAGGAGGTCGGGGGGGATCGCGCCGCAGTTAACCGGAACGAACGGACCCTCCTTGCGGTGGCTCGAGTAGTGGATGGCCTGCGCGACGAGTTCCTTGCCCGTGCCGCTTTCCCCCTCGATGAGAACGCTCGCATCCGAGTCCGCGACGCGCCGGATCAGGTCCAGCACGCGCCGTACGCCCTCGCTCTCGCCGATGATCCTCTGACGCGAGAACACGCGCTTCAGGCTGCGCTTGAGGATCGCGTTTTCCCGCCGCATACGGCATTCGTGCACGACGCGTTCGACCGCGAAGAGCAATTCGTCGTTGCTGAACGGCTTGATGACGTAGTCGACGGCGCCCCTGCGCAGAGCGTCGACCGCGCTTTCGATCGAGGAGTAGCTGGTCATCAGTATGACCGGCCGGTCGCGGTCCAATTCACGCAATCCCTGCAGCACTTCGAGTCCCGATATGTCGGGCAGCCGAAGATCGGTGACCACGAGCTCGAAGGACTCGGACCGGGCGCGGACCAGCGCCTCCGCACCCGTAGACACCAACTCGCTCGAGTAGCCGGCCGTGCGTAGCAGGCACTGCACGCACTCGCCGACGCCGGCATCGTCTTCGACGACCAGCACCCGCTCATCGTGCTTGCGGATGGCGAACGCGTTCGCGTCCATCTTAAGCGCGCCTCCACAGCGGCAGCTCAATGTAAAAGCGCGCTCCCTTGCCGAGCGTGCTTTCCGCGCGCATGGAGCCGCCGTGCTCCCGGATCAGCTCGTTGCAGATGGCCAGTCCGAGGCCGGTTCCCCTACCCGCGGATTTGGTGCTGAAGAATGGCTCGAATATCTTGCCTAGGTGCTCCGGGCGGATGCCGGGGCCGTCGTCCTGAATCATCACTTCCACCTGTTTGTCGCGCACGAGGCGCGTGGTGATCAGGATTCGGCCAGTTCCTTCCATCGCCTGTACGGCGTTTGCCAGGATGTTGAAGAACACCTGCTGCATCTCATTCGCGTTGCACCGTATGACCGCCTTCGCGTCCCGATGATGTTCGATCTTCACCGTGCCGAACGACGGCTCGTGGCGCACGAGCCCGATGGCTTCCTCGATCGCGCGATCCACCGCAGACGGTCGCTTCTGCCCGCCGTGCGCGCGGGAGAATCCGTTCAGCTTGCGAGAGATCTCCAGAACCCGATGCACGTTCTCACTAATGCTTTCGAGCCCCTTGCGCAGCATCTGCGGGTCCTGCAGCGCCTGGCCCTTCAGCAGCTGAACCATGGAATAGATTACTGCGAGCGGATTGCTGATCTCGTGGCTGACGCCGGCCAGCATGAAACCGAGCGACGCCAGGCGAACCGTCTGCACGCGCTCGCTCTCCAGCTTCTGCAGGCGAGTCTCGTCGACGACGATGAGGACCGCGCCCGCGGGTATCGCCCTGAGCCAGAGCCGCTCATGCACCGTCTGGCCGTCGGAGTCACGCGCAACCAGCGCTTCCTGAGATCGCCAAGGCCTCTCGCCGCGCAGCGCGCCGCTGTATTGCGGGAAGACGCCCTCCAGCGGGCGGCCCGCCGCGTCCGGGGGCGCGATGCCTTCCATCGCCTCGTTGACGCAGGCGACGATACCAGCCTCGTCCAGCAGCACGGCCGGCCAGGGCAGGGCCTGCAGCACCGGAAAGAGCGTGCGTGCGAGAGCGGCCGTTTCTCCCAAGACACGCATGCGCTGAGTCACGCTTTCTCCCCCTCTTCGCGTGGTCTGTCGTACGAATTCGCATTATCAAGCGAAAACAGCGCCTGTGGTGAGTGCAGCGAGGAAAGCGCGGCCCGGGAGGCGGGCGCGCTCCCGGGCCCGCACGGTCATGCAAAGCTCAGTTGCTTCGTACGTCGGGGCGTGGATCGGGTGAGATAAAACCGTGTCGATTGGGCATCTCCACCTTCGGGAGCGACTTGGCGTCGATGACCTGGCTTTCCGGAATGATGTGGGCCTCGGACAGGATATAGGCGGTCAGCGCGTAGGTTTCGCTCGCCGAGAGCGATCCCGGTGCGTTGAAGGGCATGGCGCGGCTCACGTAATCGAAGACCGTCGTGGCGTATGGCCAGTAGCTTTCAATGGTCTTCAGCGGCTTGCCCCCGACGAGACTTCCGCGCCCGCCGATCAGGGTGTCGCCTGCGCCCGGCACGCCCTCGAGCTTCGCGCCATGACAGGCTACGCACTTCTCGCCATAGAGCTTCTTGCCCTCGGCGTAGGTGCCGCGCCCCGGCGGCAGGTCCTTACCGTCCGGACCCCACGAGTCGATCGCACTTTGCGCTGCAGCATTCGATATCGGGGTGCCCAAGTCGTACTTGCCGGCATCGGCGTAGCCGACGGCCACGCAGCCCGCGACGCCTGCCGCAAGCGCCAGCAATCTAGAAGTAGTGAACATTGCTGACCCTCCCGTCGCTCGCGACCTGCCAGCTTTGAATGCCGTTCAAGTGGTAAATCGAGCCAAGCGGCCCGTTCAGGCCGCGCACGTCGATCAGCTGCTTGATGGTCGGCTGCGCGTATCCCGTCTCGTCGATGCAACGGCTCTGCAGGACGGCGGGCTTGCCGTCCCACATCCAGGGCCGGCGAAAGCGCACGGTGCACTTCGGCATGATGGGTTGCGTGATCTCCGCGTCGCTCCAGGACCTGCCGCCGTCGGTCGAGACCTGCACGCGCTGGACGCGGCCGCGGCCGGACCAGGCGAGGCCGGTGATCTCGTAGAACCCGGGCCCCGGCAGCATCATTTCCCCCGAGGGAAAGGTGATCACCGACTTGGCCTCCATGACGAAGGTGAACTGGCGAGCCTTGCCATCGCCGAGCAGGTCCGTGTACTTCGAGGTCTCTTCGCGGGTCATGAAGGGCACATCGGACACCTGGATGCGTCGGATCCACTTGATGTTCGTATTGCCCTCCCAGCCGGGCAGTACGAGGCGCAGCGGATAGCCCTGCTCGGGACGGATCGCCTCGCCGTTCTGGCCGTACGCGAGGATCGCGTCGTCGTAGCACTTGTCGAGCGGAATGCTGCGCGTCATGACGGCGGCATCGGCGCCTTCGGCCAGTATCCACTTGGCTCCGGCCTGGACGCCGACTTCCTCCAGAATGACGGACAGCGGTACGCCGGTCCATTCGGAGGTGCTGAGCAGGCCGTGCGTTCCCTGCACCGTCTTGAGGGTCGGCTTGGACCATTCGGTGAGTCCGTTTCCCGAGCACTCGATGAAATGCAGGCGCGATACGGACGGAAAGCGCCGCAAGTCGGCCATCGAATACACGCGCGGCTGGCCGACCATCCCGTGAACGAGCAGCGTGTGCTTGGCGGGATCGATTGTCGGTATGCCGCCGTGATGTCGTTCGAAATGCAGTCCGGAAGGCGTCAGCATGCCGTACTCGTCAGCAAGCGGTGTCATCGACCACGAAGACTGGGTGGTTGGCGTCGGAAACCGCCAGCGGACTGCGGTCTCGAACTGCGAGCGCGTGCCGTATCCGCCGTCTTCTCCCACGCCACGGCCTTGCACTTTGGTCGGATCCGGGGGCACGGGATATCCTCTTGCCCCAGGAGGTACGACCGCGGCTACGCTGCTTCGCGGCAGCATGCCGGCCGCACCTATTCCGGCCAGGGCAGCGCCGGTCAGCATGAATCGTCTGCGGCCCTGAGCGCGGGCGGCGCTCGGAAACATGCCAGTCTTGCAATCGCAGTCTTCGAGCTTCGATTTGAGCGCTGCCAGGTGTCGCTGCTCTGCGGCGACCATGGCGCCTACCTGCGCCCTATGCTTCTCGTCATAGATGAGATCGTCTGGCGCCATCCCCCCTCCCGGTTCAGGTGTTATCGCCGCGTAGGCACGCGAGGATCCGTCGATGGAGCATAAATCGCGCCCGAATGGCGCCGAGTGGAACGAGTCCGCCCCAGGCGCCCAAACGTTTCCTGAGCCCCTACCCGATGTTTCTAAAGGAAACGCCCGCGATTGCGGGCGTCGGCTATCGGCTAACTAGCCCTGCGCGGAGCTGCGGGTCCAGCCCTCCGCCCAGGGACAATCGGCGCACTGATCGCGGCCGGGAC
>Ga0187776_10002051_pt1 | contig 10223 bp, 10 predicted proteins | sample 0216_BV02_MP12_2_FD_132426 | JGI IMG/M metagenome (GOLD analysis project Ga0187776, IMG submission 132426) | Tropical peat soil microbial communities from peatlands in Department of Meta, Colombia - 0216_BV02_MP12_20_MG | ecosystem: Environmental > Terrestrial > Soil > Wetlands > Peat | place...
ACAAAGATATTCAGGACCGACCGTGACGGCGCCGTCAGAATCACAGAGAGAGATGAAGGTCTCGTCACACAAACGTATAGGGAATTCATGTTCGAAAAAGCCGACGGCCTTGATAGCGAGATGAGGAACGTGAGAAGATTGTTTTCGGTCTGGTAGGTTTTTCTGTGATACAATAGCCCCCGATTTATGGGTATACATCAGGGCCAAATCGATTCCCGCACTATCGCAATGGAGATATGCAAGCCCTTTTAAAGTTGTATAATAAGTCTGATGAAGGACAGTTATCTCGATAAACATTTTTCCGAAACGACCGGGAAACTTCATATCCCCTGTCCTCACCGTCACCTGACGGGCATTAACGTCCATGTCGTCATAAAAGAGGGTTACTGCTACCGCTCGGAGGAATGCATGGTGATCCAATGCAAGTTCAGCCACCTCCAGACAGACCTTGAGAGGCTCCTCTCATTGACCTGGTAGGAAGAGTTCCTACCCGTTTCTTCAGTGTAGAAAATCCCGATAGCTTTACGGGCTTGACTTCCGGCCCTCTTATTATTTGTTCAGAATTTTGGCGGCTTCTTTTGCAAAATAGGTGAGGATAAGGTCTGCCCCGGCGCGCTTTATCGATGTCAGGACTTCCATCATCGCCCTCTCCTCGTCGATCCATCCGAGCCTTGCCGCGGCCTTGATCACTGAATACTCTCCGCTGACATTATACGCAGCAACGGGAAGGTCAAAGTTTGCTTTCACGTCCGAAATGATATCCAGATAAGTCATCGCGGGCTTTACCATCACGATGTCGGCACCTTCATCGATGTCGAGAGCAACTTCCTTCAGCGCTTCCCGCCTGTTTGCGGGATCCATTTGATAAGAACGCCTGTCGCCGAATTGAGGAGTCGACTCTGCCGCTTCCCTGAACGGCCCGTAAAAAGCGGATGCATATTTAGCCGCGTAGCTCATGATAGGGGTTTCGGAAAATCCCTCCTGATCGAGAGCTTCACGTATCGCTTCGACCCTGCCGTCCATCATATCAGACGGCGCTACCATGTCTGCGCCTGCCTTTGCATGAGAAACGGCCTCCCGCGCGAGCAGTTCGAGTGTCGAGTCATTCTTCACCTCTCCGCCTTCAATGATCCCGCAGTGGCCGTGACTCGTATACTCGCACATGCAGACATCGGTAATTACGTACAACCCCGGAACCTTGTTCTTGATCGCTCTGATCGCTTTCTGTACCTCACCATAAGGGTCGTAAGCACCGGAACCGATCTCATCTTTATGCTCGGGAATACCGAAGAGGATAATGCCCGGGATGCCGAGAGCATAGACTTCTTTCGCGTGTTTGACGATCATGTCGACCGATTCCTGGAAACATCCGGGCATAGATTTTATCGCCTTGCGGACGTTCTTTCCAAAAGTCACGAAAAGGGGATAGATGAGATCGTCGGGAGAAAGGGAATTCTCCCGGACCATCTTCCTGATCGTTTCGTTTTTTCTGAGTCTCCTCGGTCTTTGGTAGGGGAACATTTCGGAGATCGTCTTATCCGCAGGAACTGCAGCCAGAACCGCATGAAGGCGCAGCCTCACCGCTGTTTACGACAAAGCCTTCACCTTGCGGGGTCTTTACGTAGTCGATCTCCTTGCCGGACAGGCTCACCGAAGCCTCTTTATCCATGAAGACCTTAAGGCCGTTATGTTCGACAGTCTCATCGCCTTCCGTAGCCTTTTCGTCTATATCCATACCGTAGCTCGGTCCGCAGCATCCCGAACCGTGAATGAATACGCGGAGCCCCCATCCTTCCTTTCCTTCAGCCTTTAATATCTCTTTTGCCTTTTCGGCAGCGCTTTCCGATATCTTTAACACCATAACCTCCAAGAGTTTAATTTCCTACTTTTTTAGGATAAGGGAAAAAAGGACCAAAAAGCAAGCTGGAATGGGTGACCTCATCGCTCTTTTGTTATCCAGGCCGTGGTCGCCTGCGGGGCCGCGAGAGGCGAGGATCTTTTTGAACGAACCATTCTCGAAGACTTGGCGCGGCGGCCTTTATGCCGGTTCTGTCTTACAACCAGATTTCTCTTTGATGAACTGAATTATTGTCGCTGTGATTCCGGCTTGACCGGAATCTTCCTGCGTTTTTTGGGTTACTGTGCTTTGGCCTTGGTTTTTTGAGTTATGTCATTGACAGGCCGTCGGCCGGAGCTTAGAATTGGATAAAATGTATAATCGGTAAAAAGACAATGTTAGGCATCGGAAAGGTACTCAATGGGAAAAAATATCTCGCATCCAAAGCGGTATCGTGGCCGGGCGGCAAAACAGAACCATTTAATTGATGAAACAGACGAAGACGAAATTGAACCTCATGACCATAAGGCTTCCCTCCTTAATCTAATCAAATCCTTGCCGCCGGAAGGTTTTGAACGCCTTAGTCAAAGACTTTTACGTGAAGCAGGTTTTCAACAAGTGTTTGTCACTGGCAAAAGTGGCGACGGCGGAATTGACGGCGTCGGCATTCTTCAGGTTAACCCGTTTGTAAGCTTCAATGTTCTTTTTCAGTGCAAACGCTATCAAGGCGCGGTGACACCGTCGCAGATTCGAGACTTCAGGGGGCAATGATGGGGCGGGCTGATAAGGGAATCATCATAACGACCGGAACTTTTACACTTGAAGCAAAAAAAGAAGCTCGTCGAGACGGCGTACCACCAATCGAACTGGTTGATGGTGAGGCGCTTATTCAAATGTTCGAGCGGCTTGAGCTTGGCCTCATACCTCGCACAACGTATGATGTTGACGATAAATTCTTTGAGGATTTTAGAAAATGAACACCGAACAAAAAAATCGAGCCGTCGGGGAATAATCTCTAACAGAAGCATATATTAAAAGAATTGACATAACCACCAGCCTCAACGTGACGCGGATTAGGCGAGGTGCTATTTTAGCAACCGGTGATTGAAACTGCGCACGTCATAGAAAATCGTCGGATCAGCAAGAAAGGAGATAAGTAGATGGCAAGAAATATTGCTGTCGGTGTTGCAATCGTTATGTTACTGATAGCCGGAGGTTCGATAGCCGCAGATACCGGCAAGGAGAAAGCGGCTGGCGTCGCCACAGAAAAATGGCTCATCATGGTTGACCGGGGGAACTATGTACAGAGTTGGAAAGAAGCGGCTGAATATTTTAAGGGGGCAGTCAGTCAGGAACAATGGGGGCACTCGCTCCAAGCAGTTCGCAAGCCTCTCGGCAAAATCATTTCAAGAAAGGTCATAACCAAGACTTACCAGACGACCTTGTCTGGTGCGCCTGATGGCGAGTACATCGTTATCCAGTTTGAAACATCTTTTCAGAACAAGAAATCTGCCATTGAGACTGTCACAGCCATGCTTGACAAAGACGGCCAATGGAGGGTGGCGGGCTACTTCATAAAATAGTTGACCTGCGTGTATCAACGTGACGCAAAAAAAATAAAAGCGCTGCAGTTTCGGCATAGGCGATTGTCCGAGCGGGTTATGCAAAGCATTATGCAAAGCATCAGGCACGGCTCGATACTTCTGTCATGGAAATTGACAACGAATATGCATAAATTTTATTATAAAAACTGACGCCGAATACCGTTGTTGCAACGTTATTCAACGCCTAAGATATCCGGAAAAGGTTATTAGGCGTTTTTTTGACATCAAAAAATGTGTGAGATGAGGCCCTGATGTGCCGCTTAGCTGCAATAACATCCGCTGATTACATTTCTCCGATGGAGGCCATTCTCTCCCTCGAGACGATGAAAGAGGGACACGACGGCTCCGGGCTCGGTATCATGCTCAAGGATCTCGGCGGTGAATTTGAGGGACTGAAGGGCTATCCGATACTGTCAGGAATATGTTCGGAAGCCGGATTCGCCGTGCTCGAAGAGTACATGGACAAGCACGGATTCACGGTTAAACATTCCTGGTCACCTTCAATCAGGGAGGTCCGCGGGGTCCAAAAGAGAGACCATTATTTCGCGAGGGCGTACGAATACCCTGATTCTTATCTGGATAAGACGCTGCGCGAAAAAGAAGACCTCCTCATGAAGACCCGCCTCGAATTAAGGAAAATGGGCCAGGCCGACGAATCGATCATCGTCTTCTCTTTTTATCCCGACATTGTCGCGGTCAAGGAGGTCGGAGATCCCCTCCAGTTGAGCGAATTTTTCGGTCTCGACAGATCCTCCCTCAAGGCGAGGATTATACTCGCTCAGGGAAGGCAGAATACGAACTATGCGATCAATCTCTACGCCTGCCACCCTTTCTTCATTCAAGGCTTTTCGACGATGACAAACGGCGAAAATACGGCCTTTGTGCCGATCAGGGAATATCTCATGTCCAGGGGGTTCCCTGGCTATATCGGGTATAACAGCGACAGCGAGGTTTTTACCCATATACTGCATTACCTGGTGAGGCAACTCGGTTATCCGCTCCCGTACTACAAACATGTTATAACACCCCTCAAGTCTGCTGAGGTGGAGTTACGCGGAGACGGGCAAGTGCTGATGCTCCTGAAAAAATCGATGAGGATGCTCTGTATCGACGGGCCGAACTGTGTTATAGGCTTTACACCTGACGGTACCTGTTTTATGGTCCAGGATTCTAAGAAGCTGAGGCCCGGTATGGTCGGTGGCGTCAAGGGCAAGTATGCTTTGATGTCCGAGGAATGCGGGGTCGACAAGGTGCTCCCCCGGAGGGACAGGTCGCTGGACATCTTCCCCATGAAGTATGACATGGTGATTGTTTCACCGGGGGCAGAGGAGGTAAAGGTATGGAACCAGCTTCGCGATTAGACCAGAATCATCAACTCTCCTTAAGGGAGCTTCCCTATATAATCAGATGGCGCGACGACCGGTGCAAGCGCTGCGGCAGATGCACCGCAGTATGTCCTGTCAAGGCGATAGAACCGACCGTGAAGATACTGAGGTCAGTCACGTCCGAAGGGCCTGTTCCGACACCTGTCGCAACGAGAAAGGTCACCTATATCGTTGAACAGGTCACGGATATCAACCGGTACTGCACCGGCTGCGGGACGTGTACGCTCGTCTGCCCGAATGAGGCGATCGAGCCTGAATTGAACCCCCAGAACAAGTTTCTCCATTTCAAGAATAAGGGCGGCGACGCATACAAGAGGGGAGGCAGAAGGAACGACCCTTCGATCTCAACACTCGACAGACTGAAATTCACGAGAATATCGATGCTTACAGATCCTGCCCTTGACGCGGGGCGTCACGAATTCCGCATAAGGACCCTTCTCGGAAGGAACCTTCCGCCCGAGCAACTTCCCCTGAAGAATGAAGGGGGAAAGCTCGTTGTCGACAGAGACGGCACATTCGTGCCTCCTGTGAGGGAGATCTATCCGATCATGATAGGCAGCATGTCGGTTGGCGCCCTCTCGCCACCTATGTGGGAAGGTCTTGCGATGGGTATAACGTATCTGAACGAAGTAGAAGGTATGCCCGTTGTCATGTGCTCCGGAGAGGGAGGGATGCCGCCGAGGCTTTTGAAATCAAAATTCCTTAGATACTTCATACTCCAGATAGCATCTGGATATTTCGGGTGGGACGAGATAATCCACGCCCTGCCGGATATGGTAGAGGACCCCTGCGCGATAGAGATCAAATACGGGCAGGGCGCAAAGCCCGGCGACGGCGGCCTCCTCATGGCGTATAAGGTCCTTAAACTGATCGCCAGCATAAGGGGCGTTCCGATGATGGTGGACCTTGCATCTCCTCCGACCCATCAGACAAAATATTCTATCGAAGAGGCGGTCGCGAAAATGATACAGTCTATGTCGATGGCATGGGGCTTCCGGGTACCGGTATATCCGAAGATCTCCGGTACAAAGACGGCGCGGGCTGTTTTAAATAACCTCGCCAGAAATCCTTACGCGGCGGCGTTGAGCATCGATGGAGAGGACGGAGGAACAGGCGCCGCATACAACGTATCGATGGATAAAATGGGACATCCGATAGCCTCCAATATCAGGGATTGTTACCTCGATCTCGTCAAGCAGGGGAAACAGAATGAGCTTCCACTCATCGCCGCTGGTGGTGTCGGCAAGAAAGGAAATCTCGCTGCCAACGCAGCGGCGCTTATCATGCTCGGCGCATCGGCCGTCTCTATCGGAAAATATATCATGCAGACCACGGCTGAATGTTTCGGAGATGAATACAACAGGTGCAACCTCTGCAACACCGGAAGGTGTCCGAGAGGGATAACGACGCAGGATCCGAAACTCTACCGAAGGCTCGATCCGGACAAGGTTGCGGAGCGTGTTGTGGATGTTTTCAGGACCGCTGACACGGAACTCAAAAAAATATTCGCCCCTATGGGCAGGTCCACGGAACTCCCGATCGGGATGTCGGACGGTCTGAGCATTGATGATAAAGCTATGGCAGAGAGGCTCCAGATAGACTATGCATGCTAAATCACTGAATCTGAAAATCTCCCTTAATCTCCTTTTGAAAAAGAGGGAGATATTATTCCCCTCTTCGGCAGAGAAGGGTGAGGGGAGATTCCATGAGAAATTCAGGGTCATTATAAGATGAGGGTCACGATCCAGGGCAATATCGATAACAAGCGGGTCCCATCAAGGATTCTTGAGGAGCAGATCCAGGAGGCTGTTCGGGAAGGTGCGCGGGAACTGCATATCATCGCAGAGGGCCAGCACGGCATCGGAGGACGTATCTGGCCGAAGGGCGAGACCGTTAAGATAATGGTTGAAGGATCTGCTGGACAGCGTCTCGGAAGCATGGGAATGGAAGGAACCGAGATCGTTGTCAAGGGGAGCACTTCTGATGATGCCGGATGGATTAACTGCGGTGCGAAGATCACCATTTTAGGAGATGTGACGAACGGCGCCCATAACGCTGCCGCCCAGGGGATTTTATACGTGCAGGGGAGCGGGGGAGCGCGTTGTGACACGATGACGAAGAGGAACCCCCGCTTTGAGCCCCCTCAGTCATGGTATTTCAGGAACGTCGGCGACTCTTTTGCAGAGTTCAAGGCAGGAGGTATCGCCGTTGTCTGCGGAGTCGATCCGAGAGACCCTGAAAATGTCCTCGGCTATAGACCTTGTGTAGGTATGGTCGGAGGCACGATCTATTTCCGTGGCAAGATTAAAGGTTACAGCGACCGGGACGTAAAGCTTCTCGACCTCACGCCTCAGGACTGGCAGTGGCTTGCCGAGAACATGAAGGATTTTCTGAAGGCGATCGCCAGGGAATCCTATTATGGGGAACTCACCCGTTCTTCGGAGGAATGGAAGAAGCTCATGGCTTATACGCCGGCAGAAAAGAAGTCGCTGGCAAGGAAGAAAATCTCCGCATCTGATTTCAGGCAAAACATCTGGGATAAGGCGGTCGGCCGGGGCGGAATATTTGCAGAGTACATAACGCATGATCAGACGTTGCTGCCTTACATAACCACCGGTGCCGACAGGCGCAATAGGCCTGTCTGGAATAACGAGAAATATCTTCCTCCCTGCGCGTATAATTGTCCAACCCACATACCTTCGCACAAGAGGGCGACTCTCATAAGGCAGGGAAAGATGAAGGATGCGCTGGATCTTGTGCTTCGGTACAGTCCGCTTCCGGCGACAGTCTGCGGCCAGATATGTCCGAACCTCTGCATGCAGAGCTGCACAAGGGGACAGATCGACCAGCCTCTCAATATCAAGGAACTCGGCAACCTCGCACTAAAGCTGCCCCCGCCGAAGCCTGCGAAAAAGACCGGCCATAGGATAGCGGTGATAGGGGGGGGGCCTGCGGGACTTTCGGCAGCATGGCAGCTCGGGTTGAAGGGACATAGTGTTGATCTCTACGAGGCCGAAAAGAAACTCGGTGGAAAGATAGAGCTCTGCATTCCCCGTGAACGCCTGCCGCACAGGATACTTGTGAAGGAGCTTTCACGGTTCAAGGAGATCGGCGTTACTGTCCATCTTGGAAAAGCTATCAACCAGAAGGCTTTCGAAAAGATATACAGGGGACATGATGTCGTCATAGTCGCCTGTGGTGCACACAAACCGAGGAAGATAGAGTTCCCGGGGTCTGAAAATGTAATGTCAGCGATAGATTTTCTCAAGGGAATAAATTTCGGAAAGGATATTTCTCTGAGGAACAAACAAGTCGTCGTTATCGGTGCAGGAAACGTCGGCATGGACGTAGCCTCACAGGCCTTCAACTGCGGCGCAGCTTCTGTTACCGCCGTAGATGTACAGAAACCAGCAGCGTCCGGTAAAGAGATGGAGATTGCAAGGGAAAAAGGGGCTGGAATACTCTGGCCGAAGTTCACGGAGAGATATGACAGAAAGGCCAAGACGCTTTATTTCGAGGATGGGACCTCCCTGGATGCCGATCTCGTTGTCATGTCGGTGGGCGAGCTGCCGATTCTCGATTTTCTCATACCAGATATCCATACCGAAAGGGGATGGATATCTGTCGACGAACTCGGCCGGACGTCTGATCCCAAGGTTTTTGCTATAGGAGATGCGACAAAGCCGGGGCTTGTTACTCACGCCATAGGACAGGGCCGCATCGCTGCCGACGTCATCCACGCAGAGCTTATGCACTATGATTACATGCCTGAAGTGAGACAGGTTATTCCCTATGAGAAGATCAAGACTGATTACTATGAAACCTGCCACAGGGAGGGGTTCGAACCCAAGAGGGAGGCTAGTCTGTGCATGTCATGCGCGACCTGCCGGGACTGTCATATGTGCGAGGCGACTTGCTATTGGGACGCTATCAGTAGGGTCGAGCACAAGGACGGGTCATACGAATATGTCGTTGATGATGAAAAATGCATAGGCTGCGGATTCTGTGCAGGCATATGCCCCTGCGGCGTATGGGAGATCGTAGAGAATATCTGAGAGGTTCACTGCGGCTGTCGTGAACCCTATTTTTCAAAGTATATTTGACAGCAGGGCCGTTACGCGATATCTTCTGAAAAGGTTCGGGTGATAAGTAAGGAGCGGGGAATGTCACTTGAGTACTCTGAAAAAAGAACCGATATTCGGTATGAGTTTCCCTCCACGCTGGAGTTTGAATTAATTCCGGAGAAAACAGGCGAAGTCTTTAAAGGTCTTACTGTCAATATCAGTAGCTCCGGCCTGTGTCTTTATGTCTACGATTCCCTTGGCGAAGGGCAGGAGATAGCGATCAAGAAGTGTGTTCTCCCCTTTCCCTGTCAAAGAGCTGTTGTACGGTGGATTAAGAAAATCGATGAAGATGTCTACATGTCCGGAGTGAGGTTCCTTCCATGACACTGTTTCGTGCCTGGAGCGTAATAATTTTTTCTCCCGAGCCGTCTGCTTGCTCCTGATACCTTGATACATGGTATAGTATGAACGTGAAATCAACATTGCTCATTTTTGCTTGTCTTATAATAGCTTACATCTATGCTGCGTTGACCCTCCGGATGGGATACAAGAAGCTTCTGTGAGGGGGAGTAAATCCCTCCGTGAGAGAGAAGATGACCCGAAGGATAAAACAGAAGGGATTTACCGTACCCTCCTGGTTGACTAAGAAATCCGGAGGTTGATAGAGCTCTGAGACAGGAGAATTATACAGGAGAATAGGAGATAGAGGTGATAAACATGAAACGATTGCCGGCAAAAGCATTTGCGGCGTTGCTCTGCCTGCTTTTTTTGTCTGTACTCGCACAAAAGGGTTACTCTTTTTCACAAGTCCAGAGGATTAGCAAGGACGAGTTGAAGACGATTCTGGATGATCCCGGCGTAAAAATCATCGATGTAAGGAGAGACTGGGAGAGGAGCGACCTGAAGATAAAAGGCGCTGTTAGGGAAAACCCAGATGACGTGGAGGCGTGGGCAGGCAAGTATCCGAGGGACAAGAAACTGATTCTTTATTGCACCTGACCGGCTGAACATACAAGTGCCAGTGTGGCACGTGAACTCATGGAACTGGGATTTAAGAACGTCTTTGCGCTGAAGGGCGGTTGGGATGAATGGCTGAAGGCCGGTTATCCCGTCGAAAAGAAGTAGCTCGGATTGTTCATAGACTCTGTACACGATTTACTAAGGCGGCCATTAGAAAGGACACATAACTTGTCATTCCCGCTTTGTCGGGAATCTTTCTTTCCCTGAAGGATTTGTCCTCCTCGGCGGACCCGCCTGAGGCTGGGCGGACAAGTTTACCCGCCTCGGGCGGCACCACAGGCGACCAGGGCCGCAATGACAGAATCAGACTCGG
>Ga0187776_10002052_pt1 | contig 10221 bp, 9 predicted proteins | sample 0216_BV02_MP12_2_FD_132426 | JGI IMG/M metagenome (GOLD analysis project Ga0187776, IMG submission 132426) | Tropical peat soil microbial communities from peatlands in Department of Meta, Colombia - 0216_BV02_MP12_20_MG | ecosystem: Environmental > Terrestrial > Soil > Wetlands > Peat | place...
CGATGCCGAGGAAAAAACCGCCGGCGGCATCATCATTCCCGACACCGCCAAAGAGAAGCCCTCACAGGGCGAAATCATCGCCGTCGGCCCCGGTGGCCGCGACGAAAGCGGCAAGCTCATCCCGATCGATCTGAAAGTCGGCGACACCGTGCTGTTCGGCAAGTGGTCCGGCACCGAGGTCAAGATCGACGGCCAGGATCTCCTGATCATGAAGGAGTCCGACATCATGGGCGTGATCGAAGGCGGCAGCGCCGCCAAGAAGAAGGCTGCCTGAGGCTGCCCATTCAAAAATCTAGATCAGAGGAACACAAACAATGGCTGCTAAAGACGTCAAATTTTCAGTCGATGCCCGCGACCGTATGCTGCGCGGCGTCGATATCCTCGCCAACGCGGTCAGGGTGACGCTCGGCCCAAAGGGCCGCAACGTCGTTCTCGATAAATCGTTTGGCGCGCCGCGCATCACCAAGGACGGTGTGACGGTTGCCAAGGAGATCGAGCTCGAAGACAAGTTCGAGAATATGGGCGCGCAGATGGTGCGCGAAGTTGCGTCCAAGACCTCGGACATTGCCGGTGACGGCACCACGACCGCTACCGTGCTTGCGCAATCGATCGTCAAGGAGGGCTCCAAGGCGGTTGCCGCCGGCATGAACCCGATGGACCTTAAGCGCGGCGTCGATCTCGCCGTCGAGGCGATCGTCGAACACCTCAAGACCAACTCCAAGAAAGTCACCTCGAACGAAGAGATCGCCCAGGTCGGAACCATTTCGGCCAACGGCGATACCGAGATCGGCAACTTTCTTGCCAAAGCCATGCAGAAGGTCGGCAACGAGGGCGTGATCACGGTCGAAGAAGCAAAGTCTCTCGAGACCGAACTCGATGTGGTCGAAGGCATGCAGTTCGACCGCGGTTACATTTCTCCCTACTTCATCACCAATGCCGACAAGATGCGGACGGAGATGGAGGACCCCTACATCCTCATCTACGAAAAGAAGCTGTCGGGCCTTCAGGAGCTGCTGCCGCTGCTTGAATCGGTCGTGCAGACCGGCAAGCCACTGCTGATCGTCGCCGAAGACGTCGAGGGCGAGGCGCTTGCCACGCTCGTCGTCAACAAACTGCGCGGCGGCCTCAAGGTCGCGGCCGTGAAGGCGCCGGGCTTCGGCGATCGCCGCAAGGCCATGCTCCAGGATATCGCCATCCTGACCGGCGGGCAGGCGATCAGTGAAGATCTCGGCATAAAGCTCGAGAACGTCACGATCTCCATGCTCGGCCGCGCCAAGAAGGTGATGATCGACAAGGAGAACACCACGATCGTCAACGGTGCCGGCAAGAAAGCCGACATCGAGGCGCGCGTGGCGCAGATCAAGGCGCAGATCGAAGAGACAACCTCCGACTACGACCGCGAGAAGTTGCAAGAGCGGCTGGCCAAGCTTGCTGGCGGCGTCGCGGTGATCCGCGTTGGCGGTGCAACCGAGGTCGAAGTGAAGGAGCGCAAGGATCGCGTCGATGACGCGATGCATGCGACCCGCGCCGCGGTCGAGGAAGGCATCCTGCCGGGTGGCGGCGTCGCCCTGCTGCGTGCGGTTGAAGCGCTCAAGCGCCTTCGCCCGGAAAACGAGGACCAAAGGCACGGTGTCGAGATCGTGCGCAAGGCACTTCAGACGCCGGCGCGCCAGATCGCGATCAATGCCGGTGCCGATGGTTCGGTCGTGGTCGGCAAGATCATGGACAAGGATCAGTATTCGTACGGCTACGACGCGCAGACGGGCGAGTACGGAAACCTGGTGACCAAGGGCATCATCGACCCAACCAAGGTCGTGCGTACAGCCTTGCAGGATGCGGCGTCGATTGCCGGCCTGCTGATCACCACCGAAGCCATGGTCGCCGAGGTTCCGAAGAAGAAAGAGCCGATGCCGGCAATGCCGCCCGGTGGCGGTATGGATTTCTAATCGGTCCATTCAGAACAAATGCAGAGGCCCGGGAAAAACCCGGGCCTCTTGCTTGCAATCCACACAGCCTAAAAAGTAACGACCACACACGAAAAGACGCGCGTTCATCCGGCGTCGTCTCATCGCAGTGGCCGTCGGGGCGATGTAAAACTCGAACACCATCGCCACTTATAAATCATACTACACCGCCAACATTACAAACTCATGACAAAGCAGACCGGCAATATTTACGTCGGAATCGGTGGCTGGACCTACGAGCCTTGGCGCGGGGTTTTCTATCCCAAAGGTCTGCCGCATGTCCGCGAACTGAGTTACGCTGGCGAGCATCTCACCTCGATCGAGATCAACGGCACTTTTTACCGCACGCAGACTCCCGCTACGTTTCGCAAGTGGGCATCTGAAGTTCCCGAAAAATTCGTTTTCTCGGTGAAGGGCCCGCGTTACGCGGTCAACCGCCGCGTCCTCTCGGAGGCCGGGGACTCGATCAAGCGCTTTCTGGAATCCGGAGTAACCGAGTTGGGCACGCATCTCGGTCCCCTCCTCTGGCAATTCACGCCATTCAAGAAATTTGACGAGGCTGACTTCGGCGGCTTTCTCGAACTGCTGCCAAAGACATTCGATGGGCACACACTCCGCCACGTTGTGGAAGTGCGCCACGACAGTTTCAAGACGCCGACCTTCATTTCACTGCTGCGGCAATTCGGCGTGCCCGTTGTTTTTGCCGAACACGATCGCTATCCGGCCATTGCCGATCTCGCTGGCGATTTCGTTTATGCTCGGCTGCAGAAAGGCGACGAAAAACTCAAGGAAGGCTATCCCCCGAAAGCACTCGATGGCTGGGCTGCGCGCGCGAAAGCCTGGGTGCAAGGCGCCGAACCGAAGGATCTGCCGCACATCGACAAAGCCCCGGCGAAGAAACAACCACGCGACGTGTTCGTTTACTTCATCCATGAGGCCAAATTGCGCGCGCCCGCCGCAGCAATGGCGCTGATTGAAAGATTGAAATGACGGCAAGGACGAAATCCGCAAGAAGGCGTGCTCTGTTCACCATCGGCTATGAACAGGCCAAGCCCGCCGCGGTGCTCAAGGAACTCAAAAGCGCAAAGATTGAAACCCTCGTCGACACGCGCGCGGTCGCTGCTTCGCGTCGGCCCGGTTTTTCGAAAAAACAACTTGCCGCATCGCTGCGTGATGCGGGTATCGACTACACTCACCTCCAGAAGCTCGGAACTCCGGCCGAAGGCCGCGCCGCCGCACGCAGCGGCGATATCGACAGATTGTGGGCAGTCTACGACAAACACATCAAAACAAAAGAAGCGCAAACGTCGCTTGCAGAATTGCTTTCCTTGATCAAGTCGGGCAAGCGCGTCGCCCTGCTCTGCTATTGCCGCGATCCGCGCAGCTGCCACCGCAGCCGCATCGCGGCAAATGTCAGTAAACGCATGCGGATTGACGTGAAAGATCTGATCCCGCCGCTGTACTGAGCTATTCCGCCGGCTGCGGCGAGCGTCTCGCCCGCTCGACGCCGGAAACCAGCGCGACAAGGCCGAGCACGCCAACAAGGAAGATCGCGGCAATGCCGGCAATGGCCATCAGCAGCAAATCAAATCCGCCGCGGCTATAAAGAAAAGCGATAATTGAAACGGCCGCGCCTGATGATACAAACGTAAGGAAATAGCGCACGGCATACACGCGTCCGCGCCAGGCATCGGCGGTGTAGCGCGCAATGACTAGGTCTCCGACGGTGACTTGTCCATAGATCGCAGCCATCGTCACCGCGAGAGCAAGGATCAGCGTCATGCCCTTTGCGTTTGCAGCCCACAGGATACCAAGAAACTGCAGCGCGACAATAATGGCAAACAGCTGATAGGGCGCGATACGTTCGACCAACCGGCCGACCACGATCTGCGCGATCGCGCCACACATGAATACGGCAGTCGCGAGCGAGCCCACCGCCAACAGCGGCACATCAGCACCAAGCCGCTCATCGACGATCTTCGGCAGCGCAATCGAGATCGTGTTGAATGTCAGACCGCCGGAAAGCGAGATCACCACATAAAGGCCAAACAGAATTACCGCTGCGCGTGGTGACAGCACCACATCGGCAATGCTTTTACGAGAGGCCGTACGATGGCGATCATCAGGCACTAGCATCACATAGCCAATGCCGGTCGCGATGCAGATCAGTGCCGGAATGGTAAAGGCTGCCCGCCAGCCGAACCACGACGCGATCGCCGCCGCTATGCCGGACGCCAGCGCCGCGCCGAGATTTCCGCACACGCCGTTGAAAGCTACCGTGCGCCCCTGCGCCCTCGAGGCTTCGAGAAGCATCGGCATGCCGACGGGATGATAGATCGCGGCGAACACACCGACCCCGAACATCGAAATCGCCAGCATCATCAGATTCGGTGAAAGCGCCACGCCCGCGAGCGACACGCCACAGCCGATATAGAACGCCGCCATCATGTTGCGGCGGCTCCAGCGGTCGGCAAGCCAGCCAGCGGGAAGAGAAAATACCCCGAAGGCGACGAAGGCTGCCGTTGAGAGCGCAATCAGCTCGGCATAGGGCCGCTGGTAGACAATCTCCAGCCCGATAACGACGGTCGGATAGATCAGCAGTACAAAATGATCAAGCGCGTGTGCCCAGTTCAGGAATGCAATGGATCGCCGTCGGCTCAGGTCGTCGGAGTCTTGGCTGGTGGAAGCGGCCATTGTGAGTTTGTCCAAATCCGAGTCGTTTGCATCCATATACCCATCCGTGGACGTTTGTCCCTAACGGTCCCGCGCAATTCGTACTCGACTCATGGTTGCAAACCCGCTTTAGTTGCAACTCATAAGGGGACAAGCGGGCAGTCTAAAGGTTCAGAGTCTCAATGAGTTGCTGGAGGCTTGTTTGCGCGACGGCGACCGCCGCCGCGGTCTTCCTTTATTGTTGCATCGGCGTACCGCAGGCACTCGCCTGGCCGGATGAGGACGCGCGCGCACTCCTGTTCTCAGGTCGGGATATCTGGCGCAACGGCGTGTTCGCCTATGGCGGCTTTATGTTCGCCCCGGGCGGACTCGAGGACGACGGTTTTCTTGTCAAAATTCTTCTTTCCGGCGGGCTCTACCGCTACAACGCCGAAAATCTCGGCGGCGAGCGGGTAATCGGCGCCGAATGGCTTGCGCAAGTTCTACCCGGTTGGCGCATCAAGCGCGGCGACGCCGAATTCAAGTTCTTTATGGGACCCGAAATTCAGAGACATCGTCTGTGGCCCGACGATCCGGCCAACCGTTTGCGCGGAACATCGTTCGGGCTGCGGGCCGCAACCGAAATCTGGTACGAGCCGACACCGGCGACGATGGTCGCTCTCGATCTATCACTTTCGTCGATTGCGACCAGCAATAGTGCGCGCGGCGGCTTTGGCTGGCGCGTGTTGAAAGACATGTTAGGCGGCGTTTATGTCGGGCCGGAAATACAATATTTCGGCTCCGACGGCTATCGACACCTCCGCCTAGGCGCGCACGTCACAAGCATGAAAACAGATGACATCGAGTGGTCAGCAGCCATCGGCTGGGCCAGTGATTCCTCGCGACGCACCGGTCCTTATGTACGGCTCAATCTTATGAGGCGGCGGTAATCTAGTCGAGCGTTCTGCGGAATCTGGTAACTGCAATCGTCATGGCGATCAGCATCAACACGAACATTGCGATTGCGTCATATCGCAAATCGGAAAGGCTTGAACCTTTGAGCATGATCGAGCGCACGATTCGCAGGAAATGGGTGAGAGGAAGCGCCTCGCCGACATACTGCGCCCATACCGGCATTCCGGCGAAGGGAAACAAAAATCCGGACAACAGGATATTCGGCAAGAAGAACATCATCGACATTTGCATGGCCTGCAGTTGGTTCTGCGCAATAGTTGAGAAGGTGTAGCCAATCGACAAATTGGTTGCGATGAACAGCGTACTCAGCGCTGCAAGAACGGTGAGACTGCCAACGACTGGCACGCCGAACAGAAGCACGCCAATACTGATGATCAGGGATGCCTGCACAAAGCCCACGAGGATGTAGGGCACGATCTTGCCCAGCATGATCTCGAACGGGCTGATCGGCATCGACAGGAGACTTTCCATCGTGCCGCGCTCGATTTCGCGCGTGACCGATAGCGCGGTGAAAATCAGCATGGTCATGGTCAGGATCGTGCCGACCAAGCCCGGTACGATGTTTAGTTGCGTTAGCGCCGCCGGATTGTATCGAGCGTGCGTACGAATCTCGAACGGCATGACCGGGCTGTCGGGAACGTCGCGATCGTGCGAAAGCGCTGTTTGCAAAACCTCATTGAGAGCACCGAGAGCGGTACCGGAGGCGACCGGGTCGGTCGCATCCGCGATCACCAGCATCGACGGCTTATCGCCGCGACGCACCGATCGCTCGAAATTTGCGGGGATTTCGACGGCAAACAGCACAGTGCCGGAAGCCAACAACTCATCGACTTCCGCTTCGCTGTGCGGCAGTTGGGTAACCCTGAAGTATTTTGTGTTCTCAAGAGCCGCCAGGATCGAGCGCGAAAGATCCGTCCTTTCCTGCATCAACACGGCCGTCGGAAGATTGCGTGGCGTCGTATTGATCGCGTAGCCGAATAACAGCAGTTGCACGAGCGGGATCACGATGATCATGGCAAACGAGACGCGATCGCGCTCAAGCTGGATGAATTCCTTCACCAGCATGGCCCATGTCTTCCGCCAGAAGCCCTCGCCCTGAAGGCGGCGTGCCGCTTGCGCTGGAATGAGGTGAGTCATTGGAAATTGTCCCGTGCCCCGCCCATCAAATCGATGAACACATCCTCGAGCGACGGTTCTGATTTCCGCCATTCGAGATCTTTGCGTTTGCGGTAAGGCGCAATGGCGGCTTCCAGCTTGGCTGCGTCGCGGCCGGATACGTGCAGGCTGGTTCCGAATGGCGCTACCATGTCGATGCCGGGCTTGCCGGTCAGTTCCTCGGAAAGGGCGTTGAGTCCGTCACCTCCCTCGGCGCTGACGAAATAGGTCGTGAGATGCGATGCCTCGATGACCTGCTCAACGGTGCCATGCGCTAGGAGTTCGCCGTAGGCGATATAGGCGATCTCGTGACAACGCTCGGCTTCATCCATGTAGTGGGTGGAAACGAGCACGGTCAGTCCGTCCGCGGCCAGCGCATGAATCTCATTCCAGAATTCGCGCCTCGCCTTCGGGTCGACGCCAGCCGTTGGCTCGTCAAGCAGCAGCAATTGCGGGCCGGGCAGCGTGCAGGCGCCGAGCGCCAACCGCTGCTTCCAGCCGCCCGACAGTTCGCCGGCAATCTGTTTCTCCCGGCCGGCGAGGCCAAGCCGATCGATTGCAGCGCGCGCAGCGTCCACCGGACGCTCGATGCCATAGACGCGGCCAATAAATTCAAGATTTTCGCGTACCGAGAGATCTTGATAGAGGCTGAAATGCTGGGTCATGTAGCCGACATGACGTTTGATCTTGTCGGTTTCGGTGCGGATGTCGTAGCCGAGGCACGTGCCGGTGCCCTCATCGGGGGTGAGCAGACCGCACAACATGCGGATGGTTGTCGTCTTGCCGGAGCCGTTGGGGCCGAGAAACCCGTATATGGTGCCGCGTTTGACCTGCATGGACAGATTGCGGACGACCGCTCGGCCGTCGAACTTTTTCGTCAGTCCGTGGACATCGATGACGACGTCTTGCGAATTCATTTGCCGGCCTCGCGTGGTAGCGTAACCGTTACAGGCTGTCCGACGCGGAATTTTTCCGGGTGTTCCGGCCGCGCTTCGATCAGGAATACAAGCTTCGCCCTTTCTTCCTGGCTATAGATAACCGGCGGAGTGTATTCAGCGCTACGCGCAATGAAGCTCACCTTTGCGGTCAATCCCCCTTCGCATCCGTCGCAGCTGATCCCGACGGTTTCGCCGTATTTGATTTCCGGCAAGACGGCCTGGGGCGCAAAAAATCGAAATTTGAGATTGCCAGGCGGAAGCAGCGCGACCACCGGGCGCCCGGCCGGCACCGTTTCGCCCGGACGGTAATAGATCTGCTCAACAGTCGCTTCGCCTGGACTATACGCATTGCGACGGCCCAGGCGGGTCTGCGACCACTCCAGGTTGGCTTTGGCCTGGCGTAGCGCAGCCTCGGCGTCGTCATAGGTTTTCTGCGTGCCTGCCGCCGACTTCAGCAATTCCTTGGCGCGATCGAACGACTGCTGTGCATTGATGACTGCGGTATTCCTGACCACGACATCGGCTTTTTGCAGATCATCGTCGACAGTGAATAGCAAATCGCCCTTTTGCACCCTATCGCCTTCACGAACTTTGAGCGTCTCAACACGGCCTTGCTCGTCGGGCGAAACGAAAATCAGTTCGGCCTCGACCCAGCCCTGCAATACGTGATCGTCGCTGTTGGTGCAGCCGGCGAGTGCGAGGATGGCCATTGACGCCATGAGCAGTCCGGCGAAATTCACCCTCCTCATGTTTTACTCCTGGGCGAGAACAGTAGTTCAATATGGGTTTTCATCATTTTGCGAACGTCGAGAGGCTCGAAACGTTCGAAAAGACCATTCCAGATGATCGCCAGCAGGCCTGGCGCTGCAATGATTTGCGGAAATTCAGCAAGCCCTTCAGGAACTTCGCCACGTGCGGCAGCGTGGCGCAGCAGCGAACGCACTGCGGGGATGATGCGCGCCAGCACCTCGCGGTAATAGAATTCGGCAAGCTTCGGAAAGCGCCGCCCTTCGGAGATGATGAGACGGATGACATCCTTGCGTCGCGTTTCGTAGACCTCGCGCACAAACAGTTCGACGATGCGGTCGGCAAGCACAGCAAGCGGCAAGTTTTCCGCGCTCATCGCTTCTACCGTGCCGACCACCGGCGTCAGCATGGTCCGCACGAGTTCCTGAAACAGAGTTTCTTTGTCCCGGAAGTAGAGGTAGATCGTCCCCTTCGCGACGCCCGCGCGCCGCGCCACGTCATCTAGTCTGGTGGCTTCGAAACCGCGGGCCGAGAACTCATCAAGTGCAGCTGCAAGAATAGCGTCGCGGCGTTCTACGCTGCGCGCCCGGCGAGCCGCGCCGCCTAGAACGGGGGCTGTTCGCGCGGCCGTGGCGGCGCGTTTTCGCCGGGCTACTCGGCGGTTGGATTTGCGGGATCGAGATGGTGGTAACATCGCTGACATCAACACTGACTGACCGGTCAGTCATAATATAGAGCGAAACCGGTTGTCCCGCAAGCCCAGGAACTTCCGACGTCAATTCAAGAAGTTATAGGAATGGGTCTCTGCTGGCCGGAGCCAATGGCTCAGAGACAGGCAGCCCGCGCCGTGTTGACCGCGACAACCATCAACGTTGCCGTCGCCAGCACCAGAGCTGCAACCACAAGCACACGCATTATTGGCGCATAGATGCTGCTCATCGCCCTTCCCTGAGGCTCCGGCCAGCTAGGGGTGAGTCGGGCGGTGCAATCAATGATTCGAGTCTTAAGCGCGCTCAATTTCGGCCTTGACGGCCGAAAGAGACTCGGGCGTGTCCACATCGGTCAGCGCCGCTGCGCCGGTGACCGGCATTTCAACGACCGCCTCGGCATAGCTGCCGATCAGGTGGCGTGCGCCGATGTCGCCTTGTATAGACATCAGGTCGTGGAAAAAGCGGCGCGACCATACGACCGGATTCCCGCGCCGGCCGTCGATAGTCGGCACAACAATCAGCGCGCCACGCTCCGGATCGAGCGCGTCGATCAAACGATCGATCAGCGCCGCATCAACCTGCGGCATATCGCCAAGACAGACGATAGCCGCGTCTGCTTCCTGAGGCACAGCAGCGATGCCGGTCTTGAGTGATGTGCCGAGCCCCTCCACATAGTCGGGATTGTGCACGGTGCGCACGGGCAAGCCGTTTAGCGCCGCTTCCACTTTCTCCCGCTCGTGACCGGTGACGACAATCACGGGCTTGGCGTGCGAAGCCACGGCCTGTTCCGCGGCGATCCGTACCAGCGGCTTGCCGCCAATTTCCGCTAACATCTTGTTGACCGCGCCCATACGCGTCGAACGACCAGCGGCAAGTACGACTGCAGCCACGCGACGGCCGGTTTCCGGCTTGCGTTCTTCCCGTGGTTGTGGACGCGTGACAATTTCCATCAGGAGACCACCGACACCCATCCCGGTGATGTCCGCGCGAGAGACGGGAAGACCTGCGAGCAATCGCATCAGTACCCAATCGAAGCCATTTTCCTTGGGACTGCGTGCGCAGCCTGGCGCACCGAGAACG
>Ga0187776_10002053_pt1 | contig 10211 bp, 5 predicted proteins | sample 0216_BV02_MP12_2_FD_132426 | JGI IMG/M metagenome (GOLD analysis project Ga0187776, IMG submission 132426) | Tropical peat soil microbial communities from peatlands in Department of Meta, Colombia - 0216_BV02_MP12_20_MG | ecosystem: Environmental > Terrestrial > Soil > Wetlands > Peat | place...
AGGCATCGCCGAAGAGGCTTTGGAGTTACTGCTGAACTACGACTACCCGGGGAATATTCGCGAGCTTGAAAACATTATCGAACATGCCTGCATCCTATGCCAGGGTGAAGCCATCGAGCGCCGGCACTTGCCCGTTTACATCCAGACCAAGGCGTCCCCCCAGGACGATGCCGCTTCCACTTCGCCAATTATTCTGGAGACCCAGGAGGAATGGGAAAAACAACGTTTGCTCCAGACGCTTGAAGAACACCGCTGGAATCGCCGGGAGGCTGCCGAGGCCCTGGGCATGGATCGCACGACCCTGTGGCGCAAGCTGAAGAAGTACGATCTTACCTCCTAACTTCTCACCGGGGCATTCACAACTAAACGTTGCACAATGTTGCGTAAGGTTGCGTCATACCGCCAAGCCGCTTGAGTCAACGAAATTCCGAGGTTCGTCTCTGATCGGTGGTTGCACAGGTGCAACGCAAGCCCGCGAGGCTGTGCTTGCCATATTATCGGATGATTTCATAACTAACCGAGATTACACATTTCTCGCTCTTCGTGGCACTCCTGGCACGTCACTGGCAGAGATAAGGCACACGAGCCAGTCGTAGAGAGCGATGGTTATGTCTCAGGGAGAACCGATCCGGCCCAACCGAAGATTCTTCAGGGCTATCACAAAGAGCCTGAGCGTCAAGCTCAGCGTGGCGGTGACCCTGATCTTCACAGGCGCGGTTCTCGCCTTTACCTACCACCTTGTTTCTCTCCAGGAGAAGCAGGCATTCGAGCAGATAGTGCAGGAGGTGAATCAGTTCAGCGACACGGTCAAGCGGAGCACTCACTACAGCATGCTCAGGAACCAGCGGGAGAGCCTCCATAAGATCATCGACGCCATCGGCGCCCAAGCGGGTGTTGAGAAGATCCGCATCTTCAACAAGACCGGGGCCATCATGTTTTCTAACCATAAAGAGGATATCGGGACGTATGTTGATCTCCAGGCGGAAGCTTGCTACGTCTGCCACCGGCGAGACCAGCCGCTCGAGCGTCTGAGCATGAGTGACCGGAGCCGCGTGTACAAGAGTCATGAGGGCTACCGGGTTCTGGGAATGATCAACCCCATCTACAACGAGCCCAGTTGCTGGCAGGCATCGTGTCACTTCCATCCTGAAGAGCAGACAGTCCTTGGCGTTTTGGATGTCGGCCTCTCCCTGGAGGCTCTCGACTTCGGGGTTCTGGCCACGAAGACAAAGATCATCCTGTTTGCCGCGTCGCTTCTCCTGGCGGTCCCCGCCATCATGGCCGGATGCATTCTCTACTTTGTGAATCGGCCAATCCGTTGTCTGGTCTCGGCCACGAAACAGATCGCCAGCGGCGACTATAACCAGGAAGTGACCGCGATTACCGACGATGAGATTGGCCATCTTGCCCGGTCCTTTGATGAGATGCGGCAAAACATCAGAGACAAGAATCAGGCACTCCAGAAGAGCAAAGAAGAGTACCAGAACCTGTTCGCAGAAGTGCCGTGCCAGATCAGCGTCCAGGACCGGGAATTCCGTATCATCCAGGTGAATCGCGTGTTCGCGGAGCGCTTTGGAAATCGGCTCGGAGAATATTGCTTCCAGGCATACAAGGGCCGCACTTTGAAGTGCGTGGACTGTCCCGTCGATCTTACCTTTCGGGATGGGAAGACGCACAGCAGCGAAGAGGTGGTGTTCGGCAGAACCGGGAGCCCTGTCTTCATCCTCGTCTCTACCTCCCCGATCTTCAATGACCAAGGCGAGGTCACCGCGGCCATCGAGATGGCGACCGACATCACCCAGGTCCGCCTGCTGGAGGAGGAGCTGAAGCGATCGGAAGAGAAATACCGGACCCTTTTCAATAGCGACCCTGTTCCCATCTTCCTCTTCGCGTTGGAGACCTTCGAGATCCTGGACGCAAATGAGCGCGCCGTGAAGGACTATGGGTACCGGAAGGAAGAACTGCTGGGGAAGAGCTTCCTGGATCTCGCTGCTCCCGCAGAAAGGGACAGGTTGAGGCAAGTCTGGTGGAAGGAGAAGGGCGCCCTTTACAAGGTCAGGCATCATACCCAGGAAGGGCGGGACATCTGGGTGAATATCCGCTTTTCCAGCCTCTCCCACTTGGGACAGAACACCGTAATTGCCACCGCCTCCGATGTGACCGAGCGCATCAAGACCGAGGAGCAGCTCATCCAGGCGGGCAAGATGGCAACGCTCGGCGAGATGTCCGCTGGTGTGGCCCACGAATTGAACCAGCCGCTCTCGGTGATCAAGACGTCCGCCAGTTTCCTGAAAAAGAAGATCGATCGGAGCGAACAGGTGCCCGATGAGATCCTCCGGACCTTGGTTGAGGAGATGGGCAACCAGGTGGATCGTGCCTCCCTCATTATCAACCATCTCCGCCAGTTCGGCCGCAAGACCGACATCCGCAAGGCGGACGTAAAACTGAACGAGTGTATTCTCGGCACCTTCCAGGTGCTTGGGCGTCAGCTCGAAGTCCACGGCATCAAGGTGGAGTTCTCGTTGGACGAATCGCTGCCGCCCGTTAGGGGTGACCGCAACCGTCTCGAACAAGTCTTCCTAAACCTCATTATGAATGCAAGGGACGCTCTGGACGCCAAGGAGCAGCAGGTGCAAGATGGTCGGCCGGAAAAGACTCTTCGAATTTCCTCGTACCGGGAGGGTAATGACGTGGTAGCCACGGTATCGGATACCGGGGCGGGGATGAGCGAAGCGGTAAAGGAAAGGATCTTCGAGCCCTTCTTCACCACGAAACCTGTGGGCAAGGGCACCGGTCTCGGCCTCTCCATCAGCTTCGGCATAGTCCGGGACTATGATGGCGCCATTGAAGTGGAGACGAAAGAGGGACATGGGACCACGTTCCGTCTCAGGTTTCCCGCTACGGAGGCGGAGAACGCGCCCATGAGGGAGGTGGCCAGTGCCTGATAGCAGCCTCCGCCGCATCCTCTTGATCGACGACGAGGAAGGTATCCGCAAGGTCATGGCCATCGACCTCCGCGATGCCGGCTATACGGTCTGGACCGCGGCAAGCGGCGAGGAGGGTCTCGAGATATTCAGCCGGGAGAAGCCCGCAATCGTCCTCACCGATATCAAGATGCCGGGCATGGATGGAATTGAGGTCCTTCGCCGCATCAAGGCCAGCGACCCGGAGACGGAGGTGATCATCATCACCGGCCACGGCGAGATGGAGATTGCCATTCGCGCTCTGCAGCTCGAATCCTCGGACTTCATCACCAAACCCATCCACGACGAGGCCCTGGCCATCGCCCTGAAGCGAGCTGAAGAAAAAATAGCGCTCAAACAGCAGCTCCGCGACTATACGGAGAACCTAGAATGCCGAGTCCGAGAGGCCACCGCCGAGATCAAACGGATCAGCGACTTCCAGGCCAGCCTCATCAATAACTCCCTGGACGGCATCGTGGCAGCAGATCAAGGGGGAACGATTGTCATCTTCAACGCCAGCGCTCAACGATTGACCGGGTACGGTGAGACTGAGGTGGCAGGCAGACTCTGTCTCTCAGATCTCTACGGAGCTGAGTTGGCGGAACGGTGGCTCAGGTGCGGAAGCCGGGAATTCTTGCCGGATGGCGATCTCCATCTGGATACGACCATCCGGAACCGGAGCGGCGATTCTATTCCTGTTCGCCTGACTGGCGTGACCCTGCGAAAGGAGACTGAGGTTCTGGGCTGCGTCACCTTCTTCCAGGATTTGCGCCGGATCCGCCAGCTCGAGCAGCAACTGATCCAATCCGAACGGCTGGCGGCGACAGGTCAGTCCGTGGCCAGCATGGCCCATGCAATCAAGAATATCGTGAGCGGGCTCAAGGGCGGCATGTTCGTGGTCAACAAGGGATTCGAACTCGCAAACCAGGAGTATCTCCACAACGGCTGGGACATGGTGCAGCGGAATATTGCCAAGGTCTCTACTCTGGCAATGGATCTCCTTACCTATTCCAAGGAACGGCGACCTGAGTACCGGATGGTTCACCCACAGGAGGTAGCGAGGGAGGTGGTAGAGCTCCTCAGGACACGCGCCCAGGAGTTCGGGGTGCAAGTGGTTCTGGAGACCGACGAGGATATCGAGCCCCTGGCGATGGATGCAAGCGGGATACACCAGTGTCTGGTAAACCTCGTGGGCAACGGCATCGACGCCAGCAGGCCGGAGATCTGCGGCCATGAAATGGGTCGGGTCACACTCCGGGTCTGTCGCCAGTCGGGCTGGGCGGTCTGTTTCCAGGTAGAAGACAACGGCTGTGGCATCGGTGAGGAGGACAGGGAGAACCTCTTTACCACTTTCTTCAGTACCAAAGGGGCCGAGGGAACCGGGTTAGGGCTCCTGAACGTTCAGAAGATTGTGGCGGAACACAAGGGACGGGTTCAGGTGCAATCCGAAGTGGGAAGGGGCTCAGTATTCTGTGTCCTGCTCCCTGAGGGGCTTGCTCGGGAACAGGACGACGAAGGTGGATCCGCTAACCGGGAGCACGAGAATCCCGAGTCGTGCCTGGCCCAAGGGCGCCGGGGGGGGAGGGTCGTATGATCAGCTACAGCAAGGTCTTGTTTTGCAGCGATTTCTCAGAGGACGCAGGGATGGCATTCCATCACGCTTTGGATTTTGCCCGGCGATACAACGCCAGTCTGCACATCCTGCACGTGCTTCACTCGGGCTATAAGTACATGCGGTACGTGGTGGACGAGTACGTTCCGCCGGCACAGAGGGAGCAGACCGTGGATGCTGAGCTCGTCAAGCGCGCGGAGGCCGATCTCAAGGCCCGCTATGGAGATAAAGCCCAGGAATGCAAGGAGGTTGCCGTCGCGGTCCGAATCGGGGTCCCCTTCGTGGAGATCGTCCGTTACGCCAGGGAAAACCAGGTGGATTTGATCGTCATGGGTGCATCGGGGAGCTCCGAATTGGATAAGCAGACGTTCGGCAGCACCGTGGAAAATGTAGCCCGTCGGGCTCACTGCCACGTCGTAGCCATTCGCAACCCTGAGCTTACCTTCAAGATGCCCGGTTGAGCAGAAGACTCCTTCGGAGCACCGATCATCGGATGATGTTCGGAGGGGTCTGAGGTACATAGAGAGAAATGATTTCAGTTACGGAGGTAGACTTCCATGAAAAAGAAAACCGTTCTGGTCGTGGATGACGAGCTGGATATGCGGACATTCATCTCGACCTTACTCGAGACGAGCGGGTACCGAGCACTTGTCGCCACCAATGGTGAAGAAGGTATAAAGAAGGCCCGCGAGCACAAACCGGCGGTCATCATCCTGGATGTCATGATGCCCAAGGAGGGTGGCGTCCAGATGTACCGTGAGCTGAAGACCGATGAGGAGCTCAAGGGCATTCCGGTTATCATGCTCTCGGCGATCGCCAAAAAGACATTCTTCCACTCCCAGAAGATGCTCAACACCTATCGAGGCCAGGTAGTTGCGGAGCCCGAGGCGTACATCGAGAAACCGCCGGAAACGGAACAGCTCCTGAAGGTTCTCGACGACTGCATCGGCTGCGAGAAGTTCCAAAGAGCCTGAAGCCGACGAGGTGAACTCCGTTTTCTCCGGGAGGAGCGGCCATGTCCGCATGAATCGGTGTTTACGTCTGTCACTGCGGGACCAATATCGCCGGCAAGGTCCGGGTGGAGGAGGTTGCCGCTCTTGCCTGGACCGTGAAAAATGTAGCGGTAGCACAGGACTGCAAGTTCATGTGCTCGGACTCCGACCAGGAGATGATCGACAAGGCGATCAGGGATCTTGGCCTTACCAGGGTCACATCAGCTCAAACAAATTAACGGAAATGGGTTGAATTGATGAATACCAGTGTTGATTTGGAACTGTATCACGAGGTGGCAAAATTCGGGGCCAGGGATATGGAGATCTGCATGCAGTGTGGCATCTGCAGCGCATCTTGTCCCCTGTCCAACGGAACGAATTCGTTTCCACGAAAGATCTATCGTTATCTTCAGCTAGGGCTTAGGGACAAGCTGCTCAAGTCGCCCGTGCCCTGGCTCTGTTATTACTGCGGTGAATGCAATAAGGACTGTCCCCGGAAGGCCGAGCCGGCCGAGACGATGATGGCAACCCGCCGCTGGCTAACCACTCAGTACGACTGGACCGGGCTCGCCAGGCGTTTTTACCTTTCCGCGGCCTGGGAGATAGGTGCGCTGTCCCTCCTCGCGTTAGGCATCATTGTGTTTTTCTGGCTCTTCCACGGACCGATCATAACCGATCGCGTTTCCGTCAATTCCTTTGCGCCGGTCGCGTGGATTGAGATCGGCGATTTGATAATGGCCGCAATCCTGTCCGCTTTTTTGCTGTCAAACGCATTCAGAATGTATCGCTTCATCATGAGCGATACGAAGGTGCCGCTTTGGCTCTATATCGCGGAAGCCAAAGCCTTTGTCCTGCACTTTGCGACCCAGAAGCGCTGGCGGGAATGCGGGGAGGACCGGAGTCGCTGGCTCAAGCACTTCACCTTGGTGACCGGCTACATGACCATGATGACGTTGGTCATTGTTTTCATCCGCTGGTTCCAGGTCGACGACAGTAGTTGGCATTTCACGAGCATCTTCGGCTACTACGCCACCGGTGTGTTGCTGGTTATTACGGTGGAGATGTTCCGTAGCCGGCGAAAGAAAGAGGAATCCATCCACCGCTTCTCCGAATTGTCGGACTGGCTTTTTTTGATCCTCCTTTTCTTAACGGCGCTAACCGGCATTATTATGCACGCCCTTCGCCTCGCCGGGTGGCCGATGGGAACATATGTCATGTATGTGATCCACCTGGCAGTCGCTGTTCCCATGCTGGTCATAGAGGTCCCTTTTGGAAAATGGTCACATCTTTTTTACAGACCGTTGGCAGTATTCTTGGCCACCGTCAAGGAGAAGGCGCCAAAAGCCTCCCATGTGGATGTCGAGGAGGTAATGGCCGAGATCGGCGAAACCTTTATGACCTGCCTGCAATGCGGCACCTGCACGAGCGTCTGCCCGTGGAACCTGGTTTCGTCCTACAGCCCGCGCCAGATTCTGCGCCAACTCAGCTTGAAATCCGGCACCGAGCAGTCTGTTGACCAAGCCGTCTGGACCTGCGTCACCTGCAATGCGTGCGGGGTAAACTGTCCGCGCGGTATAGAGATCATCGACGTCATGAAGGCGGTCCGGGGGCTCAATGTCGCCAGCGGCAGGATCCCCGAGTCCTTCGAGGTGCCGCTTCACAGCCTGAAGGCCAACGGCAATCCCTGGAATGGTGCTCGCGACAAGCGCCTGGAATGGGCCGGGGACTTGAACATCCCTGCTGTTACCCCTGAGCACGAGTACTGCCTGTTCACCTGTTGTACAACCGCATATGATCAAAGCAGCAGAAAAGCTGGCCGGGCTCTTCCACAACTGCTGAAATATGCAGGGATTTCCTTTGGTACGCTCGGTACGGAAGAGAGTTGCTGCGGTGATCAGGCTCACAAGATAGGGGCGGTGAACATATTCTCGGAGCTCGCCTTCAAGAACACCGATCTCTTTTTGCGTGCCGGCGCCGAGAAGATACTGACCACTTCGCCCCATTGCCTGAACGCTTTTAAAAATAACTATCCTGAGTTGAAGGCTTCCATCGGCATTGAGCATTATGCTGAACTTCTCGACCGACTCGTCCAGGAGGGCCGGTTAAGGCCCACCCTAGAAGGGGCAAGCACCGTCACCTATCACGATCCATGCTACCTGGGACGTCACCGCGGCATCTACGAAGCGCCTCGCCGCGTTCTCCAAAGTATTCCGGGAGTTAAGCTGGTCGAGATGGCGAACAACAGAGAAAGTAGCTTGTGCTGTGGCGGGGGAGGCGGCGGAGCGTGGAACGATGATCCCCCCAGCCAGCGCTTTGGTGTGCTGCGCGTCCGCGAGGCCCTTGACACCGGCGCTGAAGTGATTGCCACCGCCTGTCCCTATTGCATCCGCATGCTTAATGAAGCCGTAAGGGAACTCGGTGTAGGGAATCAAATTGTCGTCCGGGACCTTGCCGAATTGCTACTGCAGTCGGTGGTGATGAGGGACGAAGCGGATACGGCTGCGTACATCAGTAGAGGCGTTGAGCAGGAGGTCTGCCATGTCTGAACGAATCGGGTTTTATATCTGCCACTGCGGGATCAATATCGCTTACCGGGTTCGGGTGAAGGAAGTAGCCGAGTACGTGGCTACTTTGCCGAATGTGGCGATTTCACGTGATTACCTCTTCATGTGTTCCGATCCCGGGCAGGAACTCATCGAACATGATATTCGGGAGCGTCGTCTGACCCGCGTGATTGTGGCCTCCTGCTCCCCGCGGATGCACGAGAAAACCTTCCGGGCCGCCTGTAAGCGGGCAGGTCTTAATCCCTATCGGGCGTTCCACATGGTCAACGTCCGGGAGCATTGTTCGTGGGTCACCGAAGATGAAGACAAGGCCACCAGAAAGGCCAAGACTCTGGTCGGAGCCGGCATTTTGCGCGTCGCCCGCCAATCTGCGCTAACACCGGCCAGGTTCCCTGTATGCACCAACACCCTGGTTGTCGGCGGGGGCATCGCTGGCATGCAGGCATCTCTTGATATTGCCAAGGCGGGATTCAAAGCTTACCTGGTGGAGAGACAGCCCACGGTCGGCGGGCACATGCTCCAGTACGACAAGACGTTTCCCACCCTTGATTGTGCGGCCTGCATCGGCACACCCAAGATGGTCTCCGTCGGTCAGGAACCCAACATTGAGTTGCTCTCCTACAGCGAGGTCGAGGAGGTCAGCGGCTTTATCGGCAACTTCAAGGTGAAAGTCCGCCGCAAGCCCCGCTACGTGGAAGACAAGTGTACCGGGTGCGGCGAGTGTGCGAAGGTCTGCCCGATTGAATTCCCCAATGAATGGGACGTGGGCACAAAGACCAGAAAAGCCATCTACCGGCCCTTCCCTCAGGCCGTACCGATCACCTACTGTATCGACCCAAGGTACGACCGCGGCCCTTGTGTTCAAACGTGTCCGGCCGGGACCAATGTGCAAGGCTACGTTTCACTGGTCAAGTCGGGCAGGTACCAGGAAGCTGTGAAGCTCATCATGGAGCGCTTGCCGCTGCCGGGGACCCTCGGGCGCGTCTGTCCTGCCCCGTGTGAACAAGTCTGTCGCAGAGGAGAAGTGGATGCCGCGGTTGCCATCCGTGACCTGAAACGGTTTGCCGCAGACCAGGTGGACCTTTCCGAGCTGCCTCCGCCGGAGATCGAAGACCGGCCGGAGAAGATAGCGGTCATCGGTTCAGGGCCTGCCGGTCTTACGGTGGCCTATTACCTGCGCCTGAAAGGCTATCAGGTCACCATCTTTGAGACGCTGCCAGTGCTGGGGGGCATGCTTCGCGTCGGTATCCCTGATTACCGACTCCCTCCTGAAGTATTAGACAGGGAGATCAAAAACATACTCCGCTTGGGCATTGAGACCCGGACGGGTAAGCGGCTGGGGAAGGATTTCACCCTTGATGATCTGAAAAAAGAGGGCTTCTCCGCCGTCTTTCTCGGCATCGGCGCTCACGGAAGCCTGAAGATGAACATTCCCAGCGAGCAGGAGTTTGAGGGGGTGCTCGATGCGGTGGAATTCCTGCGCCAGGTGAACTCGGGAGAGAGAAGAAAGCCCGGAGAGCAGGTTGTGGTTGTCGGTGGGGGCAACGTCGCCATCGACGCGGCGCGCACAGCGCTTCGCCTGGGCTGTGAGCGGGTAACGGTGGTCTACCGGCGCAGCCGGGAAGAGATGCCCGCTTACCCGGAAGAGATCGAGGGCGCTCTGGCGGAAGGGGTCAAGATCCATTACCTGACCGCGCCTCTGCGCGTCCTTGGAACAGACGGCAAGGTGAGCGGCTTCGAGTGTCTGAAGACGGAACTGGGGCCACCCGACGAAAGCGGCAGGCGGCGGCCGTTGCCCGTCGAGGGCTCGGAGTTTGTGATTCCCTGCGATGCGGTCATCCCGGCCATCGGGCAGCAGCCCGAGGTGGACTGGGCTGTGGACACCGCCACCTTGAACCTGACTCGACGCAACACCCTGGTGGTAAACCCTCATACTATGCAAACCACCGTAGCCGATGTGTTTGCCGCAGGCGATGCCGTAAGCGGGCCGGCAACGGTAGTCGAAGCGGTGGCCGCAGGCCACAAGGCGGTAGAGGCCATCCACCGCTACATTAATGGCGAAGACCTCGACCGTTATGCC
>Ga0187776_10002054_pt1 | contig 10209 bp, 6 predicted proteins | sample 0216_BV02_MP12_2_FD_132426 | JGI IMG/M metagenome (GOLD analysis project Ga0187776, IMG submission 132426) | Tropical peat soil microbial communities from peatlands in Department of Meta, Colombia - 0216_BV02_MP12_20_MG | ecosystem: Environmental > Terrestrial > Soil > Wetlands > Peat | place...
CAACGCGCCGGGATACACGCGGCCCTCGGTGAAAATCTGTTTTTCGGTCCCATCCAACAGATTGTGAAGAAAAGTGACGGGCGGGACTTTCTGATCGAATTCGTAATGGAGGCTGCGGGCGTGCACCGCAACGGCGTATTTTCCGTCTTTCGAAGCGCTCCAACGTTCGATCCAGTCCGTGTTCGTGGTCAGGCGCGCAATGTTCTTGTCCTTCAGCGAAATCTTGAAGAGCCGTACGGGCGGTTCATGCTCCGAATCATCCACTACTTCGGAGTCATCTTTTTTTTTCTTTTGCGCTTGTTCGAACGCGCCCGGATCTTCCTGCGCGCTGAAAATCAAGGTCCCCTTATCCAGCCACTGGACGCGGCGCGGGGCGCGAGCCAGGTCCGTCAGCGCATATGCCTCACCTCCGTGCGCGCTGATGAGCCAGATTTGCGTCTTGGCCATGTCCGGCTTGGCGTCGGGCCTGGGCCGGGAGCTCAAGAAGGCAATCCACTCGCCGTCGGGGGACCAGGAGGGAAGTGATACGGAGTAACTTCCGCGAGTCAACTGGATGGTGCGGTCTTCGGTCAAACTGGAGAGAAACAAATTGGAGATGCGCTCGTCCCTTTCCTTGTCGCCCTCGGATTTGATCCAAACCACGGAGCGCGCATCCGGAGAGAGTGAAAAATCCGCGATCGATTCGGCGAAGACGACGTCTTCCGGCTTCCACGGAACAGTCTTTGAGGGAGACTTGCTCTCTTCGGCGGCCAAAGCCGGGACGACAGCGAGAATCAGGGCGGAACAGAGAACCAGAGAATGGACTCGTCTGCAGGACACGAAAGTCACCTATTCCCAAAGAGTTTGCAGGAGCACCGGAAAATCTCGCGGCGCAAGCAGAATAGTCTAAATGAGGCGCAATGGAAATGGTGTAGTCTGAATGACTGCTCTCGGACACGAGGTGAAAGAATGCCAGCGGTGAAACCGATCTTGGGCAAGGATACGTTCCAGTTCTTCCGCGAACTGGCCAGAAACAACCGCAAAGACTGGATGGACGAAAATCGCGAGCGTTATCAATCCTGCGTGGTGCAGCCTCTTCGGCGGCTGCTCGAAGAACTGTCGCCGGCAGTTCTTCGCATGAACAATGACTTTGAGGTGATCGGGCGGACCGGCGCGAACTTCTCCCGCATCAACCGCGATATCCGCTTTGCGAAAGACAAAACCCCCTACAAGACACAAATGTACTTGAAGTTTCAGTTGCCTTCGGCGGGCGACCGCGAAAGCGGCCAGCTTTACGTGGGTGTCTCGAAGGATACGGTAACGGTCGGCTTCCGCTTATATTCCGGCGGGAAACGCAGGGAATCGGCCCTGGCGTTGATTGCAGAGCCTCGCGTGACGGCGAATCCAAAGTGGGTAGCGCAACAGAAAAGGCGGCTGGGCGGCAAATACGAGAGCTATTGGTACACCACGGAAAAAGGGGAGTGGACGAAGCACGAAAGCTGGCCGACGGCGCCGCAGGACTGGAAGAAGATTCTCGCCTGGATTGTGCGGAGAAAAATGAAACCTTCGGCAGCTAGGCGAGCCATGTTTCCAAAGGAAGTGGCGAAGACGTTCCGAGATGTTTATCCGCTGCTGAAATTCACGAGTGTTCCGTAAAGCCTCGCGGATATGCGGACAGCTGGGATTCGCGCAGCACTGGCGTGCCCGTGCCCCGAACAACGGCCCGCTCCAGAAAGGGAGCCCTACCTAAGCAAACAGCCAAGCTCTTGTGCCGGCGGAAAATGCGAAACGGAAATTGACGGCCTGTGGGGAGTCGCATAGGATGCCAAACGCATCTTGATTCCCGGGGAGAAAACTCCATGCTGAAAAGCAAGCCAGTGATTTTGGCCGCCGCGTTGTTGTTCTTCGGAACTGTCGCCGTCTTCGCGCAGAGGCCTTCCGGCATATCCGAACGAGCGGCAGCCCGATCCGACGAAAAGCCGGCCGATAAGGCGGAGGACAAGTCGAAGGACGAGAAGGGTAAAAGCGAAAAAGGGAAAGAAGAAAAGAAGCCGGAGGAGAAGTTCGTCCAGACGAAGCATTCCATTCACATTGGAAAGGAAGAGATCAAATACACGGCCACGGCAGGCACGATTCTTTTGAAACTCGAGGATGACACGCCAAAGGCCAGCGTCTTCTACATTGCTTACACGAAGGATGACATCAACGACCTGGCAAAACGCCCCGTGACGTTCTGTTTCAATGGCGGGCCGGGTTCCGCGTCGATCTGGCTGCATCTGGGCGCATTCGGCCCGCGGCGGGTCGAAATGGGAGATGCGGGTGCGCTGACCGGGCCTCCTTACCGGCTTGTGGACAACGAACACACGCTGCTGGACACGACCGACCTCGTGTTCATCGACCCCGTCTCGACGGGTTACAGCCGCGCCGTCCCCGGAGAGCAGCCCAAGCAATTCCACGGCATCGAGGAGGACATTCAATCCGTCGGCGAATTCATTCGGCTTTACGCGACGCGCAACAAGCGCTGGACTTCTCCCAAGTTTCTCGCTGGTGAAAGCTACGGCACGACGCGCGCCGCAGGACTTTCCGGATATCTACAGGGACGCTACGGGATGTATCTCAACGGCATTATCCTGATTTCTTCCATTTTGAATTTCGAGACCGCCGAATTTGACCGCGGAAACGATTTGCCCTATGTGTTGTATTTGCCGACGTACACGGCCATTGCCTGGTACCACAAGAAGCTTCCGCCGGACCTGCAAAGCGACTTGCAGAAGGCCATCAGCGAATCCCGCAGCTATGCGATCGGACAATACGCCAGTGTGCTCTCCGCGGGCGACAACGTTTCGGTATCCCAACGCGAGGAAGCGGCCAAGAAGCTTGCGCGGCTCACCGGGCTTTCCGCCGACTACATCGATCGCAGCAACCTGCGGATCGAGATCATGCGTTTCGACAAAGAACTTCTGCGCAACGAGCGCCGCACCGTGGGCCGGTTGGATGGGCGCTTTACCGGCATCGATTACGACGCGGCAGGAGCGACGCCGGAATATGACCCGAGCCTCGCGGCGATTGTCGGCCCATACACGGCGACGTTCAGCGATTACGTTCGTGGAGACCTGAAGTTCGAGAGCGACCTGTTTTATGAGTTTCTGACCGGACGCGTGCGGCCCTGGAATTTCCAACCGTATGAGAACCGCTACGTAAACGTGGCGGAAACGCTGCGCAGCGCGATGACCCAGAATCCGTTTTTGCATGTGTATATCGCGAAGGGCTATTACGATCTGGCGACGCCCTTCTTCGCGGCGGATTACACGTTCGAACACCTGGGGCTGGATGCCTCGTTGCGCGGGCATTTGAGTGGCGGATATTACGAAGCCGGACACATGATGTACGTGCACAAACCATCTCTCGCGAAGCTCAACCAGGATGTAAAAGCTTTTCTAGCGGCGAGCGCAAGTCAATGAAGCGATTGCTGGGTGTTTTGCTCTGGATCGCCCTAGGCGCGACAGGCGCAACCGCACTCGCGACCATCGCCCTGCACCGCGGCGAACCGATCAATGCCACGTGGTTCGTCCTGGCGGCCGCCTGCTCCTATTTGGTGGCATACCGTCTCTATTCGGCCTTTATCGCGGCGAAGTTGCTGGCGTTGGACAATTCCCGCGCGACACCCGCGGAGCGCCGGGATGATGGCCGCGACTTCGTGCCCACCAACAAGTGGGTTTTATTCGGCCATCATTTCGCAGCGATTGCCGGGCCAGGTCCGCTCGTCGGCCCGACGCTCGCGGCGCAGTTCGGCTACCTGCCCGGAACACTTTGGCTGATTGCGGGGGCGGCGTTTGCCGGTTGCGTGCAGGATTTGGTGATTTTGTTCTGCTCGATTCGCCGCGACGGGAAAACGCTTGGTGAAATGGCGAGAGTAGAGGTCAGCCGGCGCGGGGGATTCATTGCGCAGTTGGCCGTGCTGGCCATCATGATCATTCTGCTCGGCGTGGTGGCATTGGTGGTGGTCAATGCGCTGAAGAGTTCGCCGTGGGCCACATTCACGCTGTCGATGACCATTCCCATCGCCCTGCTGCTTGGTGTGTATCTGCGCTATTTCCGCCCCGGACGGGTGCTGGAAGCTTCGGTGATTGGCGTGGCTCTCGTGCTGTTCGTGGTCGTGGCGGGGCAGTGGGTGGCCGATTCACCGGCGCTGGCGAGCAAGTTCACCCTGGGTGGGATCGCGTTGGCGTTCGCCATCATCGCTTACGGGTTTGCCGCTTCCGCGCTACCCGTCTGGCTGTTGCTGGCTCCCCGCGATTACCTGAGCGCCTTCATCAAGGCGGGCGCGATCTTTTCCCTGGCCGCCGGCATTCTACTGGTGCGCCCGCAAGTGCTGATGCCGCCGCTGACCCGCTTCGTGGATGGCAGCGGCCCTGTGTTTGCCGGAAAGATTTTTCCGTTCTGCTTCATCACCATTGCCTGCGGGGCGATCAGCGGATTTCATTCCATGATTTCGAGCGGAACGACGCCGAAGATGATTCAGCGCGAAGGGCACGCGCGTTTCATCGGTTATGGCGCGATGCTGCTGGAATCATTCGTGGGCGTGATGGCCATGGTCGCAGCCTGCGCGATGACGCCAGGGGTCTACTTCGCGATCAACAGCCCAGCTACGATCGTCGGAGCCACTCCCGAAGCCGCGGCACAAACAATCTCCGGTTGGGGTTATCCGCTCACCGCGGCGACAATGACCGGCTTGGCGCATGCGGTCGGCGAGCAGACGTTGCTGAACCGCGCGGGGGGCGCTCCTTCCCTCGCCGTGGGTATGGCACAGATTTTTTCCAGCACCATTGGCGGAGAACGCCTTCTGAGCATTTGGTATCACTTCGCCATCATGTTTGAAGCGCTGTTTATTTTGACGGTGCTGGATGCGGGCACGCGCGTGGGCCGCTTCATGATGCAGGAACTGGTCGGGCGCGTGTGGAAGCCGCTGGGTCGCATGAACTGGTATCCGGGAGTACTGCTATCGAGCGCGTTGATTGTCGGCGCGTGGGGATATTTTCTCTATCAAGGCGTGGTGGATCCTCTTGGGGGGATCAACTCGTTGTGGCCGTTGTTCGGAATTGCGAATCAATTGCTGGCGGCGGTGGCTTTGGTGGTTGCCACGACGATTCTGCTGAAGATGGGCCGGCTGAAATGGATCTGGGTGACGCTGATCCCGATGGCCTGGCTCGTCGTCGTGACCATGACGGCGAGCTATCAGAAGATCTTCAGCCTCAACCCGCGCATCGGATTTCTAGCGGCGGCGAATGTCATGGCGGAGCAAATAGCCACGGGCCAGATTCCGGCTGCGCAACTCGTGGAAACACATCGCTTGATTTTCAATCAGCGACTGGATGCCGCGGTCACGGCCACCCTGGCGGTGATGTTTCTGGTGTTGCTCGCAGAGGCGGTAATTCAATGGCACGCGATTCTTGGCCGCGGCAAGGAACCGGCGTTGTACGAGACCCCCTATGTAGCCACACAGTGGGCGGAGGGGGACTGATGCGGCGCGCGTGGAGAGACGCAAAGCAAGGCATCAGGCACTTTTGGCAAGGACTGCGCGAGTGGAGCGGCGATGCCGCTTATGAAAGGTATGTCAGATGCATGACGCGCGATGGTTCGCGAGCGACTCTCTCTCCGTCCGAATTCTATGTGGAGCAACTCCGTCGCAAGTACTCGCGGCCAAACCGGTGCTGTTAATCCTAATCGGGGACTCGACCACCTGTTGTTGGCGCGGTGCGCGGGGAGTACACTCAGCTTACGGCCAGGACGCAAGTCGCTGTGCCGGTCGCGCTTCACCGCAATGTGAAGGACGGCTGCGCTTATCCTTGGCGTAGCCGTTAAGTTGCACGCAATGCCCGCCACTCTGCCACGCGATTCCCCGTGTTAATTCACCCTTGCTTGCCGCCATTCTAAGTCATGGTGTTTCTTCGCCGCGGAGGATCGCGACGGGTACATCGTGCGTTAATGATCGGTTGCCGCAGGATGACAAGCGATGTGAGGCTTGCAGGGGAGAGCAGAGCGGCGGGCGCGTGGCCTTGCTACAGCAGCTCCACGTCTTCGTCGGGAGGCTTTAGCGACGTGACTTTATGCAAAAGCTTGATGCCGTGCTTTCGCACACCGCCTAGGATCAAACGGCGTGTTTCCGCGGGAAGCTCTTCTGGAGCGAAGACACCCTCGACCTCGCGGGGAAAATGCTTCACGAACAGCGCTGCAACGTGCGCCGTAGCATAGGCTACCGGAGTCGCGAAGCGGCCCTGGCGGCGGATCTGGTAAAGCGTGGGAAAGAGAGCGTCGCTGCGGATCAGCATATGCTCGTCCTCTTTTGGCCCGTGATTTACGCCGCGCACAAGCACGGAAGCGGCAAAGCGCGCATTTTGGAGAATACCTTGGCGAATGAGCGCCGCAATTTTTCGCGGAGAGGAGGTCTCCGGAAATCGCCGGCGCGGGAGGCCGCGAGACTTTGAGAGCTTGCCCTGCTTGTGCCAGCGGCGAAGGCGGTCGAACTCATTGCCGCCGATCTTTACGTCGAGGTCCTGCATGGGAATGGAATAGGGAAGCGTGGCCACTTCGTCCTGGGCGGCGAGGACGACATTGGCGGGGCCGATGGGATCGGGAAAACGGAATTTCTCGAGTTCCGCAAAACGCCTAGCCAACTGAAATTTCTTATGCCGGTAGATCCGCGGGTTGGAGATGGCCTCATCAAAAGAAACCTCCGGGGACCACTGGGAGATAGGGTCGTCGCTTTCGCTGCTTTCGTAAAGGCGAATCTGGACGGAATGGACCTCGTCGAGAAGTTCAGCGGCGCGCTTGACGAGAAGGTTCGTGAGCCCCGGAGCGGCGCCGGTATTAATGAGCGCGGCTCGGCGCTTGGTCTCGAAGCGCTGCGCATAGCGAAACTGTTCGGGCTTGAAGGGATTGCGGGTCAGATGGGAGCTAAGGTCGAGATAGTGGGCGCGAAGGCGCAATGCCGCCCGCAACACAATTTCGTTGAAGACCGACGCAGACGCGTTGACGATAAGATGACAGCCCTTGGCGGCGCGGGTGATGCCATACAGGTTGCGGGCGTTCACCTCGGTAACCGCGATGGTCGATTTTTTCCCGAGGAACCGGCGGGCCCTGGAGGGATCACGGTCGCCGCACCACACATCGTGGCCCTGGCGTTCCAAGAGATGGGCTAAGAGGGAGCCAGTCGCCCCTGCTCCCAGGACGAAGATTCGCATGCTGTCCGCTCACTCTATCATAGTCGCTCGGCCGGTGGTCCCCCGCTGGAGTTTGCGGGGCTGAGCTCGTTGGGCCCGGTCAGTTTCGCGTACGCCATTCCGCGTTGTCCGCTTGCGCAACAAGGTTTCCCGGAATCGGACGTTTTCGCTGCGCGGGGTGGATTTGGCCTAGGCTAAAGCCTTTTTTGTGAGTAGATTGTTGCCCCACCCTCCCTGGCCGCAGGCCTGCATCGGCGTCTCCCGAGACAAAATCGACTAGAGACCGAGGTGTCGCAGATGACCACTGTGATCCAGGACCTGCGCTACGGGGTACGGATGCTCGCCAAGTCGTCCGGCTTCACCCTGGTGGCCGTATTTACGCTTGCTCTGGGTATCGGGGCCAACGCGGCAATCTTCAGTGCAATTAGCCCGATCCTGATTGAGCCCCTGCCCTACCCGCACTCCAGCCGGATCATGATTATCTGGAACGTTTTTCAGGGCGCGCGGTCCCAACTGGCGTTTCATAGTTTTCGTGAAATTGAGGCGCGCAACCGCTCCTTCGATGCATTGGCCATTTTAGAGCCGTGGCAACCGACCGTGAGCAGTTCTGCGGAGCCCGAGCGGCTCAACGGCCAGCAGGTAAGCGCCGAATATTTCCGAGTTCTGGGCGTGTCGCCGACGTTGGGGCGTGACTTTCAGCCGTCAGACGATGGCTTTCATGGCCCCAAAGTGGCCATCCTTGGTTACGGACTGTGGCAACGGCGTTTTGGCGGCGAAGGAGTCGTTGTAGGGCGGCCGATTACGCTCGACGGTGATGCATACACCGTGGTCGGCATCATGCCGCGCGAATTTGAAAATGTACTCGCCCCCGCGACAGAGATCTGGTCGCCTACACAATACGACCCATCCCACCCGGGCGACCCCACCACTTCTGGGTGGGGGAATCACCTGCAACTTATCGGTCGACGCCGGGCTGGAGTCCGTCTCGAGCAAGCGGTGGCGGATCTCGACAGGATTGCGCGCTCGCCAGTGGCAGAGTTTCCCCGCATGCGCTGGACCTCGTTCCAGTCAGGCTTCATTGTCGAATCGCTGAAGGAGAGTGTGACGCGCGGTGTCCGGCCAGCCCTGCTCGCCGTGTTCGGGGCAGTCATTCTCCTGCTCCTGATTGCGTGCGTGAACGTGACGAACCTGCTGCTGGCACGCGGCGCCATCCGGCGAGGGGAATTCGCGATGCGCGCGGCCCTTGGCGCCACCCGGGGGCGGATGATCCGGCAAATGTTGACCGAGAGTGTGCTGCTCACCGTGGCCGGCGGAGTTCTCGGCCTATTCGTTGCGAGTTTTGGGGTGGAACTGTTGTTAGCTCTCCGCCCGCCGGAATTGCCCCGTTTAAGCGCGATCCGTCTGGATCGAAACGTGTTTGCCTTCGCATTCGGAATCAGCAGCTTGATCGGCCTGGCGGTCGGGCTGGTTCCGGCGTTGCAGGCTTCGCGCAGCGATCCGCAGACTGGCTTGAAAGAGGGCTCACGACCGACAGTCAGCAGCCAGCACTGGATGCGCCGCGCATTGGTCGTTTCGGAGATTGCCTTAGCAATCGTGCTTCTCGTGAGCGCGGGATTGCAACTGCGCAGCGTTTCGCGCTTGCTGGCTGTCGATCCCGGCTTTGACTCCGCGCACTTGCTCACGATGCAGGTGCAAACTTCCGGGCATCTCTTCGACGACCCAGCGACGACCCGCCGATATTTTGCGCGGGCCCTGAATGAGGTGCGGCGCGTCCCTGGCGTTACATCGGCGGCATTCACAAGCATGTTGCCACTGACAGAAGATACCCAGTTTGGGAACTATGGGACGCAGTTCGAGAAGGACGGCGGTAGTTTCGATACGTTTCGATATGCCGTGACGCCGGATTATTTTGAAACGATGCGAATCCCGCTCAGGCGCGGCCGGTATCTGGACGCGCGCGATACAGCCAGTGCGCCGCCGGCCGTTGTGATCAGCGAATCACTGGCAAAGAAGGAATTCGGCGCGGAGGACCCTATCGGCCAGCGCGTTCATGTCGGACCTGTGGACCGGCCGTGGTACACGATTGTCGGGGTGGTTGGTGACGTCAAGCAAACTTCGCTCGCGGCTGGGCTTCTCGATGATGTGTACATTTCGACGGAGCAATCGTGGTTCGCGGACCAGGCAATGTCGCTGGTGGTGCGCGCGCCCGGCGACCTAGAGTCTCTCTTCCCGGCCATCCGAACGGTGGTCTGGTCGGTCGACAAAGATCAGCCGATCATTCGTATTTCGACGATGAACGCTTTGCTGGCGGCCTCGGCCGCCGAGCGACACTTTGTGCAGGTCCTGTTCGATACTTTCGGCCTCGTGGCTCTGGCGCTCGCGGCAATCGGCCTCTACGGCGTGGTCTCAGGTAGTGTGAGCGAGCGGACGCGCGAAATCGGAGTGCGCGTGGCTCTGGGTGCGCAACGGCGCAACATCTTTTTGCTAATCCTGCGCCAGGGTCTGTCGCTGACGGTGCTGGGTGTGGGAATCGGGCTCGGCGGTGCGGTTGTGGCAGGCAGGGCCATCGCTTCGCTGCTGTTTGGCATATCTTGGTCCGACCCTATTACGTATGTCGGCGTGATCCTGCTCCTTGTTGGTGTGTCAGGATTTGCCTGCTGGCTTCCCGCGCGGCGAGCGGTGTGCCTTGATCCAACTCTCGCCTTACGTCAGGAATGATTTCGGCCAATTTGATGGCAGAATGCCGCAATTGCGCCCGAGGGGCGAACAGGCGTAGACTGGGCGCATAAACTCCGATCCCGCCAGCCTACCGGGAGACAGCCCAAGGCGGCGGGGCGAGGTGGCCATTGCCAAGGCCGCCGAGGGTTTGGGTGGAAACGCCCAAGCCTCCCGTGCTTGGAAAGGAGCGAGTAGGCCGGAAATCCACGGATTTTCGACGCAAGCCCGATTCCTTGTGCGAATCGGGTTTTTGTTTTGGATTGCTGCAGCTTCAAAGCGAATCGAGATGAGC
>Ga0187776_10002055_pt1 | contig 10205 bp, 7 predicted proteins | sample 0216_BV02_MP12_2_FD_132426 | JGI IMG/M metagenome (GOLD analysis project Ga0187776, IMG submission 132426) | Tropical peat soil microbial communities from peatlands in Department of Meta, Colombia - 0216_BV02_MP12_20_MG | ecosystem: Environmental > Terrestrial > Soil > Wetlands > Peat | place...
GAGGCCTGCAGCATGGTCTCGATGGCGTTGGAGAGGTCGTGGGCGAGGCGGCGCAGGTGAGCGATCACCTCGGGAGGCAGGGGCGGATTGGAGTCCGCGGGCATGGGAGACGGGATGACCCAGTGTAACATCGGGTGATCGGGTGATCCCGGGATCGGGAGATCGAAAACCAGAGCCGCCAGCAGCCGGCTCCTCCTGGCATCGGCCCGGATTGACAGTTTTCTGCGGCGTCTGTGAGAATGAAGGTGCCGTTCCTTTCTTGAGGCGCGCGGCCGCGGGCCGGGCGCATCCGAAAAAGCCGAAGTGGCGGAATTGGCAGACGCGCATGGTTCAGGTCCATGTGCCCGCAAGGGCGTGGGGGTTCGAGTCCCTTCTTCGGCACCAAGTTCTGAAAGCCTCATAAATAGAGCCTCCGGCGGCCGGTAGAATTTTCCGGCTACCGGAATCGGTGGTTTTCGCCACTGTCCAGTGTCGGTTCTTCACGAGCAGCACCTACGTCGATGAGATTGACGCGATAGACCGCTGGCCGAAACCCCCAGGCGTGCGAGGAGCACGGAGCCTCTTGCTGCACTGGCACTACCTCCGCGCAGTTACTGTGCTATTGAGGCGCTGGCTGTGAACCCAGCGTGTCCTGCAGGATCTTGGGCTTACCGTTGTCTCCGAAGATGACGACGTGCTCGCTCGCGTTCTGGTCCGGCGCCGTGGCCGTCAGCCAGAATCGCTTCAGGTCCGGACTGACCGCGCAGTAGATGATGCCCGGCTCGGCGTGGGGCGCCGGCTCGACCACCGGCCCGTTCGCCCCCTTCACGAATACCATGCGGAAGGGCAGGCGCTGTCCGCCGCGGGCGTAAGGGCTGCTGCCTGCCTCCACACCGTGTAGCGCACTCTTCAGGTCACTGTCGCTAGCAGGAAAGTGACCCTGCTCCGTTCCCCAACCAGCCATGGCCGTACTCACGTTGAGCATCTTATCGAACACCTTGGGGCGCGCTTCATAGCGGGGAGCGGCGAAGCGCACGGGCAGCGCGATCGAGGACACCAGGCCGATCAGGAAGCCCAGCGCCAGCCACTTCGCCGACGATTGCTTGCGCAGCAGGGCATGGAGAACGGGAATCAAGGCCGCCAGGCCACACGCCAGCCATAGCAAACCCTCCGAGAGATAGTCGAAGTCGATGTAGTAGGCGCGTCCGGAACGTACCTTCCAGTAAGAGGCAAGGAATCCGAAGCCTGCCCAAAGGGGAGGCAGGATGAAGGTCATCGCCAGGAGGCAGCCCACGATCCGCAGTGCTCTCACTCTTGATCCTCTCACGACAGCGAACGCATTCCAGTAATGAGGGAGGGCGAGGCCGTCGCTTGCGCCACCTCGTGTTCGCCGAGCTGGGCCTAGCGCTATTGCACGGGCTGGCCGTGCGCCAGGCAGGTTTCGGCTTTGCCGTCGTCAGAATACAGAATAACGCCGCTCTGATTCGTGCAGAAGGCGCGTTGGGGACTCTTGCTGGCTTCGGCAGAGATAGCGGTGATCGCGTACTTGTCCGCCGGTTGCCCGGTACAGCCCTGCACCGTAAAGACATACCCATGCAGTTTCCCGCTAGCAGTTCCATCGTCGAGTAGTCCAGCACCGTGGGGGTCCGACTTTGTTCCTTCGGCGGACGGGCCCAAGTCGCGGAGCAAACAGGTGAAGCCGACTGCTGGATAGACAGAGGCGTAAACGAGTTCCGCCCGGTTGATCAGCCTCAGAGAGCCGGCGATTTCGACCTGCTGATCCTTCCGTCCGTCTTGGACAAGCCGAGACAGGAGCTGGGCGTCGTCCAAGACAGTAGGCTGCTCTGGAGGGACCTGGAGCATGACCAACCGCCAGACCCCGTCTTCCAGACGCGCTTGAACAACGATCCTGGTCGGCCATGACCATTCCTCGGGCGGCGCTTTCCCCGCGAAGGTGCGCCTCACGGCGATTTCGACAGTTGCTTCACCGTTATGAATTTCTTCCTTAATGAGGTTGAACTCGAAGATGTCCGGGCCCTCCGGGTTCTCCGATCGCAGGACGGGCGTGTCCCCTTCCATGCGCTGCACAATGGTTCCGTGTTGCTTGGCTTCGCGACCGAACGCCAGCCATTTGAGAATACCGTTCCGGCGCTCCTCACCCATCTGCTGCAAGGCTTGCTGCGTGGCGTTTGGCAGGTGCTTCTCGATCGCGGCGTCATCCTGAGCAAAAATCACCTCGAAGGCAGCATCGCGCAGAGACTTCCTTTCCTGATCCTCGGTACCTTGTGCACGCACTCCCGTGGCGAACAGCAAGCCCGCCAGCACTGCCCCCATTACGCACTCGAATCGTCGGATCCCAGTCATGCTGCCCCCTGCGGACCGAATCAGTCCGCTGTTCAAGAACGCATTGTACGGGATACTTGCGTCCCAGAGTTGGGGTTTCCAATACCCAAGCAACAAACACTCTCGCTCTCTTCTCCGCAGCAGCGAACCCAAGTGCTCGCGCTAGCGCTTGCTTAGGAAGCAAGTCTTTCGATTGCCAGCGGCGCAAGTTCGCGCTAGGCTGGCGTTCTCCATGAAAGCTGAGCCTCCAAGAGGAGGGCGATGAAGGCCTGTTACCGCGCGGACTTGTGTCTTGTTTTTGCGCTGTGCGTTGCGACGGTCGTCCCGGCCCAGACGCCACCGCGCCCCGAGCTCGTTCCCCAAGTAGGCCATAGCGACTACATCCAGTCCATCGCCTTCAGCCCCGACGGACGCTGGCTGGCCTCGGGAGGTAACGACAACACCATCGGAGTGTGGGAGGTGGCAACGGGTCGAGAAGCCCGTACCCTAAGGGGCCACTCCAGCGTCTACTCCTTGGCATTTAGCCCGAACGGTCGCTGGCTGGCGTCGAGTGGTCGGGATGCCACGATCAGGATTTGGGAAGTAGCGACAGGCCGGGAGGCGCGTGTCTTGAGCGGCGCAGGGTCCGTCTACTGCGTGGTCTTCAGCGCCGACGGCCGCTGGCTGGCCTCGGCCAGTGTGGATCACAAGACCATCGATATCTGGGATGTGGAGACCGGACGGGAGGTACGCACGCTTAGCGGTCACTTGGAAGGAGTAAGTTGCGTAGCCTTCAGTCCGGATGGGCGCTGGCTGGCGTCCAGTAGCGACGACCTTACGATCAAGATCTGGAAGTTCGCGACGGGCGAGGAAGTGCGCATTCTTCGCGGGCATACGGGGAGCGTCGACTCCATCGCCTTCAGTCCCGATGGCCGCTGGCTAGCCTCGGGCAGCAGCACAATCCAGCTGTGGGAAGTTGAGACTGGCAGTGAAGTGCGTACTTTTGCCGTAAATACTGGCCATGTAAACTCCCTCGCTTTCAGTCCCGACGGGCGCTCGCTGGTCTCAAGCAGTGTGCAGGACAAGACCGTTAGGGTCTGGGAGGTCGCTACGGGGAAAGAAGTCAGGGCTCTGAGCGGCCACACGAAATGGGTGCCGCATGTCACCTTCAGTCCCGACGGCCGGCTGATAGCGTCGGGGAGTCTGGATCGTACGGTCAAGCTGTGGGATGCGGCGACAGGGCGGGAAGTGCGGACGCTTGCCAGCCGCACCGCCTCTGTCACAGCCGTCGCCATGAGCCACACCGGGCGCTGGCTCGCATTGGCAAGCGCCGGCAGCACAATCAGCACAGTCCGGCTTTGGGACATGGCGACCGGGCGCCCAGTGCGCACTCTCAGCGGCCACAAGAGCTGGGTCTCGTCTCTCGCCTTTAGTTCCGACGACCGCTGGCTGGCCTCGGGAAGTGGGGACAAGACCATCAAGCTCTGGGAAGTGGCCTCGTGGCATGAGGTGCGGACGCTCAGCGGCCACAAGCAGCCGGTGACGTCTCTTGCCTTCAGCCCCGACGGCCTCTGGCTGGCTTCGGGGAGTGGCGACAGGACCATCAAGATTTGGGAAGTGGCTACAGGGCGGGAAGTACACACACTGAGCGGCCACACGTTTGACATCGATGCCGTAGCCTTCAGTCCTGATGGCCGTACCCTGGTCTCAAGCAGCATGGACAATACAGCCAGGACCTGGGACGTGGCCACGGGGCAGGAGGTGACCCACTTTCAGGCCCCCGGCTCTGGCGCTGCCGCCTTTAGCCTTGACGAGCGCTGGCTCGCTGTCACTACCCGGGGGCCATTAGATAAGGTGGGAAGCATCCAACTGTTTGATGCTTCGACCGGGGTCCAATTCCGCACGGTCTATCACGTCTTTCCAAACGACGCGGATTACCTGACATCTGTAGGACTGAGCCACGATAGCCGTTTCCTCGCTTCAGGCACGAGCGACGGGATTATCGAGCTATGGGAAACGGCGACTGGGCGCCACATAAGCTCCCTTAGCGGGCATACAGGCACGGTTCACTCCTTGACCTTCGATCCCGATGGCCGTTTCCTGCTGTCAGGTTCCTACGATGGCACGTTGCGGCTCTGGGACGCGAAGACCGGCGAGCAGCTTGCTGCACTCTTCTCCATGTCGGACAGTGACGACTGGCTGGTGGTCACACCGGACGGGCTTTTCGATGGCTCGCCTGCAGCGTGGAACCAGATTCTCTGGCGATTCAACAACAATACCTTCGATGTGGCACCCGTGGAGCTCTTCTTCCGTGAGTTCTACCATCCCGGACTGCTAGCCGACATTCTCGCGGGCAAGCACCCTAAGGCGACTACCGACATCGCCTCGCTCGACCGACGGCAGCCGGGGGTGAAAGTGAGCCTGGCGAAAGGGCAGCTGCCGGGTGCGGTGGTCACCGAGCGGCGGGTGAAGTTGAGGCTCGAAGTGCAGGGGGCTCCGCCGGACAAGACGCACCCTGCAGGCTCCGGAGCTCAGGATCTGCGCCTCTTCCGCAACGGCTCGTTGGTCAAGATGTGGCACGGGAGCGTGAAGCTGGATAAGACGGGCAAGGCTACTCTGGAGACCGAAGTCAGGCTGATTGCAGGCGAGAACAAGCTGACTGGTTACGCCTTCAACCACGACAACATCAAGAGCAGCGATGCCACGCTGACGGTGGCTGGAGCGGATTCGCTCAAGCGCCCAGGCACGGCCTACATCCTGGCCAGTGGCATCAACCAATACGCCGACTCGGACTTCAACCTGCGCTACGCCTCGGCCGACGCGCAAGATTTTGCCCAGGAGGTCGAGAAGCAGCAGAAAGCTGTGGGCACGTACGCCAAGGTCGACGTCATATCGCTCACGGACCAGCAGGCGACCAAGGCCAACCTGCTGGCTGCGCTCAAGCATCTGGCCGAGGTGGTGCAGCCCGAGGACGCGGTCTTTATCTACTACGCCGGGCACGGGACAGCCTCCGGGTCGCGCTTCTACTTGATCCCGCACGACCTGGGCTACGCGGGCACCCGGAGTGATTTGGATGAGGCTGCGGTGAAGTCCGTGCTCGCGCACAGCGTCTCTGACCTCGATCTCGACCAGGCCTTCGAGGGCATCGATGCGGGGGAGATCGTGCTGGTGATCGACGCTTGCCGCTCGGGGCAAGCGCTACAGGCGGACGATCCGCGGCAGGGTCCGATGAACTCGAAGGGGCTGGCGCAGCTGGCCTACGAGAAGGGCATGTACATCCTGACCGCGTCGCAGGGCTACCAGGCGGCGCTGGAGGCTTCGAGCTACGGCCACGGACTGCTGACCTATGCGCTGATCGAAGAAGGCCTGAAGTCGGCCAAAGCGGACGACGAGCCCAAGGACGGCCAGATCACCTTGCGGGAGTGGCTTGACTACGCCAGCCAGGAGGTGCCGCAACTGCAGCGCGCCCTGATGCAGGCGGCGGAGCGGCGCGGCATGGAGCTGTCGATCGTCGAGGGCGAGGAAAAGCTCAAGGAGTTGGACCAGCGCTCGCTGCAGCGCCCGCGCGTCTTCTACCGCCGCGAGCCCGAAGCCCAGCCCTTTGTCATTGCTAGACCCACCGCGCCCTGAGCGTCCGCCCGGCGTGACCAACGGCAAGAAACCAAGAAGAAACGACCTCTGGGGCAGGTGGCTGCCTGCCACGATCGCTAGGCGTAGCGGTTAAGCCCAGTTTTACGCGATTTACGGCTACCTTAACGGCTACCGAAAACGTATAGTAATTTCACCCATAACACTGGGAAAACCAAGATGCCGATTCTGGGTGGTATGTAGAATCAACGGTTTAGCCGCTGTTTATGAGGCTTTCAGGGCCACGGTGACCAATCCCTTCTTCGGCACCATCACCCAGTTTTCCGTCGCCGGTAGCCAGCCGCCAATCGAAGCAGGTCCCTCTCCCGGGATCGGAATTTCGCGCGCGGGGCGGGGTGGGCCGGAAGTTCTTACGCGGGGTGGGCGGCGGGGTGTCGAGAGAGTGAATCTCGTAGTTTTGCCAGTTGCGGCGGGGCTGGGATTCTTCTAGTTTGAAATCACCCTCCAGGCCCCTAACTCGGCTCAACTCAACCAACCTTCCAAGCAGAGCCAGTCCGACCAAATCCCCCAAGGAGCAGGACTATGCCGATCAAAAACCCGAAGGAACTGTTCGTGACGATGTTGAGCGATGTGCGGCAGAACACCGAGAAGATCACCAAGATCTTCCAGGAGTTCCTGCCGTTCGTGCAGGACCCCGACATCAAGCAGGCGCTGGAGGCGCGGCTGTTCGTGCAGGAGAAGATCCTGGCCACGCTCGACCAGTGCTTCAAGCTGATCGGGGAGCAGCCGGTGAAGCTGACGGGAAGGCTGTATGACGTCTTCCTGGAGGACTTCAAGAAGGAGCTGCAGGAAATCCAACTGCCGGTGGCCAAGCACCTGTTCATCCTGGCCAAGCTGCACCACCTGGTCAACTTCCGCATCGGCGAGTACAAGGCGCTGATCGCGGCGGCCGACATCACCGGGCACTACGGCGTGAGCGTGTTGCTGGAGACCTGCCTGGCCGACAAGATGGCGCTGGTGGAGCGCAACAAGGTGCTGCTGCGCAACCTGGTGGAGACCAAAATCGCGGAGCGGGTGGCTGCTTAGCCCGCTGTCCGCGCGCAAACCCGCGGGCCGCGCCCGTCCCTGAACCGCGGACGGTGCGGCCCGTTTTCTTCGAGCGTTGAGGGCGCGTGCCCGGAGGCTGGCAGCCCCGGCGGCCCAGTGGCAGACTCGAGACATGAGATCCTTCGTCCTCAGTTGCGCTCTCGTGCTGGCGGTGGTGCCCGCCTGCGGCGCGCAAGAGTCGGCCGCGGGGGACTGGAATGGCCTGATCCGAGGCGGAAAGTGCAAGGAAGCGCGGGCCCTGTGCACGCCCTGGCTGCGCGCGCCCGAGGCCGGAAAGCAGGCGGAGGGTCACAAGTGCCTGGCCAATGTCGAGCTCTGCGAGAGTGAGAGCGTGGTCTTCCTCCAGCCCAACGACCTGGGGGGCGCGGCCATGACCAGCAGCTACCCGCCGGAAGCGGTGGACAAGGCCCTGCGGCATCTGGAGGAGGCGCTCAAGCTGACGCCGCAGGACCTCTCGATCCACCTGGGGCGGCTGCACCTGCTGGAGATCTCCTTCCGCTATCCGGAGATGGCCAAGGCGCTGGATGACAGTTGCAGCACCTACAAGGGGAGCGAAGGCGTGGAGGTGTGGCTGGCGTACACGTCCGAGCTCTTCCAGCAGAAGCAATTCCGCGCCGCGCTGGCGTTGCTGCAGGTGCTCGACAAGCATTATCCCGACTCGCACCAGGTCCTGGGCAACATAGGCGCGGCCTATGAGATGCTCAGCCAGGACGAAGCGGCGATCCACGCCCTGCAACGAGCCGTGGAGCTGGCGCCCGCCGATCCCATCGACAACTGGAACCTCGCTCGGGCCTACGATTACGCCGGCAAGACCGAACTGGCGGAGCAGTGGTACAAGAAAGCCCTGAGCCTCGAGCCGGATGCGGAGAGGCGGAAGGGAAACGGCTGCCTCTACGCCGCCTTCGTCGAGCAGAAGCTGCATGACCGGAAGCGCGCCTGCCAACTGCAGCAAGCGAACTGCCCCGCCGAAGAGCAAACCGCCTGCGCCCCGGCGAAATAGGACCTCCTCAGCATGGCGGAAGCCGTGCCCGTCTCATCACTCGGCGAGAGCCCTTGCGGTGCGGCCAAGCAAGTCCTAAACTGTCGGTCCTGCGTCATTGCGGACCAAGAGCGGAGGCCGTAGAGTGCGCCCAGGAGAGCGAATGACGATGCGACGCGTGGGCATGATCGGGTTCGAGGGGCTGACCGCGCTCGACCTGGTGGGGCCGAGCGAGGCTTTCGCCAACGCCTACGTCGAGGACGCCGGCGGCAAGCCGCAGCGCGCCTACGAGATCGTGGTGCTGGGACTGACGCGCCAGTGCTTCACCGCCGCGGATTCGGGGCTGGTCTTCCGTCCCCACACCACGCTGGAGCGCGCCCCCGAGCTGGACACGCTGGTCGTCCCGGGCGGGCCGGGGCTGCGGGAGCCGGCCACGCAGGCGCAGGTGGCGGGGTGGCTGAAGCAGCGCGCGGGGAGGATCCGGCGAGTGGCTTCGGTGTGCACCGGGCTCTACGGCGTGGCCGCAGCCGGGCTGCTGGACGGGCGGCGCGCCACCACGCACTGGGCGCACGCCGCGGACGCGCAGCGGCGCTTCCCGCGGGTACGGCTGGAGCCCGACGCGCTCTATATTAAGGACGGCAAGTTCTATAGCTCGGCGGGGATCACCGCGGGCATCGACCTGGCGCTAACGCTGATCGAGGAGGACCTGGGGCCGCGGGCGGCGCTGGCGGTGGCGCGCGAATTGGTGGTGTACCTGAAGCGGCCGGGCGGGCAGGAGCAATTCTCCGAGCCGCTGCGCTTCCAGACGCAGTCGGCGGACCGCTTCGCCGACCTGGCGGCGTGGGTGGCGGGGCACCTGCGCCAGGACCTCTCGGTGGAGGCGCTGGCGGCGCGCGCCTGCCTGTGCCCGCGGCACTTCACGCGGCGCTTCAAGAAGGCCTTGGGGACGACCCCGGCGGACTTTGTGGAGCGGCTGCGGCTGGACGAGGCGCGCCGCCGCCTCTCCGCCCACGGGGAGACCATCGAAGAGGTGGCCGACTCGGTGGGCTTCCACAGCGGCGACGCCTTCCGCCGCGCCTTCGAGCGCCGCTTCGGAGTGACGCCCAGCGGCTACCGCGAGCGCTTCGTGCTGGGACGCGCCGCCGCGGGATAAGCGGGGCGTCATGGAGAACGGGAAGGGGAAGGGAGACGCCATGAAGCGAAGAGAGTTTCTACAAAAATCAGCGATGTTGGGGGCGGCGGCAGCCATCCCGGCGACGGTGCTGGGCAGACTGTCCGGCGGCGCACTGACCCGCGGCGCGGGCGCGGACGATGCGGCGGCCATCCCCGATCCCCTGCGCGCACCCGCCAAGGGCACCATCCCGGTCGCCTTCCTCATTTCCGACGACGCGGTGGTAATCGACTTCGCGGGGCCGTGGGAGGTCTTCAACAACGTCATGCTGCCCTCCCGGGGGCCGACCATGGACGACCAAATGCCCTTCCGGACCTACACCGTCTCGGAGTCGGCCGCGCCCATCCGCGCCTCTGGGGGGATGCAGATCGTCCCCGACTACACCCTGGCAAAGGCTCCGGCGCCGAAGGTGATCGTGATCCCCGCGCAGGAGGGTGCGGGCAAAGCCTCCCTGGAGTGGATCCGGCAAGCGTCCAGGGCGACGGACGTGACTATGTCGGTCTGTACGGGGGCGTTCGTGCTGGCCGAGACCGGCCTGCTGTCGGGGAAGGCCGCCACCACGCATCACGATTCCTATTCCGCCTTCGCCATGCAGTACCCCGACATCCGGTTGCGTCGCGGCGCCCGCTTCGTGGAGGAAGGCAACCTGGCGACCTCGGGCGGCCTGTCCTCGGGCATCGATCTGGCGCTGCGGGTGGTGGAACGCTACTTCGGCCGCGCGGCGGTGCAGTCCACCGTGTACCAGTTGGAGTACCAGGGGACGGGATGGATGGACCCGAATTCCAATCAAGAGTACGCGCAGAAGCGGGTCTCCACCGCCGAGCATCCGCTGTGCCCGGTGTGCGGGATGGACGTGGATCCGCAGAACGCCCCCAAGTCGGTCTACAGGGGCAAGACCTACTACTTCTGCTCGCAGGACCACAAGCAGCGCTTTGACCAGGCCCCGGAGAAGTGGCTGTGAAGCGCCGGACCAAGCCGGGCGGGGCCCTCCGCTTCTCCGGATCTCTGGGGGCGGTGCTGGGAGCGCTCCTGCCCCTGGTCCTGGCGTTCGCGGGCAGC
>Ga0187776_10002056_pt1 | contig 10200 bp, 9 predicted proteins | sample 0216_BV02_MP12_2_FD_132426 | JGI IMG/M metagenome (GOLD analysis project Ga0187776, IMG submission 132426) | Tropical peat soil microbial communities from peatlands in Department of Meta, Colombia - 0216_BV02_MP12_20_MG | ecosystem: Environmental > Terrestrial > Soil > Wetlands > Peat | place...
ATCCGTTCCTGGGTGCGGGGTATCGCGCGGGCGGGCGCAACCGTGACCGCGGCGGCGGTCATGCGACGCTCCGGAGCAGGTCGGCGAGCTCCTCGACGCGGGCCCCGCGCGACAGCCGCGCGCGCCATTCGGGCGAGAGCGACACGCCGTCGAGGCTCCGGTCCTTCCATCGCCGGTGTAGGTCGAGCAGCGCGTCCCGCAACGCGTCGACGTCGTCCGAAGGGGCGACCACTCCCGCGCAGGTGTCGCGGACGAGCTGCGCGGCTGCGCCGTCGGGCGGGACCGCGGCGAGGATCGGCCGCTCGGCTGCGAGGTACTCGTAGATCTTCCCGGTGAGGACGCCCTTGCCCCGCCCGCCGGACTCCGGGACGAGGAGCAGCAGCACGTCGGCGTCCCGCTGCAGCTCGAGCGAGCGGCGGCGGGAGACCTGGCCGAGCAGCTCGACTCGGTCGCCGAGCCCGAGCTCCTCGACGTACTCGGCGTCCGCGGCGCGGAAGTCCCCGGCAAAGCGCACCACGACGTCGTCGAGCCCCGATTCTGCGAGCGCCTCGAGGAACGGCCTCGGATCGCGCTTGCCGTGAAAGTGGCCCGCGTGCGTGATCCGGAGCCGGTCGCTCGGATGGTGCTCGAGGCCGGCGAAGTCGTCGAAGTCGCAGCCGTTGGCGATCGTGACGACCTTGCCCTTCGGCTCGAGCGCGCCCACCTCCTCGGCGATCGCGTCGGACGCCGCGACGATCGCGTCGGCCTGCGACGCCACGAGACGCCCGACGCCGCCGACGGTCGACTCCTTCACCCGGGCGAGCCTCGACTCGTAGCCGCGCCGGTGCGGATGAGACGTGAGGGGGTCGCGGAGGTCGGCGACCCAGGCCGCGCCGGTCGTCCGCTTCACCGTCGCGCCGAGCAGGTGCAGCGAGGGCGGCGGCGACGTCGTGAGGACGACGTCGATTGCCTCGCGGCGGACGAGCCGGATCGCGAACGGAGTCGCGATCGTGCTCCAGGGGACGTTCTCGTCGGGGACGAGCAACCGCCGTCCCAGCAGGGCCGCTTGCGTCCCCAACCGCGAGATGCCCTGCTTGGCCAGGACCTGCTCCGACGGACGCCCGGCGCGCGGTCCGACGTAGCGCACCCGGTGGATCCATGCCTGCGTCGGCAGCTCGAGCTCCGCATCGGCGGCTCCCGGCACTTCGGGCGCGAGCACGTGCGTCTCGATCCCGAGCGCCGGCAGGTGGCTGGCGAACTTGAGCGGACGCTGCACGCCGCCCCCACCGCCCGGCGGGAAGTGGCGCGTCACGAGTAGGACCTTCAACGGCGCAACGGTAACGGCGGCAGATGCACGCGGAAGGCGACGAACCGCCCGTCCTCGTACACGGGGCGCAGCCCCTGACGCTCGATCGCCCGGAACCGCTCCGCACGGGTGAGGACGAGCCAGCCGGCCCGCCAGCGGCGTGGCACTGCGAGTGTCGGCTGCGCGAGGAACCTCAGCACCGCGAGCTTCCGCTTGTGCAGCTCGTTCGGCCGCGTGTTCGCGGCATGGGTCGGCGGCACGGCGACGACGTAGACCGGGGCGAAAGCGGTCGCCCTGTAGCTCGCTCCGAGGTCGGCGAGGACGACCGAGCGCGGCGGCACGTCCTGCTGCAGAAAGCGGATCAGGCCCGGCGTGAGCGCCTGCGGGTCGCGCGAGGTCTGCGGTCGCCAGTGCGAGAATCCGTGCACGGCGACGGGGAGGACGAAGAGGAGCACGGCGAGCGCGGTCACGCCCCCTCGCTGCCCGCGCGGCACGGCCAGGACCGAGTCGCGGCGCAGCCAGGCGAGACAGCCTCCGGCCACGAGCGCTGCGATGCCGCCGTAGAGCGCGATCCAGACGACCCAACCGGGTTCGGTCCGCGGGGCGCGCAGGCCAAAGTCACCGGAATAGGCGACCTGGAGCCAGATGCCGCCCACGAGGCCGCCGATCAAGGCGAGCGCGCGGGAGTAGCGGCTGACGACCGCGGCTCCCCCCGCCAGGGCCACCGCAAAGGGGATGAAGCCCGCAGCGCGCCGCGACTGCGACAGCGAGACCGCGTCGGAGAAGTGCGGGAAGACGAGCGGCCACAGCTCGATGGCGAGCACGGCGACGGTGCCGCCGAGCACGAGCGCGCTCCACCGTCTCCTTCGGGCGAGCAGCGCGAGCGGGACCAGGAGAAGCGCCGCGACCGCGACCGACCCGTTCCGGTCGATGCGGGAGGGGGCGAGGCTGTAGCGCGCGAGCGAGTGGACGATCAGGTCCTGGTGGTAGTGAATGAGGTTGTGCCGGAGCTGCTTCGGGCCTGGCGAGACCGGGATCGCCTGGCGGACTACCGGCTCCAGCCAGAGGAAGGCGAGCGCCATCGGCAGGCCGAAGACCGCGAAGCCGAGCACGCCGTTCCGAAGATCGGCGCCGCGGGTCAGGAGCGCGCGCGCGAGGACGTAGCCGCCCAGCGGGATCGCGAGGAACAGCGCATAGGTCGGGTGGACGAGCGCGAGCGACACCGAGGCCGCGCCGAGCAGGACGCCCACGGGCCACGCAGGCTTACGCACGAAGACGAAGAAGAGCGCGACCGCCGCGGGCAGGAGCAGCTGCGTGGCGACGGTCGAGGGCTCCCAGAGGAACGGATAGACGCCGGCGTGGCCGGGCGCAAAGCACTTGATCGCGACCTGCCCGAGCACGACGGCCGTGGCGATGCCCGCCGAGCGGAAGATCGCCCAGCCCATCTCGAAGACGAGGACGAGCGCGAGCGGCGCGAGCAGGCTCGACTCGTGCATCCCGACGCTCGCCGGATCCACGCCCGCGAGTCGGGCGATGAGCGCGAGCCACGCGTGCCAGAGCGGGAACGCGTAGCCCGGATGGAGCCCGCCGTGCGCGAACTCGCCGACGTTGTGCAACGAGAGCGACCCGAGCGAGTCGAGCTTCCGGATCCGGCCGAGGTGGAAGAAGGCGTCGCCGGTGAAGGCGCCCTGCGCGAACCAGAGGCCGGCGCCGAGGGCCAGCCCGGCCAGCGCAAGCACGCCGCGCGTGAGCCGTGCGGTCCCGGGCAGCGCGGTGCCCGGCAGCTCTCGCCCGACGAGCGACCAGCCGAGGGCGACCGCGCCGGCGGCGAGCACGAAGACGAGCGTCGCGTCGAGCGATGCGCCGAGGGCGAAGGTGAGCGCAAGCCCGGCGCCCACGAGCGTGACCGACGCGGCGAACGCTGCGGAGGCGTTCCGCTGGCCGAGACAGCGGGCGACGAAGACGCCCGGCAGGAGCAGGACGAGCGTCGCGGCGCCGAGCCGCACCCAGAGCCCCAAGCCCGTCTCCGGCAGGAGCCGCGAGATTCCCAGCAGGGCCGCGGCGGCGGCGGGGCCAACAAGCCGCCACAGCGAGTCGGCCGGCAGCTCCGCCGGCCTCCTCGTCTCGGCCGCGGCAGGAAGCGCGAGCCAGTTCATCGCGCGGCTCCGGCTCCCGGCCTTTGGCCGCGCGTCGGCGGCTTCGCCGCGGACGCTTGAAGCCCTGGAACCGCTCTGGTGCGCATCCCCTCCCACGCGACGATGACCGCTCCGGGCAGGGCGACCGCGACCGTGACGACGAAGAAGAGGAAGCCGGCCGAGAAGGCCTGGTCGGCCGAGACGCCGAGAGCGCCGAGGAAGCTCACGAAGAACGACTCCCGCACGGCGAGGCCGTTGATCGTGAACGGGACGAGCATGACGAGGAAGAGCAGCGGCCCCATGACGTAGTAGGGCCGGGGCGAGAGGTCGACGCCGACCGCCTTGCCCGCGCTCCAGATCGCGAGCACACGGGCCGCCTGCACCACGAGGGTGAGCATGAACGCCCAGAAGAGGACGCGACGCCTCGCCCGGAAGGAGTGCAGCGCGAGATAGACCTCCCGCGCCGGCGCCTCGATGCGGAGCCGGTGCAGCAGCGGCCGGAGCCGCTGCAGGAGCGGATGCAGCCTGGTCGAGAAGAGCACGAAGAAGGCGAGCACGCTCAGGACGACGAACGCGAGCTCGACCCAGACGTAGCCGCCGACCGAGTAGCGGCCGATCGCGAGCCCCAGGCCGACCGCTGCCAGGACGAGCGTCGCGACTCCGCCGAGCGCGCGCTCGAGCAGCACGGTGCCGGCAACCGGCCCGCGAACGCCGGGATGGCGACGAGTCGTTTCGTAGATCCGCGACGCGTCGCCGCCGAGCGAGGTGGGAAGCACCTGCGCGGCGCCGTAGGAGACGAAGGTCGTCCGCACGAGCCACCCCAGCCGCTCGTGCACGCCGCTCGAAGAGAGCAGGTACCGCCAGCGCCAGGCGAGCGGCCACACCGAGACGACCCAGATCGCGAACGCGGCAAGCCACCAGCCGACGCTCGCGTTCGCGAGCACGTGCGCGGTCTCCCGCAGGTCGATCTTCCAGACGATGTAGGCGGTGGCGAGGCCGGTGACGAGGAGCGTCGCGGCGGCGCGCAGCGTGCGAGGACGTCTCATGCGAGAACCTTCAAAGCCGCCTGCGAGTGTAGTGGGGGCACCCGAAGTACCATCGCCCCGTGCCCGATCCCCGTACCCAGATCGTCGCCGAGGGCTACGACGCGATGGGCGACACGTTCGCCGAGTGGCGCACCCGGATCGCCGATGATCCCCGCCGCGAGTGGGAGGACGAGCTCGTCTCGAGACTCTCGGACGGCGCCCGGGTGCTCGAGCTCGGCTGCGGCAGCGGCCCACCGGAGACGAAGCGACTGGCCGAGCGCTTCCGCCTGACCGGCGTCGACATCTCGCCACGCCAGGTCGAGCGCGCCCGCGCGGCGATCCCGGATGCGGAGTTCGTCAGCGCCGACTTCACCGAGATCGAGCTGCCGGAAGCGTCGTTCGAAGCGGTCGCGGCCTTCTACGTCTTCAACCACGTCCCGCGCGATCTGCTCGGGCCGTTGCTCGAGAGGATCCACGGCTGGCTCGTGCCCGGCGGCTGGTTGCTGACCGCCTTCGGCGTCTCCGACATGGAGGGCTGGACGGGCGAGTGGCTCGGCGCCGAGACGTTCTTCTCGAGCTACCCGGCCGAGACAAACTCGGGTCTAGTGCGTGAAGCGGGATTCCGGATCGAGCGCGACGAGGTCGTCACCATCGAGGAGCCCGAAGGCCCGGTCCAGTTCCAGTGGGTGCTCGCGCAGGCGTGACGACGATCCTCGTCACCGCCTGTGGAGCGCCGGGCGCGGCCAGGCTCCTTCGCGCGCTGCGCGACAACGGCGAGCGCGAGGTGCGCCTCGTGGGCGTGGACATGGGCGACCGCGCGATCGGCCGCCACCTGTGCGACGCGTTCCACCTCGTCCCGCCCGGCGCCGATCCGTCGTTTCCCGACGCGCTGCTCGAGCTCGTCGCGCGGGAGGACGTGGACGTGGTGCTCCCTGAGTCGTCGCACGACCTTCGGCACCTCGCGCCCCGGCGCGGCGAGTTCCCGGTGCCGGTCATGATCTGCGGCCCGGACGCGGAGCGGCGCTCGAACGACAAAGCCGAGACGTTCGAGGCACTGCACCGGATCGGAGTCGGCGCGCCGGAGTTCCGCCGCGTGACCGGCGCGACAGGGGTCGAGGAGGCCGCGCACGAGCTCGGCTACCCGGAGCGGCCGGTCTGCTTCAAACCTGCCTTCTCCTCCGGCTCACGCGGGTTCCGCGTGCTCGACCCGAATGTCGACCGCACGCACCAGCTGCTCAACGAGCGGCCGGGCGCACTATCGATGCGGCTCGAGGAGGCGGTCGAGCTGCTGCCCGAGGACGGCCTCGACCTGCTCGTGATGGAGTTCCTCACCGAGCCCGAGCGCACGGTCGACGGGATCGGCGACGGCACCCGGATCGTCCTCCAGGCGACGCGGACACGCGAGTCCGTGCGCTGCGGGCTCGGCATGTACTTCGTGACGCTCGACGCGCCGGAGCTCGTCGCGGCCTCCGAGCGGATCGTGGCGGAGTTCGAGCTCGAGTGGTTCTTCAGCATCCAGTTCATGGGCGAGAAGGTGATCGAGATCAACCCGCGGATCTCGACGATGATGATCCAGGAGGACTTCAACCTCCCGTGGCTCGCGGTCAAGCGGGCGCTGGGCGAGGCCACGGACGACGAGCTCCGGGCGCTGCAGCGGAACGTGCGGCCGGGACACACCGTGCTTCGTTTCTTCGACCAGGTGGAATTCGACCCAGCGTGATGGATTGGAAGTCCCTCCACGAGACGCTCGAGGCAGCATGCGAGGAGCCGAGCCAGCAGACGGCGGTGCAGGCGGTGCGGGCGGCGGAGCTCGTCGCCGCGACGGCCGGCGAGCCGCCCGACGACCTCTCGCCGGAGGATCGCGAGTGGGCGGAGACGCACGGTGTCCCGCCCGAGGAGCTCGTCGACCTCGCGTGCCGCTCGATGAAGTGCGTAGCGGCGCTCTCAGACGAGTGGCACGACCGGCTCAACGACCTGCGCTACCGACTGGGCGACGTCGCGGCCGCCTAAAGCGTTAGCTCGAAGAAGAGGGCGCCTTCGGTCGGGTTTTCGTTGTACTTCCGGATCGGGCGGAAGCCCAGCGAGAGGTAGAGCGCTCGCGCTGTATCCATAGACGGCAAGGTGTCGAGCCGCATCACCCGGTGGCCGAGCTCGCTGGCCCGTGCGATCGACGCCTCGACGAGGGCTCGGCCCGTGCCCGAGCCGCGCGCCGCGGGGCGGACGTACAGCCGCTTCATCTCGCATTCACCGTCGGGCAGCCGCCTGAGCGCGACGCACCCGACGATCTCCCCATCGATCCTCGCGACGAGCAACGCCTCGTAGCCCCCCGGGAGGGCCGCAAGCTCCCCTTCGAGGTCCGCAAACCAACCCTGCGGGCCGAGCCAGGCCGCGTACTCGCGGAAGAGCCTGCGGAGCACGTCGCCGTCGCCGTCCGCAGCGTCGGAGATCAGCGGAGCGCCCGCAGCTCCTCCAGGTCGGCGGAACTCGGTTTCCAGGCTCCCGCTGCGACGTTCGCGCGCACCTGCTCCGGCTTCGTTGCGCCCGCGATCACCGAGGTCACGGGCGGCATCGCCAGCAGGCCGCCGATCGCGACGTCGAGGAGCGAGACCCCCCGCTCGTCCGCGTAGCGCTGAAGCGCACCGACACGATCCCAACGATCGTCCGCGATCTCCCTGCCGGCGAGCCGCCCCTCGGTCGCCACTTCGCCACGCCGGTACTTTCCCGTGAGAAGCCCGCTCGCGAGCGGGAAGTACGGGAGGAGTCCGATCTCGAGCCTCTCACACGTCGGCAGGACCTCGTCCTCGGCGTCCCGCTCGAGTAGCGAGTACTCGTTCTGCGCCGAGACGAAGCGGTGGAAGCCGGCGCCTCGCGAGATCTCCTCCGCGGCCTCGATCTGCCCGGCGGAGAAGTTCGAGGAGCCGATCCAGCGCACCTTCCCGTCGGCCACGAGGTCGTTCAGCGCGCCGAGGGTCTCCTCGATCGGCGTCAGCGGATCGGGCTCGTGCATCTGGTAGACGTCGATCACGTCGGTGCGCAGGCGGCGAAGCGAGCCCTCGACCGCCCACTGGATGTAGTCGGGATTGCCGCGCCGCTCCTCCGGCCGCTCGTCCATCTCGCTCCCGAACTTCGTGGCGATCACGACCCGGTCGCGGCGGGCCTCGAGGGCGCGCCCGATGTACTCCTCGCTCGTTCCCTGTCCGTAGATGTCGGCCGTGTCCAGCAGGGTCACGCCGGCATCGAGTGCAGCGTCGATCACGGCAAGGGTCTGCTCGTAGTCGCAGCGGCGACCGAAGTTGTTCGTGCCGAGGCCGACCGCGGACACCTCCGGCCCGCCCTCGCCGAGAACGCGCGTGAGCATCGCCTCGACGCTACTTCATGCGGAGCGAGCTGGGCCGCTGCGTACGATTCGCCGCCGATGGAGGGGCACCGGTTCGTCTTCCTCGCCGGCCTGCACCGCAGCGGCACCACGCTGCTCGCCAGGCTGCTCGCCGCACATCCGGAGATCAGCGGCTTCTCGGACACCGGCGCGCCGGCCGACGAGGGGCAGCACCTCCAGACCGTCTACCCGAGCGACCACGAGTACGGCCGCCCGGGGCGGTTCGGCTTCGCGCCGGAGATGCACCTGACCGAGAGCTCGCCGCTCGTCTCCGAGCAGAGCGCGCGGACGCTGTTCGAAGAGTGGACTCCTCACTGGGACCTGTCCCGCCCGCTGCTGCTCGAGAAGTCGCCGCCGAACCTGCTGAAGACACGCTTCCTGCAGGCGCTCTATCCCGGTTCCGCGTTCGTCGTCATCGTCCGGCATCCGATTCCCGTTTCGATCCCGACCGCGAGGTGGCGCGGCACGCGCCGCTTCGACCGGCTGTTCGAGCACTGGCTCCGCTGTCATGCCCTGTTCGAGGCCGACCGCGAGCACCTCGAGCGGGTGTACGTCCTCCAGTACGAGCGGCTCGTGGCCGACCCGGCGACCGAGCTGCGGCGGATCTTCGAGTTCCTCGATCTCGACCCCATCCCGCCGAGCGAGCCGGTCGACACGGGGGCGAACGAGAAGTACTTCCGCCGGTGGAGGGAGCTGAAGCGCGACCCGCGGATGCGCGCGTACCTCGACCTCGTCTCGCTCTGGTACGAGCGCCGGGTGCGGCGCTACGGCTACAGCCTGCTATTTCCCGAGCGCGGGATCTAGGCCGTCTGGCAGCGGGCGGGCGTGAACGACGACGAGCGTCTTCGTCGGCCGCGTCAGCGCGACGTAGAGCTCGCGGAGCCCTCTGTCCCCGCCGTCGGCGACGGCGGCGGGCTCGACCACCACGACGTGGTCGAACTCGAGGCCCTTCGCCTGCCGCGGGGTGAGGATGGGGAACGGGAAGGAATCGTCGACCGAGAACGAGCGGGGCACGATGACCGCGACGAGACCGTCGAGGTCCTCCAGCGCGACCGCTTCTCGAAGGGCCGTCTCCAGCAGCTGCTTCTCCTCGACGTGGACGAGACGCGGTGCGTCGCCGCCCTTGCGGTAGGCGAGCGGCGGCTCGACATCCGGCGCGATCCGGTCGAGCAGCGGAAGAGCGAAGTCCATGATCTCGGCCGGGACGCGATACGCGTGCCGGAGCTCCTCGATCTCCATCTCCGCCTCGTCCGGCAAATACGGCTCGAGCTCCTCCCAGCGGCGGTAGACGACGGGGCCGGTCGCCTGGGCGACGTCACCGAGGATCGTGAGCGAGCCGTCGATCGCGCGCCGCGAGATCGCGAGCAGCTGCATCGGCGACAGGTCCTGCGCCTCGTCGACGATCACGTGGCCGTACGAGCGCGGCGCCCCGGCGATCAGCGTCCGCGCCTCGTCGAGGAGCGGGACGTCCTGGTCGCTCCAGCTGAGGTCGGACATGCGGCGCGGCCGGTCGCGGAGCAGCAGCTTCCGCTCATCGGTGTCGAGCACGCCGTCGGATGCGGCCTCGAGCGCCACGGGCGACGTGAGCAGCCGCGCAACGAGCTTCTCGGGCTGCGGCAGCGGCAGCACGCGGTCGAGCCAGCGCGTGAGGAAGCCGCCGCGCCGCAGCGCGCGCTCGAGCTCGTCGAAGGTGCGCAGCGCACGCGGGCCGAGCAGCTCGCCGTAGCGCTCGTAGAAGCGGCGGAGGACGGCCATCCGGAACCGCTCGCGCGCGAGCTCCAGAGGAGCCCCGGCCTCGAGTGCCTCCTCCAGCAATGCCGCCACGTCCCGTTCGCGCACGCGGATGTAGACGCCGTCGACGAGCGTGACGAGCTCCTCCGGCGCCGGCACGACCGCGACCTCGACGGCGCGCGCGACGACCTCGCGCAGCCGCGGGTCGCCCTTGAGCAGCGCGACGTCGGTCCCCTCCTCGCGGCCGACCTCGATCCCGTCCAGCAGCTCGGTGACCGCCCGCTGCTCGACCGCCTCCTCCCCGAGTGTCGGAAGCACGTGCGAGACGTAATCCATGAAGGTGGGATTCGGCCCGACGACGAGCACGCGCCGCAGCTGCTCGCGGTGCGTGTAGAGAAGCCACGAGGCGCGGTGGAGGCCGACCGCCGTCTTGCCCGTTCCCGGTCCACCCTGGACGACGAGCGCGCCCTCCGGCTCGGCGGTGATCAGGCGGTACTGATCGGACTGGATGGTGGCGACGATGTCGCGCATCCGCGCGTCGCGACGGCGGTCGAGCTCCTCGAGCAGGAAGTCGGAGACGCTCGCGCCCTCGACCGCGCTGCCGTCGAGCGCCTCGTCGGAGATGTCGAGGAGGCGGCGCCCCTGAGC
>Ga0187776_10002057_pt1 | contig 10200 bp, 9 predicted proteins | sample 0216_BV02_MP12_2_FD_132426 | JGI IMG/M metagenome (GOLD analysis project Ga0187776, IMG submission 132426) | Tropical peat soil microbial communities from peatlands in Department of Meta, Colombia - 0216_BV02_MP12_20_MG | ecosystem: Environmental > Terrestrial > Soil > Wetlands > Peat | place...
ATCGGCAATTCCCACAAGCCGATTGGAGTCATCTTCGACCGATGTGACCATCTTCTTTTTAGCCGGGTCCCACCATTCATTGGACAGGATGCCGTGGCCGTCGGTATAGGCGCCGGTGAACAAAGTCGCGTGACCGGGGGCCGTGCGCGTGTTGGCATAGTCATAATGGCAATTGACGAAGTAAGCGCCACGGTCCATCAGTAGGCGAAAGCCGTTTTCACCAAAACGCTCACGACCGCGCTCAAGGTAATCGCCACGAAACTGATCGATGATGATCACCACAATCAACTTCGGTCGAGCATTGTAGGCGGAAGCGAAAAGGGGAGAGGCCACGAGCGCCATCCATAGGACAGCGATGCGGCGAGCCACACCTGTTGAGATCATTGCAAAGTAGTTTACCCAACCCCTCCAGCGCGACAAAGCGCGACCTCGCTTGCCGGCATTTATAATGCGCAATTCCTCTACTTCAGGCTTTTGCATGAGGGTTTTGGGATGGCGAGACGGGGCAAGGCCCTGGGCAAGATCCTGGCCTACAATCTGCTTGCGTTGGTAGTACTGGCGGCTTTGGCGATTACTTTTACGGTTGGCTGGACCCCTGTATTTGGCCCCAAGGCGCGTCCGGTTAGCAACCGCAGATTCGAAGCCACGCCGTCACGTTTGGAACGCGGCAAGTATCTAGCCGAGACCAGAATGGGCTGCATTGAATGCCACACTCCCAAGCAGGCGAATGTTGAACCCAGCGTCTTCACGGGAAAGCCAGGCTCTGGCGGCGTATTTCTGGATGAAGACAATCTTCGTGTTGTCGCCGCAAACATCACCCCGGATAGGGAAACCGGGATCGGCGCGTGGAGCGATGATGAAATCTCCCGCGCCATTCGCGAGGGAATCTCAAAGGATGGGCATGCGCTGTTCCCCATCATGCCGTATGAAGAATTCCGACGAATGTCAGACGAGGAACTGGCTTCGGTCATTGTCTATATCCGGACCTTGGAGCCGGTGCGATCATCCCTTCCGCCTGACAAGATTCCATTTCCTCTGTCCCGATTGATCAATGCCGCGCCGCAGCCGGTAGATCATCCCGTATCCGAACCTGATATGAACGATCCCATCAAACGGGGTGAGTACATCGCCAACATCAGCTGTATCGGCTGTCACACGCCGGCGAAATCAGGCAAGCCGCTGCCAGGAATGCAGTTTGCCGGCGGCCAGCCATTCACCACTTCTGTCGCCAGCGCCAACATCACTCCCGATCAGAGTGGGATCGCGTACTACGACGAAAAGCTGTTCATGGACGTGATGCGCACCGGGAGAGTGAAAGCCCGCCAACTCCATGTAATGCCTTGGTGGATATTCGCCAAAATGACGGATGACGATCTCAAGGCTACCTACGCCTACCTGCGCACGGTCCAACCGGTGAAACATCGCGTGGACAACACGGAACCTGTGACCGAATGCAAGCTCTGCCGCCATAAGCATGGTGCTGGCGACCAGAACGTCGCTGAAGCTACCCCGCGTCGGCTTAACACCAGCCCCAACAGAATTGCGCAGCTGATGCGGCGCGCCGGTTTGCTACATTAGTTACTTCTATGCTCGATCTTGGTTTTGTGCGCGAGAACCTCGCGCTGGTAGAGGAGAAAATTCGCCAGCGTGGAATTGATGCCGACCAACTCCTCGCCAATTTCCGCGAAATCGATGCCCGCCGGCGTCAAGCTATCACCGAGGCCGAGACGGTGCAGGCTCAGCGTAATCGCGCCTCGCAGGAAGTCGCGCGACTGAAAAAAGAAAAGCAGGATGCCGGCGCCCTGATCGAGGAGACCAAGCACTTGCGCGAACAATCGGAGCAGCTGGCCAAACAGGCGGAACAGGCCGATCACGAGCTCCGCCAGATTCTCGCCAGTCTGCCCAATCTGCCGAATGCCAGCGTGCCGGTGGGCAAGACTTCTGAAGACAATGTCGAGGTTCGGCGCTGGGGGAAGCCTCGCGAGTTTGATTTTCCTCCTAAAGCCCACTGGGACCTGGGGAAAGAACTGGGCGTACTCGACCTGGATCGCGCCGTCAAGCTCTCTGGAGCGCGGTTTGCCGTGTATTGGGATCTGGGCGCGAAGCTCGAACGCGCACTCGCCAACTTCATGCTCGATCTGCACACCCGCGAGCACGGCTATACCGAAGTGTTGCCGCCGTATATGGTCAATCCGGAGTCGATGTTTGGCACCGGTCAGCTGCCCAAGTTCGAACAGGATTCATTCCGCGTTCCCCATGGCGACAAAAACCTCTACCTGATCCCGACTGCAGAAGTGCCCGTCACCAATCTTTTTCGCGAGGAGATTCTCGATGCCACCCGCCTTCCCATTTCGCTGACCGCCTACACTCCCTGCTTTCGCAGCGAAGCTGGATCCTATGGCAAGGATGTGCGCGGCATCATCCGCCAACATCAATTTCAAAAAGTTGAGCTGGTGAAATTCTCCCGTCCGGAAACATCTTACGAGGAGCACGAGAAGCTGACTCACGATGCGGAAACCGTTCTGCAGCGGCTGAATCTGCCTTATCGAGTAATGGTGCTCTGTACCGGCGACATGGGATTCGCCTCGGCGAAGACCTACGATCTGGAGGTCTGGCTGCCGGGGCAGCAGCGGTTTCGCGAGATTTCCTCCTGCTCCAATTGCGAATCGTGGCAGGCACGGCGGGCCAATATCCGCTACAAGCCCGATGCGAAGGGCAAGACGGATTTCGTCCATACGCTTAATGGCAGCGGCCTCGCGGTGGGACGAACCTGGCTGGCAATCCTCGAAAATTATCAACAGAAGGATGGCAGCGTAGTGATTCCTGAGGCGCTGCAGCCGTACGTGGGGACGGACCGGATAACGCGGCGGGCTACGTGAAGGGGTAGACACGGCGCACTGGTCTTCATTCCAAGGGTTGGTCGGAAGATGTTTCTCGTTCGCGTTCAGAACAGCTTGAGCCCTGCCTCGAAGCCATCGCCGTCGGTTCGATTCCACATCACGCGCGTTGTGACCTCGCCCCAGGTGAAAAACACGCTCACCTGCTCCCCAGTTTTCAGTTGCTTGTGCCGGTGCCGAACACGAAGACCAGTGAGGCTGAAGTCCATCAGTTCGGCGCGAATCTCAACCTGGCCCTGGGCTTTTGCGACCACCATGGTGACTTCGCCATCAGCCCCAAAGCGGGGCTCGCGGCGGCGATCAGCAGCCTGAGACCGAGAACCTTGGCGTCGTTCGGCAGGGATCAGCGTAGTGGGCATAGCTGCGACACTGTAACCATTAGCAGGGAGGGTGGCAAAACACCAAGGTAACTTGGCCGCTACCTTGCCCTTGCCCTTCCTACTCCGCCCCCTTGGCTGCTAATGTTTCCACGACCGCTATGTTCCCCAGCAGATTCTGCGGCAGGCCATGCCGGTCTCTCAAGTACTCCGGGCTGTTGTAGGAAACCCAGACCTTCCCCTCGCTGTCTTCCCAGACCAGAATCTTGAGAGGAAGGTCGATAGCCACGCTGGGAGCCGCCAGCATCAGCGGCGTGCCGGCTTTCGGGCTGCCGAAAATCAGCAGCTTGGTGGGAGGCATTTTCATTCCCACCTTTTCCGCTTCTCCGCTGTGGTCAACCAATGCAAATAACGTGACACTTTTGGACTGCAGAATGTTCTTGAGCTTATCTACGGTCTGATCGACTGAGTGGCTGCTCGGTTGGTTAACAATGCCCTTATCGGTTGCTGTCAGCATCTATGCCTCCTCTCTATCTGCGGAATCCGGTTTCCGGAAATATGCGGCGAAATCCCCATCATCACCTTGGCAAAACAATTTCGAGCCTGTCTGCCCTAAGTCTTCCGACCCGAGTCGTTGTCGGGCAGCTTGAGAGTATCGCTGACGATAAGCTCCGCCAGACGCAACCGCCTTACAGTCAGGTCCTGAACTACCAGAGATCTGAATTCGGCTCGGTCGATCACGGCGCGACGCATCGCCAGACGCCTGATTGCTAAAGCACCAACCGCAAGTGCACCCACCGCGAATGCACCCACCGCAACCGCGCCAACGGCCAGTGCACCCATCGAAGTGGCAATCATTGCCACGCCGCGGAAATTCAGAGATTCTGAATTGGCGAGTTTCTTCATCCCTCCCTCTTCTTGGTGCCGAAAATCCAGTTCGTGGTCTTCCCAGCTCCCCAGGCCTCGTCTCGCCAGACACTTACTGGATGGTTTTGAGTGCGATCCAGTTCCAGTTTTAATGAGTATTCCGCTGGTTGCACCGCTGAGGATGAGAATCTAGACTTATCGTAGGCGTATCGCCATTCTTAGTATGCGAGCAATTTGGCAAGCTGTGCGCAAGTACATCTGGTGGACCTACGAGCGAGGGAGTGTGCAATACGATGTCATGGTCACACTCATTCTGCTCTTTATCTTCGTCACCCCGCGCTGGGCGTTTAAGGACAAACCAGTGGAGCGGCGCCCGCATCAGAGCTATGTCGTGGTCTCCAACGACGGAGACAGTGGATTCATTTACGAGATCGATGCCGCGGCGGTACAGGGCAAGAACGATTCCGCCGTCCGCGAAGATCTGTTGCGGGTCATCGAGCCCATTGCCGGCGAGGTGGAAATTTCCAGTTACGAACCCATCCGGGATTTTAGAGGAAACGTTAGTTCCTACAGAGTGCGCGTGCACCGCTGAAAGGCCAAGGTCCAATTCATGAAGATCGGGGCTGTTGCGGAGCAGGCGAAGTCTGCGTACAAAGCGTCTGCCTCCCCGACACCATCTAAAACGCTGATGAAGCATTGGCTCGTCGGTTCGCTCGTCGGCTTGCTCCTGCTGGTGGCCTCGGCTGCCGCGCAGAACGCAACTGATTCGAAATCCTCCCTGGAAAAAGTTCTCAATTCCATGGACCAGGCGGCTGCGGCGTTCAGGAGCGCGCAGGCCGCGTTTGAATGGGATCAGTTCCAGAAAGTGGTCAACGAAACCGACATCCAGAAAGGAACGGTCTATTTCCGCCGTCAGGGTCAGGAAGTGCAGATGGCGGCCGATATCAGCGAACCGGATAAGAAGTATGTCCTGTTCAGCCAGGGCAAGGTGCGGGTTTATCAGCCCAGAATCGAGCAGGTGACCGAATACGATGCCGGAAAAAACAAAGCCGAGTTTGAGAGTTTTCTGGTGTTGGGATTCGGCGGAAGCGGCCACGACCTGCTGCGGTCTTTCGATGTCCAATATATGGGCTCCGAGCAAGCCATGGGCGTGGAAGCGGCTAAGCTGCAGCTGATCCCAAAATCGCAACGGGTACATGGCATGTTCGACCACATCCTGCTGTGGATCGATCCCGCCCGCGGGATCTCGGTGCAACAGCAGTATTTTGAGACTTCCGGCGACTATCGTTTAGCCAAGTACAGCGACATCCGCTTGAACCAGAAGATTGCCGACGAGGTTTTCAAGCTCAAAACTACGGGAAAAACCCGATATGTCCGCCCCCAGGGCTGATTCACGGCGGGAAGGCCCAGAAAATACTCACAACAATAGAGTTTTTATTGCTAGAACCCGGCCAAGCTGATCGCTATACTTAACCCGCGAGGCTAGTTCCGCCGGTCACGCTAGCTTACTGGAGAGTCGGGGAAATTCATGGCTAGGTTGTTAACCCTTCCCGTTCCACCCAATCCCGGTCGCCGCAAACGAGAGCGCAACTCTGATTCCCGCTACGTGGAGGGGCAACGGCTCCTGGTCGAGGCGATGAAATATCTGTTACGGTCCGACCCCGGCGGCAACCGACCTGCGGTCGAACTCCTCTCTGAACACGTGCGCACCCAGTTCCGCATGACCGATTCGCCTTTGAATTCCGGATCAACTCCCTGAGCGGCAACTGCGAAAAACTTCCACTCCGTTCACATTGAGCGAAGGCGCAGCTTTCGTGTCTTAAGCCGCTTCTGCGGCAGGTCGGCGCTTCCAGGCGGCAAACGTAGCCGCCGAAAAAACCAGCACCACCGGATAACACTCCAGCACATATCGCGGTTCCGGATTCGGCATCCACGCAAGAAAAACCGTGCGAATCAGAACGAAACTGATCAGTAGCCATCCGTAGCGTATTGCTTTCCAATGCCGCAGACCGATCAGGGCGGATAGCACGTAAAAGAGATTCATCAGTCCCAGGAAGATCGCCCACGCGGAATCGTGGGGATCGTCGCGCCAGCGCCACCAGTGCCGGTCCAGGGGAAGCATCTCGGTGCGCGGCCGCAGCCATAGGGCCGTGGCGCGCAGAAGCGGCAGCCAAACGTAGTATCGCAGGTAAGAGGCGCGAATTCTGGTGTTCGCCAGCTGATTGAACTGCGCGTCCATCTCCGGGCTCACATCGAAAAGGTCGTTGTATCTGGCGAAAAGGCCCTCGGTCTGGCGCCGCTGTTCGGAATTATCGATGGCTCGCGGGGGGAGATCACGGATCTGGATTTCTTCGGACGGCACCTTGAACCAGATGTCCTCAACCGAGGAGTAGTCGACGATCCAGGTCCGCACCCACTTGTAAAAGCCGTACGGCACGAACTCGTCGGCAGCGCTGGCATACACCGTGGTCAGCGGCTGGAAACGGTGAAAGTCTCTCCAGTTACGCAACGTCCACGGGATAAGCGGGGTGAGCGCGACAGAGGCCAACACTGCTCCCGAGGAAAGAAAGTGAAGGCGGAGGCGCTTATCCCTCGCGCCTGCAAGCCGGATGACGAGATATAAGCCAATGCAGATGAGGACGATCCCACCGTCGGGTCGAAGCAGAATGCCGCAAGCTACGGCGACGCCGCAGGCTGCCCAGGGCGTGAGGCGATCCGCATCCAAAGCCCAGACTGCAAGATCGAGGGCCAGTGCCGCAAAAAATATAGCCAGAGTCTCGGTTAGCGCCACCGCGGCATAGTTGGCAAAGAACGGACAGGACACGGCCAGAATGAACGCTGTTTTGGCGGCGCGCTCGGAGACTACGCGTCGCGTGAGATCGGCGATGACGAAGCAAGTTCCCACATCGCAGAAGATCTGGGTTGCCAGCACCGCCGTGTAATGCTCTTTGCCGAAGATCGCCCAAATGGCGGCCAGGAAAGCGGGATACCCTGGCATGCGGATCCAGGTGGGAATGGGAGACGGAGTACCGGCGAAACCGAAGACGCCCGTTTCGATCCAGTTTTTGGCAATCGCGCCATAAACGAAGGTGTCATTAGTCAGAAGGCGGAAGCGCAACAGGAAAAAAATGCGGAAGACGAAGCCGGCGAGCGCGCCCCAGGCGAACAGGCGGCGGTCGCGGCGTAAGCAGGAAAGCATTCCATTGGTGGGATGCGATGCGGTCAGGTCTTGCATCTAAGCAGTGGGGTAATGCTATACGAAAAGCCTGCCAGAGCTGGTCTCGATTCGTTTGACGCCCCCAAATACCGCCTTTACGATTGAAGAAGCTAACCGAGCATGTCCAAACCCATCTTCTACGACCCACAGCGTAAGCGCTGGCGGCGCTTGCGCCGGGTCATTGACGTAGCCGTCCTGGGGCTGACTCTTCTCGCCGTTTTCTTTGTGGTAACGGTGTTACGGGGAGCGAAGCTCCCGGACCTTCTGCTGCCCGAGCAGAAGCGCCTGTACCATGCGCTCAAGGAGAAGGAGCGGCGGCATACCAAGGTTCTTCCTGCGAGCCGGCGCAAGAGCAAAACTCCGCCCTCACAGGTGGTGCTGAACAATGGCGATGGAATCCGCGCCGCTTATTACGTCACCTGGGATGCGGGCAGCTTTGCTTCGCTCAAAGAATATGTTCATCAGATCGATTTGCTTTATCCCGAGTGGATCCACGCCATTACTCCTGACGGCCGCATTCAGTCCATTACGCAGGAGAACAAATTGTTCGACATCGTGCAGGACAGCACGATCAAGCCGGTCGATGACAAAGTCATGCCGCTGCTGAAATTCGAGAAAGCCGAGACCGAAGTCCTGCCCATGGTGAACAACTTCGATCCCACTCGCAATCTCTGGATTTCAGACATCTCGGCGATGCTGAACAATCCCGCGGCCCGCACACGATTCCGCACCGAGTTGCTTGCCTTTCTGGCCAGCGACAAATTTCGCGGGATCAATCTGGATTTCGAGAGCTTCCCGCTTTCTGCCCAGCCCGGGTACAAGGCTCTGGTAGCGGAGCTCTATAGCGACCTGCATTCCCGCAGCCTCAAGCTGCACATTAGCGTTCCGGTACGCGACAAGGATTTCGATTATGCCTATCTTGCCGCTCACTCCGATGGCCTGGTGCTGATGAATTATGACGAGCACTATTCCGGCGGCGATCCCGGTCCCATAGCTTCCCAGGAGTGGTTCACCGAAAATCTGATAGAAGCCCTCAAGGTCATTCCTCGCGAGAAGATCATCTGCGCCATCGGCAACTATGGGTATGACTGGGCGCAGCCGGCGAAGAAGTCCAGGAACAAAATTCCTGAGGCCACCTCCATCTCCGCGCAGGAAGCCTGGCTGAGCGCTCACGATTCCGAATCCACTATCGACTTCGATTCCGATTTTCTGAATCCGCATTACGCCTACACCGATGACAACAATACTCGCCACGACGTGTGGTTTCTTGACGGTGTAACTGCCCTCAACCAGATGCGTGCTGCGCTCTCTATGGGCATTCAGACGTTTGCCCTGTGGCGTCTGGGTTCGGAAGACCGCTCCATGTGGGCGATCTGGGACTTGCCCTATGCCCCCAACGCTCAGGACAAGCTGAATACGCTGCTGCCCGGACAGGATGTGGACATGGAGGGCAATGGGGAAATCCTGCGCATTGCCACACGGCCGGCAAGTGGCCTGCGCACTATCACAATGAATCCGAAAACGGGTCTGATCTCCGACCAGGAAATCGAGACTTTCGCCACTCCTTACACCATCGACCAATATGGCGCCGCTCCCCGGAAGATTGCGATCACCTTCGACGACGGCCCGGATCCCGAATTCACTCCCAAGATTCTCGATGTTCTGAAACAGAAAAACGTCCGCGCCACCTTCTTCATGATCGGTATGCAGGCGGAGCAGTTCCCCGGGATCGTGGACCGCACCTACCGCGAGGGGCATGAGCTGGGCAATCACACCTGGACGCATCCCGATATCAGCAACATCTCGAAGCGTTATATCCAGCTGGAGATGAACCTGACAGAGCTGTTCTTTGCCAGCAGGCTGGGAGTAAAGCCCATGCTCTTCCGGCCACCTTATTCCATCGATCAGGAGCCGGATACGGCTGACCAGGTGCGGCCGCTGGAGATCGTGCAGGGCATGGGCTACATAACTGTCGGCGATAAGCTCGATCCCAACGATTGGAAAGAGAACCCTCATCGCAGCGCCGACCAGATTGTCAAGGACGTGTTGGATCACCTGCCTCCCTGCCGGCCTGCCGATCTGCGCTGCGGCAACATCCTGCTGCTGCACGATGGTGGCGGAAATCGCACGGAAACGGTAAAGGCTCTGCCGCGCATCATCGATGGCCTGCGCGCCCGCGGTTACGAGCCGGTGCCGGTCTCCGAGTTGCTGGGCAAGACCCGCGATGAAGTCATGCCGCCCATTGCCGCCAATGAGCGCTGGTCGGCCCGCGGCGCCCGCCTGGGATTCATGTTGTTCGGCTTGTTCATGACCACCGTGGTGGTGGTCTTCTATATCGGCGACATCCTGATGAGTGCCCGCCTGCTGTTTGTCGGCGGTTTCGCCATCTATGACCGCTTCCGCACCAGCCGCAGGGACTCGCGGCTGGCAAAGATCGATTTCCAGCCGCCTGTGGCCGTGCTGATCCCCGCTTACAACGAAGAAAAAGTCATCGAGCGCACCGTCCGCGCCGTGCTCATGTCTCACTATCCGCATCTGCGCGCCATCGTGGTGGACGACGGATCCAAAGACAACACCCTGCAAGTGGTGCGCGATTATTTCCAGGCGGAAATTGCGACCGGCAAAGTGCTGGTGCTCTCCAAGCCGAATTCCGGCAAGGCCGACGCACTCAACTATGGCTTGGAGTTTGTCACCGAGGAGATCTTCATAGGCATCGATGCCGATACGGTAATTGCCCGCGATGCCATCACGCGTCTGGTAACGCATTTCCTCGACGCACGCATCGGGGCCGTCGCTGGAAACGCCAAGGTCGGTAATCGCGTGAATCTCTGGACGCGCTGGCAGGCTCTCGAATACATCACCAGCCAGAACTTCGAGCGCCGCGCGCTGAACACTCTGGGCG
>Ga0187776_10002058_pt1 | contig 10199 bp, 10 predicted proteins | sample 0216_BV02_MP12_2_FD_132426 | JGI IMG/M metagenome (GOLD analysis project Ga0187776, IMG submission 132426) | Tropical peat soil microbial communities from peatlands in Department of Meta, Colombia - 0216_BV02_MP12_20_MG | ecosystem: Environmental > Terrestrial > Soil > Wetlands > Peat | place...
AGCTCTTAGCTCTTAGCTCTTAGCCCTGGGGCCGCCCGAGGAAGCAACTTTTGTCTCCGCCCGGGTTGGTACCTCCTACAGGGCACGGATTCACCGGGGGAAAACCATGAAGCTGCGACATCGTGCTGCCGTCCTGCTGGTCATGTTGCTGGGCTTGGGCCTGCCGGCCCGGTGGCTGCTGGGCGCCGACCAGAAGCCGGCATCCAGCCCCGCCCCCGGGATGACTGAGGAGCAGCGCGCGGCCCACGCCCTGAACCGGCTGACCTTCGGCCCGCGTCCGGGAGAGGTGCAGCGGGTGGCGCAGATGGGGGTGGACAAGTGGATCGAGCAGCAGCTCCACCCCGAGAAGATCGACGACAGCGCGCTGGCGGCGCGGCTCGAGGGCTTCAAGACGGTGGGCATGAGCACCCGCGAGATCGCCGAGAACTATCCCCCGCCGCAGGTGCTGAGAGCGATCGCCGAGGGCCGGATGCCCATGCCCTCCGATCCCAAGCTGCGGGCACAGTACGAGGTCGCTCTCGCCGCCTACCGCGAGCGCCAGGAGCGCCGCCAGGAGCGCGGCCAGGGAGATGCGGCCGCCACCGGCGCGGCCGCCATGCCCGACCAGGACAAAGAAGCCCGCATGTACGCCGACCTGAAGGCGGAAGAACTGCTGGAGATGTCCCCCGAGCAGCGCATGCAGGAGATCCTGAAGATGACGCCGGAGGAGCGCCAGGCCTTCGCCCAGTCCCTGAGCCCGCAGCAGCGGCAGCAGATGATGGGCGACTTCTCGCCGGGGCAGCGCGAGGCGGTCCTGGCCATGGTGGCGCCGCAGCAGGTGGTGGCCAGCGAACTCATGCAGGCCAAGCTGCTGCGCGCCGTCTACAGCGAGCGCCAACTGGACGAGGTGATGACCGACTTCTGGTTCAATCACTTCAACGTCTTCCTGAACAAGGGCGCCGACCGCTACCTGGTCACCAGCTACGAGCGCGACGTCATCCGCCCGCACGCCCTGGGCAAGTTCCGCGACCTGCTGGAAGCCACCGCCAAGAGCCCAGCCATGCTCTTCTACCTGGACAACTGGCTGAGCGTCGGCCCCGACTCCGACTTCGCGCGCTACGGCCCCGGCGGCGGCGTGCGCGGCAACCGCAACTTCCGCTACCGCGGCATGCTGGGCGGGCCCGGCGGCTATCCCCAGGGGGCGGCGGGGGCGCCACGGCCCCCGGCCGCTGGTCCGCAGGGCCGGCAGCGTCAGCAGCAGCAGCAGAACCAGCAGCGCCGCGGGCTCAATGAGAACTACGCCCGCGAACTCATGGAGCTGCATACGCTCAGCGTGAACGGCGGCTACACCCAGCAGGACGTGATCGAAGTAGCCAAGTGCTTCACCGGGTGGACCATCGAGCAGCCGCAGCGCGGCGGCGACTTCCAGTTCGACGAGCGCATGCACGAGCCCGGCCCTAAGACCGTGCTCGGCCATACCATCAAGCCGGGCGGGGAGCGCGAAGGCGAGGAGGTGCTGGACCTGCTGGCCCGTGATCCCCACACCGCGCAATTCATCTCCCGCAAGCTGGCGGTGCGCTTCGTCTCCGACGATCCCCCGCAGGCCCTGGTGGACCGCATGGCGCAGACCTTCCTCAAGAGCGATGGCGACATCCGCGAGGTGCTGCGCACGCTGTTCCGCTCGCCCGAGTTCTGGGCGCCGGAGGCCTACCGCGCCAAGGTCAAGACCCCGCTGGAATTCGTGGTCTCGGCGGTGCGCGCCTCCGGCGCCGATGTCACCGACGCTCAGCCCCTGGTGGGCACCCTCAACCGCATGGGCATGCCTCTCTACGGGATGCAGACCCCCAACGGTTACTCCTGGAAAGCGGACGCCTGGGTCAACTCCAATGCCCTGCTCACGCGCATGAACTTCGCGCTGGCGCTGGGCTCGGGGAGGCTGCGGGGGGCGCAGGTGGACGTCAGCCAGATGCTGGGCGGGCCGCCTCCCGCCGACGCCGGACAGGGCCTGGCCCTGCTGGAGCAGGCGCTGCTGGGAGGCAATGTCTCCAAGAACACCCACGACACCATCGAGAGGCGGCTGGCGGACCCGCAGGTCACGCAGCGCCGGCTCGACGATCCCCAGCGCGCGCCCAATCTGGGAGTGATCGCGGGGCTGCTGCTGGGGTCGCCGGAGTTTCAAAGAAGGTAGCAAGTAGCTAAGGAAGATCGCTTGAAGGCGAAAGGCTATCGACCAACGACGAACGACCAACGACCGGTTCTGCCCGACGACCGAAGTCCGACGACCGACGACTGGAGTTTGTTATGTCATTCACGCGGCGAGTATTCCTGAAGGGCGGGGCCATGGCCATCGTGGGCTCCGCCGCGATCCCCAGCTTCCTGACGCGCGCGGTGTACGCCGCCGAAACCACGGCGGGAGCGCGCAAGAAGCGCCTGGTGGTGGTCTTCCAGCGGGGCGCGGCCGACGGCCTGAACATCGTGGTGCCGCACGGCGAGGGCGCCTACTACTCCATGCGGCCCAGCATCGCCATCCCGCGCCAGGCGGTGCTCGACCTGGACGGCCTTTTCGGGCTGCATCCTTCCATGGCGCCGCTGGTGCCGCTGTTCCAGCAGAAGCACCTGGCCATCGTGCACGCCGCCGGCTCCCCTGACACCACCCGCTCCCACTTCGACGCCCAGGACTACATGGAGTCGGGCACTCCGGGCGTGAAGTCCACCGAGGATGGCTGGCTCAACCGCTGCGTGCACGCGCTCCAGGACGACAAGCCCAGCCCCTTCCGCGCGGTGGCCCTGACCGCCAACCTGCCCCGCATCCTCTCCGGCGCGGAGCCGGCGGTGGCCCTGAGCAACGTGAACGACTTCGGGGTGGGCGGACGCAATCCCGCGGTCCAGCCCCTGGCCAACACCTTCGAGGCCATGTACGACTCTTCGGTGGACGCGGTGCTGCACGGCACCGGGCAGGAGACCTTCGACGCGGTCAAGATGCTGAAGGCCGCCGACCCGCAGCGCTACACGCCCGCGCCCGGCGCCGACTATCCCCGCGGCCGCTTCGGCGACGCCCTGCGGCAGACCGCGCAGCTCATCAAGGCCGACCTGGGCGTGGAAGTGGCCTTCACCGACATCGGCGGCTGGGACCACCACGTCAACGAGGGCAACACCCAGGGGCAGCTCGCCAACCTGCTGCGCGACTTCTCCGGCTCACTGACCGCCTTCTGGACCGACCTGGGCGACCTGGCCCAGGACACAGTGGTCGTCACCATGTCGGAGTTCGGTCGCACCGCGCGCGAGAACGGCAACCGCGGTACCGACCACGGCCATGCCAACGTCATGTTCGTGATGGGCGGGCCGGTGAAGGGCGGCAAGGTCTACGGGCGCTGGCCCGGCCTCGCTCCCGAGCAGCTCTACGAGGGCCGCGACCTGGCCCTGACCACCGACTTCCGCCGCGTGCTGGGCGAGGCGGTGTACCAGCACCTGGGAAACAAAGACCTGGATGCAGTCTTTCCCCCAGGCGAAGGCTACCAGAACTCACCCAGGAGTTTTCTCACACTGCTGGGCTGAGGCCCGCGCCACCGTCTCCACTTTACTTTCCTTTGCGCCGCGGCGCGGGCGCGGGGGCCGGCGCCGCCTTGTGCGGGTGCTGGATCTCCTCCACCACGGCCCCGGCCTCCTTGACCACGGAATCGCCCACCGCGTTGACTCCCAGGCCGCTGTTCCGCGCCGCCTCCGAGGTCTTCCACTGCGGCACAGTCTTGCCGGTGCGGAACAGTTGCCAGTCCACCCGTCCCAGGTAATCGCCTTCGCCGGTGATGGGAATGGTATGGAGTTGCGCCGGCAGCTTGGCCTCCGGCCCCTGGTCCATCTGTCCCAGGTCGGTGAACAGGATGTAGTCGCAGTCCTTGCTGCGGGCTTCCTCCTCGAGGGCCTGGCGCTCGGTGGAGTCGAGCGGCACCGCGTCCACCTGGCGGTTGCGGATCTCGCCGATCAGCAGCACGCGCAGGTTGTCGGTGGGCAGAGACTGGTTGGTCAGATCTTTCAATCCCACCACGCCCACACGCACCACGCCCGCCGCCTTGGCCGGGATGGAGGGTGCGGGAGGCGCGGTCGGCGCGGGCGCCGGAGCCGGGGCCGCGGGCGCAGCCTCGGGAGCGGGGGCCGGCGGCGCCGCCTCCGCCGTGGCCTCGCCCAAGGTGACCTCGCGGCAGCCCGCGGGCTCTTCGAAGAGCGAGTCGGGCAGGGTGGCGGTGGAGAGGTCGGTGACCTCGCTGGTGCTGGTCATGGGATGCCCCATCACCTCCATGGTCGTGGTCTGCTTCAAGGGAAAGCCCAGGCGGCCCATGCCCTCGCCGGCGTAGCGGTAGTGGTCCACGCACTCGGGGCGGGCGGCCGCCATCGCTCCCATGCCCATGCCGGCAGAACAGTTCAGCCCTACCGACAGGTCGGCGTACCAGCCGTCGCCTTCCGTGCTCATGTTCATGGGATAGCAGGCGTCGGGGCTGGACTGGATGACGGTCTTGGTGGTGAGGTGGCGGGCCTCGAAGCCGAACATCTTCTGGCGCTCGCCGGTGTCATGGCTGGTGGTGGTGACGGTGACGGTGCCGCCCTTGCGCGGCGCCCCCTGGACGGCCCGGGCCGCCACCGCCGCCTCCATCGCCGAGCCCGCCGGCATCCCATTCGCGCCCAGGGGCAGGACCGTGCAGGTGTTGCGGCGGGTGTCCACCACGATCATGCGGCGCTTGTCGCACTGCAGGATGGAGACGTTACCGCCGGCATCCTCGCTGCGCTGCCGCGCTCCCTTGATGTACACGGTGCTCTGGCTGCTGCGGCCCATGACGGTGCTGCGGGTGGTGATCTTGACGTCCGCGGCAGCCGCCGCGGCGAGCATCAGCAAGAAGAGGACGGGACGGAGCCTGCGTTTCACACTTCCTCCTTAAGGTCGGTAGCCGGTGGTGGGCCGCTAAGGTGCTGAACCAGACAGCTTAAAGCCTGGGACGCAACGCTGGAAGCATCTTCCTACGACACTCTCTGCTCGATGCCGTTCTTGCCGGCGATCTTGACCGCATCCAGGGCCTCGCCGGCCTGCGCCATCATGGTCTCCAGCGAGTCGGGGGCGCTGACGAAGGTGACCACGCCGATACTGAAGGTCAGGGGCCAGCCGGCGGTCTGCATGGTCTCCAGCAGGGCCTCGCGGATCTTGCCCACCACCACCTGCGCGGCATCGGGAGCGGTCTCGGGGAGCAGCAGGGCGAACTCGTCGCCGGCCACGCGCGCCACCGTATCGGTCTGGCGGATGCTGTTGCGCAGCACCTGCGCCACCAGGCGCAGCACCGCGTCGCCGATCAGGTGCCCGAACTCGGCGTTCACCCGCTGGAAGTCGTCGAGGTCGATGTTCACCAGGGTAAGGGGATGCAGGTAGCGGCGGGCGCGGTTCTTCTCCAGCTCGGCCAGGCCGCAGAAGGCGCGGCGCGTGGGCACGCCGGTAAGGGAGTCGGTCTCCGCCAGCTCGCGCAGCCTCTCCTGGGCACGCCGCAGCTCCGCCACCACCAGGGTGACCACCACGAACAGCCCCAGAGTGATCACCGCATTCCAATAGAAGAAGAAAGGCTGGACGAACTGGACGCGCGCGCCGAAGTTGGCGGCCACGGAAATCAGCGCCGCCAGGACGCTGAAGCCCAGACCGGCGCGCCGCCCCACGTACCACGCCATCAGGGTGATGGGAAGCAGGTAGAAGAAGGCGAAGGCCACCTCAGGGCGGGTGAGGTAGTCGAGCCAGCCCAGCGCCGCCAGCAGCAGCAGCGCCAGCGCAGCCACCGCCGGCTGAGAGAGCCGGTCGAGAGTGCGTCCAAAGACCATGGCGATCGAAGGCGGTCTACCCGCGGGAAGAGGCCTCTATTGTAAGACCATTCTACCGCCGGCGGTGAGCAGGCCGACCTAGGAGGGATAGGCGGCCGAGCGCGGGAAGCGCCGCCGCAGGGCCGCGACCAAGGCGCGGTCGGCGCGCGGCGAGACCATCTCCAAAGGGGAATAGCCCTTCCGCCAGGCCAGGACGAAGGTGGCCACCAGCAGCACTCCCGTGATCGCGAAGTTGGGCCAGGCGTTCAGCCCCCACTGCCCCCTCCAGCTCAGGTCCCAGGCGCGGGAGAAGGGCAGCAGGTAGGGGATGGGCCAGTCGTAGCCGTCGGGGCCGCGCGCCCCGATCAGGTCGCAGAACAGGTGCAGGTGGAAGGCCAGGAAGGCCAGCAGGGCCGTCTTCCAGCGCTGCCGCGCCACCGCAAAACACACCGCCGACACGGCCACCGCGAAGGCCAGGTTGTGCAGCATGTGGTGGTAGCGCGAGAACCACATCAGGGGATGGTCGCTGTGCAGGGTGAGGACCTGGGCGACGGCGCCGATGCCGTCCAGGTCGGGAATGATGCCGGCGATGGTCACGGCGGCGCGCTCGCGGCGGTCGAGCTTGGCGGCGTTGGCCACCATCCAGCTCGCGAGAAAATGGGTAACGGGACTCATCTCAGAGTCAAGCAGCTAGCAGCTGGTAGCTAGTAGCTAGGTTCCTTGCCAACGACAAACGGCCAACGACCATCGACTGGATCCTCGGCCGACGACTCCTGATCGCTGACGGCTGATGGCTGACGGCTAGATCTCCACCAGCACGTCTTCCCCTTCGATCTTGAGGGGATAGACGGCGACCTTGACGCCGGGGTTGTGGCCGGCCTCGCCCGTCCTGGGATCGTACTGCCAGCCGTGCCAGGGACAGACCAGCTTGCCGTCCAGCACCACGCCCTGGCCCAGGGGCCCGCCGCGGTGGGGACAGACGTTGTCCATGGCCGAGAGCGCGCCCTCCACCCGGGCCACGCAGAGCACCTTGCCGTCCACGGTGAACTCCTTGGCCTGCCCTTCTGCGGGCAAGTCGGCCACGGTGCCGATCCTTACGAATTGCGCCATGGACATTTCCTCTTGGGGAGGGATGAAACGGCAGATCCTTCGCTTCGCTCAGCATGACGGCGGCGGGCTCCGACGCCCGTCAAGCGCCGTCACTTGGGCTGCAGCGTCTGCGCCACCATGACCTGCTGCTTGAACTTCTCCAGCATGTTCTCGTCCAGGCGGACCTCGGTGGGGCGCTTGGCCAAGGTCATGGTGTCGATCTTGTCCTGCAGGCGCAGCAGCGCGTAGAAGAGGTTCTCGGGGCGCGGGGGACAGCCGGTGACGTACACGTCCACGGGCACGATCTTGTCCACCCCCTGCAGCACGGCGTAGGTATTGAAAGGCCCGCCCACCGAGGAGCAGGCGCCCATGGAGATCACCCACTTGGGCTCGGGCATCTGGTCGTAGATGCGCTTGAGCACCGGCGACATCTTCAAGGTGACGGTGCCGGCCACGATCATCAGGTCGCTCTGCCGGGGGCTGGGACGGAAGACCTCGGCGCCGAAGCGCGCGATGTCGAAGCGCGCGGTGGAGGAGGCGATCATCTCGATGGCGCAGCAGGCCAGCCCGAAGGTCATGGGCCAGAGGGCGGACTTGCGCGCCCAGTTGAACACGTAGTCCACGCTGGTGATGAGGAAGTTCTTCTCGAACTTGTTCTGCAGCCAGCTGCTCATACCCTAGCCTCGCAAACCCCCGCGAAAACGACCTCTCAGTCTAGGTTCGGTCCCCAGGAGTGTCAACCGGGCTCAGGGGTGCACGGGCACCGCGCTGGAGGCCACCCACTGGCCGAAGGGAGACGAATTCCCACATTCAAAGCACTGGGTCACCGGGAACTGGGCCGCGCAGTGCGGGCAGACAGCCTGGGTCTGGAAGGCGTCGAAGGTCTGCTTGCAGGTGCTGCAGCGCCAGTTCTCGCCCATGGGAGGTCCCGCCTTGCAACTCGGGCAGGCGAAACCCTCGCGCCGCGGCGCCTTGGCGAGGCGGGCCAAGGCCTGCGCGCTGCGCAATCCTCCCCAGCAGTTCAGCAGCAGGAAGACGCCCAGGATGCCCAGCCAGACTGAGCCCGCCAACAGCGCCAGCAGGAAGTACCCGATCAGGCCCACGAAGCCGAAGATGGTGGCCACCATCAGGCTGCGCGCCCGTCCCAGCACGAACCAAAGCAGCGAGCGCAGGATCTGCCCGCCATCCAGCGGGAAGATGGGCAGCAGGTTGAAGATCAGCAGGCCCAGGTTGATGTTGAACACGGTCTGCAGCAGTTTGCCGAGATCGGGCCAGGCCTGGGCCCAGCCGAGCGACCTGCCTAGGACACTCAGGCCGAGCAGCACAGGCACCAGGGCCACGTTCACCAGCGGTCCCGCGGCGATGCTCCACAGGGTGGCTCCGGGCCGGGGCGGCGGATTCACGTAGGCCACGCCGCCCAGCGGCCAGAGCACGATGCGGTTGGCCACGCCGCCCACCTGCCGGCAGGCCAGCGCGTGCCCAAACTCGTGCAGCAGCACGATCAGGAAGAGCGCCAGATACTCCACCACGTTCCAGAGCGCGGAGGAATACCCGCCGGCGCGGGCGTTGATCTCGTAGATCGCGACCAGGAACCACGAGAAGTGGAGGAAGACGTCGATGCCGGCAAGGCGAAAAAGGCGAATGGATCCCTGGCTTGTGGGCATTTGCGGAGGCTGTAGGCCGGAGCATAACACTCTCCCGGTCCGGCGAGCCAGGAATCTTGGCTGTGCCGGCGCGCGCGCTTCGGCTAGAATCCCCCGCCATGGCCAAGCAGCATTACTTCTTCCGCTTGATTCCGCCGCGCCCCGCCTTTCCCCACGACATGACCGATGCCGAGCGGCACCTGATGGAGGAGCACAGCCGCTACTTTCAGCAGAACTTCGCCGCCGGCCGGATCCTTCTGTACGGCCCGGTGATGGCCGCGAGCGGAGCCTTCGGGCTCGCCGTGCTGGAAGTGGAGAGCGAAGAGGAAGCCCGGCGCTTTGGCGATGGCGACCCCTCCGTGAAGGCCGGACTGAATCGCTTCGAGATCAGCCCCATGCAGGTGTCGGGCGCGCGCGCCCAAGTGCAGTAGCAGCCGCCGAAGTGCGCAGGAGGGCCTCGCGCTCTGGGGTATAATCCGCTGCCGCAACGAGGGGTGGTGGGATGAGGTCGGATTTCTGCAGGCTCGCGCTGGTGGCGGCGCTGCTCCTGGTCTGTGCCATCCAGGCGCCCGCCCAGGCGGCTCAAAAGGAACAGGTCGGGCCGCCGGTCTTCGGCGGCAAGCAGCGCATCGCTTTCGCCCTCCAGGGCGACATCTATTACCTCCCCGAAGGCACCAGCCGGCTCCCGGATTTCTCCAAGCTCAAGCGCGTGGGGACCATCTATACCACTGAGCTCAATGTTCCCTCGCGCTCCTTCGACTCCGGGTTTCCCGGCGTCACCAACCGCTTCGAGTGGTTTGCCATCGACTACCACGGTACCCTCCTGCTGCCCACCGGGGGGCAGTACAAGTTCCGGCTGACCTCCGACGACGGCTCTCAACTCTGGATCGACGGCAAGAAGGTCATCGACGTGGACGGCATCCATCCCCCCAACAGCGGGGAGGCCACGGTCGAGCTGGCCGCGGGCACGCACAAGATCCGGGTCCCGTACTTTCAGGGCCCGCGCTTCGAGGTGGCGCTGCAACTGGAGATCGCCCGCCCCGGCAAGCCCTACCAGATCTTCAACACCCAGGCCTTCGCGCCGGCGCAGGTGGAGGTGAAGGGCGGGAAGACGAAGGTCAGCCTGGGCAGCGCCATCCTCTTCGACTTCAACCAGTCCATGCTCAAGCCCGGCGCCGCCGAGGTGCTGGCCGAGGTCAAAGCCTCGGTGCTCGATCAGCATCCCAAGGCCCGCTTCGTGGTCGAGGGCTATACCGACGACGTGGGCTCCGACGCCTACAACCTGGCTCTCTCCCAGCGCCGCGCGCAGACGGTAGTGAGCTGGCTGCGGGCGCACGGGGTCCCGGGATCGCGCCTGACCGCCAAGGGCCTGGGGAAGAGCAATCCGAAGGTCCCCAACACCAGCGACGAGAACCGCGCCCAGAACCGGCGCGTCGAGATCGCGGTGGAGGAGTGAGACCAACCCGGCCATGGGCGCCTGGCCCCGAAGGAGGGATCCTGTGAGAAAGATCCTTCCAGGCGGGCCGCTGTTGCTGCTGCTCACCCTGGCGCTGGGATGCAAGCCCGCGCCCTGGATCACCTATGCCTCGCCGGAGGGACGCTATCGCATCCTGTTCCCGGTCCAGCCAACGCTGCAATCGCAGCAGGCCCCGGGCGCCGATG
>Ga0187776_10002059_pt1 | contig 10192 bp, 11 predicted proteins | sample 0216_BV02_MP12_2_FD_132426 | JGI IMG/M metagenome (GOLD analysis project Ga0187776, IMG submission 132426) | Tropical peat soil microbial communities from peatlands in Department of Meta, Colombia - 0216_BV02_MP12_20_MG | ecosystem: Environmental > Terrestrial > Soil > Wetlands > Peat | place...
CATCACCGCGACCGCCCCGGACGGCGCCACCGCGCATGTGACGCGGACGATCGTCTGGGACTTCGCCCCGGGCACCGTCCTACTCGACGTGACCGACCCGTCCGGCGATGACAACGGGCCGGGCAACTACGCGTATCCCACTGCGGCCGACTTCCACGCCGGAGCGTTCGACATCCTCCGATTTCAGGCGATCGACGACGCCAGTGCGGGGAACATCGTGTTCCGCGTGCAGACGCGCGATCTGAGCCCGACGTTCGGCAGCCCGCTAGGCGCGCAGCTCGTCGACATCTACGTGCACGACCCGAGCGCGGCCGCCGCGGATACCTCTACCGCCGCTTCGTTCCCGCAGCGCAACTACGTGATCGCCCCGGGCGACGCATGGAGCAGGCTGATCGAAGCGCAGGGGTTCGGCCAGCGGTCCATCGACGCGCACGGGAACACGCTGGGCACGATCGGAATCAGGGCGAACCAGATCTCCCGGTTCATCACGATCACGGTCCCGAAGGCGCAGCTCGGGCAACCCGCTGCCGGCTGGGCGTTCACCGTCGTGCTCACCGGGCAGGACGGCTTCAGCTCCGACCAGGCACGCGGATTCACCGCCACGCCCGGGGCGTTCTCGTTCGGCGTCTGCGCGACAGTCAGCGCGGATCCGCACTGCACGGTCGATCCGGCGACCGTGCCCAAAGCGATGGACGTGATCACTCCGCCCGGCGTCTCGCAGAGCAACGAGCTCGACTACAGGCTGCACTCGCCGGTTGTGATCCAGGGCGTGGCGATTCCGTGAGCCAGTGCCCGGGAGACGTCCGCGTCGGCGTGCCCAGTTGGACGTAGAGCCGCGCACTTAGAATCGCTTACGGAAAGTGAGAGCACCGCCGACGAGATACGCGCGTAGCGGCGATGCGCGGATCGCCTTCCAGGTGATCGGCGAAGGGCCACCGGACGTGGTCTACATCGGCGGGCCTGCATCGCACCTCGATCTTCAGTGGGAGCAACCGAGCTACGCGCGAGCGTTCGAACGCTATGCATCATTCGCGCGACTCATCAGGTTCGACCGCCGCGGCACGGGGCTCTCCGACCCGGTCGAGAGAGAGGTGACGTTCGACCAGCAGATGGACGACCTCGATGCCGTGCTCGATACCGTGGGCACCGACCGGGTCGCGCTCATCGCCGCGGTCGAGGCCGGCATGTGCGCGATGTACGCGGCGACCCATCCGGATCGAGTCTCGGCGCTGGTGCTCGCGAACGTCGCGGTATCGGGCGGGATCGTGCTCGACGACGAGCGCCGCGTGATGATGCTCGATCTGATCGAGAACCACTGGGGCGAGGGCCGTTTCGTCTCGCTGTTCGCTCCGAGTCGCGCCCATGATCCGCACTTTCTTGACTGGTGGAACCGCTTCGAACGGGCGTGCGTCACCCCGTCGATGGCGCGCAAGCTGATCGACCTCAATCTGCGTTCAGACCTCAGCGGCGTGCTGCCGGCAATCCGGGTCCCGACGCTCGTGCTGCAGCAGCGCGACAACCCCCTGGTGCCATTCGAGGCGGGGCGGGAGGCCGCCGCGCTGATTCCCGGGGCGCGTTTCGTCGAGGCAGCGGGAACCGACTCCTACGACTGGCCCGGCGCCGACGATCCCGAGACCGACCTGATCGAGGAGTTCCTGACGGGGCACAAGCCCAGGCGGAGCCCAGAGCGGGTCCTGGCAACGGTTCTGTTCACCGACATCGTCGCTTCGACCGGTCGCGCCGCGGAGATAGGCGATGTCGCGTGGCGGCAGCTGCTGGATCGACACAACATGCTCGTACGTGAGCGACTCGAGCACTTTCGAGGCCGCGAAATCAAGACGGTGGGCGATGGATTCATCGCAACCTTTGACGGGCCGGCGCGCGCGGTCCGCTGCGGCCGGGAGATCGTCGACGGAGTTCAGGAGCTCGGCCTCACGGTGCGCTGCGGGCTGCACACCGGCGAGTGTGAGTTCCTCGACGGCGATATCGGCGGCATCGCGGTTCACATCGGCGCACGGGTGAGCGCGCTCGCGCGCGGCGGTGAGGTGCTCGTCTCGAGCACCGTCAAAGACCTCGTCGTGGGATCGGAGCTCGAGTTCGACGATCGCGGCACACACCAGCTGCGCGGCGTCCCGGGCGAGTGGCGGCTATACGCGCTGAACGGGGGATAGCGCGCCCGCCTTCGTGGACCTCGCAATCGGCCGGGAGTGGCTGAGTAGCTACCGGTCAAGTACGTCGACGGCCCGGTCAACGCCTCCGCGACCGAGGTCGCAATCGAGGAGCTGACACTGGCGTTCGAACGCCTCGAGGCTGAGTAGGTCAGCGCCGGTCGGGCGGTATGCGATCATCCGTGCATGGCTTCCAACGGCCCTGACGGCGAGAGCTTCGAGGGAACGCTTCGCTCGATCGCGGGCGCGCTGGGGCGGTATGTCCAGCTCTCCGTCGAGACGGTCGACCTGGAGCAGCTCGCGGAGTTCATCGGGGTAGATCCTGTCGTCGCCAGGGATTGGGTCGAGAGCACGGGCAGCTGGCTGCGCGCGAATACGGAGCGGGTCGGCGAGGAGCTCGCCCGTCAGCTGCCCGCGTCGGCAAGACGCCCTGCTCGTTCTGATCTTCTCGGCGGCGCCGTGCCACATCCGCTGGATTTGCCGACCGACGAGCAGGGACTGGCCCTGGCCGCGCTCGATTCGGGCCGGTGGACGGTCGAGCCTGGCACCGACACGCTGACGGCCAAAGGGGACGGCCCCGGTCCGACCGACGCGCTCGGAATCGTCCGTGAGTTGCGGGTGCGAGATTGGATCGTAGCCGGCGGCGGACTGACCCTTGCCGGCCGGCGCGCGCTCAGCCACTGGCTCGACTCGGCTGCGTGAGCCGTAGGCAAGAGCCCTGTTCTGTCCCGCGTCCCTCGCGGAGCGTCTCTCTCGCTTGGACAGCGATTCGACGATCTGCCGTCCGCGCTCTTCGTCGCGTCCGGTGATCACCACGTCGGCTCTGGCTGTCGCGTACGCGCGAGCCGTCGTCTCGCCGATGCGGTGATGAACCGCTGGGTGGCGGCGGCGCTTGAGATCACGATCACCCTGCTTCCGGGCCGCAGCGGCTTGAGCAGCGCCTCGCGCACCCAGTTGAACGTCATCCGCACGTCGGTCTGCCAGTTGGCCGAGAACGTCTCCCACGTCTGCTCCTGCAGCGGGCGCATGACCGGGCTCGTGCCCGCAGCCAGCGCGAGGACCTGCGGATCGTAGCGGTCAAGCAGGCCGCTCGACACCGTGGGATCGGTGGCATCGGCGACCTCCGGCGTGATGTTGCCAGCGCCGTCCGGCAGCTCCGCCAATGCGGTCTCGCTGCGGGCCACGGGATCACGGAAGTGCCCGCCTGGGCGAGGGCGGCGGCGATCCCGCGGCCGAGGCCGCGGGATGCGCCGACGACGATCGTCGTCCTGTTGGAGAGCTCGTTGGGGGTCATTGCTGTGTCTCTTGAGCTTGGTTGCGTCGATGGGTTACTTGGCCGTCGCGAGGGCAGGCTGTGGCTCCCGGACGACGGTCTTGGCGACCGCGTCTGAGAGTTCGTTGCCCCGGACGAGCGCGAGGATCGCCGGGACGGCGAGCAGCCCGATCCCTCCGAGCACCCAGAACGCGTGCTGGAAGCCGCCGGTGAGCGCCGCGGGGACGGTGTGGCCGGCGTGAAGCAGCGCCTGGGTGTGGGTGGCGGCGATGCTCGAGGCGATCGCGATCCCGATCGCGCCGCCGAGCTGCTGGCTGGTGTTCAGAAGCCCGGACGCCAGACCAGCGCGGTGCTCTTCAACTCCGGCGAGCGCGGCGATCGAGATCGGGATGAACGCGAACGCGGTCCCCGCGCCGGCAACCACGAACGGCCCGAGCAGGTTCCCCACGAAATGACCATCGACGGGCGCCTGGGTCGCCCAGATCACGTCCGCGCCGATCAGCGTCATCCCGATCGCCATCACGATCTTCGCCCCGCCGCGGGTGACCAACGCCTGCGAGAGACCGGCGAGCGCTACCGACGTCACGGACGTGGCCGCCCATGCGAGACCGGTCGCAAGGGCGCTGTAGTGCAGCACCTGCTGCATGTACAGCGTGCCGACGAAGATGAACGCGAAGAAGCTGCCGCCCAACAGCAGCCCGGCCACGTTCGCGCCCGCGAGCGTCCGCAGCCGGAAGATCGACAGCGGCAACACCGGCGACTCGACCCGCTTTTCGATCACAACGAACGCGACCAGCAGAGCCGCTGACGCGGCCGACACTGCGATCGTGCGCGTGGCGCCCCAGCCGTACTGCGGTGCCTGGGCGAGCGCGTCGACCAGTAGCACCAGTCCACCCGTGCCGGCGATCGCACCGGCCGCGTCAAACCGCCGACGCCCCGTGGTCTGAAGCCGGCTCTCGGGCACGATCCGCGGCGCCAACAGCAGCGCGATCGCCCCGATCGGAACGTTCAGGTAGAAGATGTACTGCCAGCCGGCGTAGCGGGTCAGCAGCCCGCCGGTGATCAGACCGACGGTTGCGCCGCTGGCGGCGATTGCGCCCCAGATCCCGAGCGCCTTGTTGCGCTCGGCGCCCTCCTCGAACATGTTCATCACGATCGACAGGGCAGCCGGCAGCATCACCGCCGCACCGATCCCCTGCACCGCCCGGGCTCCGACCAGGAACCCGCTCCCGGTCGCGACCCCGCAGGCCAGCGACGCCGCCGTGAACACGGCGAGCCCGAGCATCAGGATCCGGCGGCGCCCGAGCAGATCCGCCGCGCGACCACCCAGCAGCAGAAAGCCGCCGAAGGTGAGCGCGTACGCGGTCACCACCCACTGCAGGCTGGTCGCGGAGAAGTGCAGGTCGCGGCCGATCGTCGGCAGCGACACGTTGACGATCGTCAGATCGATGACCGTCATGAAATACGCCACCGCCAACAGCGCAAACGCGCGCCAACGATTGATATTTGGTGATGCAGACGTCATTGGATCTCCAGTGATCTGGCAAGGACAGAAACAACTTCGAGAAGAGGAAGGGGGAGCGCGGCGGGTCGCTAAGGCGACCGGCCACTCCGACCATCACGCGCCGGCACGGACGCCGGCAGAAGGCGTTGATCGGTGGTGTTTGTCTGATCCCTCATCGCTCTTCACCACGTCTAACGACCGTCGCCGCCGAAACTCATCGTTGGGTCGCCCCAGGGCCTCAAAGCACAGCCGCACCGCGATCCTGTACAGCCACATCCGAGCCGTCGTCTGAGGCTGGACGAGGTTGCGCTCCCGCCAACCGGTGAGCGCCGTCTCAGCCATCACGTCGTGGGCGACCTCCGGATCGCCAAGCATCAACAAGCAGTAGAGCCCTAACCCGCGTCGGTGGTGATTGAGCAGGCGAACGAACGCAAGCTCATCGCCGTCCCGCGCTCGCGCAAGCAGGGTGCGCTCATCACCATCCTCGTCAACGTGGGTCATTGGCCTCACCACGTCAAACGGCCGCCGGCCGCGGACCTAATCGCCGCGTCCAACGATTGCGTACGCTGAGCGCTCCTCCGCCGTGGAGCGCTCGGCGTAGCGGCGGGGCGCCCGGCGTGTGGGCAGGCCCAACGACCTGCTCGAAAGCGTGCTCACGGCGTGGTCGTGCCGGGCGCCGCGAGCTGCCTCATGCCGTCGAACGGGTCGGGTGCCGGGGTGAGCTGCGACCCGCGCGCCCCGGGCAGCGAGCGTGCGATGAGTTTCAGGCTGCTCCTGGGTTTAACGGGCAGGAGCACGGAATCGGAATGGAGCGAGCATGGTTTACCCACACGTCACATACTTCGGCCAGGCCCATACGACGCGCGAGCTTGACAGTCGCTCCAGCGACGGCATCAACGTTCGCCTGCTGTGGCACCCCGACGACGGTCATGTGTCCGTCGCAGTCAACGACGCCAAGACGGGCGAGGCGTTCGAGCTGCCGGTGCCCGACGGTGAGCGGGCGCTCGACGTCTTCCACCACCCCTACGTCTACGCAGAGCCGGTGTCCAGCGCGCGGAGCTCGTCGCTGGCCGCGCACCTGGTCTCATAAGCCGCGGGAGACCTCGAGCTTCGAGATCCCACGGTGCTTCGGATCGCTCGCGTCGGGCCCGAAGCCGACGGGTTGCGAGCCCGGGTCCGCTAACGGGTTGCGAGGGAGCTGGTCACAGGGCTGTGGGCGAACTCTCGCCCTCGGTGTCCGACCGGCCGCCATGGCGGACCGGGCGCTTCTCTCTCGTGGGGAATCCGAACCGCGGAAGGTGCGCCGGGTCGAGGAAGGCGTCGATCCCCACGATCTTGCCGTCAGCGATCTCGAGCACAGAGATCCCGTGCGGGATCCACTCGCCATCTTCGCTTTGAACTTCGATCGTCACCGCGGGCCGGCCGTTGGCCCAGGTCGCTCCGTGTCGTATCCGCGTAAGATCGCCGCGGGCGATCGTCTCGTGGAAGAACCGCGCGATCTGCAGACCACCGAACACATCCGGGTTCGGCGGCATATGAAGCAGCGCGTCCTCCCGCAACAGTGCCACCAGCCCGGCCATGTCGTCGTGCTCGAACGCGGCCACATAACGGTCGAGCAGCTCGCGCTCGTCCGCGCCCACCGTCGATCGCGCTTTCGCGGGCAGATGCTCCTCGATCGTCGCGCGCGCGCGTTGCAGCGCGCTGTCGACCGACGCGACCGTCGACTCAAAAAGCTCGGCAACCTCGGGCGCGGTCCAGCCGAGCACGTCACGAAAGATCAGCACGGCGCGCTGGCGACCCGGCAGCTCCTGGATCGCCCGCAGCAGCGCCAGCTCCATCCCCTCCCGAATCGCGTACCGCGCCGCCGGGTCATACGTCGGCGAAGCCCCATCAGCCAACGGTCGGTCCGGAAACGGGTCGACCGGCTCGGGGCGCCGCGGCCGGCGCTTGAGCTCGTCCAGCGCCGCGTTGGTCGCGATCCGATACAGCCACGTCTGAAACTGCGCCCGCGGCTCGAACTGCTCCAACCCGCGCCACGCCCGCAACAGCGTCTCCTGGACCAGATCCTCGGCGTCCTGCGCAGACCCGAGCATCCGATAGCAGTGCACCTCAAGCGCATGCCGGTACGGCTCCACCAGTTCACGGAACGCCCGCTCATCCCCCGCCTGCGCGGCCGCCAGCACAACCCGCTGATCCCTTTGGTGGGTTCGATCGCTCATCACGATCTCGCTTCGACCTCGTCGACGTCGAAGTACGGCCCCGATACTACGCCCGTTCGGCCCAATTGCCGGACTCGGCTTCCCCCACGGCGTCATCCATCAGCCGTCCCGCTGGTCGGCGCACGCAAAGCCCTGCCTCGCCGCCGTCGCCGCGTGGCGACGAGCGGGACGCCCCTGCTCTTGGGTCAGAGCCCTGCTTTGCGCTCGCCGCGAGTGTGGGCCGAGCTGGCGATGCTCCCGTTCCTGGCGCAACCGGCTGCCTGGACGAGAGTGCCCCTACCGCGACGAAGCAGAAGTCTGAGCGGCGCGCGGAAGACTGCTCGTGCTCGATCAACCCGGAAGCGAGCGATCGTTGCGGCACATTGGCCAGATGCACGCAAGGCACAGGTTGGGTGTGCCGACTCCTGGTTGACCGCCACTGCCCTTCGCTCCGCTTCAGCGATCCAACCTGAGCCCAACCGGCGCCGTGGCTTCCTCGGTCTCGTCGCCCGCGGGCCCCTACTGCTTGTCGGGCTCTTCTACCTGGGTGTACAGCACGCCCTGGGCGGCGCCGGAGCCCGGAGCCAGTCAGGCCGCCGCCGGGCCCTCGGAGCACGAACGCGACGGCGTCGCGAGGATCACGGCTGGCACGATCTGGCCGGCGTCGAGCAGCGCGAGCGCCGCGAGGGCGAACACGGTGAGCTCGAATTGGGCATCCGCGGCCGTCGCCGCTCGCGGACGTTGAACGCTTCAAGCCCCCACCGGTCGACCTGGCGCTCCAGCGGTAATAGGTCGAGCGGTGCACTCCCATCAGGCGGCAGCCTCCGACACGTTGCCCCGCTCCTTGGCCAACGTGAACAACCTCAAGCGATAGCCGACCAGCACGTCATGCTCTGTCACGACGACTGCTCCTCTCTGAATGACTTGGCGGTCAGACGAGAGCCTGAGCAGACGCACGGACGGCCCCACCAGCTGGTGGGGCCGTCCGCCCAACAAAGCACTTCCTGGTCAACCCAGGTGTCGCAACAACCCCGGGTTAGTCCACCCTAGGTCGTTGACGCGAGCCAAGCAAGGGCCTGGTCGCGACGCGCGAAATAGGCGGTCGGGAACGTGGCCGGGCCCTCCCGCTTGGGGGGAGCGCCGATGGCCGGCATCCCCTCGGGCATGTGAAATGCCCACTTCTTCACGCCGCCGGCGTTGTAGCGGGGGGTGATGTGCTCGTCTCGCCACTCCATGTTCATGTTGGCCGGGTCCATCCGGAAGCTGGTTGCGTCGATCAGGACCCCCGGTCGACGTCGCCGCTCGACCTCGCCAGCAAAGCCGGCCAGCCATTCCTGAAACTGCGCCGATGACATGTCCTCGGTCGCGTCGTACCAGCGGATCTCGAGGTAGCCGTCGTCGTGGTCCGTCACGGCGCCAAAGCGGTCCTCCCACACATACTTCACCGGTACCTCGTTTTTCACAGCAGCGTCGCTCATTTGGCGCTCCTCCTTGTTGATTGACGAATCGGCGTTGGCAGTCATCTGATCCTCCTTTTGGTCGCTCCTCGAATCGTTGTCTCTCATCACGCTCCAATTTGGACGCAGACCATCGCTGCGGCCTGGCGCCGCGTTCAAAACCTCGAGCAGCTTGCCCCGGGGCTACTCGGCGGTGTCGGTCAGCGGCTCCTCCTCCGCGCCCGCTCGCCCGGCTGGTCCTTCTCGATCGCGTGCACGTTTTTCGGACCGTCGCCGTCGATTCCCATCCGCGTGCCGGTCTCGACCAATGCCTTGAGCCGTGTCCCGATGAGTTCGTTCCATCCGCTGCCCATTCCCTCGGCCTTCGCTGGGTCGATCACACCGAAGGCCCGGAACGCGAAGCGCAGCAGCGTCCCGTCCGCGATCTCCTCGAGGTCGAACGCGGCGACGCCGACGGCGAGGCCGAGGTGAAACGATCCCGTCATGGTGAGATGGTCGTCCGCCGACAGTCCGGTGACCGTCGCGATCACTTGCCCGCCGTCGTCATCCCAGTGCTCGACAAAGTGGCCTCCGAGCGACGCGTCGAGCGACAGCGACAGCGACCGCGAATCGACCGCCGGGTAACCCCACCAGCCGCCGATGTCTTCAGTGAGCGCCGCGAACACCTGCTTCGGCGTCCCGGCGATCGTCACGTCGAGCGCCACGTCGATTACCGGCCGCTCCACCTCAGCCTCCGCGCGACCCTGAAGCCGCAACAGGGAGGATGCGAACCCGGCCGAGGTCGGCGTGGTCCACCGCTCGTGCAGGTGCTGGATCGGGACCGCGTTGAGGTAGTGCCACCGCTCGCGGCCGCGCTTGCGGCTCGTTATCAGCTCGGCCGCGGCGAGCACCTCGAGATGCCGCATCACCGCGATCCGCGAGATCGCGAAGTGCGAAGCGATCTCTCCGGTGATCCGCGGCCGCTCGGTCAGCAGGTCCAGAATCTGCCGGCGCGTCGGATCTGCGAGCGCACGCCACAACGACGCCGTCTGGGCCTCCAGGGCCGCCCGCCGCTGGATCTGAACGACCTCGCCACTCATACATGTAACGGCAGTATTACATATTCGTCGCCTGGGTGCAACCGGCGGCCGTGGAAGCTTGTGCAGCTCGTAGAGCCCGAGGGGGAGGAGGCATTCCAGGCGAAGGTCGGCGCGCTGCTCGGCATCGATCTGAGGATCGAGCCGAGCGCGCGCCACTACCGGTTCGCTGTTCTCTACAACCCGTCCGACCACCGCAAAGTCGTGATCGACGACAGCGATGGGCGCACGCGGACGTCGGCCAGAATTACCGCCACGTCGTGAATGCAGGGCAGGCAGAAGCAGACGCCGCCGCACCGAACCGGAGACCCGCTGTTTTCGAGAGCAGGTCTCCGACCCCCTGAGCCGCCCACCTCCTATGCGCGGAAACCGCGTCTGACGCCCTTCGTCTGGAGCTCCATGGCCGAAGCAATGCGCCAGCGTCGGGTTGCAGTTGAGCCACCGATGTCAAAGGCGGCGAACGCGACCAGGCGGCGTTGTTGTCTCCTCAGCGCTGGAACGTCTCGCAGCCGAGCG
>Ga0187776_10002061_pt1 | contig 10190 bp, 10 predicted proteins | sample 0216_BV02_MP12_2_FD_132426 | JGI IMG/M metagenome (GOLD analysis project Ga0187776, IMG submission 132426) | Tropical peat soil microbial communities from peatlands in Department of Meta, Colombia - 0216_BV02_MP12_20_MG | ecosystem: Environmental > Terrestrial > Soil > Wetlands > Peat | place...
AACGCGCCCCGCCTCGAGCGGAACCACCGCGGCGTCCAACGCATTGCCCTGCCGCCGCTTGACCCTCGCCCGCGAGCGGCACGCTTCTTACCATTTGCCGGGCGACTCCAGCACCAGCAACGGGCGCGAATGCTAGACGACCTCCCACTCGCCGCACGCAGCCTGATCCGAGCCAAAGGCCTCGCCGCCGCGGCGGTGCTCTGCCTCGCACTCGGCATCGGCGGCACGACGATCGTGTACAGCGTGACCGCGCCGCTCGTGTTGCATCCCGTGCCGGCGGGGGATCCCGCTGGACTCGTGATGGTCGCCGAAGTGCCCCCCGCGCGCCCCGGACCGGACGACGCCGAGATGGCGCCGGCCAACTACGTGGACCTCGCGGCGCGCAATCGCAGCTTCAGCGAGCTCGCTGCGTTCACGAACCTCGACGCGAACCTCACCGACATCGACGAGCCCGAGCGCGTAGAGGGGTTTCGGGTCACGCCGAGCTATTTCCATCTGCTCGGGGTCCGTCCTGCGATGGGCCGCCTGTTCTCCGACGAAGACGCGCGCTACACGCAGTCGCCGGACGTCGTCATCATCAGCGACGGACTATGGCACCGTCGATTCGGGGCCGATTCCCAGATCCTCGGACGCACGGTGCGAATCAACGACGTCCCCCGCACGATCGTCGGCGTGATGCCCGAGGGTTTCGTCTTCCCGCCGGGCGCCGAGCTCTGGACGCCGCTGTCGCTCGCCGGCGACTTCGGGCGCGAGCGCGACGGGCGGACGCTGCGCGGCGTGCTGGCCCGGCTGCGGCCCAACGTTTCGCTCGCGCAGGCGCGGGCCGACGTGCACGGCATCACGCAACAACTGCAACGCGAGTACCCTCAAGACGACGGCAAGTGGGACATGCGCGTCGAGAACGCGGACGCGTTCTACGGGCAGCACCCGCGGCCGTTCATGCTCGCCCAGCTCGCCGCCGTGGTGCTCGTGCTGCTCATCGCGTGCGCCAACGTCGCCAACCTTCTGCTCGCCCGCGCCACGACGCGCGCGCGCGAAGTCGCCGTCCGGGTCGCACTCGGCGCGTCGCGCTCACGCATCGTGGGCCAGCAGCTCGCCGAGTCGCTGCTGCTCGCGCTGGCCGGCGGGCTGCTCGGCATTCTGCTCTCGGTGTGGGGACTCGAGGCGGTGCGCGCGAGTCTCCCCGTCGAACAGGCGAGATTGAACCCCGGGTGGACGCGCATGGAGCTGAGTGCGGGCGTGCTCGCCGTCACCGCCGCCGTCTCCCTCGTCACGGCGCTGCTCGTCGGGATCGCACCCGCGTTCGTCGCGAGCGGCGCCGATCCTCGGCAGGCGCTGAACGAAGCCGGGCGCAGCGGATCGGAAGGACGGTCGCGTCACCGGCTTCGCGGTCTGCTCGTAGCCGGCGAGATGGCGCTGGCGCTGACGATGCTCGCCGGCACGATTGTGACCGTCCGCGGTTTCATGGCAGCCGCCGGGCAGGCGCCGGGCTACCGCGTGGACCACGCGCTCACGATGCAACTCACCGCGCCGATCGCGCGCTACGGGTCGACCGCCGACGCCGAGGCGATGTATGCAGCCGTCGTCGACGCCATCCGGCTGGAACCAGGCATATCGGAGGCCGCGTTGTCCACGATGCTGCCGCCCGACTGGACGAACTACAGCGCGCGGATCTTTCTCGAGGGCGAGCCGCGCCCGACGCGCAGCGATCCGGCCCGCACGCCGCGCTGGCAGATGGTGACGCCCGGCTACTTCGCGACGATGGACATTCCTCTCGTGCGCGGACGCGGATTCACCGAGCATGACGATTCGGCCTCCGCGTCCGTGATCGTCGTGAGCGAGTCGATGGCCCGCGCCTACTGGCCGAACGAGAGTCCGCTGGGCAAAAGAATCGGCTGCGCGTGCAACGACACGACGATGATGACGGTGATCGGCGTGGTCGGCGACGTGCGGTTCAATCCAAATGTCGGTCCAACGGACGCGCCGACGTATTACGTGAGCGTGGCGCAGGCGCACCCGTGGCGGACGATGTCATTGGTCATTCGCACGAAGAGCGATCCGGCGGCGATAACGCGGCGCATCGAACGCGTGATCGCGAGCGTCGCGCCGACGGTGGCGCCGGGGAGCGTGATGACGCTCGACCACGTGCAGCGGAGCGCGCTGTCGCCGCAGCGGATCACGAGCGAGATGATGGCTGCGTTCGCGATCGTCGCGTTGCTGCTGGCGGCGATCGGGATTCACGGCGTGATGTCGTACACGGTGGCCCAGCGGACGCACGACATCGGGGTGCGGACAGCACTCGGGGCTCAAGGGGCGGACATCGTGCGAGGTGTGCTGGGGCCGGCCATGCGATTCATCGTCGTCGGCATTGCGGTTGGCGTCGCAGGGGCGGCGTTGATGACGCGAACGCTAACCCATCTACTGACGCAGCTCTCGCCGAGCGATCCGGCTGCCCTTTTTGCGGCGATCGCGGTGCTCTCGGCTGCGGCTATCGGCGGGGCGTATGTGCCGGCGCGAAGAGCGTTGCGGATCGATCCGGCGATCGCGCTAAGACGGGACGTTTAGAGGCGGCAGTCGCGCGCGCAACCGCCAGCGGTGAGTCTCCGTTCAGCCAAGTGCGCGCGTTTAGCGCGTCGCTAATCTCCAGCGATCGCGACCTGAGCCTCAGCCCGTGCCCGCATCCGCCTGCCGTATGCGAACGTCCAGGAAACCGTTCCGATGAGCAACCCACCCAGTACGATTGGTGACACGACCAGCACCGTCGCCGCGGGCAGCGTATAGACGAGCACGATGCGGACGGCAAACTCCACCAGTGACGTCGTCGCCCACACGATGGTGATGAGTCGCATCGTCCGGCGGAAGCCGGCGCGTTGCCAGCCGAGATTGAATTCAGCGACGCGGCTCGCATCGCGACCGGCGGTGAAATAGCGCGCGAAGTAGAACATGATCGGGCGCGGTGTGGCGAGCGACACGAGGCATACTATGCCAAAGGCGCCGGTGAAGAACGACTCGCGAATCAGGAGAAGTTTGGGGCTGCCTCCGAACGCGACCGCGATCATGCTCACCACGATGCTCGCGAGCGAAAGAATGGCCACCGGATCGAGCGATCCGACGCGAACCAGATCCGCGACGCTCCAGACGAGGGGAAAGAGCGCGGCCACGCTCAAAGCGGCGAGCTCCGACGCCAAGAAGTAGCGTTTGCTGAGCTGATAGAGGACGACCGGGACCAGGGCGTTCAGCGCCATGCTCACGAGCAGCCCACGAAAGAGGCGCTGGGTCGGGACCGGATCGCTCATCGCTCTCCCTGTCGCATCTGACGGGAGAACCTTGCAACCGACCGCCGATTGTCGCCACTCCGTACGACGGTAAGATTCTTACGGGAGCGCCTGCTGAAACGTCCGCGCTTCCGGGGGCACATTCGCCAGGGCGCCGCCGAACAGCAGTTGCGTCGTGGTCACGCCGCTGCCGTAGTACTCTCTATTGTCGCCCTCGTCCGGCTTCAGCTCCGCACCCTCGAGCGAGATCCCGGCGAACAGCCCTTTCGACTTGGCGTAGGAATAGATCTCGGCTTTCAGGTCGAGGTTGGTTGCAGCTTCGGCGCTGCGCCCGAACGGCCCGGCCGCGATGCTGGCCTGGCCCCCCAGAGTCACGCGCGATCCGTCGACGAGCGAGTGCGCCCCACGATCGTTCATGAAGAACAGCGCGATGTCGGACGACTCGGCGCCGAGTTGCAGGCCCCAACTTCCACCGCTGATGCTGATGAACGCCGGGCTGCTCCACCCGCCCTCCGTTCGACAGGAGATCACGCCGCTCCCGTGCCGCGCTCCAAAGCCGATTGCGGCCTTGATCACGCCGGGCAGCACCGCGATGCATCGTGCGCGAGACAGCAACTCCTTCGGGATCGCCTCGTCGGTCGTCGTAACCAGTTCACGGTAGACAGCCGTCGCGTCCGTCAGCTTCGAGGCCGGCCCTTTCGCGGTCACGCCCGGGGTCTCCGCGCGCGTGGTTCCAACCGTGGCCAATGTGACACCTAGCGCCAACACGATTGGTCGTTTCATCATCTCAGCTCTCCTGCAGTGGCCTCCAGCGACAATGTTTCGCCCGCCGGAAGGGGGATTAATATCGTACTCCAGCGGCTCGTGACCTGTTCCGCAAGAAAGCGTTGAGGCGATCGCCCTTCTTTGGAACAAAACGTCGTCGCCTTTCGCTCACCACGGCGCCGGCTGTGTCCGATTGGTTACGCCGGCGACATCGTTCGGTCGGCGAGATCGGCATAGTTTCGGCGTTGGTGACTTTGCGGGCCGCTCCTTCTACCGGCCGCGTTCCTGTCGAGGCGTTCACCTCTCCACTATCGAATCGAATGTCGTCAGCGGCTCGCGCCGGATTGCTCGGCCTGTTGCTGGTCGCGACCGGTTGCGTCATGGCGCGGCCCCACGGTGCGCCTGTCGGCGCTGCGCCGGAGGATCTCGGCGCCGTGAGCGTGACGTACGCGAGCGGCTCGGGTAGCAACATCCACGCGTGGCTGGCCCGCGGAATCCGCGGCGGCGGATCGGTCCTGCTTCTGCACGGCGTGGGCGCGAATCGCACGAGCATGCTCGCGCGCGCGAGATTCCTGCACCGTCTCGGGTTCACCGTGCTCGCTCCGGACCTGCAGGCGCATGGCGAATCGCCGGGCGACCACGTCACGTTCGGCGCACGCGAGAGCCTTGATGCCGCGGCGTCGTTGACATTCCTGCGCGGCGCGATGCCCACCGAGGAAGTGGGCGTGATCGGCGTCTCGATGGGCGGCGCGGCCGCGTTGCTCGGACCGGGCCCACTGGACGCAAATGCATTTGTCCTCGAGTCGGTCTATCCGACGATTCGCCAAGCGGTGAGCGATCGACTCGGCACCTGGCTCGGTCCACTGGGCGGCGTTGCTCGCCTGTTCACGCCCGCCGTCATTCATTTTGTCGGCAACGACATCGGTGTCGCCGAAGGGGAGCTGCGCCCGATCGATCGCATCGCGCGTCTGCACGCGCCCTTGCTGTTGCTTGCCGGAACCGCGGATCCGTACACGCCGATCGTGGAAGCGGAGTCGCTCTACGCGCACGCCCCGGCGCCCAAGGACTATTGGGCCGTGAAGGGCGCGGGGCACGAGGACCTGTACGCGTACGACACCGCCGAATACGAGCGGCGCGTCGGAGCGTTTCTGGTTCGAGCACTGCGCGCCGACGGTCTGCGCCGGGATCCCGCCCCGTGATCGTCTTTTGCGGAGGGTGAAGTCCGCCGCGGGTCACCCCTGACGTCGTCGCCTTGCCAGCGTGGACGTTGGGCATAGGTTCGACGTTTCCTCTTCCCGATCGCCCGATGTTCAACCGCCGCATTGCGTCCGTCATCGTGGCCGGCGCGTCGACCCTGGTTGCGGCACAGGCGCAGGCTCAATCCGCCCCGCGCGACCGTTGGGTGGCGACCTGGGCGTCGAGCATGTCCGCCGCCCCGCCCCGCCCGCCCGCCCACTCGAACGGCCGCACGCCGACCTTCGCGAACCGCACGCTCAGGGAGATCGTCCGCGTGAGCGCCGGGGGTAGCCGAGTGCGGATCAAGTTGTCGACCAGTACGGCGACCGCGCGCTCGCGATCGGAAGCGTCCACATCGCGCTCCGAAAGTCCGGCGCGGAGATCGAGTCCGGCACCGATCGACAGCTCACGTTCAACGGACGAAAGTCGATCGTCATCCGCGCGGGTGCGAACCTGGTGAGCGACGGCGTGTCGCTGACGATCCCCAACGCCGCCGACGTCGCGATCTCGTTGTTCCTCACGGATTCCGCGCGTATCAGCACTCGGCACGCGCTGGGTTTGCAAACGAACTATGTGTCCCCGTCTGGCGACTTCACCGGATCGGCCAGCTTCGCACCGGACACCACTCTAATGACGTGGCCCTGGGTCGCCGGGATCGACGTCGTCAATCCGGCGGTGACGGGAGTGATCGTCACGTTCGGGAACTCGATCACCGACGGCGTCGGCTCGAAGGCCGACTCGAACGCGCGCTGGCCGGACGTTCTCGCGCGGCGCCTGTTCGCGTCGAAGGAACCGCTCAAGGCGATCGTCAACGCCGGCATCTCAGGGAATCGCGTGCTGTCGCCCGGCGCCGGACCGAGCGCGCTCGAACGCTTCGACCGCGACGTGTTGATGCAGCCGGGCGTGACGCACGTGATCGTGCTCGAAGGAATCAACGACATCAACGGCGGCACCGACGCGCCGAATCCGAGGAACGAGGTGAGCGCCGAGGAGCTGATCGCGGGGCATCAGCAGCTCATCGATCGGGCGCACGAAGCGCGGGGTCGTGATCTTCGGTGCAACGCTAACACCGGAAGGCGGACTGCGCGGAATGACCGCGGCGCGGGATGCGAAGCGGGTTGCGTTGAACAACTGGATCCGGACGAGCGGGGCGTACGACGGCGTGATCGACTTCGACAAGATCGCGCGGGATCCGGCGGATACGACGCGGTTCTTACCGGCGTACGATTCGGGGGATCACCTGCATCCGAGTGGTGCGGGGTATGTGGCGATGGGTGGGGCGATAGATCTCGCACTGTTCCGGAAGGTGCCTCGCTAATACGGAGCGCCCGGTCCTCGCGGGAACGGCCGCCGGGCCGCATGATTTGTGAATAGTCGTCCAACCAAAGTGCCGACCTACCGACCTCACGCTTATCAGGCCCACAATGGCGTTTCAAGAGTCCGGCACCATGCCGGTTTTCAGAGAGACAGAGCCACGATCCGCCGACTTTCGTCTCCATTCGATGCCGGACTTTTGTACATCCAACGGGCACACGAACGGGCACACGTTTTTTATGCCTCGAGGGTCAGCGGAGTCTACGAGCAGACATTACCTGACCATCCGGCCAGTGCAACACATAGCCAACGACGCGACCCGTCTTGTCACGAACGAAGACGAGGAGAGCCGGATCGCCAGCGATGTAAAAGGACTCCGGTGTTGCCGCGAGGTTCAGGCTGGCCTTCTTCTCGCCGGTTGATTGGTCGAAGAGCTGGTTGCCTTGTCTGGTGATCGTGTCGATGTAGCCCGGCCACCACTCGTATCGTCCGACGTACTCGTCGAGCGCGGCGGCAGTCAGCTTCACCGGCGCGGGCAACGCGAGTGTAAGAACGTCTGCGTGCCGGAGCAACCGCCACTGGCCGCCCCGCAGTAGATACGTGTCGAGCGTTCGGTGCGACGATATGTGCTCGCGTGGGCCCAAGGGCTCGTGCTCGATACCCAAATAGTCCACGAGCGCCATGTCGCCCATGACAGAGACGTGCAGACTGTCGACATCATAGTGGACCCGCTCGTCTTCCGCGCCGTGCGCGGCGAGTTGTCTGAGGCGTTCCGCGACGGTCGTGCGCACGCCGTCTTCATCGACGAACACCAACTGCGGGTCGGCCAAGCGGCGATACGCGGCAGTATCGGCATGCTTCGCGGCCGTCAATCGCGCGGAAATCAGGCGCCGGAAGATGGGGCTGAGGCTATCCGTCGAGGAAGCTTGGGCGCGTAGGGCGGCGGACGAGACCAAACACGTGAGCAAGAATACGCGCGGGAGCACGCTCATGAGGAGTCTCCTGGCTGCGAGCAGACGGCTTGTCAAAAACAGGCGAGACGTGGAGAGGAAAACGGGCGGATTCAGTGTGTTGTTCCCCACGTGGCGGGGACAGACGCCGTCATGGTGAGCTCAGGGCCTTTCCACGACTCGCAGTGGAACGACACCCTGGCGCTGGACAGCCGCCATTCCTCCGGCGTCCTCCGGACTTAGCCGGGATTCGGCAACGCTCCGGAATTCTCCGCAGCTTCCACAGCTTTTAAGACGACTTCTTTTCCGTCAATCATTGCTTGGATGTGGCGCGCCCTTTGTCCCAGTTTCTCGGCCTCCTTTGCCGCGGCATCACCATCGGCTTTCCGGTCGTCGCGATGAGCGGTATACGCTTCTCCGTAAAGGCGCGCAGCCCCCTCGTAGAGTCTGATCATCTCTTTTGCTTCTTTTTGAATGTCTTGACGGATAATTTCTGAAGCCTTTGGCATGGCCAATCTCCTTCCGTACCGGTTTGCACGCGTGCAGCTGCTGCTCGGAGTAGCGGGATCCGTGACCTCTGTGAGCATCGGCGATCCGCGGGGGGTGGCCAACGTAGCGAGCTCGGTCGTTCGCCGTCAAACACTAAAGCGTGCTTTAATCTGAGCTGGTCATCGACGAACACGGCCGTCGCGACGGTGGACAGCACCGGCACCGTGATCGTAGTTGACGCCGGGCTGTTAGCGGCGGAGTGAAATTGCACAAAAACGGCGGATAAAATTGCACACTCGGGTCACCCTCCTGCCGGGGGTCTGATCCTTCAGGGCCGCCGGCTTCCATGCCACGTTGCGCTCCTCTCCTTCGCGATGGGGGGCGCCAGTGTACGGATGGGACACCCTCGTGCTACTCAAGCATCTCTTGGAGCAAGGGCTGTCGAAGACAGCCATCGCCGCCCGCCTCGGCATTAGTCGCCGGCTCGTGTACCACCTGATCACGACGGGCCAGCTGGAGCGGGACTTCGCGGAGCCGATCACCCGCCGGCCGCGCGTGCCGATGTCGACCAAGATCGCGCCCTATGCGCAGATCATCACGACGCGACTCGCGACCTACCCGGAGCTCTCCGCCGTGCGGTTATTCGACGAGTGTCGGGCGGCGGGCTACACCGGCGGGCTGACGCAGCTCAAGGCATTTGTCCGCCGCGTGCGGCCGTCGTCGGAGCCCGACCCGATCGTCCGCTTCGAAACGCCGCCTGGCCACCAAGCCCAGCTCGACTTTGCCGACTTTCGCTTTCCGTGGGGCAAGCGCGCCGCCCTGATGGTCGTGCTCGGCTACTCGCGCCTGCTGTGGGTGCGCTTCTACTCGCGCAAAACGATGCGCGTCGTCATGGCGGGACTCGAAGAGGCCTTCGCCTATTTCGGTGGGGTCACGCACGAAGTGCTCTTTGATCAGCTGCGCGGCGTGATCCTCGGTGACACCCGCCTCGACCCGGGGGGCCGGCTCCTCGAGAAATCCCGAGTTCCTCCGCTTCGCGGCCCATTGGCAGTTTCGCATTCGCGCCTGTCGGCCGTATCGCGCCAAGACCAAGGGGAAGATCGAGCGGCCCGTCGCCTACGTCCGCAACAATTTCGTCTACGGCCGCGACTTCTTGGGCGACGCGGATCTCGCCGCGCAGTGTCAGCGCTGGCTCGACGAGACCGCGAATGTGCGCGTGCACGGGACGACGCACGAGCTGCCGCGCGTGCGCTTTGAGCGCGACGAGCGCGCAGCACTGCGGCCCCTCGCGGCCCGACCGTACTGCTCGTGGGGGCTGCCGCCGGAGCCCACGGAATCCCGTCGGACCCGTCGCGTCGATCTTGAGGTCCCCGTGCAGCGACGCGAGCTGGCCGCGTACACGCACCTCGCCGATGTGGCCGAAGGAGTCGCCTGATGCGCGCCACGAGCACGCCCTCGCTCCGCGATCGCATTCGCACCCAGCTGGCCGATCTCAAGATGCCCGGCGCCCTCGAAGCCCTCGATGACATTCTCCGCGCGATCGACGGCGGCCAGCTCCAGGCGCCGGCGGCGCTGGAAGCGCTCCTCGGCGCGCAGATCACGCTGCGCAACAATCGCCGGCTCGTGGCGGCGATGCGCTCCTCCCGCTTGCCGGCTGTCAAGACGCTGGCCGACTTCGACTTCTCGTTTCAGCCCAGCCTCAAGCGGGAGCAGATCGACAGCTTGCACACGCTGGGCTTCGTCGAGCGCCGCGAGAATGTCATTCTCCTCGGTCCCCCTGGCGTCGGCAAGACGCACCTCGCGCTCAGTCTCGCCGTCGCGACCGCCCAAAGCGGGCGCCGCATCTACTACGGCACGCTCGCCGACTTGATCACCTCGCTGGAAGAGGCGCAACAAGCCGGCCGCCTCTCGCAGCGGATGAAGACGCTGGTGTTTCCCTCGCTCCTCGTGGTCGACGAGATCGGCTATCTGCCGGTCTCGCGCACCGGCGCGATGCTCTTCTTTCAGCTCATGGCGAAGCGCTACGAGCACGCGAGTACTGTAGCGCTTCAGAGCATTCCGACCTTCGACGCTGCCTCGCGAAGTTACACTCTTCCGGGTTAGGCGGCCTGGGTCAGCCGCTGGTGATTGATTCGTCGTCGCTCCTCACGTGCGCGTTCCA
>Ga0187776_10002062_pt1 | contig 10185 bp, 8 predicted proteins | sample 0216_BV02_MP12_2_FD_132426 | JGI IMG/M metagenome (GOLD analysis project Ga0187776, IMG submission 132426) | Tropical peat soil microbial communities from peatlands in Department of Meta, Colombia - 0216_BV02_MP12_20_MG | ecosystem: Environmental > Terrestrial > Soil > Wetlands > Peat | place...
AGGGGATGGTTCCAGAGTTCACTTCTCGCCTCTGTCGGAACGCGGGGATCTGCGCCTTACGGGACCGTCCTCACACACGGTTTTGTTGTCGACGGTTCAGGGAAGAAGATGTCGAAGTCTCTCGGTAACGTCATCGCTCCCCAGGAGATCATAAAAGGGTATGGAGCAGAGATTTTGAGGATATGGGTCTCGGCAGAAGATTATAAGGACGATATCCGGATATCCAAAGAGATCCTGAACAGGCTTACCGAGGCATACAGGAAGATAAGGAATACCTGCAGGTTTCTCATAGGTAACCTCTATGATTTCGACAATGAGGATTACAGTGACAGACTCCAGGAAATAGACAGATGGGCGATGAACAGGCTTCAGGCACTCGTCTCAGAGGTTACAAATGCTTATGAAAACGTCGATTTCCATGAGGTCTTCCACGCGATACACAATTTTTGTGTCGTGGATATGAGTTCAATTTATCTCGACATCCTTAAAGACAGGCTTTATACGGCGAAGACCGACTCGGCGGAAAGACGCGCAAGCCAGTGGGTGCTTTCGGAGATACTATCGGCGCTGACGGGTCTTATGGCGCCTGTTCTTTCTTTTACGGCAGAAGAGGTGTGGGGACATATAAACAGTCTGAAGTCTAAAGTCAGAAGTCAGTCCCGCATGGGCGGGAAGTCAGAAGAAGAAATAGTAGAAAATGGATCGGTGTTTTTTTCATCGTTCCCTGAAGTGAGGGAAGCCTTTGTCGACGATGAGCTTGAGGAGAGATGGAAAGACCTGCTCGGTCTGAGAGATGAAGTCAATAAAGCTCTCGAGATGAAAAGGGCAGAGAAGTTTATAGGGAACTCGCTCGAAGCAAAGATAAAAATATACCTGCCCGAGAGATACAGATCAGTCTGTGAGGCCTATACTGATTTTCTGCCGTCGTTCTTCCTCGTTTCTGCTGTAGAGATCAGCGGTGGAAAAATGACCGGCTCCTACGACAGCGTCAACATCGAAGGACTACAGGTGTTAGTCGAAAAGGCCCCCGGAAACAAGTGCCAGAGATGCTGGAACTGGAGTACAAAAGTCGGCACGTTTGAGGAAGAACCGGAACTCTGTGAGAGATGCTATCCCGTCGTCACAGCGCGGTCTTCTTAATCCGAAAAATGCATTTGATTATTATAAGCAGGGAGATGAATGCCTTCAAAGTCTTTTAATTTCGACCTGATTTAACCGGATGCCATGATGAAATTCTCAATAGTCGATTGGATAATAGAATGCCCCTCAAGAATTTCATCACGGCATGAATAAGGTGTCGCTGCAAAAGACTTTTCAGTCATCCATATCCCTGCTAAATGCATTCTTTGGATTAATCACGGCATTTTTTGAAATAAGGAAATGGAGACGAATGGGAAAATCTGTACCGGACGCTTCCCTCACTTCTTTGGCTTGAGCGTCCTCAATCTCGCTATCTCTTCCTGATAGCCATAGATATGAGCACCGGCGCTGTAAGCGAACATCGGGCCGTTCTTGAGGCCTGTCTCTCCCGCGACGTATCTTTTCAGGAGCTCGATGCCGCCCAGGTTTGTCGGAAAGCCCGCCCATAAATCCCAGGACCGGAAGTAGCAGCTCACCGTAAGCGCCTGATCATTTCCGTCCGGGATCGCCTTGAAATCCAGAAGGCGAAGGCAGGGGGGGTCGAGTTTGCCGTCATTGCCGATACAGACATCGTGGTCTTCAGGTGAACCTATCTCGATTATCGCCTGATTTGTGAGCGGTGTATCTTTGAGCATGTCCATTACCCGCTCAAGTTGCGTGCCTCCTTTGGGCATGGGGTGATGGATTCTGCTTGCGTACTTATAGGTTTCGTTTTCAGCGAGTGCAGGGTCCATCAGGTAGTTTGCAAAGTAATCTTCTATGTAATCCATCGTTGTTGGAGCAGGGATTATCGAACCGGGAGGCATTACGGGAACCATGTCCGCCTCGGGATGTTCGATAAATACCGCTATGCCCGGATACTGGAGCCGGTACTGTTCCTTTTCGAAGGAACCCTTCTGAATTTTCTGTTCATAGGAGTAGTCGAATATATTGTAGATCAACTGGAACCATGCATCGGATATCGTCTTTGCGTTTAAATGGAACGGAAACATAACTTTCCCCTCTGTCAGAATTTGTCCTATTGTACCATCTCGCCTACGCAAGTGAAAAGTGGGTGGGAAATTCAAAGAAAAAAAATTCTCTCAATGTTTTCGCACAGGCAGGTTGATCGTAAAGGTAGTTCCTTCTCCCAGTTCGCTCTCCACTGAAATTGTGCCCCTGTGCTCCTGTATTACTTTCAGAGTAAAGGTCAGGCCGACGCCCGGGCCGTATATCTTCGAGGTAAAAAGCGGCTCGAAGATATCCTTTAGTTTATCCCTCGATATCCCGTACCCGGTATCTTGAACCTTTATTGCGATATATCCCTCAGCGATGCCGCTTGATATTCTGAGGGTCTTCGTCTCTGCGGTCATAGCCTCGATGGAATTCTTTATGAGGTTCGCGATTGCCTGCTTCAGTTGTATCTTATCGGCCTGGATCAGAGGCGCATTATCCAACAGTTCGGTCTCCACGTCGATCGCCTTCTCCTCGAACTCCCTCTCAAACATGGCAAGTGCCTCCGCGATCACAGTATTGATATCTGTGGGCTCCAGATACGAAATGGACATCGTCTGTATCTCAATGATCTGTTTGATCATTTTTTCAAGTTTTGCAACGTCCTCTATGATCATCTCCATATATTTTCTGTTCGGATTACCTTCAGGGAGGTTATCGTACACTCTTCGCGCAAAACCCCCTATCGAAACAAGCGGATTTCTTACCTCGTGTGCGACCTCATCCATCATCTGTTCAAGTGCACCGAGTTTCTTTTCTTCCGCCAACTTTTCATGCGCCTGTTTTATGTTCAGGAGCGACCTGACCCGTGCGGAGAGTTCCTTGTAATCAAAAGGCTTCGCCAGATAATCATCTGCCCCGATATCGAGCCCCTTGATCTTGTCCGTTACTTCGCCTTTGGCGGTCAGCATCAGGACAGGAATGTACCTGGTGTCTTCATTTGCTTTGAGCTTCTGGCAGGCCTCGTAGCCATTCATCCTCGGCATCATGACATCGAGGATTATCAGGTCGGGATTGTAGGTCTCGACGCTTTTAAGACACTCCACCCCGTCGTAGGCTTCCGAAGTATCGTAGCCCTCGGATCTGAGTCTCTTTCTTAAAAGCTCCACCGTATCCATCGTATCATCGACAATCAAAATTTTGCGGTTCTTATCCACCGGTATAACACGTCTCCTTTCTTACGTATCTTTCAGATATAATTTGATCTGTTCAGGAAGCTCGCGAACGTCAACAGGTTTGGATATATACCCTATACAGCCTGCGCTGAAAGCCTTTTCCTTATCGCCTTTCATCGCATGAGCGGTGAGGGCAACGATAGGTACCTCTTTATATTCTATCAGGCTCTTCAGCCTCCTTGTGACCTCATAGCCGTCCATTTTGGGGAGTGATATATCCATAAGGATAAGCGCAGGCTTCTCATCTTTCGCTTTCTGTAATGCATCTTCTCCATCGACAGCCTCTATCATCTCATAACCCTTGTTCCTGAGCACGTTCACCACAAGTTCGCGGTTATCCTCATTATCGTCGACGACCAGGATCTTTTTAGGTATTTCCTTTTTTGTCTCATCCATTGTTCTCTCCACTTCACCGTGCAAGGGCTTTAGACCCTGTCACATTTTAACGATAGTCTCCTTAAGTTCTTTCAGCAGTTCATCAGTTGTCAGCGTCCCTCTGTTCAAAATGCCCTGTATCCTGCCGTTGAGTTCTGCGACCTGTGTTTCGGACAAATCCCTGTGGGTTACGACAATGAGGGGGACATTCTTGACCTCTTCTTCTGTTTTCATGTATTCGATGACATCGATACCGCTTACATCAGGCATCGTGAGGGTGAGCACGAGCAGGTCCGGCTTCGAGTCCTTCATGCTTGCGATTGCCTCTTTGCTGCTGTATGCCTTGATAACCTGATATCCGGCTTCAATGAGCATGCTGCCGATGAGTTTTACCGTATCGGGTTCATTATCGACGACCAGAATCCTCTTGATCTTCGACAATTTTTCGAGGTTCTTCAGTTTCCGTAAGAGGACTTCTTTTTCTATCGGTTTAACGATATATTCAGCAGCTCCAAGGCTGAAACCCAACTGTTTCTGATCTACTATCGAAAGTATGATTACCGGAATATCCTGAGTTTCCGGCGTATTTTTCAATTCATGAAGCACCTGCCATCCATCCTTGACCGGCATCATGATATCCAGTGTTATCGCGACCGGTTTTATTTCCTTCGCCTTGGCGACCGCACTTTCGCTGCTGACAAGACCGACTACATGATAGTCTTCACCCAGGTATTTCCTTATAATTTCTATAGCCTCGGGATTGTCATCGACCGCCAGTATGCTCTTTTTAAGTCCCTCGCGTCTGCCTTCTTCAGTCTCCTGAGCCGTCCTCTTCATTTCATATGACTCCTCGGATTCGAGTAACAGTCTCTCGATGATTTCGCACCCCTTGCAAAAATCGATTTTTTCGGGATGGGAAGCAACCTTTGTGCCCTTGCAGTGTGTCCCGACGATCAACCAGCACCTGTTCTCTTTACTGCCGTATGCGGGGCAACTCGTCTGGCTGCAGTGGAAATATTCCCAGCACTGTATCGGCTTACCCGCATACTGAGGATCCTTGAGAAATATCTCGGCCGCGGCATTAAAATATGAAGAGAGGCCCTCGGCCATGACGACCTCTGTCTCGGGCTCCGCTGATTTTTCCAGAACTTCCTTGTTAGCGGGGAGGGTGAAGCAGAACCGGCTGCCCCTTCCGTGTTCGCTGGTGACCCAGACCACTCCCTTGTGCAGGACTACCAGCCCCCGTGCAATGCTGAGTCCGAGACCCGTGCCCTCGTACTTGCGGGTAGAGGAGATATCCAGCTGGCTGAACTTGTCGAACAGCTTGGTAATATCTTCCTTCTTAATCCCTATGCCCGTGTCTTCAACGCAGACCTCCACGAAAAGAGGAGGTTCCCCGGGTCTGATATCTCTGTCCGAAGGCCGGGCAGAGACGGTAATCCCTCCCGCGTTTGTGAACTTAACCGCATTAGACAAGAGGTTTATCAAGACCTGACAGACCTTATCTTCATCAGCGTAAACCAGCGGCAGATTTTCGTTGAAGTCGAGTCTGAGCGACAGCCCCTTCTGTTTTATCATCGGGGCGAAGGTCGGAAGAACCGATTCAGTCAGCCATTTCAGGTCTACCTCCCTGGGATGCAATTCTGTCTTCCCGGACTCTATCTTCGAAATGTCGAGGACATCGTTTATCAACTGGAGAAGATGTTTTGCATTGCTCACCACCTTATGAAGACTCTTTTCCTGCTCTATGTTTACCGGGCCGTCGACCCCGTCGAGCAGGAGTTCCGTATAGCCGATAATAGCGTTCATCGGGGTACGGAGTTCGTGGGACATATTAGCCAGGAAGGTGGATTTCAGTTTGTCCAGTTCCCTGAGGTCCCTGTTCGCCCGTTCGAGGAGCGTTAAGAGTTTGGTCCTTTCGTCTAACAACGTCGTTTTCCTCACAACCTCAAGTTCTAATTTTCGACTGAAGGATGAGATGCTCTTGACCATATCATTGAAGGTGTTGCCAAGAACGCCGATCTCGTTTTCTGTTGCAACTTCTACCGAAACGGACATATCTCCTTCGGCAAACTTCTTCGCCGTTTCCGCCAGATTCTCTACCGGCCGTCTTATCAGTTTTGTCAGCATCGCATAAATGATCGCGATCATCGCGCTTATGCTGAATATTCCGAGCAATATCGTTCTGTTTCTCGCAGCGACTACCTGGGCATAGGTCCGCGTCGCGTCCATCTTCAGTATCATTCCGCCGAGCACTTTGCGTGAAGAGCCGTGACAGTGATAACACTCCCTCTCGTTCAGGATAGGATGCAAGATGAAAAGGTATCTTTTTTCCCCGACTTTTCCCTCCAAAGTTGTCTGCGGTCCTCCCTTCGTCAATATTGCCTTGAGGTTGCGAAGGACGGCTCCAGTGTAAACCGAATCCGATAATCTTGCCTTTATCATCTCCTCGTGCGAGGAATAAATTATTTCGTTATTAGAGTCACAGACATGAACCTCAACATCCTCAAGCTTATCCCGAATCCCTGACAGCTGCCGTGTTATGCCCTCGGAGTCTCCCACGGACATGGGATATTTGATAGAGGAGTGGATCGAAGCGGCAAGCTCGTTGCCGTACATCGCCATAATTTCTGTCCTGTCCTTTGTCCCATAATAGAGGCGGACGACAATTTCGATTCCTAAGACGAGGACTATCGTGATTATAATAACCGCGAGTATCTCGTTGCCAAGACGCTTTCTCACAAAACCGAACATTTCTCCCTCCGGCCGCACAAAAAAGCGTGAGCGTATAAAATGTGTTCAGCGGTCAATAAAAAGGGCCCGGAACATATATGACAGTTCCGGAGAGCCGGTCTTCCGGCTGCGATAGCCCCCGTCTGCTGTCGTTTCGTGTTCAATGCGCGTACCCGTGTATGAGGGGTTTATATCTGAAGGCCCTGACCCGTTCCTCGGTGTGACAGACCTCACAGTCTTCTTTCTTCAGGTGAGTCTTGATGTCTCGGGGACTCTTTGTCTTGATATGTATTCCGCCAGGACCGTGGCAGACCTCACAGCCGGCATTTTTCATAGAAGGCGTTTTTTTGACGCTGACAAACCCGCCGGGTTTGCCATATCCTGTCGTATGGCAAAGATAGCAGCCTTTGATCTCTTCTTCAGAGAGGCTATTCTTCATCCGTTCAACGGCTTCGAAAGACTTTGATTTTTTGGCAAATCTCACGAAGTTTTCGTATTCTGTTTTGTGACACCCTCTGCACGCCTCAGAACCAACGTATTCTGATATCATTGCTGCCGTTTCACGCGGTAAAGGTACTGCTACTATGAAAGGCATGACCGCAAAGATGAATAAGAAATACCAGTTTGAATGTCGCACACCATAACTCATAGCATAATCCCAGATCCTCTGTCCAAATGACACACGGGTATCAAGCCTCTTTAATCATTTTCCCTGATAAAGGAAGAAATTACAACAAATGTTTGTTATTATAAAAAACACGGGTTTTTGGGTAGATCCGGAATATTACGGCTCCGTAAATTGAGGTACGACATATGGCGTATGTCATAGCTTTGGCAGGGAAGGGCGGCACCGGAAAGACGAGTATTGCAGCCCTTACCGTTAAATATCTTATCGAAAAGAAAAGGAAGCCGGTGCTTGCGGTCGATGCGGACAGCAACGCTTGTCTGAACGAGGCCCTGGGAGTTGATGTTCATGCAACGATCGGTCACCTCAGGGAAGAGTCCCTTGAGACTATCAGGAGCGGGGCCGAAAGGCCGGGCGGCATGTCGATGGAGCAGCTCTTCGATTACCAGGTGCAGCAGTCGATCATTGAATCGAAAGGCTTTGACCTGATGGTGATGGGAAGACCAGAGGGACCCGGATGTTACTGCGCTGCCAATAACATAATCAGAAAATACACCGACAAGCTTGCGGAGACCTATTTTTATGTCGTCCTTGACAATGAAGCCGGAATGGAACACCTCAGCAGGCGGACGACTCACAAAGTCGACATGCTCCTGATAATAAGCGATCCCACGGTAAGGGGTGTTAGGACAGCAAAGAGGATTGATGAGCTTGTAAAAGAGCTCAACCTGGATGTTGCCAGACATGCCCTCATAATCAATCGTGTCTCTGGAGAGGAAGGGATTGAACTTAAGAAATTTGCCGAGGAACTTGGGCTTGAAGTCGCGGGGCTTATTCCGCAGGACCATAATATTTTCGAATATGATCTCCAGGGGCGGGGGATTATAGAATTGCCTGACGATTCTATTGCTGTGAGAGCGATATACGGCGTGCTCGATACGTTTAATATCGGGTGAAGAGACTTTACCCGGTTAGAAGGCAAGGTCTTCTAACTGGGTTTACGTGTAGTGATGCAATTTCAGCTATCGGTCAGTGGTCGCGCTCCTTCCGCCCACTATAGTCCTCCTGAGAGTATGAAAAATATCACCCCCCTTCACGGTTAAGACGGAAAAACAGTTTTACACTTCTATGTATCACCAAAATATGGGGCTTGGTCTTCCCCCGGTTTTGTCACAACGAAAAAGGCATAGGGGAAAGGGAACCGAGGGAAAAGCCCTTGATGTTGATTTCGCCGATCAGATAACCCAGAGCAATCGTCGGGAATAGAGAAAACAGCGTCTGAGCCTTGCCCGCTGATTTACACCTCTTCATGATTTACAGGCATATTTTTTTGTGCTATATTCTGGGCATACTTGAGAAACCTTGGTACTGGTGATATGAAGGAGTCAGAATATATAAGAAAAACGCAAGATTTCTCGCTCGTACTCGGCGGGCCGCTGTACCAGGTCCTGATTCGTGCGCATCTGGAGGACTCAGCCCTCGGGCATCTCAAGCGGCGCCTTGTCGTTATCACCCTCCTTGCGTGGCTGCCGCTTTTTCTTCTCTCCCTGCTTGACGGCAAGGCACTGGGCGGTGTAAGGATACCTTTCCTCTATGACATCGAAATGCAATTTCGTTTTCTGCTCGCGCTGCCTTTGCTCATCGTTGCTGAGCTTATGCTTCATAAACGGATTAGGACGATTGTTCAACAGTTCCTGGACAGGGGAATTATTCCTGATGAGTCGCTTCCGCGATTCGGCTCGATCATCGATTCCGCCATGAGATTGAGGAACTCAATTGCTATTGAGGCAGCGCTCCTCCTGGTTGTCTTTGTAGGAGGTCATTTTCTCTGGAGCGCGATGAGCGGCATGGAGAAGGCCGTTCAAGAGACCGCAACCTGGTATGCGACAAAAAGCAACACGGGAATACGGCTGTCGCCCGCAGGATACTGGTATGGTTTTGTGAGCCGGCCTCTCTTTCAGTTCATTTTTATCCGCTGGTATTTTCGGCTTTTCGTATGGGCACGTTTCCTTTGGCAGGTCTCAAGGCTCGACCTTCACCTTATTCCTACCCACCCAGACCGTGCGGCGGGGCTCGGTTTCCTCTCGACAAGCGTCTTTGCGATGTCGTTGTTCATCCTGGCACATGGGGTGCTGCTTTCGGGACTGATAGCCAACCGGATCTTTTATACAGGAGCGAAGTTGTTGGATTTCAAACTGGAGGCGATAGCCGTTATCGCCATAGTCATGATGATGGTGTTAGGACCACTGCTTGTCTTTAGCCCACACTTGATGCGTGTGAAGAGGGTCGGCCTGCGCGAGTACGGGAAGCTGGCGACTCGGTATGTCGAAGGGTTCGATCAGAAATGGGTCCGCGGCGGCGCACCGGCGGATGAGCAACTAATCGGCAGTGGCGATATACAGTCTCTCGCCGACCTGGGAAACAGTTTTGAAATAATCAGGGGCATCCGGCCTATCCCTTTCGCCAGAGATACGGTCCTTGAGCTCATCGTGATCATCTTGCTGCCTGTCCTTCCCCTCACCCTTACCATCATGCCGCTGGAAGAATTGATCACAAAACTTTTCGGCGTCATTTTCTGAATTGAAATAAACACCTTATATGCCATCCACAAGATTGCATAACTGCTAGTCCATCGAGAGATTGCTCACTGCCTGACGATGCCTTATTCCCCAATTTTTTCTATGCTGTGTTACCTATCTCTCGCCATTCATTATGCCTTTAAAATTGGAGGTCATTATAAAATGTTATTGAGATGCTATGGCTCTCAAATCGTCCGTCAAGTTGGAGCAATTCACTGGAGCATTGTGATTAAGATCCGTCCAAAACTCGTTTCGCTGTCTTGCCAATAATTTTCCGCTGTAACCTTCACATAGTAAAAGAAAGGCTCAGCTGCCGCCTTCAGGAAAGAGTCGATGCAAGGATCTGAGTAACTTGGCATCTTTCTTGTTGCCTTCATCGCCCCGGGCTCCTTCTCCCTCGATACTGAGAGCTGGAACTGGTTGGAGCTAAAGTGCTTTATAATGCATGACGCATATGAAGATAATTTGGATGAAGCATTATATGCGGAGGCTGATGGTGCTCTCAAAATAACAACAGGTATAATATGCGTAGAGTGAAAAGGACACCTGCACCGAACTGGCCGAA
>Ga0187776_10002063_pt1 | contig 10184 bp, 6 predicted proteins | sample 0216_BV02_MP12_2_FD_132426 | JGI IMG/M metagenome (GOLD analysis project Ga0187776, IMG submission 132426) | Tropical peat soil microbial communities from peatlands in Department of Meta, Colombia - 0216_BV02_MP12_20_MG | ecosystem: Environmental > Terrestrial > Soil > Wetlands > Peat | place...
CGCTGAAGTTTGCAGGGGGGGCAGGAGTCGTCGCCGTGGCAGCGTCGGCTGGGTAGCGCTCACCTCCTCGATTTCGAGGCCTCTTTGGCCATTTGCTCGTGCTCAGCGGCAAGTTCTCTCAAACTTTTGGCCGCGTCCCGGAGCGACTTTGCGGCCGAGTCACAGTGTTCTGCTGTTCGGAAGATCGATCCGGTCCCGCTCTGCTTCCCTCCTACGGCCGTCGTATACGGTTTCCGCCGATAGACTTGGGCGAAATCTGCATGCTCTTTGGCTTCCTCCTCCATCCGGTCGGCTTCTTGATTGAAATAGGCAGCCACTTTCAGGTGATCTTCGGGAGTCTTTGCGCTGGCTACCAAAGCTTTCGCTTGTTTCTTCGTGGTCGTGCTCTTGACTAGTGTGTCGGCTTCGCTCTGCCGCAATTTGGTTTCGTTGCTTCCCTGATCCTGTGTGACGCTGAATAGTGCCGACATCGGTAACAAGAAAGCCAAGAGGACGAACTTGAGCAATTGTGGTTTCATATTTTCCTCCAGTAGATTTTCTACATGGTGGCCTCCAGCGAGTACCCTTCTGTTTGTTTTCCAATACCCGTGGATCTGACGTTCATCGTGTACTAATTAGCGAACACTGCGTTTGCGGTGGTCCGCGCAGAACTTTCCGTAACGAGATCCGGCGGTGACCCGCCGCCCTGATCTGGCCGATCATCTCTGATGTGGAAAGGCCACCATCAGTGCTGGCAACGTAATCTTGGCTGACATAACTGGCACTCCTTTCGTTCAGTTCAACTCCCTGGCGCAACAGATGCATAGATAACGTGCACGGCCTTACTCCCCACCGGGTTGGCACCCAACAAATCGCGTTCCTGAATCCGCTTTATTGCCGCCAGAACTGCTGGCACATAGCTGCGCGTTTCGGCTGGAATCTGGCCCGTCTTGCTGATCGCAGTGAAGTCGCTCGACCCGGTTCGCTTAACCGCGCCCTGTACCGCCAGCTCTCCGGCGTTATAGGCCGCCAGGGCCAGAGGCCAGTTGCCAAACCGAAGGTGGAGATCTCGCAGATACCTGGCAGCCGCACGCGTTGACTTCTCGATGTCGGTGCGGTCGTCACGAGTTCTGTCGACGAACAAACCGTAGCGGCGAGCGGTATCTGGCATGAACTGCCAGATACCGCGTGCGCCTTTGGGGGAGAGTGCTGCGGGTTGGCCGCCGCTCTCGACGAGAACAACAGCGCTCAATTCTGCGGGAATACCCTCCTGGCGGAGAATGGGCTCGAGAACAGGGCGCAGTTGCTGTGTACGCAGAATGGTCCCCTTACGCAGGTCTAGCGACTCCGCCGATTGAAAACCGGGTTTCTCGTTCCTAGCTGACTGGGCACTGTTGCTTACAGAGATCTCCAGAGGGCGCTGAGCAGCGGCAGACAGGAGGTTATCTGCCGCATTGCTCAGCGCCTTATCTAGCTGGCCAAACGGATTCTGGCTGGCAGTAGAGTTAACCGGCGTTTGTGCCCACAGCGGTATACCCAAAGCTAGGATCGCGACCACGATCACCGCATTTCTTGCCAAGGCGAAGTGTGAGGGGATGTTAGACATGCACGACGCCCTCCAGCTGCGATACACCAGCTGCTTTCACTCTCGGTTTCACTTCGAAGTTCCACTTCCATATGGCAAAGATCGGGGGATAAATCACGAGTTCCATGAGGAAGGAGGTCAGAATGCCGCCGATCATGGGGGCTGCGATGCGCTTCATCACATCGGCACCCGTGCCTACCGACCACATGATGGGCAGCAGGCCGAACAGCATACAGGCGACCGTCATGACCTTAGGACGCAGGCGCTTAACTGCTCCGTGAACGATGGCTTCGCGCAGATCGTTCCAACTGTTCATCTGACCCGTGTTGATAGCATCGTGGTAGGCAAGATCGAGATACAACAGCATGAACACGGCTGTTTCCGCGTCCACGCCCAGCAATGCGATCAGGCCGACCCAGACGGCAATGCTCATGTTGTAGTTCAGCAGGTACAGCAGCCAGATGGCGCCAATCGCCGAGAACGGAACGGCCAGCAAGATGATTCCCGTCTTTACTGCCGATCCCGTGTTGAAGTAGAGCAGCAGGAAGACGATGAAGAGCGTGACGGGCACCACGATCTTCAGCCGCTCCTTTACCCGCTGCATCGATTCGTATTGGCCACTCCAGACCAGTTGATAGCCCGCAGGCACACTGACCTTCTCACGGACAGCATTCTTCGCGTCGGTGACATAGCTCCCGATGTCACGGCCGCTGACGTCCACATACACATAGCCGCTCAAGCGGCCATTTTCGTCCCGAATCATGCCCGGTCCGGTCTTGAGCGAGATGTTAGCGATCTGTGCCAGCGGAACCTGTGCCCCTGACGGCGCGTTGACCAGTACGCGCTGGAGTGTGTCTAGATCGCTGCGGTAGTCGCGGAGGTAGCGCACGTTAACGGTGTAGCGCTCCCGCCCTTCGACTGTTGTCGTTACCGGTTCACCGCCGATTGCCGACATCAGAACCTCATTGGCATCATCGATGTTCAATCCGTATCGCGCGAGCTGATCGCGCTTGAGGTCGAAATCCAGAAAGTACCCACCCGTAGTACGCTCGGCAAATACGCTCGTCGTGCCAGGGATGTCCTTGAGCGAGGTTTCGATCTGCTCCCCGATTTTTTCGATTTCGGCGAGATCAGAGCCGAGAATCTTGATCCCCAGCGGCGTGCGTACGCCAGTGGTGAGCATGTCGATGCGTGCCTTGATGGGCATCGTCCAGGCATTGGCTACGCCAGGAATCGTGAGCGCCTCGTTCAGCCCGCCAGGGCCATAGATCAACTCCTGCGTAGTCTTATGGTCGGGCCAGAAGCGGCGAAAAATGTTCTGTACCCAGTTGGGCGCCCACTTCGAGTAAAACCGCTCCCGCTTCGGCCACTGCATGTGCGGTTTGAGCACCACAACGGTTTCCATCATCGAGTAGGGGGCCGGGTCGGTGGCGCTTTCGACGTGACCGGCCTTGCCGAAAACGCGCTCCACTTCCGGGAAACTGCTGATGATCTTGTCTTGTACCTGCAGCAGATTCGTGGCTTCGGTTACTGACATTCCGGGCAGAGTCGTGGGCATGTAAAGCAGCGTGCCCTCGTCGAGCGGCGGCATGAATTCCGAGCCCAGCTTGAAGAACACCGGAATGGTCGCCAGCAGCGCGATCACTGCCACCGCGATGGTCTTCCACTTGTGCTCCAGGGCGAACTCACAAACCGGATGGTAGATTTTCATCAGTGGCCGGCTGATGGGGTGGTTCTCTTCCTTGTGAATCTTCCCTATGGCCAATGCTGTGAACAGCCGTGCTAACCATCTAGGGCGGAAACTGAAGGGACGTGTTCGTCCAAAGAGGACGCCAACCGTGGCCGGCACAAGCGTGACCGCCAGCACCGCGGCAATCGCCATGGCGAAATTCTTGGTGAAGGCAAGTGGCTTGAACAGCCGTCCTTCTTGCGCCTCCAGCGTAAACACAGGCAGAAACGAAACGGCGATCACCAGCAGAGCGAAAAAGCTGGGGCCACCTACCTCCTTGATGGCCGACAGCAGCACAGCGGAGCGAGTCCCCGGCCTTCCTTCCGCCTCCCAGTGCTCCAGCTTTTTGTGAATTTGCTCGATTACTACCACCGCGGCATCCACCATCGCCCCGATCGCCACGGCAATGCCGCCGAGCGACATGATGTTGGCGGTCATGCCTGAAAGCTGGATGGGAATGAATGCCAGAATTACCGTGAGCGGGATCGCGGTGATCGGAATGATGGCGCTGGGGAAATGCCACAGGAAGATGAGGATCACCAAGCTGACGATGATCAACTCTTCGACCAGCGTATGCTTCAGGTTGTCGACCGACCGGTCGATGAGTTCGGAGCGGTCGTACGTGGGCACAATCTTTAACCCTTTGGGCAAAGTCGGTTCAATCTCGGAGATCTTTGCCCTGACACGCTCGATTACCTTTTGCGCATTCTCACCGAAGCGCATTATCACGACGCCGCCGACAACCTCGCCTTTGCCGTCGAGTTCCGAAACGCCCCGGCGAATGTCCGGACCAAAGGTTACGGTGGCTACGTCACGCACCAGTACCGGCGTGCCGGTTTGTTGATTTACCATCAGTGGAATGCGCGCAATGTCATCGAGCGATTTGATATAGCCGCGCCCGCGGACCATGTATTCACGGCCCGTCTGCTCCACGAGTCGCGCGCCTACATCGTTGTTTGACTTCTGTACGGCATCCACGACCATGTTGATGGGGATCCTGTAAGCGAGCAGCTTGTTAGGATCGACGTTCACCTGGTATTGGCGCACGAACCCACCGATCGGCGCGACTTCGGCGACTCCCGGCACGGCCTGCAGCGCGTAGCGCAAATACCAGTCCTGGTAACTGCGCATCTGGTCAAGCGAATACTGGCCAGTTTCGTCCACTAGCGCGTATTGATAGACCCAGCCGACAGCGGTGGCGTCCTTGGCCAGTTCGACGTTGACGCCTTTAGGCAAGCGTGGAATGACAGAGTCGAGATACTCCAGAGTGCGGGAACGCGCCCAATAGATATCCGTGCCTTCGTCAAAGATGATGTAAACGTACGAATACCCGAAGTCGCTGAAGGCACGAATGTCCTTCACCTTGGGCATGCCGAGTAGCGCTGAAGTGATCGGATAGCTGACTTGGTCTTCCATGATGTCGGGGCTGCGGTCCCATCTGGCGTATACGATCACTTGCGTGTCCGACAGATCGGGGATGGCATCGAGCTTGGTGTTCTTCATCGACTGCCAGCCGAAGAGAACCCCCACGGCGACGAACAGAAAGACGAGAAACTTGTGCTTGGCGCATGCTTCAATAATGCGGTCCATCATTGCTTGGCCTCCCCGGCGCTAACGCCGGCGAGCATGTCTTCCATATTGCGAACTACGCCGCCATTGTTAGCCGCAAACGTGTCGGCTTCTGCCCGAGAGGCGAAGGCGAACGTGCCCGGCGAGCAACGATCAAATGCGGCTTGTTCGACTTGTTTCATCTCGTTCATCCGGGTCATGTCGTGCGTACAGGCAACGATGCGGCTGCCGTCGACGTACGAGGCTTTACGCGGATCAAGCTTGCGCCCCGTGTTGTAATCCGTCACTTCGATCAGTCGTACCGGCTTGTGCTCCTGGCGGCCCTCGGTAACCGCGCAGTGGGCACAGCACACATGACGGCGACGCCCTCCAACCTCAGCGATCACTCCAGCTTTCGGGTTGATGTGCCGCGCGCAAAAACCGCAGACCTCCTCCGAGCTGCGTCGCAGGCTCCACTGTCCGGCAATCAGCAATCCGGCAACGACCACCAGCAGCACCAACGCGGCGATGGAAACCTTGCGTGTCATACCTCCTCCTAGTGCTGCATCGAGCCCGTGGCGCTCTTCAGCCGGCTCTCCGAATCAATCAAGAAGTTGCCGGAAGTGACGACCGTTTCGCCAGCCTTGAGCCCCGACAGCACCACAACTTTGCCCTCCAGCTTTGCTCCCGCCTTGATCTTGCGCGGCTCGAAGTACCCGCCTTCATGAGCGACGAAGACTGTTTGCTCCTTGCCGGAATCAAGCACCGCCTCTTGCGGAACCACAATCTGATTGCCGTAATTGATCTTCAGTTCGACGTCGGCAAACATCTGCGGCTTCAACTGGAAGTCGGGGTTGGGAAACTCCAGGCGTACTTTCACGGTACGCGTTATGGGATCGACCGTCGGATAAATGAACGAAATGCGGCCGTTCCACTTCTTGCCGGGGTAGTAGCTGAGCTGCATTTCGGCATGTTGCCCCAGCTTCACGAAGGGCACCTCGTACTCGAAAATGTCGGCGTTCACCCAGATCGTGGAGAGGTCCGAAACCGTGTACAGCTCGGTATCAGGCGTAACTGAAGTCTGCGGAAAGGCTTTGCGATCCATCACGACGCCTGTGATTGGCGAGTAGAAGGTCAGCGTCCGACTTACCTCGCCCGACTCATCCAGCTTCTTGATCTGCTCCTCGCTGATGTCCCACAGTCTCAGCCGCTCACGGGTCGACCGCAGCAGCGCCTGCGAGCCCTGCGCTACCTCCGTGAATGGAGAGCTGCCAAGTGTCTTCTCGCCGCGTTTGGCAATCAGATACTCCTCTTGCGTTGCGACCAGGTCAGGGCTGTACAGGGTGAACAGCGGCTGGCCTTTCTTGACCAACTGGCCGATGTAGTCGACAAATACCTTCTCGATGAAACCGTTGATCTTCACGTGAACGTGAGCGATCTTGGTTTCATTGGCGGTGATCTGCCCGGTCGTGATCACGTCGCGAACGAGCGTTTCGCGTTTCACTTCGGCAGTACGGACCCCGATCAGTTGCTGTTTGCCGGCCGAGATCATTACTGACCCCGGAGCCATGCTCGATGGCTGATCCTCGGCGTACTTCGGCACCAGGTCCATACCGCAATCCGGCGCTTTACCTGGTTTGTCGGACTTGTACTGCGGGTGCATGGGGTCGTACCAATAGAGGATCTTGCGCTCGCTTTTCGATGCTGTCGCCCCACTGGCGCTCTGGGCAGGCGGCGTCACTTGATCCGCGTACATCGGAACAAGGTCCATCCCATCGGGCGCCTTGCCGGGCTTGTCGTAGTGGTGCTGCGGGTTCATGGCGTCGTACCAGTACAGGATCTTGCGCTCGCCGCTTGCGGCCTGCTGCCCATGGTCGTGCTGAAATGCGGAGACGAACTTGCCTCCGTACAGCACTCCAAGCACAACAGCGATTGCCACAACAAGTGCAAGAATTCGCAGGAACTTGTTCTTCGTCTGAGCCATGTGCATGCTCCTCATTTCCTCTCCGGCCCCTGGGGTGTATTCGCGTCTAAGACCGGCTGCGCATTCGTCAAGTCGGCGCCGGTCACCGCTTCCATGCGGGCCAGCGCTGTCTGGTAATTCGCTAGTTCACGGTAGTAATCCGTTTCGTAATTCAGAACTGTCGTGAAGTTCCCAATCACCGTCAGGAAGTCCACGTTCCCCACCTGATAGGCAGACATCGAGGACTCCAGGGCGAGCGACGACTGCGGAACGACGCCCTGCGAGAACAACTTCAGCAGGTTGTCGGAAGCCTTCGCCGCCAGATAGTTCTGCTTCACGTCGAAATACAGTTCGTTCTGCCGATTGTCGCGAGCGCTGGCTGCGCTCAGCTGTTCTTCGGTAGCCTGCCGCACCTCCTCGCGTTGCTTGGTCTTGTAGAAGATCGGAATGTTGACCGTGAATGTCATCCCGTGCATATCGGGAATGTTGGGCCGTTGCTCGTACATGTAGCCAACGCTCAGGTCGGGCAGGTAGTCCTTCTGGGCCAAATTGATTGCGAACCGATTTCGCTCAACCATCCTCTGCATGCGCTGATATTCGGGGTCGTTTTGCCTGGCTAACTTATAAAGCTCTTCAAGGGAGTAGTTCAGCGGCGTCTGCTGTGGAATGTCCGCTGCCGGCGGTAGCGGCGCCTCAGGATCGCGTGCCAGCAATGCGTTCAGCCGTGCCTGCGCCGTGGCCCGCTGCTGCTCCAAGGTAGTCAACTTCTGTAGCAGCATGGAGATTTCTACCTGCGAGCGCAGAACATCCGCCTGCATGCCCTTACCGACGCGGTAGCGCGCTTCGGCAATCTGCGACAGCTTGGTCAGCAGGTCGCGGTTTTGCTGGGTGGTCCGGATCGCCTTGTCGTAGTACCAGTAGTCGTAGTAAGCGGCCTTAATGTCGGCCGTCACCCGGCGGCGGACTGCCTCCAGGTCCCATTGGGTGGCATCAGCCTCTTTGGAGGCAATCTGCCCGCGCAGGTTACGCTTGCCCGGAAACGGCAGCATCTGCATCGCACTCACGCTGCGGTAGCTTGATGGGTCTCCAGTCTGCACGCTGAAGGGCTGGATGTTGCCCATCCACCCGACACCGACATTGGGGTCGGGCAGTGCGCGCGCCTGGGGCACCTTGGCCCGCTGCGCGGCTACCGTGTGGACGGCACTTTGCACGGCAGGATTCTTCGCCAGCGCAGCCCGGACTACGTCATCCAGAGTCAGTACGCCCTGATCCGCAGGCTGTGGTGTTTTATCGTTGACGACTTGTAGGGTAGCCTTTGATCCCTGGGGCGCGTCCGCCGCGAGCGTGCCGGCAGACAGCAAGCCGGTAAGAACCACAATCAGGCCTGTCTTGGTCATAGAACTCTCTCTCTTAAACTGACGAATTAAACACTGTTCGAGATCTCAGGCACGCGCGCCTGGAGACCTATTGAGTGAGCAGAGAGAGAATCAGATAAGAAAAGTGCAGAGTAAGGCCTGAGGGGGAGGACCGACTGCCAAGACCGCTACTGGTTGTCCTGACGCCTGGGCTACAACTGGCGCCAGTGCGATTGTAGGAATCTGCGCGGTAGCTGGCTGCAGCGAGAGTCGAGTATTATTAGTTACTGCCGGCTTCGCCGTGCCCGGCGGCAGACCCGACATCTGGCAGCAGGAGCTATCACCGGACGGAACTTCGGAGATCAGTGTGTTCGACTGTTGCCGGGCGTGTATCATCAGGCAGTGCTCGCCGCCGCAGTGGCCCGCCACAGCGGCCTTCGCGCCGCAATTAGCAAACGCCGCCAGCGGTGTCGCAAACAACAGGAGCGCCAGGCTCGCAGCGGCGAGTTTGACAAGTCGATTCACGGTTCTCATGGTACGCAGCAGGATCATAACGTTCTGTGACATCCGTCACACTCGAGCCTGATGACCGTCACTTCTAGCATACCGTGAACCGCCAGACCCTCACCACGTTTTTGAACGTGACGTAAGTGCATCCGAATTACTTACCCATGCTCGCGAACGTCTTCGCCCTGACAGGAGGTCGGTGATGTACACGGTGATCACTTCCGCCTGTCGGCGGGTCCAGTACTACGCAATACCCGGCAGCCAGCGCCACCGGACGCGTTACTAGCCGCCGCTCTCCTAGCGGCAGGTGTTCTCGCCCGGTGGGGGTATTGTATGTCCGCGAGCACGGTGATCGTCGCGATCAACGCGCAACTGCTGCGGCGGTCACATATCGGACAGAGACTCGTAGAAGGAAACGCGCGCACAAAGCCACGAAAATAAGTGATGCATCGCACCGGCGCAAGCAACTTTGCCGGGCTCGGTCCATCGCTCCCGCCGGAGACCCAGCATTATGTTCCCGCTGTGATTGCTGCTGCCCAAAGCTTAAGCAGGCAGTCGCCTCGCCGTATGGCCGGCGACCATCAGAGCCGGACCGAACGGGTCATATACGCTTCCGCCGAAACGCGAAACTCATCCGGAAGCACCGCAGCTCCAGTCAGTTCGACTCCTACGAGTTTCGCGGATGACAGGAGTTCCCGAGGATGCGACTACATACCGCAGCGTGTCGTCATTGCTTGCGCAGCGATTGCAGGTCAATGCCGAGCTGCTGGCATTTCTTGTAGAGATGGCTGCGTTCCAGTCCCAGCGCTTCCGCCGTCCGCGTGATGTGGTACTGCTGGGCTTTCAGTTCGGCGAGAATAGCCTTGCGCTCGAAGCCTTCCACGCGCGCCGCAAGCGGGCCTGACACCGAAGACGATTCCGGCGGGACCGCCGCGACCATCTCCGGCAAGGCGGCGCGCACGACTCCAGCATCCACCTCATTGTCGCTGGCGAGCAGCAGCAGCCGCTCGACCACGTTGCGCAACTCGCGCACATTTCCCGGCCAGGAATAGGCCTGCAGAAGTTTGATGGCATCGGGGTTGACGCTGACTGGCTTCCATCCATTTTGTTCAGTGATCTGGCGGGCGAAGTGCTCAACCAGCGCCGGGATGTCTTCGCGGCGGTCGCGCAGCGCAGGCAGGGCGAGCGGATAGACGTAGATCCGGTGATACAGGTCCTGGCGAAACTTGCCTTCCTGCACCAGCGATTCGAGGCGCCGGTGCGTCGCGACGATGACGCGCACGTCCACCGCGACTGGCCGCTCACCCCCGACGCGTTCGATCTCGTTCTGCTCCAGCACGCGCAGCAGCTTGGCCTGCATGGGGAGAGGCATGTCGCCGATCTCGTCGAGGAAGAGCGTGCCGCGCTCGGCCTGCTCGAACTTGCCGGCGTGACGCGCGCCGGCGCCGGTAAACGCGCCCTTTTCGTGGCCGAACAGCTCCGACTCGACGAGTTCTGCGGGCACAGCCGCGCAGTTCA
>Ga0187776_10002064_pt1 | contig 10180 bp, 6 predicted proteins | sample 0216_BV02_MP12_2_FD_132426 | JGI IMG/M metagenome (GOLD analysis project Ga0187776, IMG submission 132426) | Tropical peat soil microbial communities from peatlands in Department of Meta, Colombia - 0216_BV02_MP12_20_MG | ecosystem: Environmental > Terrestrial > Soil > Wetlands > Peat | place...
ACCTGCCGGGTCATTTGGACGAACAAATACGGGAAGGAAAGCCGACACCTCCGGCGGGGAATGGGAGTGAAATTTCTGGACCTCTCTCCCCAACTCCGGAACCGGGTGGAATCCTACATCCAATCTCACAGGGACAATCAATTTTCTCTGGCTGAAGATCAACACCATCTATCCTTTGGAGACTAAATAAGAAAAGGGGCGTCGCCTTATGGGAATCTTTTCCTTTCGTGCCGCAGGAGAAATTACCTTTGGAGTCGGGTCTGTAAATCGACTGGGAGCCGCCGTTCGCAAAGCGGGAGGGAAAAAAGTCTTGGTGGTGGTAGACCCGGGATTTGCCAAGACCGGTTCGTTCACCAGGGTTACCCAATCCCTGGAGCGAGAAGGCCTGTCTTTTGTTCTCTTTGACCAGGTTGAACCCGAGCCTCGCACGGTCATCGCCGACCAGGGTGGGGAGGTCGCTCGGAAGGAGAGATGCGACTTCGTCCTCGGGGTGGGCGGGGGAAGCGCCATGGACACGGCGAAGGCAGCGGCGGTTCTGGCCACCAACGGGGGGCAGGCCCGGGACTATCAGGGGCTGGACAAGGTTCCCCGGCCGGGCCTCCTGAAAGGGATGGTCCCCACCACGGCGGGGACCGGAAGCGAGGTCACCTTCACCGCGGTCTTCATCAATGAAGAGGAGAAAAAAAAGGCGGGAATCAACAGCCCCCACCTGTATCCGGAGATGTCCATTCTGGACCCCGAATTGACTCTGTCCCTTCCCCCGGCGGTGACGGCCTTTACCGGGATGGACGCTCTGGCTCACGCCGTTGAATCGTACACTTCCAAGGCGGCCCATCCCCTTTCCGAGATGTTCAGCCTGGAGGGCATCCATCTCATTGGGAAGAGTCTGCGCAGAGCAGTGGAAAAAGGATCGAACCTGGAGGCCCGTTCGGACATGCTCCTGGGGAGCCTGCTGGCCGGAATCGGCCTGGCCAACGCCGGGGTGACCGCTGTTCATTCCCTCTCCTATCCCTTGGGAGGACGCTTCCGAGTCCCTCACGGAGTGGGCAACGGGCTCCTGCTCCCCGCGGTCATGGAATACAACGCCCTATCCCTTCCGGAGAAATTCGCCAGGATCGCCGGGGCCATGGGCGAGAAGACCGAGGGGTTGTCAGCCAAGAATGCGGCCCTTTTGGCCGTTGAATCGGTAAAGGGCCTGGCCCGGGATATTCAAGTGCCCATGCGCCTGAGCGACCTAGGAATTCCCGTATCGGCCTTCCCCGGGATGGCGGAAGAGGCCCTGAAAGTCACCCGCCCCCTGGAGAACAACCCCAGGCCGGTTTCCTTCGAAGACGCCATCCAGATCTACCGCAGCGTGTTCTAATTTCCATCTTGTCCCCGTGGCCCGTTTCGGGGTAAGATTCGCTTCAGATGAACCAAATGCGGAATGCGGAATTCATAAAAAGCGCAGACTTCCGTCGCGTCTTGCATTCCGCATTCCATATTCCGAATTCTTCTAAGGAGGTCGGCAGATGGGTGGAGCAGAGTTGATTGGCAGGGAAGAGCAGGAAGCCGTATCTGAGGTCATCGGCCGGGGCGTTCTTTTCCGTTACGGTTTCAACGAGAAAAGAAAGAACATCTTCAAGGTCCTGGAATTTGAAAACCAATTTTCCAAATACATGGGCTGCTCCTATGCCTTGGGGGTTTCCTCCGGCTCGGCGGCCGTACGCGTGGCGGTGGCCGCCCTGGGGATCAAAAGGGGCGATGAGGTTATTACCCAGAGTTTCACCTTTGTTGCCACCGTGGAAGGAGTCCTGGAAGCGGGGGCAACTCCCGTGCTGACCGAAGTGGACGCTTCCTTGAACATGGATCCCAAGGACCTGGAAGCCAAGATCACCGACAAGACCCGGGCCATTATGCCTGTTCACATGCTGGGTGTCCCCGCCCGGATGGACGAGATCCTGGCCATCGCCCGCAAGAGAAACATCCCGGTGATCGAGGACTCCTGCCAGGCCTGCGGTTCGGGTTACAAGGGAAAGAAAACAGGGACCCTCGGGTCCCTGGGGACCTACAGCTTCGACTATGTAAAGACTCTGACCACCGGAGAGGGAGGGATGGTGGTGACCAACGATAAAAAGGTTTACGAGCTGGCCTGCGAATACCACGACCACGGCCATGTTCATAACCCGGAGGTCCCGCGGGGAGAGGACCCGCACCGCATCACCGGGTTCAACTACCGGATGACCGAGCTCCAGGGGGCCTTCGGCCTGGTTCAGTTGAACCGGCTGGATTCGGTGCTGGCCGACCAGCGGAAAAACAAGGGAGAGATCAAAAAGGCCATTGCCGCGATCCCCCAGGTGAAATTCCGCGACCTTCCCGATCCGGCAGGGGACGGAGGGGACACCCTGGCCTTTTTTCTCCCCGATGCCAAGGTGGCCAAGGCATTCAATGACCATCTGGCTAAATCAAAGGTGGATACCAAAATCCTCCCCTCGGCCATGAATTGGCATTTTTCCGGCAACTGGAGGCATATGATTCAACATTTGCCCCCCTATCGAACGGACGCTTGGCCAAAATCGGAGGCTCTGTTGAAACGAGCGATTGCCCTGCCCATTTCCGTGCGGATGAGCGATGAGCAGAAGGCAAGGGTGGTCGAAGCCGTTCACAAGGCGGCGAAGGAAGTACTTTAAGACAGTTCGTAGTTTGGAGTTCGGGGTAAGAAACGAGCCTGGATGGGTATTGGCGCCGGACTCCGAACTCATTCCTCCGAAGGGATCGGGGCTTTTCCGCGGAATCAGGGATTGAAGGATTCAAGATGAAGGTTTACGGGATTATTCCTGCAAGGTATGGGTCCACCCGGTTGCCTGGAAAGGTCCTGGCCGACATCGGCGGAAAGCCCATGATCCAGCATGTGTATGAACGAGCCCGTCGGTCCCCTTCCCTGGATCGTCTGGCTGTGGCCACAGACGACGACCGGGTTTATCAGAAGGTCCTCGATTTTGGGGGGGAAGCGGTTAAGACATCTCCTGGCCATCCTTCTGGGACCGACCGGGCCGCTGAAGCGGCACGGGTCTTGGGGGCGCAGGAGAAAGACCTGATCGTCAACATCCAAGGGGACCAGCCGCTCTTTGAGCCCGGGATGGTGGATGAGATCGTGGGTCCCTTCCGGAAGGATCCGGACCTCCTCATGGGAGCATTGGTCTATCCCATCCGCAGCCGGGAAGAGCTGCTCAATCCGAGTGTGGTTAAAGTAGTGGTAGACAAGCTTGGATTTGCTCTATATTTTTCCCGTTCCGCTATGCCCTATGTCATAGAATCTTCCATGACTCCGCGCTATTTTAAGCATATAGGGCCTTACGCTTACCGAACCGGCTTTTTGATCCAATTTACGAAGATCGAACGGGGGGAACTGGAGCAGGCCGAGTCCCTGGAACAGCTGAGGGCTTTGGAAAACGGGTATCGGATCAAGATCGTAGTGACTCAATATGACTCCCAGGAGGTGGATACTCCGGAAGACTTGGAAAGAGTGAGGATAAGGATCGCCGGGGTAAAATAGACTCTTCTTCCCGAGTGACCAGAGGAGCGGAAAGAAGAGGTCTTTTAGAGGAGGGAAGAAAGAGAAATTGAGGGAAAGTTCTTCCTAAGGGGCGGGGGCAGATCACTTCGTGTTTATTTTTTATAATCTTCTGCTGTTGGTCTTCTCAGTCGGGGCGTTTCCTATATTTATAACTAAGCTGGTTTTCTCATCCCAAAAGCGCAGGGTCTATGCCCAGAAGCTCGGGTTCCTTCCATGGAGAACGCTTGAGAAAGTAAAAGGCCAACCCCGGGTTTGGATTCACGCGGTTTCCCTGGGGGAAGTCGGGGCCGTTCATCCGCTGATACGGGAACTCAGGAGGGTTTATCCGGACGCCTGTTTGATGCTTTCCACCGGGACTGAGAGCGGGCAGAAAATGGCCCGCGAGCGCCTGACCGAAGCGAATGGAACTTTCTTCTTCCCCTGGGATTATCCCTGGGTGGTGCGTAAGGTGATTCGCCGATTGAGACCGGACCTCTTCGTAATTTCGGAAACAGAACTCTGGCCTAACTTCCTCAAGATCGCCAAAGAGGAAGGGGCGAAAACTCTACTGGTGAACGGTCGGATCTCCGACCGGTCTTTCCGAAGATACCGCAAGGCCCGATTTTTCTTTACCGCGGTTCTGGACAACTTTGACGCCATGTCCATGATCCGGGTCCAGGATGGAGAACGCATAATCAGCATGGGGGCCAATCCGGTCCATGTCTCGGTTAATGGAAACTGCAAGTTCGACCAGGCCGCCTCCTGGGCCCTTCCCGGCGTTCAGGACGAGGTTCGGAGAATCTTGGGAGTCAATCCACAGGATCGGGTCCTGGTCGCCGGAAGCACCCACGAAGGAGAGGAAGAGGCCGTCATAAAGGCCTTCCTCAGGCTCCGGCAGAGCGATCCGGAGACCCTGCTGATCCTGGTCCCCCGACACATCGATCGTTCGGATCGGGTGGCCAGACTTCTGGAACGGCATGGAATCCGAGAATGGGTCCGACGCAGCCGGCTGAACGGGGAGGGGCGAAAGGGGGCCAAGGTGGTCCTGTGGGATACCTTTGGGGAGCTCTTCAAAGTTTATAGCTTGGCGACCCTGGTCTTTTGCGGGGGAAGCCTGGTTCCCAAGCGGGGTCAAAACATTCTGGAGCCCGCAGCCTGGGGCAAGGTTGTCCTTTACGGCCCATCAATGGAGGATTTTCTCGACGCTCATCAGTTCCTGTCCAGCGTTGGGGCCGGAATCATGGTCCAGGATGAGGAGGAGCTCACGGATCGCTGCCTGTATTTTTGGGGTCACCCCCGGGAGCTGAAAGAGAGGGGAGAAGCGGGGAAAGAGGCCCTTTGGGCTCAGCGGGGTGCCACCCAACGAAATGTAGAGCTGGTTAGAAGGCTGCTGGGAAGATGAATCGGAAAAAAGCCGTTCTGGCCCTGGAAGACGGAAAAGTTTTCGAAGGCTGGTCCTTCGGTGCTCCGGGAGAACACGCGGGAGAAGTGGTTTTCAACACTTCCATGACCGGGTACCAGGAGGTCCTCACCGACCCTTCTTACAAGGGGCAGATTGTGACCATGACCTACCCCCTCATCGGGAATTACGGGGTGAATGAGGAGGACCTGGAATCCACCCATCCTCATGTGGAAGGTTTCGTGATCAAAGAGAACTGCCCCTTCCCCAGCAATTGGCGGTCCCAAGGAAGCCTGAGTGATTATTTGGACCGTTTTGGGATTGTGGGAATCGAAGGAGTGGATACCAGGGCGCTGACCAAACATCTGCGCACGGCGGGAGCCATGCGGGGAATCATCTCCACGGAGGACCTGGAACCCTGTTCCTTGATTGATAAGGCGCGGACCTCTCCTCCTATGGTAGGGAGCGACTGGGTCAAGGCGGTGACCTGCGAGGCTCCCTATGAATGGGGCCGCGGGGAAGAGGGAAAGAAAAGGGTTAGGGGGACAGGGCTGGGTCTATGGGAATGGGGAAGGGGGCAGGCCATCCTTCCCTCCACAGGAAAGAAGTACCGGGTTGTGGCTATGGATTTCGGGATGAAACACAATATCATCCGCCATCTGGCCAGCCGGGGGACTCAGGTTCTGGTCGTCCCGGCCAAGACCCAGGCGGAGGAAATCCTGGACCTGGACCCTCATGGGATTTTCCTTTCCAACGGCCCGGGGGACCCGGCGGCCCTGCCCGCGATTATTGCCACTGTCCGTCAGCTCCTGGGAAAGAGGCCGATCTTCGGCATCTGTTTAGGCCACCAGCTTTTGGGCCTGGCCATGGGGGGAAAGACCTATAAATTAAAATTCGGGCACCGGGGAGCCAATCAGCCGGTGAAAAATCTTATCAATGGGAAAGTGGAAATTACCGTCCAGAACCATGGTTTTTGCGTGGACCTGGACAGCCTGCCCCCGGGCCAGGTGCAGATTACCCATATCAATTTGAACGATCAAAGCCTGGAAGGGATGCGCCATCGCTGGCTTCCCATCTTTTCGGTACAGTACCACCCGGAAGCTTCGGCCGGGCCCCACGATGCCGCCTATCTCTTTGATGAGTTCATATCTTTGATGGACAGACACTCGAAAGAATCATGCCCAAACGAACCGACATCCAAAAAATCCTGATCATCGGGTCCGGTCCGATCATTATCGGCCAGGCCTGCGAGTTCGACTATTCGGGCACCCAGGCCTGCAAAGCCCTGAGAGAGGAAGGATTCGAGGTCGTCCTGGTGAATTCCAACCCGGCCACCATCATGACCGACCCGCAAATGGCGGACCGGACCTACATGGAACCGGTGACCCCCGAGGTAGTGGCCAAGATTGTGGAACGGGAGCGCCCCCAGGCGCTCCTCCCCACCCTGGGGGGGCAGACCGGTTTGAACACGGCCATCCAGGTGGACGAGATGGGTATCCTGGACAGGTTCGGGGTAGAGATGATTGGAGCCAATCAGGAAGCCATTCGCAAGGCCGAGGACCGGGAGCTCTTCAAGGAAGCCATGCGCCGCATCGGGTTGGAGGTGCCGCGAAGCGGTTTTGCCCACAACCTGGGGGAAGCCAGGGATGTGGTTCGAGAAATTGGGCTGCCGGTGGTCATTCGTCCGAGCTTCACCCTGGGAGGAACGGGCGGGGGGATCGCTTTCAACCTGGAGGAGTTCGAACGCCTGGCCCTGCAGGGAATCGAGCTCAGCATGATCCACGAGATCATGGTCGAGGAATCGGTGATCGGGTGGAAGGAATACGAGCTCGAGGTTATGAGGGACCTTAAGGATAACGTGGTCATCATCTGTTCCATCGAGAACTTTGACCCCATGGGGGTGCACACCGGGGACAGCATCACCGTGGCCCCGGCCCAAACCCTGAGCGACAAAGAGTACCAGCGCATGCGCGACGCGGCCATCGCCATTATCCGGGAGATCGGAGTGGAAACCGGGGGCTCCAACATCCAGTTTGCCCTCCATCCCCGGGACGGCCGCATGGTGGTCATCGAGATGAACCCCCGCGTTTCTCGGAGCTCAGCGCTGGCCTCCAAGGCCACCGGTTTCCCCATTGCCAAGGTGGCGGCCAAACTGGCGGTCGGCTATACCCTCGATGAGATTCCCAACGACATCACCCGCGAGACCATGGCTTCCTTCGAACCTTCCATCGATTACTGCGTGGTCAAGTTCCCCCGGTGGGCTTTCGAGAAATTCCGGGGGGCCGACCCCACTTTGACCACCTCCATGAAGTCGGTGGGAGAAGCCATGGCTGTGGGACGAACCTTCAAGGAGGCGCTGCAAAAGGCCATCCGTTCCCTGGAAATCGGCCGCTTTGGCCTGGGAATGGACGGCAAAGGGGAACCCGATCCTGACCGGATGAAGGAAAAACTGGCCCATCCTACCCCAGAAAGGGTCTTTTGGCTGCGCGCCGCGCTCAAGAGTGGAATCTCACCTGCGGAGATCGCAGAAACAACCCGGATCGACCAGTGGTTCCTGGAGAATATGAAACAGGTCTGCGACCTGGAGGAGGAGATTCAGAAAATCCGCCTCGACGGCCGAGGGCTGGAGAGTCTCCCAACTTACCTCCTTCGGCAGGCCAAAGAGTGGGGATACTCGGATGTCCAGATCGCCCACCTCCTGGGTTCAGATGAGATGGAGGTGCGTAAGCGGCGCAAGGCCTTGGGAATCTGCCCCACCTTCAAGCTGGTGGACACCTGCGCCGCCGAGTTCGAAGCCTATACCCCCTATTACTATTCTACCTATGAATCGGAAGATGAAGTTATCCCTTCCGACAAGAAGAAAGTCATGATCCTCGGGGGAGGTCCCAACCGGATCGGCCAGGGGATCGAGTTTGACTACTGCTGCGTTCATGCCTCCCTCGCTCTGCGCGAAGAGGGATTCGAAACCATCATGGTAAACAGCAATCCCGAGACGGTCTCCACCGATTATGATACCTCTGACCGCCTCTATTTTGAGCCCCTCACCCGAGAGGATGTGCTGAACATCGTGGAGAAGGAAAAACCCAAGGGAGTCATCGTTCAATTCGGCGGGCAGACTCCCTTAAACCTGGCAGTGCCTCTGGAGAAAGCGGGAGTAAAGATTCTAGGTACCACCCCAGACAGTATCGACCGGGCCGAGGACCGGGAGCGTTTCAAGGAGCTCATTCAGAAATTAGGGTTGGTCCAGCCCCAAAATGGGACCGCCACCTCCTTCGAAGAAGCCCGGGCCGTGGCCCGGGAAATCGGGTACCCCGTGGTGGTTCGACCCTCCTATGTCTTAGGCGGGCGGGCCATGGAGATCGTCTACGACGAGGAGAGCCTGGAGCGGTATATGCGGGAGGCGGTGATGGCCTCCCCGGAGCGCCCCATCCTGATCGACAAGTTCCTGGAGGACGCTATCGAAGTGGATGTGGATGCCATCTCCGACGGGAACCGGGTGGTTATCGGCGGAATCATGGAGCATATCGAGGAGGCGGGGATTCATTCCGGAGACAGCGCCTGCGTTCTTCCTCCCTATACCCTGAGCGATGATTTAATGGAAGTGATTAAGCAGAATACGTACGCTTTGGCCAAGGAGCTTCGAGTCGAGGGGTTGATGAACATTCAGTATGCCATTCGCGATGACCGGGTTTACATCCTGGAGGTCAACCCCCGGGCCTCCCGGACGATCCCCTTTGTCTCTAAGGCGACCGGGGTGCCGCTGGCCAAACTGGCGGCCAAAGTGATGATCGGCCGGACCCTGGAAGAGCTGGGCTTTACCCAGGAGGTCGAGGTATCCCATGTGTCGGTGAAGGAGGTGGTCTTTCCCTTCAACCGCTTCCCGGGAGTGGACACCGTGCTGGGCCCGGAGATGAAGTCCACCGGCGAGGTCATGGGAATCGATCATGCTTTCGGCATTGCCTTCGCCAAGGCTGAGCTGGCGGCTGGGCAGGTCCTCCCGCGAACGGGAAAAGTATTTATCAGCGTGAAGAACCGGGACAAGCGGGCCATCATCTTCATTGCCAAGAAGCTTTCTGATTTTGGCTTTCGGATCGTGGCCACCCGGGGGACGGCCAAGGCGCTCTCGCAGAACGGAATCCCGGTGGAGGTAATCCATAAGGTCCACGAAGGAAGGCCGAATGTCGTGGATGCCATCAAGAACCGGGATATCAACCTGATCATCAACACCCCCACCGGCCGACATCCCAAGAAAGATCAGGTTTCCATCCGGGCTGTAGCCGTGGCTCATAATATCCCTTTGATCACCACCATCTCCGGGGCAGCGGCATCGGTTCATGGCATCGAATCTCTGCTCCAGGAAGAAGTCCGAGTGAAGTCCTTGCAGGAGTACCATCAAAAGGAAAGTCCAAGAGTCGCGGCCGCCAAAGGCGCACAGACCCAACCAACCACAGGGGATTGAAACCCATGAAAACGATAGATTGTCCAAAAGAAGAATGCGGAATTTTCGGAATCTTCGATCATCCCGAGGCCTCTCACTTGACCTACCTGGGACTCTACTCGCTGCAGCACCGGGGACAGGAAAGCGCTGGCATCGTGACCGGCTATGAGGGGGAGCCCAAGACCCACAAGGGGATGGGGCTGGTGGCCGATGTTTTCGATCAAAACACCTTGAAAGCTCTCTGCGGAAATTCCGCCATCGGTCATGTCCGCTACTCTACCACGGGGTCCTCCCTCCTGAAGAATGCCCAGCCTTTCCTGGCCCAGCGGCAGAAGAGTTTCATGGCTGTGGCCCACAACGGCAACCTGGTGAATGCCCGGCAATTGAAAGACCGCCTGGAGGCCCAGGGATCAATCTTTCAGTCGACCATGGACAGCGAAATCTTCGTCCACCTGATTGCCAGGTCCAGGAGAAAGGGATATCAGGAGAGGACCATTCAGGCCCTCTCCCAGGTTCAGGGGGCTTTTTCCCTTATCCTCCTCACGGAGAACGGATTGATCGGCGCCCGTGATCCCCATGGCTTTCGGCCCCTTTGCCTGGGAAAACTGGATGGAAGTTTCGTTCTCGCCTCGGAGACCTGCGCCCTGGACCTCGTGCAAGCCAAGTACATCAGCGACATCCACCCCGGTGAAGTGGTGATGATCGATAAGCACGGTCTCCACTCGGAGAAACCATTTCCCAGGGTGAAGCCTAGTTTCTGCATCTTCGAGTACATCTATTTTGCCCGGCCGGACAGCAACATCTTTGG
>Ga0187776_10002065_pt1 | contig 10180 bp, 11 predicted proteins | sample 0216_BV02_MP12_2_FD_132426 | JGI IMG/M metagenome (GOLD analysis project Ga0187776, IMG submission 132426) | Tropical peat soil microbial communities from peatlands in Department of Meta, Colombia - 0216_BV02_MP12_20_MG | ecosystem: Environmental > Terrestrial > Soil > Wetlands > Peat | place...
CAGATACTTAATACCGGCAAATCGACCCATAAGTACAATGCACAATTTCGATGGGAACGATGCAAATTTCGAATACTGCTGGGGAGGCTTGAAGCGGAACCTACCGGCGCCAATCTTCGGCGCTCATATCACCACCGCGACAAGAATGCCCACCGCTGCGCCCACCATGTAGAAGGAGAAATCCTGCAGGCTGCACATGAACGAATCGTGTTCCTTGCCGAAGATGTCAATGATGAACTCCTTGACCAGCCCGAAGACCAGCACGGCCAGAAATCCCCATGTCCAGTAGTGGAGCTTAAAGGCAGCGGTAACCACTGCCCCGTAGCCGATGAGGGCGTGCACTCCCTGATAAGCGACATTAGGCGATGGGTAATTTCCGTTACTCATTGGACGGAGCCTGACAGAGGCCTCTTGAACTGCGGCAAACAATTGGCGGAAGCGTGTGCGAGTCGAACGCACCGACACCGGGATGAACCGACGTCCGCCGGTTTTGAAGAACACAGAGGGCGTTCTGATCGGTCATGCAAATTTTCTACTCTAATTGACTCTTCAACCGTTTACAAATCAGCGGTCTTAACGCGTTCTGATCCGAACTGACGCGTTCTGAACATGGATCCATCACAGTTTCATCACAGTGATGGGAAATCAACGCATCCGGATCAGGCCCCCCGGAAAAAACCGAAATGCGGATTATTCACCGCGCTTGCACCTCGACCGGGTCTGGCAATTGGATGGAACCTCGAGTTCCACTCTGGATTGTCAAGGTTTCTCCGTGTCTGGGAATATCTGGCGCGGACCGCCGGCTGCATCCAATCCAGAGCGCTACGGGGCGCTGCAGCCTGGTGTCGTCCGCCCGGTAGACTTCGCCTATGCCGCCTGCCCCCCTGGGTGCGAACGGATGGTAAAGCGCCCGATGCTGTGGCCGGTCAAGTCCTCAGGCACCGGCAAGGGCCCGACTCGTTCTGAGGGAGTGGCCATCGCGGTCACCTCTTCGAACCCCGCGCCAAATCACGGCGTTATCGTACTCCGGCGCGAAATGAGACACAATTCGGACAGTTCGTATTTCCTCCGGTCCCCGCCGCCCAGACAAAGCAGTAAGGAGGCGTGGGTCAACCAGTCTGGTGACGCGGCTCCGCCTCGATGGTCTTGGGTTGCGGTGCTTCCACGATGCCAGCGTCGCGCATGAGTTCCTGCAACTGCTTGGGCATTTCCAGGATGATGATTCCGGTCGGATTCTCAGGCGTGAACATGTTGACGCGCCGGTCCTGGCCCAGCACTTTGCACTCTGTACGCCTGAGTCGTCGCCTGCGGTGGCGTTGAATGCCAGCCATCCGCTCGTCGTGACGTTAGTCACCATTGACGCTTACGAAGGATAATTGCCCACTCCTAATCACGCTGCTACTGTGAGCTTCCGCGGGATCGTGGCGGGGAAAAGTCTCGGAAAACAAAGTTGAACTTCAGAGTTCCCAACGGAGGCAAACATCCGCACCTAAAGCCTAGCGAGCAGCGTATCGGCGCCACGTTTCGCAAATGCCGCAGGAAAACCAAACCACGATTCGGATGAACCGAAAGAGCCAATTGTTGGGATCCTGTGCTGGCAATGAACCTCTGCCAGCGGACAAACGCGCGGGGCGGCGATATGTTCTTCGCGTCCCCGTCGTGGCCAAGTGGGACGCCAATCGTAAATGCGAGGTGAAGGGGGTCACCCGAGATTTCAACGATGACGGTGTGTTCTTCTACGCGGAGGCGGACGTTCCGCTGGTTGCTACTGTCGAACTGCGGTTTACCGTGCCCGGGTCGTTTACGACGCCGGAGACTTTTCACTTTACAGGCACCGTCGTACGGATCGAGCCTTCTGCGGACCTTGCAAGAGGCTACGCAGTTCAGGTCAGCAAATCAGAACAGCTGAGCCAGCAGAGCGTAAGCCCAACTGAGATTCCAGCTTTGACCACCAGGAAAGCGTACTGGTTCGGGTTCGATGTCACACCAAAGGAAATCGAGTTGCTGAAGAGGCAAGGGCCCGAAGCCCGACACCACCCTCCATTCCACCCGACCTCCGGTTGCGAGCCCAAGCTGCTGCTGGAGTGGGAACCGCGCTGGCGAAACTTCGTTAGTTCGGTGAGGCCTGCAATTGCTCGTTCGGCCGCCCGACTGGAGCCGGAATGCGACCGGACATTGGCTCTGGTTCACGGACCATTTACTTCTCTCATCCTTCATCTTTCAGCCGTCTTGTTGCTGTTCTTACCTTTGCATTTGGCCCATTCCTCCAGCGTGCAGATCCAGAGCCCATTCGCCAAGGGATCGCAGGTCATTTACTTTTCCGGGCCCTATTTGCCAGAGCTCGAAGACCGCGGCGGAGCACAGTATGGACGCAGCGGTGCGTCCGGGGGAAGCCAGTCGTCCAATAAGCAAAGCATACGGGTGGCGCGGGGGACTTCGTTCGCGAAAATGAATGTTGACTCTGCCAAGCTCTATCTGCCGCCCAGCGCTCAACCCGTCTCCAACCTGCTCGCCGTGACGCCGAACAATCGGGACGCTTCTCTGGTCGACCGGCTACGATCTGTGTTCGAGACTCCGCCAGTCGCCGCAGAGAAGAGTGATCCTTCACCCTCCAGGACGGAAAAAGCGCCTGCCAAGGTACCAGAGACCACCAAATCACCGAAGAATGGGATTCGGGTTCCCTACCGAAGAGTAAGACAGAGGAGTGTCACCAAGCGAAACCAACAAGCGCAGCAAGCCCAGATTAAGAACGATCCCAAACTTCCAGACCAAGAGAGCATGCTCGATTCTGTAGCCAAGGCCGTCAGCTCCGCTGTGAATTCCGTAACAGGTGCCAAACGAAGCGCACCGGCCGTCATCGTCTCCATGGTACCGGGCAGCGCGCTGGGACTGCCGACCACTCCCAAGTCTGGGCCACTGGCGATGTCGGCCGAGGGTGGCACAAAAGGCGGACTGGGTGGCTCCGGAAATGGTTCCGGCATTGTGAGTGGAAACGGACCGGGAAGGGCTCAGGCTGGCAGCGGTCCAGGGGCGAGCGTTGCCGATACCGGTTCGGGTTCCGATCCTTTCCGCGGCAAATCCCCCGCCCCGGGACTCGGTGGAGCAGGAAAGACGGACTCCGACGAGAGTAATGGAGTTTCGATCCAAGGAACCATCGTCACAGTTCGAAGCTTTGGCAGCGCCCCATCTTCAGACCGACTGTCAGGCTCAGGGGGGAACAAGCATTCCAGGGCACATTCCGAGACTACGCCCACTGTCACAGTGGTCGCTAGTTCCCGTTCCGGAGGGGCCCTGAGTGAGTATGGAGCCTTGCGAGGAACCAAGGTTTATTCCATCTACATCGCGACGGCACGGGGTCCGGTAGTGCTCCAATATTCTGAACACTCTCCGAGTGGGCAGGGATTTGAAGACGATCTCAGTGCGCCGGAGCCGATAAATGCCGAAGTTCCACTTGGCTTCACCAGCAAGCGTTTTGTGGTTGCGTGCACCATCGATCGTTCCGGAGTATTGCGCAACTTCCGCGTGCTGGAAGGTAACGCTTCCGAAGCAGTCGCGAGGATGTTAGCCGTTCTCGAAAGGTGGCGCTTCCGTCCGGCACTTCGGGACGCGGAACCGGTAGAGGTAGACGCGATCCTCGGTTTCAATCTCGACGCTGAATAGGAGAGGTCATGGGCAGCGACACGGCAGCAGCGTGGTTGACGGAGCGACGTTCATATGGGCGGTTGCCTCTCCGGGTGTTCGTGTCGATCCAGTGCGGCGGTAGTGCAGATCACACCGGCGGCTTTTGCCGCGACATCAGTAAGGGGGGAATCTACCTCTTTACGGATGTCCACCTACAGCAAGGCTCTGAGGTTGAGGTGTGCATCGCACAGTCGCCGGAAGTCTGCGATGCGGGAAAACCGGTGGTTGCCCAAGGGCGTGTCACACGCAGCGAACGGTACATGGACGGAAGGAAGGGAGCCGCCGTCGAGATTAGTCGATGGGTGCGCTTGACTCACGCCTGCGATGGAGGAGGCGATGACGATCGATAGTCACAACCGCCGGTCAAAGGTCGAAAACCGGGAGCTATCGGAAGGCCAATTCGAGGCTCTGTTCCGACGCCTGAACCTGGCGCACATGCGCCACATCTACCAGGAAGTGGTGCACCGAGCTGAGAAGGAAAACTGGTCCCATCGCGACTTCCTCGCGCTTCTGCTGTCTGAAGAAGTGGCGCGCCGCAGACAAACCCGCCTGCAGCGCTTAACTCGCCGTGCTCACTTCCCGTTTTTCAAGACCATTGACGATTTCGACTTCAACCTGCAGTCCAGTCTGCGGCAGTCTCTGCTCAGTTCCTATTTGGGACCGGACTTCGTCACCGAGGGACGCTCGTTGATCCTTTACGGCGAGACGGGTCGAGGAAAAACTCACCTGGCAGTGGCCATCGGCTATCGCGCCATTCAAAATGGTTTCGAGACCTTTTACACTACTGCAGCGCAACTCATCGAGGATTTGTGCAATGCGAGCCAGCGCGGGGATCTACATGGGACCCTCGCAGCCTACACCCACCCACATGTTTTGGTGATCGATGAAGTTGGCTATCTGACTTACGCGCCGGATGCCGCACGTGTTCTTTTCCAGGTGGTCAACCATCGTCACCTGAAAAAACGGCCGATGATCTTTACCACCAATAAGCCGCTGAACCAATGGGGAAAGGTGTTACACGACGAGGATCTCGCAACCGCCATCCTCGATCGGGTCCTAGAACGTGGACGCTTCATCCACCTCGATGGACCCACGGGGCGGATGCATCATCTCAAGCTGGAGGAGGTCTCGCCGGCTACGGCAGAACGTGCCAGAATTTTCGGAATTGGCACAGAATTTCCGGAACCCACATCCAAAGGGAGCTTTCCGGACCCCCTGACGTCCCAGACCGGGCGGCCGTCGTTCTTCTGCCCAGAAGAAACGAGCCGGATCAGGGCATGTTTTTCCCGGCTGCGAGAACGAGTAACGATGAAGGTTTCGGGCAAGCAGCCATCCCTGTCTAACGAGCGACGCGGCAGCTGGGTCGGGAGTAAAAGCGTACGCCGTTACGTGCTGGCCACAGTTTTAGTTCTGCTCTTGGGCTCTGCTGCGACGGTCGGGCCCCGAGTATTTAGGACCGCTCAGCAGATCTATCTGCCAAAGGTGTCATCCAAGGAGAGATTGACAAAACTGTTTGACGCGAGCGCCAGGGTCTGGTCCAAAGTATCCGAGAGCGCTCGACAGATCTACGTGCGCAATCAATCGCTCAAGGAACAGTTGGCTTGGACCAATCTGACACCCAACGAGCAGTTGGCTCCAAGCGCGCCTAGCACCGCGAATGTCGAGACCACTCTTCACCGCGACCAAGCTGCGGTAAACAAGCAGCCGACGAAGCAGTTGCCCAACCCACAGACAACCACCGACCAAGCGGAAGGTGCTTTAAAAGGCGGAATCCTGGAGCGACTATTGGCGGGGAGTGTCAAGCCCAAAAGCCAGGGTGTCCAAGGCGATCCTAATGCAAAAGTGTGGGTCGATACGCACACCGGCGTCTATCTCTGCCAAGGCACGGCGGGGTTTGGAAAAACTAACCGTGGGCGGTACATGACACAACAACAGGCTCGGTTCGATGGATTTAGACCTGCATATGACAAGAAGTGCGAATAGCGCTTTCAGGCGCTCATAAGGTCTCCGAGGCGGAAGTGTGATTATTCTAACAACTTAGCAACAACCAGCAATGTGTTTGAAGAGGATGAGGACGTGGGCGTGAAAGAAGAAAGAGCACCGACGCAAATTGGGAAGCACCAAGCGGCTCGACCCTGCCGGTGCGATTTCCGGAGATGCTTGGCTACTTCTAACCCTATGAAAACAAATGGCGGAAGCGTGTCGGAGTCGAACCGACCCAAGCCGGGGTTGACCCGACTCGCACCGGTTTTGAAGACCGGGATGATCACCGGACCACATGCGCTTCCGCTCGTTCGCCTCGATAGCTTATCAGACGGATGCCGCTTCCCAGGCCTACATCCCGGGATACTTGCCGAAGAAGATCAGCAGGAAGTCAATCGAATCCTGGATTCCATGGGCGGCGATGGGCACGGCCAGGTTGCGTCCCGTACCGAGATAGACCAATCCCAGTAAGAGCCCCATCAGGCCTTCGTCGATTATCCCTGTTGCTCCCTGGTAGGCGTGGGCGAGCCCAAATCCGACGTGGACTGCAATCAGACTGACGATCCACGCAGGCCGGGTGCGATTCAGCAGGTCGGCAACCCGGTTCATCAGGTAGCCGCGGTAAACCATCTCTTCCCCGAAGGCCGCAAGAATCCAGGCCAGGGCGAGGAACAGCAAAGTCAGCTTTAGATTTCCGGTCAGTGCGCGGAACTCCTCGAGGTTCGGCTGCTTTCGCAGCAGCCGCACCAGCAGCGGTTGACTGACGAAGAGCTGGAAGGCTTCCAGCAGCATCCCGACTCCAACACCCCACGCTGCGGTGCTCGCCCAGTTTCGGAAACGGGTAAGCCCGACGCCGCGCCACTCGATTTTGCGCACCCAGAGCGAGATCCACCCGAACGCCAGCAGGAAGGGAGTCTTGCTGAACGGAATGAGGTGGCGGGCATCAGCCACGAAGATGCAGGCAACGACCAGCAACTCCCCGAGGGCCAGCCATTTGCTCTGCCGCCAGTTGGTACCATCGTTTCCCGGCCCCGGCTGAGCCGGTTGCGGCCCTTCAGTTCCGAAGCTTTCGTTGTTCGCGGATCCGCTCACGAAGGCGCCTTCAGACCCGGTGCCGGTGGGTGCGGCTGAGGCGCCGGCGTGCGACTTCGAGCGCTTTCAACTCCGCCTCTTCCCGGCTGGAGCCGGTCTCCCGCACCAGCGTCGCGCCCGGAGACACGTTGTCCGCCTGGCAGTAGAACACCACTCCCAGCTTGTAGGAGGTTAGCCGCAGCGGCCAGCCTTCCACTTCCAGTTGCTTCTCTTCGTAGGCTTCGGGCTTCATGTTCAGATCAGGCCGCGCGCGCCGACCTGCCCGACGCTCCTTTCTCCACCGGCGCTCCCACCAGGTTGCCCCACTCCGTCCACGAACCGTCATAGTTGCTGACGTTCTGGTAGCCGAGCAGGTACTTGAGCACGAACCAGGAGTGGCTGGAGCGCTCACCTATGCGGCAATAGGTGATGATAGGACGCGTGCCGTCGATGCCTTCATCGCCGTAGAGCGCTTTCAGCTCGTCGTAGGACTTGAAGGTGCCGTCGTCGTTCGCCGCCTTGCCCCAGGGGATGTTGCGCGCGCTGGGGATGTGGCCGCCACGCTGCGCGGTCTCGGGCAGTCCCGGAGGCGCCACGATCTCCCCAGCGAATTCCTGTGGGCTGCGCACATCCACCAGCGGCAAGCGATTGCGGCTCTGTTCCTGCACCTGCGGCAGGAAGGCGCGGATGCAGAGGTCTGGCGCCGAAGCCCGGTAGCTGGCGCGCAAGTACGAGGGTACCTCGGTCGTCAGGTCGCGGCCTTCCGCGAGCCACTTCTTGCGGCCGCCGTCGAGAATGCGTACATCACGGTGCCCATAGATCTTGGCCTGCCAGAATGCCCAGGCGGCAAACCAGTTGTTGTTGTCGCCGTAAAGCACCAGCGTGCTGTCGTTGGAGATGCCGGAGTTCGCCAGCAGGTTCTCGAACTCCGCCTGCGGCAGGATGTCGCGCCGTACCTGGTCGGCGAGCTGCGTGCTCCAGGACCAGGCGATCGCGCCCGGAATGTGTCCTTGGCCGTAGGCGAGGACATCCACGTCCACTTCCACCAGGCGGAGCTTGAGATCGCGCAAGTGCTCGGCTAGCCAAGACGTCGTGACCAGGACCTCGGGATGAGCGTAGGTGGTCATGCTGTTTTTCTCCTTTTGTCCTATTACAGACAACTCAAGCCCAGATTACGGCTCACAAAAGAAAAACTCGCTCGTCGATAACGGCGAGCGGGTCTTTGTGAACTTGAGTCGAAATCTACCCACACGCCAGCAGCAACGTGTTGCAACAACAAGCCGCAGGCGTAGGGGAGGTCCACATCCGGCAAGTACAATACGCACGAGGAAAGAGCATGTCAAACCCCAAGCAGTCGCGCAGCAGGCAGAAGAAGCGTCGCTTCACCTTTGTCAAGGTCGATGTCTTCACCTCGCGTGCGCTCGAAGGCAACCAGCTCGCCGTGTTCCTGGATGCTCGCGGGCTGCACGATCGCGAAATGCAGGCCTTGGCCCGCGAGATGAACCTGGCGGAGACCACCTTCGTGCTGCCACGGCCGCGGACGGTGGAGGCCAAGCAGGGGGTCAAGGTACGCATCTTCACCGTGCAGGAGGAGCTCGAGTTCGCCGGGCATCCTACGCTGGGTACGGCCTTTTTCCTGCGCAAGGCCAGCCAATGCGAGATCGTGCTAGACCTGAAGGCCGGCAGGATCCCCGTTCGCTTTGAGCAGCTCAGCGGCAAGCTGTTCGGCGAGATGCAGCAGCGCGATCCGGTGATGGGTTCCTTCCACGACAAGCGTGCGGTGGCGATGGCCGCAGGCCTTGAGCCGGAGGCCATCGATCCCGAACTGCCCATCCAGACGGTCTCGACCGGCCTGCCCTTCGCCATCGTTCCCCTGCGCAGCCTGGCAGTGATCCGCGGCCTGAGCCCGAGCTGGAAGCGCATGGCGGAGTACCTCGAATCCACTGACGCCAAATTCCTCTACTTCGTCACCCGCGAGACCGCGGACCCCAAGGCGCGGCTGCATGCGCGCATGATCTTCTACAACGGCGAGGACCCGGCCACGGGTTCGGCTGCCGGCTGTTGCGCTGCATGGATGGTGAAGTACGGCGTCGCCTGTCCGGATGAGCGCGTGCTCATCGAGCAGGGACTGGAGATCAAGCGCCCCAGCCGGATCTTCGTGCGCGCGTCGCACACAGGTAATGGAATCGTCAACGTGCGCGTCGGTGGAAATGTGGTCGAGGTGATGCGCGGCGAAGTGTCGCTTTAAAAGTGGCGGTCGCGCGAACCAGCTTCAATGCTGGTCTCCGCGTCAATAGATTCTTGCCAAAATTCGCGCTTCGACAATTCCGTTATTGGCATCGTCGCTACTTTACAGGGTCGGCCTTCTCTTCTAGGATGCGAGCTCGCTGCAGTGATTCTTGTCGCCGACCGGACGCTCCCAGGCGTCGCGGGATTGAGCGCCGCCCCCGGAGAACCAGTGAAAGTAAAGAAGACCATTCTCTGTGTCGATGATAACGAGCAATCCCTTTCCATTCGCAAAGTCATGCTGGAGACCCGCGGCTATCGCGTGGTGGCGTGTAACAACGGGCAGGACGCACTGGCAGCCTTCCGCCAAGGCGGCATTGACCTGGTGCTCAGCGACCTCATCATGCCAGGCCTGGACGGCACCGAACTGATCGAGCGCATCAAGAACGAAGCGCCCTGCCTGCCCGCCATCCTCTTCTCCGGCAAGATCAAGGTGTACGAGAAGGACACGCGCGCCGATCTCTTCCTGCCCAAGGGGATGTACGCTCCGGCGGAACTGCTGGAGCGCATCCGGGTGCTGCTGGTGCGCAAACGCGGACCCAAGCGCTCCGCGCACCCCGAGGACTCCGGCGTCGTTGCCGCCTCCTGATATCCCCGGAAAGATCTGTCATCCTGAGCGCAACCGCCAGGCTCGAAACCGGGCCGGTCGTGTAATATCAATCTTCGGCATGGCGGCGATCATCGAAGCGGACAATCTGACGAAAGTCTACCGCGTGGGCAAGTTGGACGTACCGGCGCTGCGCGGAGTGAGTTTCGCCGTGGAGCGGGGCGAGTTCGTCAGCATCGTAGGGCCGTCGGGCAGCGGGAAATCCACACTCTTCTACCTGCTGGGCGGGCTGACACGGCCCAGCTCAGGGCGAGTGACCATCGATGGCGACGATTTTTCCAGGATGAGCGATGCCCAGCGCACGGCCGCGCGCCGGCGGAAGATCGGGTTCGTGTTCCAGAAGTTCAACCTGCTGCCCACCCTCGACGCCCGGGGCAACATCGATGTTGCTGCCGACATCGCGGGCACGAACGGGCGCGCCGACCGCGAGTTCTTCCAGCACATTGTCAGCATGCTGGGTATCGGCGAGCGCCTGCACCACCGGCCCGCCGAACTTTCCGGCGGCGAGCAGCAGCGGGTGGCGCTGGCGCGGGCGCTGATCAACCGTCCGGC